>Ga0137361_10003241_pt1 | contig 10519 bp, 6 predicted proteins | sample Mad1_80_16metaG_FD_104923 | JGI IMG/M metagenome (GOLD analysis project Ga0137361, IMG submission 104923) | Vadose zone soil microbial communities from Angelo Coast Range Reserve, California, USA - Mad1_80_16 metaG | ecosystem: Environmental > Terrestrial > Soil > Vadose zone | place: USA... | reverse complement strand
TGTCCGCCGGTTTCCCATGAGCCGCGCATCGCGGAACTGTTCGAGCAACTCACGACGGCCGGCTATCACCCGTTCCCGGCGCCCTGCGCGATCATGCTGAACGAGGCCAATATGGCCTACAGCACCTGCATTCGCTGTCAGACCTGCGATGGCTTTCCTTGCCTTGTGCACGCCAAATCCGACGCGGAGGTCGTGGCAGTGCGTCCCGCCCTCGAGTTTCCCAACGTGACGCTGTTGCGCAACGCGAAGGCGCTCAAGTTGGAGACGAATGCGGATGGCACCGCGATCGCGGAGGTCGTGGCGGAAGTCGGAGGAGAGCGGGAAGTCTTCCGCAGCGACATCGTCGTCGTGTCATGTGGTGCGGCGAATACCGCCAAGCTGCTGCTGATGTCGGCCAATGATAAGCACCCGAACGGGCTTGCCAACGGCTCCGATCAGGTGGGACGCAATTACATGTTCCACAACAGCCAGGCCGTGCTCGCGCTTTCGCGCGAACCCAACCCGACCATCTTCCAGAAGACCATCGCGTTGAATGATTTCTATTTCGGGATGGACGGGTTCGAGTACCCGATGGGCAACATCCAGATGATCGGCAAGTCTCTCGGCCCGATGTACCGGGGCGAGAAGTCGCTCGAAACCGCGCTCCTCCCGATGGCTCTGCTCGACGACCTCGCGCGCCACGCCTTGGATTTCTGGCTCACGACCGAAGACCTGCCCGATCCGGAAAATCGCGTCACGGTCGACGGCGCCGGCAATCTGACGCTGAGCTACACGGCGAACAACCAGGTGCCCCAGCAGAAGCTGTACGAGAAGCTCAAATCGATGCTGGGCCATCTGGGCATGCATCCGGGTCACCTGATCCCGCGCAATATCTATATGAAGACCGACATCCCAATCGCCGGCTGTGCCCATCAGGCCGGGACGTGCCGCTTCGGCACGGACGCGAAGAGCTCCGTATTGGACCGCAACTGCAAGGCGCACGAGCTCGACAATCTATACGTGGTGGACACGAGTTTCTTCGTCAGCATCGGGGCGGTGAACCCGTCGCTCACCGCGATTGCCAATGCGATCCGCGTGGGCGACCATCTGTTGCAGCGGCTGGCGTGAGCAGGCGGCGGTAGCGATGGCGGGCGCGCGTGGAATTCCGCAGGCGACGGCGGGACGCGCGCCGAGAGAACCTCTGCCGTGAGTGCTAGCGCAACGGCAAACCGGACCGAGATCGGCGTGGTCTACTTCGCCGCCGTCGTGCAGGGCTTGGCGCTGGTGACGTTCCCTGCGGCCAGCTCGATCTTCACGAGCGCGGACGGGTTCGGTTTCGACAGCATGCGCTACGGAACGATGTTCGTGCCCCAGGTGGTGCTCGCCGTCCTCGCCTCGGGGCTGGCGCCGAAACTGGCCCGTCGATGGAATCTGCGCCGGGTGCTGCTGGCGGGAATTGCCGGCGATATCGTCTCGATGGCGCTCCTGGCGCTGAGCCGGCTGCTGCTCGGCGCGCCGGACATGGCGTTCGGCGTGTTGCTGGTCGCGACCGGCGCGCTGGGCCTCGGCTTCGGCGCGACCGTCATGGCGCTCAACACTTACGCCGAGACGTTCTTCCCGGCGCGCGCCGATGGCGCGGTTCTGGCGCTCAACGCGCTGCTCGGGTTGGGCACCGCCCTGGCGCCGGTGCTGGTGACAATCGTCGTCGGCATGGGCGTATGGTGGCTGCTCCCCGTCGTGGTGGGGTGCATTCTGGTGCTGATCTTCGCGGTTGTCTTGACAGAGCCGCTGAGAGCCGGCCCTACCGGGACTGCCGGCGCGCCGACGCCGATCGGTTGGGGGAGTCTGCCGCCCCGGTTTTGGCTCTATGCCGCCGCCGTATTTCTCTACGGTATCCTCGAGACGCTGAACGGCAACTGGGCGACGCTTTATCTGAGCGGGGAGCGGGGCGTGTCGGCGCGAGGCGCCTCCTTCGCGCTCGCCGCCTTCTGGGTGATGGTGACGGTCGGGCGCGTGCTCATTGCGGCAATCTCGGCGCGCGTGCCCGCGCGCTGGATCTATGTCGTGCTTCCGGTCCTGCTGCTCGTCACCTTTCAGCTTGCCTCCCGCGTGGAGGGCGAAGCCGGAGGTATACTCGCCTTCGCGATGGCCGGCCTGGCCTGCTCCGCATTCCTGCCGCTCAGCATCAGCTTCGGCGGCAATGAATTCCCGCGGCTGTCGGCCGTGATGGCAGGGGAGCTGATCGCATTCTATCAGCTCGGCTACGGCGTCGCCGCATTCGGAACCGGACCGCTGCGCGATCTGATCGGGCTGCCGTTCTCGACGATCTTCGCCGCCGGCAGCATCGGCGCGCTGCCCCTGGCCGTCATCGCCTGGTTCGTCATCCGTCGGGACGCTCTTCAGCTACGCTGAGGGCCCGCCGTTTGCATGCCTTGCAAAAGCTCCTTGGCGTCTTTGAGATCCGGCGTGTCGAGCCCTTCGGTGAACCGGTCGTAGATTTGCGCGAGAAGATCGCGCGCTTCGCGGCGCTGGCTCTGGTCGCGCCGGATCCGCGCGAGGTCCCTGGCGGCACGAAGCTCGAGCGATAGCGCGCCCTGCTGGTTGGCGGTTTCGATCGCGCGCAGCAGCCACGCCTCGGCCTCGGCGGCCGGTTCCCCGCCCGGAGCCGTCAGGCAGGCGCCTTTGAGGCGGTAGGCCTCGGCCTCGAACAGGCGGTTTCGACTCGTCGCGATGAATTGGAGCGCCTCGTCCACGACCTCCAGCGCGCGGCCCGGCTCGCCGCCGTCGAGAAGCGCAGACGCGAACACCAGGAGCTCGTAGTCGTAATAGAAGCGGTGGACCCGCTGACGTTTGCTCGTGATCGCCTGCTCCATGCGTTGCAGGCCCTGCGCGACCTCGCCGGACTCGAACATCGTCCAGCCGACCAGCAGCGGACACATCATGAAGATATTGCTGCGCTGCTCGTGCGCGATGCGGATCGTCAACTCGGCAAGCTCGCGGCATTTCTCGGACTCGCGAAGGAGCTGCCGGAGCGTTGCCGACCACCAGGCCGCATGCGCCACGCTCGGCGGATGTCCGAGCCGATGACCGAGCTCGAGCGCCGCGTCGGACATGCGTTTCGCTTGCTCGGGGAAGCCGGTGATCCACAGCGTCACCGCGCTGTGGGCGCGGGCGCAGACACCGGTGTCGTGGCCCCCATAGTGGTAGGCATGCACGTGGTGGCGGTGCGGATCGTAGGACGCAATGCCGCGTTCCGTGTCGGCGAGCGTGGCCGAATTGAACCCCAGCACGTGCGTGGTCCCCCAGCGCGAGTGGTACGCCTCGAGCAGGAGATCCTGATCGGCGACCCGCTCCGCAACCTCGACGAGCTCGTTGGCGAGCAGCAGCGCCGGCTCGCTCCGCCCGGTCGTCAGCGTGTTGTACCAGCTTCCCCATACCGCCCTGAACAGCAGCTTGTCATCGCCGAGCGCTCGGCCGAGCGTGACGGCGCGGCCGTAGTGCTCGGCCACATCGGGGAAGGACGAGCCGCGCGCCGTGTTGAGTGTCGTGCCGAGCAAAAGCCGGACGTCGAGCTCCTGCCGCGCACGCTCCGGCGTATCGGCGAGCCCCTCCAGAATGCGTAGCGCGCTCGACAAATGCGTCAACGCTTCGCCCGCCGCCGAACGGCGCAGCGCCAGCTCGCCGGCGCGCTGCCAATAGAGCGTGGCGCGCTCCCCGAGGCCCGCTTCGCTGAGGTGATGCGCGATCAGTTCCGGCCGGCTCGTGGCCGTATCCGGAAACATTTCCTCCAAAGCCTGGGCAATGCGCGCGTGCAGCCTGCGGCGCGGGCCGCGCAGCAGCGTACTGTAGGCGGCATCCTGCAACAGTGCATGCTTGAATTGAAAGTCGGCCCGCGGCAGCTCGCCGTGCCGGAAGAGGAGCCCCGCCTCGACCAGGCGGCCGAGATTCCCTTTCAGCTCGGGCTCGGGCTGCTGCGCGACGATCGCCAGCAGCTCGTAGGAGAACTCACGGCCGATGGCGGCACCGATCTCAGCGATCTCCTTTGCCACCGCGCCGAGCCGCTCGAGCCGCGCCATCAACGAGGCATGCAGTATCGGCGGAATCGAGACGACGGAGCCGGGTATTCCCGACAACACCCCGCGCGCGCCGACCAGGCTCGCTCCGGTCTCCACAACCGCCTTCGTCACCTCCTCGAGAAAGAGCGGTACGCCGTCGGCGCGTTCCACGATCTCGTCGACAATGTCGTTCGGCAGTGATACCGCGCTCCCGATGAGCTGCCGAACCAGGGCTTCGGCCTCGCGCCGACTGATCCGGTTGAGGATCAGCGTCGTGACGTGCGGCTGACCGGCCCAGGGCGGCTGGAACTCCGGACGGAAGGTGGCGACGAGCAGCACCGGCAAGTGTTCGACCCGTTCGACTGTCAGGTCGAGCAGTTCGCGCGTGGTCGGATCGATCCACTGCAGGTCTTCGAAGATACTCACCACCGGATTGTGCCGGGACAGGCCGGCGAGCTGCCGCAGCAGCGCCTCGAAGGTCTTCTCCTTCTTGCGCCGCGGGGTGAGATCGAGAGCGGGGTAGCGCCCGGTCGGCAGCAACAGCAACTCGGCGATGAGCGCCAGGTCCTCGGCGGTCGGCGAGGCTGGGGCGAGCAGCGCTTCCAGCTTGTCCAGCTTCGCCGCGGGCGCGTCCTCGCGCCTGAAGCCTGCCGCCCGCTCGAGCTGAGCGATCATCGGGAAGAGCGCGCTATCCTGGTGGTGGGGCGAGCAGGAGTGGCGCAAGGCGATATGGGGCTCTGTACCGATCCGATCCCTGAGCGCCACGGTCAGGCGCGACTTGCCGATGCCGGGCTCGGCGCACAGCAGGACGACGCGGCCGTTACCGGCCTTGGCCTGCGCCCATCGTCGCAGCAGCAGCTCGACTTCCTCGTCGCGCCCGATCAGTGGCGTCTCGACCGAACGCAGCGTCTCGAATCGGTTGTTGAACTCGCTCGCACCCAGGACGCGCCAGCAACGTTGCGGCTCGGCAAAGCCCTTCAGCGGCTGCGACCCGAGGTCCTCGATCTCGAACACCGAACCGACCAGCCGGCGCGTGCTGTCCGCGATCACGATCGTGTTCGGTTCCGCCAGGGCCTGCAGCCGGGCGGCGAGGTTGGGCCACTCGCCCACGCCCAGGACCTCCTGGTCATCGGAGCTATCGTCCACGACCATCAGGCCGGTGGCGATCCCGACGCGCACGCGCAACGGCTCCGAGCCTTGCAGATGGGCGACGGCCTCGACGACCGCGAGGCCCGAGCGCACCGCCTGCTCCGGATCGTCCTCCTCGGCTTGCGGGTAGCCGAAGTAGACGAGGACGCCGTCGCCCATGCGCCGGGCCACGAAACCGCCGAACCCGGTCACGACCTCGGTGACGCGCTTCTGATAGGCGCTGATCACCTCTTGCAGGTCCTCGATGTCGAGGCGGGTCGAGAGTTCCGTCGAGCCGACGAGATCGCAGAACATCACGGTCAGGTGCCGGCGCTCGCCCGATGGCTCGGGCGGCGTTTCGCTCGGCCGGCGCTCGGGTGGCCACGAGGCCGCTATCGCCGCCGTCAGCCTGGCGCCGCACTCGGCGCAGAAGTTCGCATTGGGCGCATTGCTGGCGCCGCAGGCCGGGCAACGCTGCGGCAACGCAATCCCGCACTGGCTGCAGAAACGGGCGCCTTCCGAGACTTGTGCGTAGCAGCTGGGGCATTCCATACCGCACCACGGAGGTCGGAGATCGTCGGCTTGGCGTGTATTTCGGTCAGATTAACCCAAAAATCTCTCTATCACGTCCAACTTGTCCTCCGTCATCCTGAGGCGGCCGCGCCTCGAGGATGTACGGTCCGGAACCCCCGGGCATTTCGTCCCGGGGGTCACCCTTCGAGGCTCGCTTCGCTCGTGCCTCGGGGTGACGAAGGAAGAGCCAAAGCACGACGACCGAGGGTTCAGTGTAATCGAAAACGCCTTCTTGGATCGGTCAACCCGGGATGTCCAATCTCAGGCGGAATCGTATTGGTCTCGATTATTATTCTGGGGCCTTGTGTGCACGACATAGCACACCCGCGGAACAAGTGCGCCGGTCGAAACCAGATCCCGGCCTGCGAGCAAGGCGTGCCGAGCCGAATGGTGCAGAAAATGGCACGTTGCTCCGAGCCGCCTTCCGGACCGCAGCGCGAAAATCAAAAAATCGAATTGATGTCCGCCCGAGCCGCGCGCGCCCCTAGCGCAGCTGCGCGATGGGGGTGCCCCGTTGCGGCGGAAGCCGGAAAGACTCCGAAACGCTGCGATTGCAAATATCATGGCAAGTTTGCCTTGGGCAGAGATTGCAGCCCATTTGATTTCGACGGTGTCCGTGGATCAGGACTTCGCGCCTCGCGCTTGGCCGGGATGACGCCCCGCGGAATCTCGTGCGATTCGAGCAACGGAAACGCTGGACTACTCAGATTGGCTGTTGAATAATGTGTCGTTAAGAGAGGTCCGGGCCGATAGGGTTGCTCTGGCGTTTTTGTCGGATATCGTCGGATGGTTTGCTGCGGTGGGGCTGTCTGGTCTCAGAACTAGGGTGCAGAGGCGGCAAGCGCCGTCCGGACGGCGATCTCTCATTGGCAAAGGGCAAGTCCCGCGGAGCTCCTATGGTTAGACCCATCTATGTACTAGCCCTAAGTGCCCTCGTATGCGCGCCAGGACTGGCTATCGCTCAATGTAACGATATCACGTCAAAGATTTGCGCACCAATGGACGGTGCTCCTGAGTTCGATCCAAATCCTAGACCCGGGACAGCATATGCGTCTCCTACGGCAGCGCAGTGCAGCATGGTATCGAGAGCCGACAATCGTGCGATTGCGATACAAAATGCTTTTGCTCTTACACTCAACTTCTCATCGCCGGTAGTAAAAGATGAACTATGCCACCTGAAGAACATCATTCTGCGCAACGCTGGACGGAGTTGGGGATTTTACGAAAATCCGAAGAATGCGAAAATTCCAACAGACTTGTCTTATCCTGGGTCATTCATAGGAATCCTGGAAGGCGACTTGAGCCACACATTGAAGAACGAAGAGGATGACCTTCTCTATCCAATTCTGAGGAACACCAATAATCCCCAATCTCTAATGGAGCACACCGTCACGGACGGCAGCGGTGCCAACCTCGATAATTCTAATTCGACGAAATTGGGCGTGCTTGCCGTGCTCGCCCACGAGCTGGGGCATATAAAATGGCATAGAGATAATATCCCGCTTTCGCTCTGGTGTTTTCAAGACTCGTTTGTAAACAAATCATGGTTGCAGGATAACTCCCTCGGCCAAGCATACCGAAAGACATGGACCGATTTCAATGATAGAGCTGGGAATCATCGGCATAATACGCCTCATCCACATGACAATAACTTGAATCAGCAACGGATCCGCTCCATTTATGATAACGGTTCCACTGATGGGTTCGTTAGTGCTTTCGCCGCGGTTTCTCCCGAGGAGGACTTCGTTGAGACGTATAAGCTTGTGGTACTAAGGAGTGTCACAGATTTCGGATTCTTAATCACGCTGAAATTTGCCAATCTCGGAGGCGTGGCACCGCCGCCACCGCAGGATGTAAACGTTAGGGAAAATACGAACGTAGTGGTAATCGGAAAAAGGGCGTGCGTTGAGAAGCTGTTCCCTCCTTCCCATTAATGTGCTCTCCATTCCGTCATCACCAACAGCAATTCTCGGGAATGGGTCGACTGCATTACTGCATTGGGCGTCTGGCAACGCTTCGAGTAAGGACTAAGGACTTGGCCGTGACTGCGGTGACCATGACGGGCAGTGTAGGACCGCCGTAGCCCGCCGGCGCGCCTCTTCCCAGGCAAACGTGTGGGCGAACTGGTAGGACACCTCGAGCGGGGTGACGCCGCGGGCGAGATGCGCGGTCATCGCCTCGACCATCTCCAGCGCGTCCAGGCGCTTTTGATCGACTTGCCCGCCGGGAAGCCACGTCGCAAAGCGACGCAGCGCGTCCGGCGCAAGCCCCTGCGCGGTCGCGGTCTTCAGGATCGCCTCGTAGGTCCGCTCCTTGTAGAACAGGGACTTGGCGATACGCAGCAAGGCCGCCGCGACGGCGGGCGCGACCACGCCCAGCTCCAGCGCCCGGTCGATCGTGGCACGGATGTTGACCGTGGCCTCGGTGACCGGGACGTAGTCGACCTCCTTTGGCCCGTGCAGGACCGCAACCTCCTCGTCGTCCATCAGCGCGCCGGTGCGGTATTGCCGATAAATATGCCCCATCCCCTGCATCCCGAAGTCGGCGAGCTCTGCGGCCCGCAATGCGCCGATGCTGGCAGCACCGTAGATATGGATCCCGTTCGCCATGGCCCAGAGGATTTCCTTGTGCCAGACCGTGGGAACCAGCTCGAAGTAACCGTCGATCACGCCGATGAGGGCCGGAGACGACAAGGCCGCCCGGTAGAGATCGCCCTGACGCACCGGCGGCCGCCATTCGAGCCCCGCGGCCGAAGGGGCCGCGGACGGCGGCAATGACGGTCCGGCGAAGATGATGGCGATCATGCGTGACCGCTGGCCGCGCGGGCACGAGGCCCCTGGGTGTAGTCCGGATGGCTGCAATCCCACTCGAGACCGGGAATCACCATCCTGACGACCGGGATGCCGAAGTCCGGACGAGTGAGGTCGACCGCAATGACCCGCTCGATTCCACCCGCGCGCAGCCGCTCGATCTCCCATCGCAGGTCGATCGCCAAGTCATCGGTATCGAGGCTCGGAACATCGCCGAACGAACGGGGCTCGGCGGCCTGCGAAGCGGCGTCGAGCAGGGCCGCCCCCAGTTTCTCCTGCGCCGTCTCCGCGTAGTCCGCGGGCGGGAGGTCGTCGCGAATGCCGGCGATGTAGGTGAGCCGGATCTGCGCCGCCTCGGTCAAGGCACGCGCCAGCGCCACGGCGCGATCGGGGTGGCAGCCTGATCCGCGGAACCGACGCAGCCCGCCCCCCGGGTCGTGGCTCGCCGGAATGTCGCAAACGAACGCCGGGATGCCGATGTCGGAGGTCACGTCCCAGAGTCGGGGCGCGACGCGAGCTCTCGCGTAGGTTTCGAGCAGGGTGCGGCAATCCTCGTCGGCGACGGACGCCAGATCGAGACGGCAGCGCGCACGCTCGCGAACGCTCCGCGCCGTCCACAACGCGACGGCGTCGCGCACGACGAGCTCGCAGATGCCGGCACTGAGCGCTTCGACCAGATGATTTCCCGCCGCCATTCCGTTGGTGCCGGAGAGGAAGTGCTCGCTGCTGTGAGCGGTCGGGAGCGTGTAATCGGTATGCACGATCTCCCAGGGAATCCAGCAGCCCTCGCGGCGCAGAAGATCGTACCCTTCGATCCACGCGATCCGGGCTTCATCGGGCAGCGGAATCCCGGTTCCACAAAAGAGGCCGGGCGCGACCACGCTCCTTTCCGCCGATAGCTCGCGAAAGCTCGCCACCGTCGTGCGTGCCGTGAGGTCCTCGCCATGGAACAGCTCGATCGCTTCCATCAATGCGGACGCGAGCGCCTGCGGCAGACCGAGCCCCTTGCCTTGCGAAACGGAAAACGAGCGCGAATTCGGCCGCACGGCGACCGTGACCGGAATCCCGATCCGATCGAGCCCGGTCACATTGCCGAGACGGGTGACACCCATTTGCCGCGCGAACGGTCGGACACGGGCCAACGTGTCGTCCGGTGCGCTCGCCCGGTGCGTACCGCGCCGGAAGGTTTTCGGGACGGGCCCGTCGAGGGCTTCGGTCAGGCCGGCGGCGTTGGAACCATGTCCAGGCAAGAGCAGTCTTCAGTCATCCACCAGATGACGCGCCAGCGCGACTTAAGATCAATTCCCCTTGCCGGGGTCGCTCGTCGGCGCTGGCTTGGGTGCCGACTTTTTCCCGTTCGTCTGTTTGGGTTTCGTGCCATTGCCTGCCCCTCCGCCATTGGCCACGATGATCGAGCCAACCGGAACCGCGACCGGATGATCCGTGGCTCCTGCCTCGCGCAGAAGCTCTCGCAAATGCGCGGCGTCGGCCGTGTCTCCCAGCAACAATTCCTCGAACGCGCTCCCACGCTGCGAAATGTAGATCTTCTCCCCTTCGGTGCGGATGGCAACTTCGTCGGAACTCGAGCCCCGTTGTTTCACCGATTCCGGGGTCGTCCCCGGCGGCAGGAACTCCGATTTGTCCGCCCGGGCGCCTCCTGCGACGAGCCCTCCGAAACCCAGCATGAGCGCTCCCCAGGTCGGCAGCCGCAACCAGCTCTTCTTCAGGTTCGCGAGCGACATATGATTCTCCTCGAAGGGATCGTCCAAGGAAGTCCGAGAAGGCCCTCACAAGTAAAGCACGGCACGCCACTAAGGTGTCAAGTCGCTTGATTTAGCCCTGTACCGACCGGTTGCTCACGTGCGCAGGAACCCTTCGACCTCGCTCTCGGCCCACGCGAGCGTCTTTTCCATCGCCTCGCCCTGCATGTGGCGCACCGTCATCTTCGTCATGATGCCTTGAACATAGATCTGC
>Ga0137361_10003240_pt1 | contig 10522 bp, 10 predicted proteins | sample Mad1_80_16metaG_FD_104923 | JGI IMG/M metagenome (GOLD analysis project Ga0137361, IMG submission 104923) | Vadose zone soil microbial communities from Angelo Coast Range Reserve, California, USA - Mad1_80_16 metaG | ecosystem: Environmental > Terrestrial > Soil > Vadose zone | place: USA... | reverse complement strand
TCGATGAACACGATGCACGACTTGTGGCGGCGCGCGTCCTTGAAGAGGCGGCGCACGCGCGCCGCGCCGACGCCGGCGTACATCTCGACGAAGTCGGAACCGCTCGCGAACAGGAACGGCACCTTCGCTTCGCCGGCGATCGACCGCGCGAGCAGCGTCTTGCCCGTGCCGGGAGGCCCGACGAGCAGCACGCCCTTGGGGATGCGCCCGCCAAGCTTCTGGAATTTCTGCGGATCCTTGAGGAAGTCGACGATCTCGACCAAATCTTCCTTGGCCTCATCGACGCCGGCGACGTCCTCGAAGGTGACGCGGCCTTGGCGCTCAGTCAGCATCTTGGCCCGGCTCTTGCCGAAGCCCATTGCCTTGCCGCCACCGGCCTGCATTTGCCGCATGACGTAAATCATCACGGCAAACAGGAACAGCATCGGGAACCAATTCAGGAAGATCGACAGCAGCGTGATGTTGTCGCCTTCGGGACGAGAGCGCACATCGACCTTATGGTCGAGCATACGCTGAGTGATTCCGCCGTTCTCGTTTTCGGGAATTTCGGTTGTGAACTGAGCGCCGTTCTTCATCTGGCCTTCGATATGGCGGCCGCCGACAGTCACCGACTTGACCGCGTCAGTGACGACCTGCTCGTTGAACTCCGTAAACGAAAGTGACGAGCGGCCCTGACGCTGATTGGGGCCTTGGAAGACATGCAGCAGGGCGACGAGGATCAGGGCAATGATGATCCACAGCGCCAGATTGCGAAAATTGTTCACGGCCGTTCTCTCTTCTGCGCCCGTCGGCGGAATAACGCGCGAGCCACGCCTATTGGCCAATCAGATAGGTATTTACATAGAGTCTTGCCAGTCAGGAAACCGTTAAGAATTGCATGGAAGCGGAATAATACGCCCTTTCTTGGGCAATTTTTCTCCTTTTCTCGTGACAAAATCGGTCTTTAAAGCCAGTTCGGCGCGATCAGCACGGGTTTTTGTCTTAGCAGGTCGATTTTTTCGCGGACCTTCGCGCCGAATCTCGAGCGTGGCCGGACCAAAATGCTGGTGCGCTTTGGCGGCCAATCCGATACGGCAGCCCGATAGAGTGCGGGCCTGGGTTGAGCTTCCCGTGGCCAGCGCATCATAGAGTTGTTCAAGACGATCGAACCGAGGCCGGTACTGAGCGCCGCCTACACGCATCAGCACGGCGCTCAAGACGCGAAGCCCGATCTCCCGAGGAATGAGCTGAAGGGCCCCGCCGTCGATGAGAAAAGATCGAGGCTCAAAACGGCCGTGACGCTCAAGAAAGGTCCGCGTTCCCTCATCGAGAGCCTTACGGGCGCGTCCGAGATGGGCCGCAGCTTGAGCGATGCGGGAGGCGGGGATGCCGGCCGACTCAAGTTGAGGGAGCAGTTCGCGCACCCGCGTGCGGGCGAACCGCGAATCGGCATTCATTGGATCTTCGAGCCAATCCGCTGCGCGGCTGACGAGAAATTCCCGCAGCTCGGAGCGTCCGACGGAAAGCAATGGCCGGATCAGTTCAATTCCGTCGTAACCCTTAAGGGGGAAAGCCGCGCGCGGGCTCATCGAAGAGAGCCCATCCACACCGCTTCCGCGGCCAAGCCGCAAAAGGAAGGTTTCCGCCTGGTCGTCGCGCGTGTGCGCGACCAAGAGCTGTGCAATTCGGTGCTCTCGGCACCACGCACCGAGTAGTGTGTAACGCACGTTGCGCGCCTGCTCTTCGACCCCCGCGCGAGGCTTGCAACCGCGCCAGGCGAGAATGTGCGCGTTAAAGCCCGCGCGTCCTGCCCAGTCCGCAACAAGAGCCGATTCCTTCGCCGAGCCATCGCGCAAGCCATGATCCACGATAAGAACGGTGTGCAGTCCTGGTTCTGTGCCGCGTTCCCGCAGCCAATCTGCGGTCAGCAGCATCAGGGCGACCGAATCGCCACCGCCTGATACAGCGATCGCAAAAGGCTCAGGCGCCAACAATCGCGCCAGGGCGCCGGAAAAACGTGCTTTCAGGGATTTCCTGTCAGCGGCACTTGGCGTCGCGGCGCTCGTTGCGCGCGCGCGTCGCGATCGCCGGACTGGCGTCGGGATATTTCGCCGGGAGCGCGGCAAGGGCGGCACAGCCTTCCTTCATCTGGCCCAACTCGAACAGGGACAGGCCGAGCTTGAGCATGCTGTCGGCCGCGCGCGGCGATTTCGGATATTTCTTCAGCAATTCGGCGAAATCGCGCGCCGCCTGGTCGTAATCCTTCTTGGTAGAATAGGCGATGTCTCCCGTCCAATACAGCGCGGCCGAGGCGCGATCGTCCTCGGGATGGGCGGCAGCGAAATTGCGAAACGCCACGCTGGCCTGATCGTATTGCGCGCGCGAGAGCAGGTTCATCGCGGAATCGAATTCGCGCTTGGGATCGGCGCTGGCCGGCGGGCTTGGGGCGGGTTGGGCCGAGCGAACCGTAGGCAGAGGCGTGTCGGCCGGAATTTGGCCAAGCGTTCCGGGCGCGGGCGGCAGCGGCCGCAATATCGGAGCGTTCGGATCGGGTACAGCCGAGGCGAGCGCGCCACTCGGGGGCGGCGTTGCCGCTTCGCCCGGTAGGGGCAGCGGTGCGGGCGCAATGCTCGCCTGCTGGTTCGCCTGGAACTCCATCTGCTTCTGCAGCCGGTCCGCTTTTTGCGAAAGCTGATCGACCTGGTGACCCAATTCCTCCATCTGTCCGGTCAGACGGCCTATGCTGTCCTCGATTTCATTGATGCGACGCATCAGCGGGTTTAAATCCGGCATGGAAGGCGGAGGCGGCGCTTCAGCGGCCGGCATAGGCGCGGGCTCGACGGGTGCAGGTGCCGACGCTGCATTGCGATTAGCCGGCGTGCGCCGAAAGGTCTCGGCTTGAAGATCGCGCAGATCGCGCTCAAGCCTCTGGACGCGGGCTTGCAAATCAGCACTGCTTTGAGCCTGCGCCGGAATGGAAGCCGCTCCGCTGCACAGTGTGAGACCGGCGAACAACGCCGCTCCGGTTAGCCCTAAACTCTTCAACTCAGTGTTGCGCACCATTGCGTCGCCTCGCTTCAAAGCAAATCGAGTAACCCCATTCTATCGCAAAACTTGGTGGAAATGGGGCCAGCGCCAATCACGATAAGGGATTCAGGGATCAGAAAGTTGCTTCTGATCCCTATTCCCTGATCACTAATGCTTAATTAAGAAACCGCGCCGCTCTTTATCGTCGAGACGCCGCGCCGATTCTGAGCCCAGCATGCCTCGTCCGACTGAACGCAAACCGGGCGTTCTTTGCCGTAGGAAATCGTTTCCAGGCGGGCTCCAGTGACGCCGAGGCTGGCGAGGTAGTCCTTGGCGGCCTGTGCGCGCCGCGCGCCCAGGGCAAGGTTGTATTCACGGGTACCACGCTCGTCGGCATGGCCTTCGATGATCAGGACGACCGTCGGCCACCTTTGCAGCCAAGCAGCCTGCTTTTGCAGAGTGGCGCGAGCGCCGTCGTCGATATCGGACTTGTCGTAGGCGAAGAACACCTTGTCGCCGACGTTCGTCTGAAAGTCCGCAACGCTTCCCGGAATGGGCCCCTGCTGCACTATTGGCGGCGGCGGCATCATGGCCGGAGGGCGAGCCATCATCGGTTGCGGTGGCGGAGCCATCGGTGCAGGCGCCGCAGCCATCATCATCGGAGGTGCTTCCATCTTCTTGTCGGCGCAAGCAGCGAGCAGAAGGACCACCGAAACGCCCGCTAAAATTTTGCCCATCGTGAGTTTTTTTGACATTTTTCTACTCCGTTACGCGACACGCCCGACCGCGCGGGCCATGCGCTTTGCAAAAGGGTAGCCCCCCTTTTTACATCACCTAAGATTTCTCCTAACCAAAACGGTGTCGTTACGCTAACAAAATTACGCAATGGAGATTACTGGATCAAGGGCGACCACGCCGGATCGGACGCATCGCCGGGCGACAGCACCCGCCGTTCGTTGCGCCCTGTGATGTCTATCGACCACACTTGCGACCCGCCGCCACCACCGCCGCGCGCCTCCAAGGTGCGGGTAAACATGATTACCCGTCCGTTCGGAGCCCAGGTTGGACCTTCGTCCTGCCAACCGCTAGTTAACATGCGTTCACCAGAACCGTCGGGCCGCATGACGCCAACATGAAATGTGTCGGAGATCTTGGTGAAAGCGATGAGGTCGCCGCGCGGGCTCCATACCGGCGTGCCGTTCTTGCCCTGACCGAAGCTGATGCGGTGAACGTTCGAACCATCGGCGTTCATGACGTAGATCTGCTGCGAGCCGCCGCGGTTGGATTCGAAGGTGATCTGCTTGCCGTCGGGCGAATATGAGGGCGCCGTGTCGATGGCGGGATCGTTGGTAAGACGGCGCGATGTCCGCGTTGCCAGATCCATCACGTAGATGTCCGAATTCCCGTTTGTCTCGAGTGCCATCACCACGCTTTTGCCGTCCGGCGAGAAGCGCGGAGAAAATGTCATTGTTGGGAAATTGCCCAGCACTTCCTGGCGGCCGGTTTCGAGATCGAAGAGATAAACCCGCGGCTTATCCTGAATATAGGACATGTAGGCAATCATCTGCGCCGTCGGATTGAAACGCGGCGTCAGCACCAGATAATCGCCCTGGGTCAAGAATACCGGATTGGCGCCGTCCTGATCCATGACTGCAAGCCGCTTGCGGCGCTGGAGTTTGCTGCCGGTCTCAGAGATGAAGACGATGCGCGTGTCGAAATAGCCTTTTTCGCCGGTAATGCGCTCATAAATGGCGTCGGAAACGAGATGCGCGATGCGGCGCCAATTTTCCGCGGTGGTGGTGTATTGCAGTCCCACCATCTGCATCTCGCCAAAGATATCCCACAGGCGAAAATCGACTCTGAGACGGCCATCCGGCTGCATCGCCGCCTGTCCCGTGACCAGGCCTTGCGCCTGAATGGTGCGCCAATCGCCGAAGCGGGGCGGCGCATTGATATCGCTCACTTTCTCTATGAACGACGCGGGATTGAGAGAACGGAAGAGTCCCGAGCGCTCAAGATCGGCGCGTACCACGGTGGCGATATCGCGCCCCTGGGGGCTGGCAAGGAAATCCGGGATGGCCAGCGGAATGGGTTCCGTGACGAACTGGTCGACGCGAACCTGCAACGCCGCTTGAACCGGTTTTGGAGGAACTCCGAACACCACAAGCGTCGCCATAAAAAGGAGCAGCAGACGAAGCTTTCTCCTTACGATGCTCATTTGACTTGTATGCGCCATCCTACTCGCGTCCTGATTGTTACCGCCCAGCCATCCTGCTCGGATCGAAGGTCATCACGATTTCCCGCCAAGCATCATATTTGTCTACGGGTAACTGCTTATAAGGCTCGCAAATATTGACTGCTCGTAATGCCGCTTCCGCCGCCGTGCGCATATAGGGATTCGCCGCCGCGGCCGCGCGTGTCTGCGGCTCGAGAAGCGGCGGTTGTGCCAAGCTTCCGTCTTGCGCCAGGAAAACGCGCACCTGAACGATCAGTTGCTCCGGATTGGGCGCCCCGACGGGCGGGTTCCAGCATTCCCGCATCTGGTTGAGCAAGGCATCCTTCAAATCGACGGTCATCGCATTTTGGGCACCCAAGCCCTGGATCGTGCGCTCAGCGAGGCGGGCATCGGCCTGGGGGGTGGGCTTCGGAGGTGCTCGTTTGTCGAGAAGAGCGAGGACGGAATCGACATTGAATTGCTGCTGCGGCTGAGGCGCCGGCTTGCGGCGCGGCAGCGGCGGGGGCGGGGGCGGGGGAGCCGCCGCTGTCTTCGGAGCCTCTTTCGGTGGGACAGGTTTCTCCTTCGGCTCCACGGGCGCGACCTCGGCGGGAGGAGGCGGCGGCTCGGGCGCCTGAGCTTGTTGTTGGGGCGGCGGCGGTGCTTCCGGCTGGGGCGCCTCTTCGACGGTGGTTGGCGCAATGTTGCTGACATCCGAGACGGTCACCAGCTCCACAGGTAGGACCGGGCTCGGTTCATCGGAAAATTCGAGCGTATGCGGCCACGCCAGCGATGCAGCCGCAATGACCGCCACATGCAGTGTGCCCGAACCCATAATGCTACGCTTCAACATTGCCATTCAACGCTCGAGCGGTTTTCGCGTTGTTTCGGTGACGAGGCCGATACGCGTGAATCCGGCCGCGTTCAACAGTCCCATGACCTCCATTACCTTGCCGTAATCGACGGTTTTGTCGCCGCGCACAAAGATGCGCTGATTATAACCGTTCTCGGAAATCGCCATCAGTTTTGGAACCAATTCGTCGGCGGTAATCGGCGTGTTCTGCAGGAAAATCCTGCCGCTGCCGTCGATGCTGACGGCGATCGGCTCGCGATCCTGGCCGAGCAAACGCGCGCGCGTCTGCGGCAGATCGACCGGTACTCCGACAGTGAGCAACGGGGCCGTCACCATGAAGACGATCAAAAGAACCAGCATCACATCGACGAAAGGCGTGACGTTTATTTCCGACATTGGACGTCCGCGCCGTCCGCGAACATGAGCCATTCGGGGGCTGTTGAGAACCGACGGCATCAGCGCGACCTCTCGTCAAGCTGGCGTGAAAGGAAGGCCGCGAATTCGTCGGCAAAGGCCTCCAAGCGATTCGAGTAGCGGCCGACTTCGTTGACGAAGCGGTTATAGGCGATGACCGCTGGAATGGCGGCCAAGAGTCCGAGAGCTGTTGCAAATAAAGCTTCGGCGATGCCGGGCGCGACAACGGCCAGGGTGGTGTCCTGACGCGCCGCGATCGCCTGAAACGACGTCATGATTCCCCAGACGGTGCCGAACAGGCCGACGAAGGGCGCGGTGGAACCGACCGTCGCGAGATAACCCAAACCGCGCTCGATCTTCTCTATCTCGCGCTGGATAGAGACGCTCATGGCCTTTTCCACGCGATCCTTGACGCCAGGGATAAGCGCATCGCGTGGGACGCCGCCTTCGAACGAGCGCTTCCATTCGCGTAGCGCGGCAACGAACACCGCGGTGAAGGGCTGATCGGAACGCTGCGAATGCTGCGCGTAAAGCTCGTCAAGCGAGCGGCCGGACCAGAAGTTCTTTTCGAAGCGTTTCGCCTTGCGCTTGAGCGAGCCTATGGCAAGCCCCTTATCGATGATCAGCACCCACGACCAGAACGAAGCCAAAATCAGGAGCAGCAGCACGGCTTTCACGACGATGTCGGCCCGCAGGAAGAGTCCGACCGGCGTGAAGGTCTGCACGGTTTCCGATTGAGGACCGACAAGAGTGGTTTGAACTCCGCCGGTTGGCGCGGCCAAGGGTGCAGATTCCGCATTGCCCTTGCCCGACGGCGCGGCGACGGGTGCCCGCCCCTGACCGGTGCGCTGAGCCGGTTGCAGCTGCGCCATGAGAGGGCCATCAACTGCGCCGGTCGCCAAGACGATTGCGAGAGCCGTCAACGCCACGGCGACAAGACGCTTTACATTCATGTACCGACCTTTAGGCCAAAATTGGTGGGCCATGCGCTCAGCATGTTTTCGGCCATTGTCCCCGTGCGTCCAACTGAAAGGCACTGCCATAACCAACACATTCAAAAATGGCTGAATTTTGTCTTTCATCCCGCGTCCTTTGCGACGCCAACGGCCTCGTCACGGATTTGGCCTAACTATTGGCCGTGGTTGCTTTTTTACCCGCCATCAAAGAAACGCCAAGCCGGCGTCTGGTCGATAGGACCTCGCGACGCTGGCCCTTATGCGCACGATGCGGCCAAGTGATGACAATTTAGTTGAGACCAAGACCTTTGCGGACTTCCGCCTTGACAGCATCGAAATCTGCGCGGAATTCCGGATTTTTCAGCATCTGGTTGACCGCGAGCGTGGCCGCGATGTGGCCACCCTCCCAGTCCGATGGATAGGCAGCGCCGCTGGTGATGCGATTGATGCCGTATTCCCAGCCGCGCTCGTAAAGTGCGTCACGTTTTTCCGGCACCATCATGCCCAGAATGAGCGGAACAAGGCCGCCCGTGGTGCTGTGGCCGCTCGGATAGGTCGGGCCGCCTGCGGCCTTGGCGATGTCGTCCGGTGTGTGGACGTCTTTGGTGTACTGGAAGGGACGAAGCTTTTTGTACTTTTGCTTGATCGGACCGACGCCGACGCCCGCGTCTTTGACTACTTTATCGAAGAAAGCACCCGCGATCGGGAAGTTTGCCTTCGTGAATTTGGCGCCCAGGACCGGGCCGGCAACCGTATAGACGCTTTGATCGAGATCGCGGTGAATCGCTGCCATGCGTTCCGGCGTCATGTTTTTCTGCAGATCGAGAATGGCCTGCAGATCGCGCTTACCGGCAGGGGAAGTCTCGCTCGGCGGCGGCGGCAAGAGGCCGGGGAAGTCGACGTCGGCCGCGGTGATGTAGGGCTTCTCGGACAGCGACAACGCCGGCGTTGCCGCAAGACAAAGAGCGATGACCGAAAAGACAGCGAGTCTGCGCATGGGGTGTTCCTCCTTAGTGAATTGCCGGTTGCTTTAGCTTTATAGGAATAACGCCAATTTCTTGCGAATTTCGTCCGGCACGCGGCGCGGTTTTCCGTCCAGAGTGATAACACAGACTTCAACATCCGCCGTAACCAGAATATCGCTTCCTTTCGCGACGCTTTGCTCGAGATGCATGCGGGCGCCCGCAAGCTCACGCGCTTTTGTGCGCACCTGCAGCGCTTCATCGACGCGAGCGGGCCTGACAAAGTCGACGGTCATCCGTCGCACGGCCCAAACCAGGGGCGCGTCCCCCCCAAGCATGGCTTGGTGAGGAACGCCGGCCGCGCGGAGGAATTCCGAGCGCCCGCGCTCCATGAAGCGCAAATAGCTCGCGTGATAAACGACGCCGGAAAAGTCGGTGTCCTCGTAATAAACCCGAATGGGAAAGATGAAGGTCGCGTCGTCGAAACGGCCTTGAGCGGGCTCGGGCGGATCAAGGCTGGTCATCGGAGAAGAGCTGCGGTTGCGAGGTCGCGGGCGCCGGAGCCGGAAGCCCGAGATGGACATAGGCTTGTCCAGTCAGCATGCGTCCCCGCGAGGTGCGCTGCACGAAGCTTTGCTGGATAAGATAGGGCTCGACGATTTCCTCGATGGCGTCGCGCGGCTCACCGAGCGCTGCCGCGATGGTTTCGATACCGACCGGCCCGCCATTGTAGCCTTCCGCGATCAGCGCCAGATAACGCCGGTCGAACGCATCCAATCCGCGACCGTCGACTTCCAGTCGCGCAAGTGCGGCATCGGCGACCACTTGATCGACTTCCACACGGCCGGCGACGGCGGCGAAATCGCGAACGCGCTTCAAGAGCCGTCCGGCAATTCGCGGCGTGCCGCGCGAACGGAGCGCGATCTCATGCGCGCCGTCCGGGGTAAGATTGAGCCCGAGCACGCGCGCACCACGGGCCACGATCTGCATCAATTCCTTGGTCTCGTAGAAGGAGAGTCGAATGGGAATGCCGAAGCGGTCGCGCAAGGGCGTCGTCAGAAGTCCGGTGCGCGTGGTGGCGCCGATGAGCGTGAAGGGCGCGAGCGTGATTTTCACCGAGCGCGCCGATGGCCCCTCGCCGATGATGAGATCGAGCTCGTAATCCTCCATCGCCGGATAAAGAATCTCCTCGACTGCCGGATTGAGACGATGGATTTCGTCGATGAAGAGCACGTCTCTTGGTTCGAGATTCGTGAGAAGCGCGGCGAGATCTCCGGCCCGTACCAAAACCGGGCCTGACGTGGCGCGAAATCCGACACCAAGTTCGCGCGCCACGATCTGGGCGAGCGTCGTCTTGCCGAGGCCGGGAGGACCCGAGAACAGCACGTGATCGAGTGGTTCGCCGCGGGTCTTTGCCGCCTGGATGAAGATGGAAAGATTGTCCCGCGCCTGGGCCTGGCCGACGAATTCGGCCAGCCGCTTGGGGCGGAGGCTTGCTTCCAGATCGTCGTCCTCGCGGCGCTCGGGCGCGACGAAGCGGTCCGGAGTCTTCTCGGGTTCAGCCTTGGTTTTGGGCGCAGCCATGGAGCGACTCATTCTTCCCGCACTGTGCGTCACTTCGACCACGGATTGAAGACCGCAAGCCCGGGAAAACGGAAGTCGCGGACATTACGGGTAACGAGCGTCAAGCCGCGCACGAGTGCCGTAGCCGCAATTTGGCTATCGGCGAACTTGCAATTCGGGTCCCGGGCACGCCCATACGCTTGCCGTGGATTCCTCAAATGCGAGCACGCGTCCCACGAATGACAGTTTCAGACTGAGCGCGAACCATTCCTCGAGCCTTAAGCGACGCGGACCCAACGGCATACGTAAGATCCCAAACTCGATTTCTGCAAACGAAAGGACGGAGACGAATTGTGCATCTATTGGAGTAGCAGCCAGCCACTGTGCCAAGCCTTCATCGGCCTCCGCCTTCGCCCCTTGCGATAAGACGCACGTGTCGAGCAGATAGCTCATAAATCGATTTTGCGGGGACGTTCGCGTCTGCGTGGCGGTAGTTCTAATTCCGAGAAGCCAGGGGGAGCCGATCTCAGAACATCCAGTAAGGTTTTGGGTC
>Ga0137361_10003239_pt1 | contig 10522 bp, 6 predicted proteins | sample Mad1_80_16metaG_FD_104923 | JGI IMG/M metagenome (GOLD analysis project Ga0137361, IMG submission 104923) | Vadose zone soil microbial communities from Angelo Coast Range Reserve, California, USA - Mad1_80_16 metaG | ecosystem: Environmental > Terrestrial > Soil > Vadose zone | place: USA... | reverse complement strand
GTTCATGCCCAGCCAATGCCCCGTGCCATGCATGAACCAGATTCGATATTGTTCCGAATTGCGGTCAGTGATTAATCCCAGCCTTAGTAGTCCGTCCTTAATTACTTCGGTCGCTGCGTTGTGATTTGTCGAGAGACTGCCACCCGGCTTCGCAACCTTGGCAACTGCTTCCTGCGCGTCATAAACAATCTGATAGATATCTGCCTGTTCCTTGCTGAACTTTCCGTTCACGGGAAACGTGCGCGTCACGTCGGCAGAGAAATGACCGTATTCAGCGCCCACGTCCATCAGGATAAGCTGGCCCTGCTTCACCGGGCCCTGGACCTCTTCGTAATGCAGCGTGGTCGCGTTTGGGCCGCAGCCGACAATATCGGGATAGCCCCAGTTGTCAGCGTTGCGCAGCTTGAACGTGTAAGCGACTTGCGCATCGACTTCGTATTCCCACTTAGCTTGTACGGCGAACGCTTGCGCGCGCTCGTGCGCTTCGATGCTGATGTCGATTGCATGTTGCAAAATTTCAAGTTCCATCGGCGACTTTCGCAAGCGCATCTGGGCGAAGATCGGCGCAGCGTTCTGAATTGCAAAGCCTGTATCCTTCGACCACGTGGCCGCGAAACGCTGTTCCTGGCGATACTCATGGCTCTCTCCTTCGCGAGGAAAGTTCGCCAACAGGTAAAGTGCGGCTTCATTCTTTAACGCCGCATCAATCAGCGAGTCGCTGGCGCTCGTGTTGTTTGCGCTACTGGTCCGCTTTGACAGAAGAATGTTAGCGGGATTTATTGGCCGGTAGACTTCATGCTTGCGCAGCGCGTTAATGAATGGCTCAAACTCGCTCGTTTCCCAAATCTCCTTGATTCCCGAAAGCTCCGCCGCATCCTGCGGGCTGTACATGTGACCGGTCCAGGTTTCCGCCGCCGGACTGCGACGAGGAAGAAAAAGCACCTCGGGCAGAGAAAGATTGCCCGGCATCAAAACAAGCGTCGCACGTTTTTGATTCAGGTTAGTGAGGTAGAAAAGATTGTTCTCCTGCCGAAACGGATATTCGACGTCGTTGGTATACACGCGCGGGTCGGCGCTGAACAGAATCAGAATGGCTTTCGGCCCGATCGCTTCCGCGACGTGTTTACGACGCGCTGCCAATTCGTCCAGGCGCTTCGCATTATCAAACGAGGGAGCGGGCGGAGTGATTCGAATTGCGGGCGGCTCGGGCGCCCCGCTTTCTCCACTGGCTCTTGCGACAGGGAATGCTAAGGTCGAAATTGAAATAGCGACAGTGAGAACCGTCGCTACGCCGAAAGGTAATTTTCTAATCATGGTAATTCCGTTCAAGGTTGTGGTGGTCGCCGGCGATTGGGCTTTTGACCTGGCAGCAAAACGCGGGTGGTGCCGTTACGCATGGTAACGATGCGCGTACCATCCGGCTTAGTCTCGATAGTCATACCGTTGGGGAGGGTCCTAACCCCGGGTTGGTTCGCGGCGGGAGGATGCCCGGGTCCTCTGTCCGGCGGATTGCGATTCGGGACATTTGGCGGAATCTCGGGCGGTGGTCCGCCGTTCGGATTATTGCGACGATTTGGAGCCCTATCGTTTTCATGAGCCGTTTCGTCTGACTTGCTCGTTTGACCATTGCTCGTCTTGTTAGGCTCGGTACTCTTTTCGGTTGGCGGCTTCGAAGTAACAGTGCGCTGAGTGGCAGTGTCAGGTTTCGACTTCTCGCTCTTTGTCTCAGAGCTGATAGATGCGTCCTTCGGCGCGGAGTTATCCACGGCCGAGCCGTTGGTCTCGTTCGATTGCTCCTGCGATTGCGGCCCAGCCGGAGCCGTCACTGTTTTTTGTGGCGTCGCATTTCGACGGGCGCGATAGACATAGAACGCGCCGACGCTTCCTACAATCAAAAGGATCAAGACTGCCGCTGCCGGCCACACGCGCGACTTCGTTGCTGCCGCGGCGGGCCGAACAATTGTTGACGCCTCTCCGGAACTCGCGGCTCGGACACTCGTTGCATCGCCTCCAAGCAAAGTCTGCGCTTCGCTCGCCATCGGACGAGTCTGATTGGCGCCCAGTTGGGTTCGCTTTTCATTCCCAATTGTCTTAGCTTCGACAAAAGCGGCGCCGGAAGTCACGACCGTTGGCACAGCACCGAGTGGGTGTTCGGCAGCCGCGCGCAACGCCTCGCACATCACGGCGGCTGAAGCATAACGATCGTCGCGCTTTTGTGACATCCCTTTGCTGAGGGCGACGGCGACCGCGTGGCTGACTTGTCCACTCAATTCATTCGCCGGCGCTAATGGATCGGGTTGACCATTGACGATCGCGGCGGCGCGACTGAGCGCGTCCGGCGGCTTAACGTTGGTGAGCAAGTGATAGAGAGTCGCTGACAATGAGTAAAGGTCGCTGCGCGCGTCAGTGCCCAAACCCTGCACCTGTTCGAGGGGCGCGTAATTAGGCGTGTAGCCAAAGATGCTAGCCGACGTCGTAACGACGGACATCTGACCCGCGGAGCCTTTCGCCAGTCCAAAGTCGAGCAGCACGACCTGCCCGCGCGCCGTTAATTTCAGATTCTGCGGCTTGATGTCGCGATGAATGATCTGTGGATCCTGCGTGTGCAAATAGTCGAGCGCGTCGCACAGTTGATCGCCCCAGCGCAGCACCTCTTCCTGCGAAAAAGGACTGTTGCGGCGCGTCAACATTTCGTAAAAGTCTTCGCCCGCAACGTACTGCATCACCAGAAACTGCCCATCGCCTTCGTTGAAATGATCGCTTACCCGCGGCAACGCCGGATGATGCATCCGTGCCAGCAAACGCGCCTCGCGTTCGAACTGCTTACGCAGCTTCTCATCGGTGAACAAAGTCTCTTTCAACGCGACGATAGTATCGAGCCGTTGGTCCAGCGCCTCATAAACCGCGCCCATGCCGCCTTGCCCAAGCTGGCGAACGATTCGATAACGTCCCTGCAGAATTGTTTCTGGTGAAAGCATCAGATATCTGCGGTCATTCTGCGCTCAGAACCAACAGTTTGGGAAGACCCCACAGTTGTAGACCGTTTGTGAGAAAGTCATGCTGCTTGTTGCTCTGGCGCGACGGGGCGGGCGTTTGCAATTTCCCGAGGAGCAATCGAACGTACCTGTTCGGCAAGCAACGTGACCACTGCGACTGTCTCTCCATCGAGAGTTATAAACTCAACTTCGTAGCCTTTCCCGCCCTCATGCACGAGCACGACGGTGCCTACATCACCCTTCTGCAAGCCCTCTTCAGGCAAGTCAGTGGCAAGAACAATTTGATCCAACTCCTTAATCATCGTCTTCTTAACCACGTCGTGAAGCGCGGCGTGCTGGCGCAGAGCCTCGCCAAGAGTTTGCCATGAATCGCGATTGAAGCCAAAGCGTAAGAAGAAAGCCGCTTTGTGTCTCCCATCCGGGTGCGTCGTGGAGAGCAGGTAATCGCGAATCTTCTCGCGCGGCAGAATTGCGCTCTCGTGGTTTGGCAGTTTCATTCCGATTCGCGTGGGCCAACGGATAGTATCATTTCTTAACGACCGGTCGGTCTATGTCGGGTGGAACCATTTCCCACCCCGTTGCATTAGGCGTATGCTAGGCCGCACATGAACAAGCCAATCCCCTTCGAGTCTGAAGGCGAGATTATCGACGTTGGCCCACGCAGGCCGAAGCGCGCCCGGCGCTGGTGGTGGCTGGTGTTGGCGGGCGCTGCGCTGCTGTTTCTCGCATCCCGCGCGCTGTCAATTTATATTTCGGCGCTTTGGTTTGGCTCTCTTGGCTATTCCTCGGTCTACTGGTACATGTTCAGATTGAAGATCGAGTTGTTCGCGATCTTCTTTGTGCTGACGCTGCTGATTCTGCGTGGCGGCCTCTGGTTGATCGAACGCGGGTTCGCTCGCTTCGCCTTCGACTCGCGCACGGTCTTCATAAACCAGCAGCCGGTAAACATCTCTCCCGGCCGCTTCCTCAGGCCCATTGCCTGGATTGTCTCAGTGTTGGCCGGCTTAGTCTTCGGACTCGGCATGCGCGAAGCCTGGCGCGCTTTCGCCCTCTATTCGCATCAAGCCTCAACTGAATTGGCGGATCCAATCTTCCACAAGCCGGTCGGCTTCTATCTATTCACGTTGCCGGTTTATGACGCGCTCAGTAGTTGGCTGCTTTATCTTTCGATCATCATTCTGGTCGCCGCGATCATCTACGCGCTGCTAGCCCTAACTCAGGAAGGCTTATCCACGTCCGCGGGCGTGCGCAATGCCAAAGAGACGAGCATTAGCGCCGTGTCGTGCGCGCTGGCCGCGTTTCTGCTGGTTCTTGCCTGGAACGTTTTGCTCTCGCGTTATCCGTATCTTTGGGACGATCATCAGACTTTCTCAGGCGTCACTTATACGGAAGCGAATTACTTTCTTCCCAGTCTCTTATGGGTCGCGATTGCGCTGGTCGTTGCTGCTCTTATCTGTTTGGTTAATGCTTTCGCGGTTCGTCGCGTGCGTCTCTTTATTGTCGTCGTCGCCATTCCGCTGATCGTTTACATCGTTGGAGGGATCATCGTTCCTGCCTACGTAACCAACTTCATCGTCAAGCCGAATGAACTGGGTCGAGAGACGCCGTACATCGAACAGAACATTACCTGGACCCGCCGCGCCTTCGGCGTCGATCGCATCGAGCAGCGCAATTTCGACGCTGAGACTTCGACTGAAGCGTTTGATTTGCAAGCCAACCGGGCCACGCTCGACAATATTCGCCTGTGGGATTGGCACGCTTTGAAGGACACGCTCACGCAGATTCAGGCTATCCGCACCTATTACGATTTCACTGACGTTGACGTTGATCGCTATGTAGTCTCTGGTGAAAAGCGCCAAATGATGCTGGCCACGCGTGAAATCGATGAGGCAAAACTGCCGGAGCAATCCCGCAATTGGGTCAACGAAAAGCTTATCTACACGCATGGTTATGGTTTGACGATGAATACGGCGAACGGCTTTGATTCGGAAGGCATGCCGAAGTTCGTGCTCTCAAACATGCCGATTGAATCGACGGCGCCCGAGATGAAGGTCACTCGTCCGGAAATCTATTACGGCCAAAAGACGAACAGCAATGTCTACGTGAAGACCAAGCGGATGGAATTCAACTATCCGCAGGGTGAAGCGAATAATCTTACTAGTTACGAAGGCACGGGCGGCATTCGCATCGGCGGACTTGTGCGGCGATGGTTGCTCGCGTGGGCGCTCGACGATCTCACGAAGCTGCCGTTCTCAGATGACGTAACCTCCGAGAGTCGCGTGCTGATTCATCGAAACATACGCGATATCGTTGACAGCGTCGCGCCGTTTCTCATCTACGACAACGATCCATATATCGTCATCAGCAGCGATGGCCGGCTTTTCTGGATGATCGACGCCTTCACTGAATCAGCGACTTATCCGTATTCCCGCCACCATAACGCCGACGACAAGACGATCAATTACATTCGCAACAGCGTCAAAGTAACAATTGACGCTTACAACGGCGCGGTGAACTTCTATGTTTTCGATCCGCAGGATCCGTTGATTCAGACTTATCGCGCGACTTTCCCCAACCTGTTTCGCGACGCCCGCGAGATGCCTGCGGACTTGCGCGCGCACGTTCGCTATCCGGAGACGCTGATCAAAGTTCAAGGCGAAGTCTTTGGCCTCTATCACACGCAGGACACTAACTCGTTTTTTCAGCGAGAGGATCTTTGGACCGTGGCCCAGCAGGTGAGTCTGAACCCGCAAACGAAGCAACAGGAACAAAACCCAATCGAGCCTTACTACGTTCTCATGCAGCTACCCGGAGAGAAGCCTGGAATTGAATTTGTTGAGATCCTTCCGTTTACTCCGGCAAAGCGAAATAACATGATTGGCTGGATGGCGAGCCGTTGTGACGGCGATGCGTATGGGTCGCTGCTGGTTTACAACTTTCCCAAGTCACGCCTGATCGATGGGCCGCTGCAAATCGAAGCGCGCATCGATCAAAACGCGCAACTCTCCGGACAGTTTACGCTCTGGAATCAGCAGGGATCACATGTGCTTCGCGGCCATTTGCTGGTCATTCCGATTGGCCGTTCGCTACTTTACGTCGAGCCCGTTTACCTGCAAGCTGAACGCAGCCCGATGCCGGAGCTGCGCCTTGTGGTTCTGGCCACTCAGGATCGGCTGGCCTACGGCAATAACTTCGAAGAGGCACTAAGCAGTTTGTTTGGCGAAGCCGTCAAAGCGCCGGCGGAAACAAAAGCAGAACAACCAAAACCCAAACCCGGCGCCTCACCACAGCCTTCGCCATCGCCTGAGAAGGTTGGTGCGCCAAATGTTCAGCAATTGATCAATCGAGCAATTCAGGAATTTGAGGAATATCAGCGTCTAACCGCAGAAGGTAAGCTCGGTGAAGCCGGAAAGAAACTCGAAGAGCACAAACGCACTCTGGAAGAATTGAAGAAAGCGACAGGCAAGCCATAGCGGTTGGCAAGCCTGGGTACGCAGGCATCCCTGCCTGCCTGCTGAGAAGCCACTGGAAGCGTGCGTACCTATTTCAATTTCTCTTGTAACTTTCGCGCTCCCTCTACCGCTTCTTTGTATTCAGTCTCGTAGCCCGGCGCAGGTTTCATCGCCAGCAGCGCATCAATCTGTTTGCGCGCGTCTTCATTACGGTGCGCTTGGGCATAAGCGTCCGCAAGGTGCAGGCGCATCAGTTCATTATCGGGACCGAGGCGCAACCCTTTTTCCAGATATGAGATCGCCTTCTGGGTATCTCCGCCAAGCAATGTGGGCGACTCGAGATATACCTGGCCCAGAACCATGTAGGCACTCGCGTCCTGATACTTGTCGTCGAGCTTAAGGACCGTTTCCATCTCGTGCTTGATGTCTTCGACCTCTGACAAACCAGCCAGCGTGCTCATTTCGGCGCTGCCACCATAGTTTGCGCCCAACCAAAAATGTCCTTCGGGTTTGCCATCCTGTAACTTCACGGCCAGCTTGCCGGCTTCGATCCCTTCGCGAAAAGATTTGTCCTTCTCGCCTGAGTCCGAGCTGTGCGACCCAAGAAAGTAATCAAACTCGGCCAGCCGCCAAGCGATGTCGTAGTTTGTAGGATCGTCAGCCTGGACCTGGCGAAGGGCGACAATCGCCTGGCGCACTTTCATCAAGTCTGCTCGGTCAGCATATAATCGGTCGGCCTCGGCAATCGCCTCTGAACTTGGGCGCACCGACGCCTGATTTGTGGTCGTGGCGCTCTTTCGGCAGCAAATTCCCAGAGAGCATACCGCAACGATAAGCAGGAAAACCCCGAAGTTTGCAGCCCTTTTCTGCGACGATGCTCTGGCTGACCCTATATTGTATGGTCTATTCATACACCACTAAATTGCCTTTCCTTTGGCTCGCGGATAAGGTATATTGCCCGCTCGAAACCGAACTCAAGCAGGTGGAGGAAGTGTTGGCAGCGGCATTCTACGATCTTGAGGGAACTTTGGTTAGCACGAACCTGGTCCACACGCTGGGGTTCTATGCTCGCAATCAGCCGAACCTGGTTCGTAGTTTCACCAAAAGCGCCGCAACCTTGCTCAGCGTCCCATTGTTTGCTGTCAGCGATCAGTATAGCCGAAAAGTCTTCAACGATCTCTTCTTTAAGCGCTACAAAGGCGAGACCGAAGATCGAATGCGCTTCTTTGCCGACGACCTTTTCGAGAAGGTTTTGAAGCCGGCTGTGTATCCGGGCGCATTTGAATTAATCGAGAAGTCGCGCAGCCTGGGTCTGCGTCAGGTGGTAGTTACTGGCGCGTTGGATTTTTCCGTGAAGCCGTTGATGGAGTATCTGGAGATTACCGATTACGTCGCGAACCGTCTCGAGTTTGTGAAAGGGGTCGCGACCGGCCGGCTATTGCCACCAGTTCTCGCCGCTGCGACGAAAGCATCCTGGATTAGGACGTTCGCTGAACGGGAAGCGATTAGTCTGAGCGAATCGTTTGCTTACTCTGACAGCATCAGCGACTTGCCCATGCTGTCGATCGTCGGACATCCGGCCGCCGTGAATCCCGATTTACGTTTGCGGCAAACGGCTCTGCATCATGATTGGCCGATCTTGAGTTTGAAATAAAACGAATAGGACCTATCAGACCCATACGACCTATGGCGCTTCAACTAAGACGCAAAACGCACGAGTCAATCGTTTACATTGATAGTGACAGCGCGCCCCGCATCATGCCTTCGGGAGAGGACTTCATTCTCGAGGACATTCCGGTTGGCACGCGCGTGCTTTATCCCAATCCGCCCATGAAAGGCCTGCCCAATCGGGAAGCGGCGATTCGCTACGCGCTGAACCATCCGCTGGGCTGCGATCCGTTGTTTGCGCAACTAGAGCCAGGAATGAAAGTGACGATCGCGGTTGATGACATTAGCCTGCCACTGCCACCGATGGCCACGCCCGATATTCGCCAGACGATGTTGGAGATAGTGCTAGACATGCTGGCCGGCCACGGTGTCGATGACGTGCACATCATCATCGCGAACTCGCTGCACCGCAAGATGACGCCGTGGGAAATGAAGCGCATGGTGGGACAGAAGATTTACGACGATTTCTATCCTGACCGTTACTACAACCACGACGCCGAGTGGAAGGAAGGCCTAATTAAGATTGGCGAAACGCGGCACAAGGAACCTTTGGTCCTCAATCGACGCGCGGCGGAGAGCGATCTTCTTATTTACGCCAACATCAACTTTGTGCCGATGGACGGGGGGCATAAATCAGTTGCGGTCGGGCTATGTGATTACGAATCGCTGCGCGCGCATCACGAGCCGCAAACTATTCGTGATTCCGACAGCTACATGGATCCGAATCGTTCCGAGCTAAGTCACAAGTGTGGGCGGCTCGGCAAAATCGTCGATCAAAATCTTAATGTCTTCCACATCGAGACGGCCATTAACAATCGCATGTACAAAGGCGACATGGATTTTCTGCTGAAAAACGAAGACGACTTTACCGCCTTTGATCGCATGAAGTTCGAGGCGATGCGCTATGCGATGAGCAAACTGCCACGCCCGGCGCGTCGCAAGGTGCTGCACTCGCGGCCCGCGCAGTACGAGATGACTGCGTGTTACGCCGGCAAGACCGATCAAGTTCACGAGAAAATTCTGGAAAAGATGTTCCAGCAATACATCATTCCGGTGCGCGGACAATGCGACATTCTAATCACCGGCATTCCAGACATCTCGCCTTACAATGTTTACTCGATTCTGAATCCGTTGCTGGTGCAGGTTATGGGGGTCGGATATCACTTCAATTTTTATCGCCATAAGCCTTTGCTGAAAAAAGGCGGCGTGCTGATTATTCATCATCCTTGTTATGACCAGTTCGATCACAATCACCATCCGAGCTACATCGAATTCTTCAATCGGCTGTTGCCGGAATCGCGCGACGCTTTCTATCTGCGAGAGAAGTACGAGCGCGAGTTCGCCAACAATCCCAGCTACGTAGAGATGTATCGGCGCGGCAATGCCTATCACGGCGCGCATCCCTTTTTCATGTGGTACTGGGGAGAAAACGGCCGGCAACACATTGGCAAGGTAATCGCTGCCGGCGCGGAAAACGCGCACGTGCCGGCCATGCTCGGCTGGGAGCGCGCCGATAATTTGACTGAAGCGATCGCGATGGCCCGCAGCTACATGGGAAATTCGGCCGAGATTACGATGCTGCATCAGCCGATGATTGGAATCGCAGATATGGAGTAAGTGGCACAGACCGGAGTTGGTTACTGCCTTCTGACGTTAGGTTTTTTAGTGTGATTTAGTGGATCGTATTTCGTAGCCCAGGGACGATCCACGAAATCACACGAACACGCGAAGGATCGGCTTTACAGTAAGCTGAATTTTGAACCACGACACGACGATCATGACGGCGCAGCTTTCACCAACGGAAATTTACCGCGACCGAAAGATCTTTCTGATCGGCGGCACCGGCTTCCTCGGCAAAGTTACGCTGAGCATGCTGCTATATCGCTTTCCGAATATCGGCCGCGTCTACGTGACCGTGCGTGCTCGCTCGCAGGAAGAATCTGAAGCGCGCTTCTGGAACAATGTGCTTACCGAGCCGCCATTCGATCCGCTGCGTGAGCGATACGGCAGCGCGCTCGACGGTTTCATTCGCGACAAGGTCGAAGTCGTCGGCGGTGACATTGCTGAAAACAATCTCGGTTTCAGCGACGAAGAAGCGCAACGCATCGCCGACGACATCGATGTAGTCATCAATTCTGCCGGCAACGTGACCTTCAATCCGACCCTGGAGAGTGGCCTGCGCACAAATGTCGTCGGCACCCAGAATGTCATCGCGTTCACCAAACGCTTGAAGCGCCCGTCTCTGATTCACATCTCAACTTGTTTTGTCGCGGGCAATCGATCGGGAGCGGTTTGGGAGAACGACGACGTTATCGGTTACTTTCCGCGAAAGAATAAACTTAGAGGCGTCGAATTCTCGGTGGAGCAGGAGATCGCGGATTGCGCAAAAATGTCCGAACGCGCGCG
>Ga0137361_10003233_pt1 | contig 10525 bp, 4 predicted proteins | sample Mad1_80_16metaG_FD_104923 | JGI IMG/M metagenome (GOLD analysis project Ga0137361, IMG submission 104923) | Vadose zone soil microbial communities from Angelo Coast Range Reserve, California, USA - Mad1_80_16 metaG | ecosystem: Environmental > Terrestrial > Soil > Vadose zone | place: USA... | reverse complement strand
TGAGGGTCGAGCCGCCAGGAAGTCCCTCCGCTCCCCCCGGAAGGAAGGCGCCCGGGACGGAGCCGCACATCGCGTCGTAGGCGAGTCGCAGGTCGAGGGCCGCGTCCCAGTTCCGGCTGCCGGCCAGCGCGCCGCACAGGGTCAAGGCGCCCGCCACGTTGCCGACCTCCGCCCCCTCGACGGCGGCGGCGGTGACGATCCCCCCCAGGGAGGCCCCCGTGACCAGGACCTTCTGGGGGACGCCGAAGCGGGCCACGAACGCCTCGTACATGGTCTGGAGGTCTTCGTTGGTCTTGAACACCGCCCAGCCCGGCATCTGGTAGCTGGAAGCGGCGACGGCGTATCCCTCGGCAAGCTGCAGCGGCGCCAGCGGCCCGAGGTCGGAGACGGGACCGACCGGCGAGAGGCTGAATCCGTGGTTCCAGACGACCAGGTCGCCGTTCCAGCCGTCGGGAACGACGATCTTGTAGAAGGCCTGTCCGTCGTCGCCGGCAAGCACCGTGTCGGCTGCGGCGGCGCCGGGAACGCCGAAGCCCAGGATCGCAAGCAGGAAAGGGACGGCAAGGGCTCGTCTCATTGGCTCCCTCTTTCTACAGAACCGGATGACGTGTTCCGTTTGCGGGCGAGCGCCGGCATCGGCGCCGCAACCCGCCGGCCGGGAGTATCGTGCCTCAGGAGAGTCTCATGAGCCTGCGGGCTTTCCTGGCCGCCTCCCTCTTTCTCGCAGCCTGCGCCGCCCGGCGCATGGCCGACAAGCCCACGCCGGCTCCCGAGGCCACGGCAGCCGTCTCCCCGCCTGCGGCCATGGTCGCCGCCGTGTCCGCCCCGGCTTCGGCCGAGGTCTTCGAACAGCGCATCCGCCCGCTGCTGGCGCGGACCTGCACGCCCTGCCACGTGCCGGGCGGAAAGATGTACGAGCGGCTTCCCTTCGACAAGCCCGAGGTCGTCCGCTCCAAGAAGGACTCGATCCTGAAGCGGCTCAAGGTCCCGGAGGACCGGCAAGCCCTGGAGGACTGGCTCCGCCCGTAGCGATCACTCGCCGGCGGGGCCTCCTCCGATGTTGAAGAACGTGATCTCCTCCGCCGCCAGGGAGCCCTGGCGGAAGAGCGCCCGCACCTCGTAGCGCCCGGGCGAGAACTCCGCCGAGGGAATGGTGGCGACGTAGGCGATGCGGCCCCGCTCGTCGGGCGCGGGCAGATCGGGGGTGGATCGCCCCACCACCGCCCCATCGAGCACCAGCTCCAGGGTCAGCTGCGGCTTGTCCGAGGAGCCCGCCGCGGGGTACGCGATGAGGAACAAGGGCAGCCCCTGGCCGGGCGCCAACGTGGGCTCGCCGAGCTGCGGCACGATCCGCGTCTCGCCGAAGCGCAGCGCGTCGTCGGTCACCAGGGCCCCCGGCGTCACGGGCTCGGTTCGCTTGATGATGGCGAGGCTGCTCAGGCCGAGGGGCGGCGCCGACGTCGGCACCACGAGCACCGCCTTGCGGACGCTCGTCTTCCGGGTGGCCTGGTCCTGGGCCACGGTCTCGACCGTGTAGCGGCCGGGCGCCAGGGTGAAGCTGCGCGTGAAGATCGCGTCCCCCCGGGTGAGGGCCTCCTTCCGATCGCCCGGCACCTGGACCGGGGTGTCCTGGCTGAACTTCTGGACGACGCCTTGCGTCGGATGGCGGAGCACCGCCATCAGGGAGAAGTGGGCCTTGTAGCTCCCGCCCTCCTTCTTGAAGGAAAAGCTGCTGATCGGCACCTCCATCACCAGCGTGTACTGCTGCCCCTCGGGAACCCGGCCGAACCGCAGGGCGCTCGAGCGGAAGTCGAAATCGTGGGCGGGAGGATCGGCGCGGACGGCGGAGAGCAGGGCCATCTCGTAGGGGAACGTGACCGTCCCCTCCCCGGCGGGGACCGCGAAATAGCCCTTGCGCGCCTGCACGGTCGTCCCCCCGCGCGCGACCTTGACCGCGATCTCGCGGAACTTGCCGTCCGCCTCGACCTTGGCGGGCGCGTAGGTGACCTCGTAGTAGCCGACGATGTCCCCCGCGACCCTCTCCATGCCCGCTCGCATGTCGTTGCTGTTGGCGAGCAGGAAGCCGCCCGTGCTCTCGGCCAGGTCGCCGAGCGTCCCCTGGGTGTTGGCGCGGAGGCTCTCCTCCACCGTCTCTCCCGCCTGGACCTCCTCCATCGTGACCGGCACCCCGCCCCGCGAGTAGACCTGGCGCTGGACCGCGCGCACCGAGCGCATGACCTTGTCCCGCTGCTGCTGGTCGAGGAGCTGGTTCGCGGTGTTGAGCCCTCGGGCGTCCACCGCGTAGATGCTGACGTTCGCGCGGTTGGCCTCGCTCACCGCGGAGCGGAAGACCTGCTCCAGGCGCGAGGTCACCTGCAAGCCTTCCGAGAAGTAGAGGATGGTCTTGCGCCCGGCCAGCCGCTGCTGCTGGTTCGCGAGGGCGAGAAGGCCGAAGATCGACGACTCGCCCTGGAGCTGGCGCTCCAGACGGTCGGTCATGTCGAGGGCGTTCTGCTCGATCTGGGCCAGGGCGAGAGCGGCCGCGGCCGCGCCCTGCGCCGCCCCCGCGGCCCCCGCGCCGGGGCCTCCCGCGGCGCCCCCGCCCGCCGCGCCTTCGCTCTGCGCGATCGCCTCGTTGCCCTCACGCCCCACGCGCGTCATCTCGCTCGCCAGGTCCGTCCGCCCCGCGTTGGCCCCCCCCGTCGCCCGGTCCACCGCGGCCCGCACGAGATCGCGGTCGGTCGTGAACTGCTGCAGGAGGCGCATGCGGCGGTCGATGACGAAGACCGAGATCCAGAGGTCGGTCCGCGACTCGGAGGCGAGGAAGTCCAGGGCGGCCTTGCGAGAGATGGCCCGGCCCTCGGCCCCGAGCTGGTCGAAGAGCAGGGTCACCAGGCTGACCTGCCTCGCGGGGGGCCTCGCAGGCGCGGGGGCGGCGGGCGCAGGGGCGGCAGCCGCCACGGGCTCGGGCTCCCGTCCCGTCTCCACGAACCGGAACGCCGTGACCTGCTGCTTCACGCCGTCCTCGACGACCTGGACCTCCTCGGGCCGCAGGTCGCGGACCATCCGTCCCTTCTTGTCCCTCACCACGACGTCGAGCATCACGACGCCCGTGTCGACGCGGAAGGTCGGGGGGGCCGCGGGCTTCTCGGCCGGCCGCTCCTGTGACGTGAGGGCGGGGCCCGCGAGGGCCAGGGCGAGGGCCAAGGCGGCGGAAGCGGAAACGCGATCCATGCGCAAAGCAACTCCTCCCAGCAAGGATACTACCTTGACACTTGCGGCCCCGCCCCGGTACAAACCCTCACGTTCTTTCTCCGGGAGCCCTCCCATGAACCCGATGAAGCTGACTCTCCTCGCACTCGTCCTCTCGGGGCTTCTGGCCCCCGCCGTGCGCACGGAAGAAGCCAAGCCCGTCGCCGTGGACCTCGTGGTCCAGGACAAGAAAGGCGTGCCCATCAAGGACCTGAAGGCCGAGGAGATCGAGATCACGGAAGCCGGCGTCAAGCGGCCCGTGACCGCTCTCAAGCTGCTCGAGGGAGCGGCGGGAGCGAAGGCCTCGCGCTACGTGACCCTCGTCTTCGACGGCCTCGATGCGGAGGGCCAGAAGAGCGCGCGCAAGGCGGCGGCCGAGTTCCTCGCCAAGCTGACCGCTTCTCCCGACATCCAGGTCGCGGTGTTCCGGGTCGGGCTCGAGCTCTGGGTCCTCTCCGGCTACACGAACGACGCGGTCGCCCTCAACGCGGCCGTGGAGCGCGCCACCAGCCACGAGGACGAGACCCTGCGGGGCCCCTCCGACCTGGTGAAGACCGCGGCCGCGCGCGAGATGGGGGTGCCCGAGACCGCCGCGCGCGCCCGGGCCCTCGTCGAGGTGATGCGGGTGGGCGACGACATGAACAAGATGAGGCAGGACGGGTCCACCCTCTTCCCCCTGATCGCCCTGGCCAAGGGCCAGGCCGAGCTGCCCGGCCGCAAGACCCTGGTCTATTTCTCGCAATGGTTCGACGTGCCCAGCAAATTCGACGACGTGTTCCGGTCGCTGATCAGCGAGGCCAACCGGGCCGGGGTGGCCCTCTACACGATCGACGCGCGCGGCGTCCGCGGCGGGGGCGACCTGGGCGCGGCGCGCTCGGCCATGGAGCAGCTCGAGGCGGTCACCCGAGACGCGACCCGCGACCCCCAGAATCCCCAGAGCGCCCGCGCGAACTTCAACGTGACCGAGAACGTCGCCGCCAGCACCCGCCAGGACATGCGGGTCTGGCTGGGCCAGCTCTCCGAGAGCACCGGGGCCGTGCTCGTGGGGGGCAGCAACGACCTGCGCAAGGGAACGGACAAGGTCCTGGCCGACTCGGCAGCCTACTACGACGTCACCTACGCGCCGTCTTCGGACGCCTACGACGGCGCCTACCGCAAGGTGGAGGTGAAGGTGAACCGGCCGGGGGCGAAGGTGGAGAGCCGGGCCGGCTACTTCGCGCTTCCCCCCAGCGCCGGAGGACAGACCGTCCTCGCCTACGAGATCCCCATGCTCACCGCCCTGGACGCGCCCGCCCTGCCGCGCGACGTGGAGGTGCACGGCGGGATCTTCCGCTTCGGCGAAGGCGGCTCCGGCCGCGAGCTGCGCATACTGCTCGAGGTCCCCATGAGCGGCCTGCAGTTCGCGATCGACGAGAAGGCGAAGACCTACGACCTGCGCTTCGGCCTCATGGCCCTGGTCAAGGACGAGAAGGGCGAGGTGGTCCAGAAGATCAGCCAGGTCTATCCGTTCGCGGGGCCGAGCGACAAGGTGGAGGCGATGAAGCGCGGCAAGGTGGGCTTCAACCGGTCCGTTCAGCTCGCCCCGGGGCGCTACACCTTCGAAGCAGCGGTCCAGGACCGGGGGACCCGGAAAGTCGGCGCCCTGCGCGCGCCGTTCGAGGTCCCGGCGGCGGGAGGCGTGCGGCTGTCGAGCGTGTCGGTCGTGCGCGGGGTCGAGCCCGTGCCCGAGAACCGGCTGAACGTCGAGGACCCGTTCCGCATCCAGAAGGCGCGCGTGATCCCGAACCTCGACACCCCGATCGCCAAGGCGGCGAATCCCAGCTTCTACCTGTTCGCGGCGGTGTGGCCGGCGAAGGACGCCGGGACCCCCGAGGCCTTCGTGGAGTTCATCCGGGACGGAAAGAAGTTCGGCGAAGGGAAAGCCGATCTCCTGCCTCCTGACGACAAGGGAAGGATGGTCTACCTCGGCGAGTACCCGCTGGCCAGCTTCCCACCCGGAACCTACGAGGCCAGGGTGCGCGTAAAGCAGGGAGCATCGACCGCGGAGGACAAGGCCGCGATCACGATCGTTCCCTAGGCGTCCATTGGGTTGAAGCAAGCGCTTTCAGGGAAAGCGGTTTCGGGGGCGGCCCGGAGTCGGCGGCGGCGCGCCTCTCAGCAACTTAGTGTATGCATCCATTCCACCGGATCGGCCTACGTTCAATTGTACGAATGGTTTGCACGCCCATAAATTTTCCCATGGTGGCAATAAATCGTTGACATGGTTGGCTAGACGCCCCTATCATCCCGAGCACCAAGAAGAGGATTGTTTCCATTGGTCCTGTTGAGGTTTCGGATCCTCCGGAACCCCTCCCGTCACGAGGAGCCCATGACCTTTCTGTCTTTCCGTCGCATTCCACTCCTGCTGGTCGCGCTGGCTTGCTCGACCCTTGCGTTGAGCCCTGCCTTCGCGCAGAACATCACCGGCAGCTTGAGCGGCACGGTGGTCGACCCGACCGGCGCGGTCGTGGTCGGAGCCGACGTCACGATCACGAACGAGGCTTCGCGCGACGTCCGCCGCACGAAGTCCAACGCCGATGGCTACTTCGCCTTCGCGGCCGTCCCTCCCGCCTCGTATACGGTGACGATCGAGACCGCCGGGTTCTCGAAGTACGAGCAGAAGGGCGTGGTGCTCCGGGTCGGAGACAGCCGCTCGCTGCGAACGGTCCCGCTCAGGGTCGCGGGCATGAGCGAGGAGGCTACGGTCACCGCCTCCGTGGACTTCGCCCCCCTGAACTCGGGCGAGAAGAGCGCCACCCTTACGTCCGACCAGATCCTCAACTTCTCGACCGTCGGCCGCAGCGCCGCTGAGCTGCTCAAGGTCTTGCCGGGGATGACGCCGGTCACCGTGGGGACCCAGAACCGGCCCGGCTTCACGGGCGAGGTCATCGGCATCAACGGCAACGGCGAGTACCAGGGCGGCGGCAACAACAACCAGAGCGCCATCGGCAACTTCTCGGGCAACGGGACGCGCACCGAGGCCCTGGACATCACGGTCGACGGCGCTCCCGGGGCCGACCCCGGCTGCAACTGCGCCACCTCCGTCAACCCCAATCCCGAGATGGTCCAGGAGTTCAAGGTCTTGCAGGCGAACTTCGGGGCCGAGCACGCCAAGGGTCCCGTGGCCATGACCGTGGTCAGCAAACAGGGCGGCCGCGACTTCCACGGCACCCTCTACACCTACCTGCGCGACTACCACCTGAACTCGAACGAGTGGTTCGCGAACAAGGTGGGCAAGGACCGGGTCAAGAACAAGTTCCTCTACCCGGGCTTCAACGTCAGCGGCCCCGTACTCATCCCCGGGACGGACTTCAACAAGAACCGAGACAAGGTCTTCTTCTTCCTGGGCTACGAGTACTTCAAGCAGGCGCTCGACACGGGGTTCATCAAGTCCTGGGTGCCCACCGCGGCCATGCGGAACGGCGACTTCAGCCAGGCGGCGAACCTGGGCCTCACGGGCGGGTTCGTCAACACCGTTCCCAGCGGCTTCCCGGGTGGAGTCATTCCGACCAATCAGATCGATCCCGGTGGCCGCGCCCTGCTGAACGTGTTCCCCCAGCCCAACTCCAGCACCGCGGTGACGGGCGGGTACAACTACGTGGACAACCTGCTCGTCGACCAGAACGGGACCCAGCTCCTCGGCCGTGTGGACTTCAACGTGAGCGAGAACACGAAGCTCTTCGTCCGCTACAACCGCCAGCGCGAGGTCCAGCCCTTCGTCATCGGCCTGTGGTGGCGCAACGGCGACCGCCAGGTCCCCTATCCCACCGGCATCAGCGCCGCGAACCGCTCCGACTCCACGACGGCCAGCCTGACCCACGTCTTCAACCCGACCCTCACCAACGAGACCCTTTTCGCGGTCACGTACATCGACTTCCCGAACGCCTTCGACGACCGCAGCAAGATCTCGCGCCAGGCGCTGGGCTATCCCTACCAGGGAATCTTCAAGCAGAGCAATGACCAGATCCCGTCGGTCGACGCCGGTGGCTGGGGCAACAATGGACCGCTCTTCTACAACCCCGGCGGCTTCGACCCGGTTCTGTTCGCGACCAAGTGGCAGGTCTCGGCTTCGGACAACCTGACCAAGGTCTGGGGGACGCACACCTTCAAGGCCGGCGTCTACTTCGAGCACGTCATCAACAAGCAGCCCGGCAACGACAACAGCAACGGCCTGATCGAGATGGCCACGTGGGACGGAAGCAGCACCGGCAACACCTTCGCCGACCTGCTCCTAGGCCGTGGCTCGCAGTACCAGGAGAGTACCAAGAACGTTCTTCACGACATGGCCTACAACCTGTGGGAGGGCTACGTCCAGGATTCCTGGAAGGTCAAGCCGCGCCTGACCGTCGACTACGGTGTCCGCATCGCTTCGGAAGGCCCGTGGTACGACCGCCTCGGGAACGGGATGTCGGTCTTCGACCCGTCCATCTACAGCGCGAGCGCGCCCGGCAGCACGTTGCCCGGCATCACCTGGACCGCGAAGGACTCGCGGATCCCGCTCTCCGGGACCGAGAAGCCGCCCGTCTACTTCACGCCCCGCGTGGGCTTCGCCTACGACGTGAAAGGCACAGGGAGCACCGTGGTCCGCGGCGGCTTCGGGATCTATCGCTACCATGAGCCCCAGGCCATCTATTCGGGCCTCCTCGACCTGCCGCAAGGCTTCCGCAACACGAGCGTGGGCAGCGCGTACACCCTGGCCAGCCTCGAGGCCCTGGGTGGCGGCAACGTGGTCTTCAACGGCAACACCATCGCCCTCGACGACAAGAAGCAGCCGGTGACCTACTCCTGGAGCGCCACCTTGAACCAGCGCCTGCCTTGGGCGATGAACATCGAGGTTGGCTACGTGGGCAACAAGCAGAACGACCTGCGGAACGAGAACGTCGCGAACATCAACCCGGTCCCCCTGGGGGCGATGATCAACGACCCCACCGGCGACCCAAACAAGTACCGGCTACTCCCGAACTACGGCGATCTGAACGTCTATCGTCACAGCCTGTACAGCAATTACCACGGCCTGCAAGCGCTGCTGAGCCGCCAGCGCGGTCGGTTCAATTACACCCTCGCCTACACCTTCTCGAAGGCCCTCGGCATCCGGGCCGGCGGCAACACCGGGCCGGGAGCCGTTTCCGAGTACCTCAAGGACGCCCGGGGCAACCCTGTGGATCAGAGGTCCTTCAACTATGGCGTGCTGGGCACGGACCGGACCCACGTGGCCACCGCATCCTATAGCTGGCAGCTCGGTGAGTTGAAGAACGGCGGTTTCTTGAACGCCCTGTTCGGTGGATGGCAGATAACCGGCATCTCGACCTACATCAGCGGGACCCCGCTACAGGCGGCCACCAGCACGAACTTCAGCATGTCGGGGACTCTCGCGGACGGGAGCGACATCAACTCCCAGCGCGTGTCGGGTTCGCCCTCGGTCCCGGCCCAGCCGAAGCTGACCTGCGACCCGACGAGCGGTGTCCCGAGCGGGTACCTGTTCAACCCGAGCTGCTTCGCGGCGCCGTCGGCGGGCCAGAACGGGAACTTCATTTTCCCGTACGTCCGGGGCCAGAAGTACCTGAACCACGACCTGTCCGTCTTCAAGAACTTCGGCATCGGTTCCAAGGGGCAGAAGCTACAGTTCCGCGCGTCGGCCTACAACGTGCTCAACCACCCGATCGCCTTTCCGGATCCGGGCACGAACCTGACGCTCCGGTTCGATCAGGGCAAGCTTGCGAACCCCGAGTTCGCGAAGCTGCCCGAGGACAACAAGTTCGGACGGCGGATCGTCCAGCTTGCTCTGCGCTTCAGCTTCTAGGGACTTCGGAAGAGTCGTGTGACGTACGCGGGCGCTGCCTTCGGGCAGCGCCCGGTTTTGTTTTTCGTTCATCGACCCCCCACCCTATCCCTCCGATACATCGGAATGCGTCGGAGTTGGCCTTGGCTCGAGCGGCATTGCTGCATTCCGATGTATCGCCCACGTAGGGGGAGGGAAACGCCGTGACCAGTAAGGCACCGCGCTATAATCAGCTTCTGGGCTTCTTTCTCGCCCGTCCTCTACCACGGTGACCCGCACGCTCTCTTTCGCCCTGGCCGCCGCCTTCGTCCTGATCGGTCCCGCCCGTGGGGCAGACGAAGCGGCTGCGGCGGCGCAGGCCAGGTTCGCCCAGGCGGTGGCCCACCACCAGGCGGGCCGCTTCGCGGAAGCCATCGCGGACTACCAGGGATTCCTCGAGGTCCAGCCGAAGAACGTGGCGGCGCTGTCGAACCTGGGGGCGGCCCTCGTCCACGGGGGCCGCTACACGGAGGCGATCGAGCAGTACCGTCAGGCCCTCGTCCTGGATTCCGGCCGGGTCGCGGTCCGGTTGAACCTCGCCCTGGCCCTCTACAAGGCTTGGGAGATCGCGCCCGCGGCGGCGGAGCTGGAGAAGGTCGTGGCCGCGCAGCCGGACCAGAAGAACGCGCGGCTGCTGTTGGCCGACTGCTTCCTCCGGATGGGCAGGTTCAAGGACGTGGTCGAGGTCCTCGGTCCGCTCGAGGCGGCGGCCGAGCAGGAACACGCGGTGGCGTACCTGCTGGGCCAGGCCCTCATCCTCGACAAGCAGCCGGCCCGGGGCCAGTTGTTCATCGACTACATCCTCCGGGACGGCGACTCCGCGGAGGCCCACCTGCTGATGGGGGTGGCCCGCCTGGCAGCCTCCGAGCCCGCGGCCGCCCGCGACGACTTCGCGCGCGCGGTGGAGCTGAACCCGAAGCTCCCCTCGGCGCATGCCAACCTTGGCCAGACCCTCATGCAGCTCGGCGACACCGACCGGGCCGCGGTGGAGTTTGGCAAGGAGCTGGAGCAGAACCCCAACGATTACGACGCGAACCTGAACCTGGGCGTGATCCTGCGCCAGCAGCAGCGGTATCCCGAGGCCATGGCGCGCTTCCGCCGGGCCCTCTCGGTCCGGCCCGCTTCCTCTCCAGTCCGCTACCAGATCGGCTCGCTCCACTTCGCTCAAGGCGAGGTCGACGATGCGCGCACGGCGCTGGAGGCGGTCGTGGCCGACGAGCCGAAGTTCCTGGAGGCCCACGTCTCCCTGGCCATGGTCTACTACCGGTTGAAGCTCAAGGAGCAGGGCGACCGGGAGCGCGTGATCGTGCTCGAGCTGAACCGCGAGAAGCAGGCCCAGGAGCCGGGCGCCAAGGACAACCTCGGTCCTGCCTACCGCGGCGAGGCCCCGCCCATAGCACCCCGGGACCGGCCATG
>Ga0137361_10003230_pt1 | contig 10530 bp, 10 predicted proteins | sample Mad1_80_16metaG_FD_104923 | JGI IMG/M metagenome (GOLD analysis project Ga0137361, IMG submission 104923) | Vadose zone soil microbial communities from Angelo Coast Range Reserve, California, USA - Mad1_80_16 metaG | ecosystem: Environmental > Terrestrial > Soil > Vadose zone | place: USA... | reverse complement strand
GTCGCCGAGGGTCTGGCCGCCCTGATCAACGATCAGCCCGACATGAAAGTCATGGGCAACGTGGGGACGGTCGCGGATTGCGTGCAGGCCGCCTCCGAGCTGAACCCCGACGTCGTGCTCCTCGACTTTCGGCTGCCGGACGGTTCGGGGCCCGATGCGGCCGCCGCGATCCGCAGCATCCGGCCCGCGGCGAAGATGATCTTCCTGACGCGGGAGGACACCGAGGCGGCCAGGTTCGCTGCGGTGCAGTCCGGCGCCAGCGCGTTCCTCCACAAGTCCAGGGCCGCCGCCGAGGTGGTGGCCGCGATCCGCGACGTGGCGAGGGACAAGATGCTCATCACGCCGCGGACCATCGCCACGCTGCTCGCCAAGCGCCGGGGGATCGAGGCTCAGCTCGAGAGGCTGACGCCGCGAGAGAAGGAAGTGCTGCGCCTCATGGCCGAGGGGGTCGCGAGCCGCTCGATCGCTGAGGAGCTGGGGATCAGCTACACGACCGTGCGCACGCACATCCGCAGCCTGGGCAACAAGCTCGCGGTGCACTCCAAGCTGGAGGCGATCGTCAAGGCGCGGGAGCTGGGCCTGCTCAGCTAGCGGGCTTTTGAGGGTCCACGCGAAGTCACGGCGAGCCGCTCGTCGGCCCGCTCCGCGGCTCGAGTCGCGGGTCCTCGGACTTCGTGGGGAGATTCGCGGCGGGCTTCTTGCGGCGCGCACGCTGGCGGTGCGGGAGGTACGAGCGGTCGCCCACCCAGGGTGCGGGCGGGGCCGCGAGGAGCTGCGCCAGGCGGTTGAGCTGGACGGCGTAGCGGCCCCGCTGCTTGGCGAACTTCTGCCAGTGCTCGTCTCCGTCTTGAGCCTTGTAGCCCGCGGCCTTGAGCCGCGCGATCGCGGCCACGTACTCATCCCGCTCGACGATCGGGTCATTGGCCGGCTGGAAGCGGAGGAGCCAGGCGATGTCCTCGACGAAGTGGTTGCCCACCGTAAACATGAGCTTCGCGGCCCCATGCGACTGATCCCCTTCGACCGAGGTGATGACAAGCGCCGCCGCATCCATCACCGCTCCGAACGAGTTGATCCACGCCTCGTTGTCGTGGCTCGAACGGAAATAGAGGAGGAGCGGATAGGCGAGGTGACTCTCCAGCACCATCGCCGACCACTTGCGCCACTCTTCGAATGTGTCCTTGAGGATCCCGTCCATCGTCGGTGCGGCCGCGGTCTCGAGCAGCTGGACGGCCGAGGCGGGCGCGCCCGCCAGAGCGTCGAGCGCCACCACGGCCTCCTCGCGAGCCCGGAATGATCCGTACAGCTCGAACAGCAGCGTGATCGCCGCGGCCCCGAACGCGACGCCGTTGGCGCTCTCGAGCACGATGAGGAAGCGGGCGAATCCTTGCTCGGGCACGAAGTCGCCATAGGCGAGCGGGACCAGCGTCGAGGCCGAGACGTAGAACGCCTCAGGGAAGTCGGCCAGCTCCGGGTGGAACTGGTCACGCACGCCGTAGAGGACCAGTCCATAGCCCAGGATCAGGCCGAAGGCCCAGATGAGCACGAGCACGATGAGCGCGATCGGCCCGAACGCCGCCATGCGTCCCTCGCTCCGGTCGACCGCCGTGGAGCGGAGCGAGGTCCACCTCCAGACCCGCCACATCGGGCGGATGATGTAGCGGGCGAGCTGGAACTTGCGCACGGCGGGCCTTGGCAAGACGACGGTCTGAAAGAGGTCGTAGAAGACGATCGGAAGGAGCACGACCCCGGCGACGGTGGAGGCGATCTCGGGCGCGCCCATCACGAGGCCTTGGAACGCCTGTCGAGCGGCAGGCATTCCGCCCCAGGATCCAACCGGCTCACTGGCCGGCCTGTTGCCCGGGGTGGCTCTTCTCCAGGAGGTCCAGGATGGCGCGCTGCTGTTCCAGCATCTCGCGCTGCTGCTTAAGCATCTCGAGCTGCTGGACGTTGATCGCGTGAAGCGTGGTCAGCGTGATGTGGTCCGCCTCGGCGCGCGCGTCCTGGCTGGCCGAGATCACGTTCTGTCCGACGATGATGATCGGCAGCAGCACAAGCTGCAGGAACGACTGGCTCAGCCAGGCGATGCCCACGTACGTGTCTCCGGTCAGGAACGCGTGTAGCGCCTGCGGCAGCGAGACGAGTGCGATCAGGACGAAGAGGTAGGCGGCCCACATCGTGCCCACCGCCCTGGTGATGTGGACGGCAAGCCAGCTGTTGAAGCGGCCCACCGAGCCGGCTCCATGAATCGCCGGGGCGACGCTTCGCGATGTGATGAGGCGAGGTTTGTGTTCGGCGGGGCTCTCCATGGCCGCGGCATAGGCCGCGCGATGCTTGGAACTGCTTATCCGCCGCTCGTGACGCCGGGCGTTCGATTTTGCTTCGTCCATCTCGGCGCTTAAACCTAAGACAATTGATCTCATGGCGAACGAGGTTTTTGAAGCCGTCCGGACCGTGATGGCGATTCGTGAGTACGAGGACAGGCCGCTGCCTGACGATGTGGCGCGCCGGATCGTCGAAGCAGCCCACCTCACAGCTAGCGCGTCCAACCGGCAGGCGTGGCACTTCGTGCTGGTGCGCGACCGAGAAAGAGTGCGCAGGCTGGGCGAGCTGATCCGCACAGGTCGCTACACGTCCAGCGCCGCAGCGGCGGTGATCGTCGCCTACGAGAAGGAGTCGGGCCAGTACGGTATGTCCGACGCCAGCCGGGCCATTCAGTCGATGATCCTGGTCGCCTGGGGGGATCGCGTCGGCTCGAACTGGACCGGGTTCGGCGGCATGGAGGAGGTGCGTCAGGAGTTCGGAATTCCCGACACCTACGACGTGCTGGCCGTCATCCCGCTGGGCTACCCCAAGCGCAAAGTGATCGGGAAAAAGAAGCGCAAACCGTTCAATGAGGTCGTCTCGGCGGAGAGGTTCGGCCAACCTCTCTGAGCGGACTTCCGCCGGCGCGCAAGGGCGCGTCGAGCAGAGCGAACAGGACGAGCGCGATCACGCCTCCGGCGAGGATGTACCACGGCCACGGTCCAAGCAAGTCGAGCAGCGTCGGGCTCGGAGGCTTGGCGCGCAGGTACATGTAATTGGCGCCCGTGATTGCGTCGACGCCGCCCACCACCGCCGCGTAGGCGGCTGTGACGGCCGCCACCCGGACGACCGCCCGGGGGCGAGGATGGAGGCGCAGGCCGGCGACCAACATAAGCGCGGCGGCCACCACGCCGCCATGCGCGATGTAGTACTGGAAGTACGGGTAGCTCGGGAAATGTTGCGGAAGATCAGGCGTGAGCAGGGCCTGGATCGTCCCCGCGAGCCCCCAGAAGTAGGCGACCTCGGCGAGCAGCCGATTCTGTGTCCACAGGGCGGCAGCGGCGATGAAGATCGCGACGTCGCAGAGCTGCAGGGGCAGCGCGTAGGCGAGCCTGATCCCGGGTTGGCCGCCGGCGAGGAGAAAAACCCACCAGCTGAGCTCGTCGAGGACGAGCACGATGGCGAACACCTTCAGCCACGGCCCGGGCCTGCGACGTGCAGCGACGACAAGGAACGCGGTCGCGGCCGCGATCACGATGAGCGCGCCGACGTGCTCGATTGCCGTCAGGTCGCTCACGCGCAGTCCGCGCCCGGCTCGTCGCACTCGGGCGTGACGCCGAACCACGCGAAACGCGAGCGCCGATTGGCAAACCAGGTGTACGCGACGCGCTCCAGAAGAGCAAGCGGGGGGAGGCTGAACACGTAGCCGAGCGCGTTCCACCCACCGCCGATGGTCCGCAGCACGGCGTTGACGGCCTCCGCTCCGGCGAGGCGGCGTCCTTGGGGGGTGACCACCCAGGCGTTTTGATCCGCCTCCGTCCGGGTGAGGCCGTATCGCTCGAGCGCGCCGCGCTGCTGGTTGGGAACCGCGGCCACGCCGTGCCGCCGGGCCCAACGCGCGAGCCGCGTGCAGACACCGCAGGACCCATCGAAAAGAAGGACCAGGTCAGGCTGGGAGGGCGTGTCCGCGATGCCGACACATTAGCCAAGCACTGGACGGTGCCGGCGCACGCGGACGAGGCCGAGCAGGCCCATCAGCAGGAGGCTGACGATGAGGATCGTTCTGACCTCCGCGCTGACCGGGTCCGCCGGTCCCATGGCGACCGTATACGGAATCCAGACCACGAACAGGACGGACCACAGCGACAGGTTGACGATCGTCAGGACGCGCAGCACTCATTGCGTTAACGCGATGCAACGCCCCTCTCCCCGGGTGGGGAGAGAGGCAGCTTTAGGCCGCTCTCCCCAACCCTCTCCCCGATGGGGAGAGCGAAGTTACCCCATCGCTGGCCGGCGGTAGCCTTCGGCCTCCATGGTCTCCTGCTCTTCGTACTCCAGCGTGTGGTCGAGCGCTGAACGGTCTTTCAGCAACACCACCGCGATGAAGCCGATCACGCAGCACAGAAGGATGTAGACGCTGATCATGTATGGATTCTTGGCGGGAAGGAACGTCTCGCCAGCCCAGATCCTGGTCGCGATGTACGGCGCCGGACCGCCCGCGACGATCGAGGCCAGCTGGTAGCCGAGCGACGCGCCGCTGTAGCGCAGGCGCCCGGTGAAGCTTTCCGCGATCAGGGACGCCTGAGGACCGTACTGCATGTCGTGAGGTATCAGCGACAGCGCGATCACGACGAAGACGACGAGTGGGATCGCGGTGCTGTAGAGACCGAAGTAGACAAACCCCCAGATCGCCATGACGACGATGCCGGCCATGTAAATGGTCTTGCGGCCAACAACGTCGGACAGGTGTCCGAACAGTGGAATGGTGAAGAAGGAGACGATCGCGGCCAAGCTGACTGCCCAGGTGAGGAAGGGCCGGTCGAGCTTGGTTGCCGCCAAACCGAACGTGAACACGAACGTGGTGAAGAGGTAGAACGGCGCCTGCTCCGGCAATCGCAGCAAGGCGCTGAGGATGATCTCCCGCCAGTTGCGCCGCACGACCTCGGTGATGGGGCGCGCCTCGACGCGGTTCTGCTGGACGATCGAGCTGAAAACGGGTGTCTCGAGGATGCCCAACCGGATGTAGAGACCGACCGCGACGAGGACGATGCTCAGGAGGAAGGGGATTCTCCACGCCCAGGCCTCAAACGTCGCCGACCCCGCGAGCGTCACCGTAAACGCGGTAATCGCTGTCGACAGCAAGAGGCCGACTGGAACGCCGAACTGCGGCCAGCTGCCCAGGAAGCCCTTGCGTTTCTGGCTCCCCCACTCCATCGACATGAGCACCGAGCCGCCCCACTCGCCGCCAACGCCGATGCCCTGGCAGAGCCTGAAGATGACGAGCAGCACGGCGGCCCAGAGTCCGATTGACGAGTACGTCGGCATGAGGCCGATGAGGAAGGTCGCGATCCCCATGACGAGCAGGGTCGCGATCAGCGTGGCCTTGCGGCCGATGCGGTCGCCGTACGTGCCGAACAACCAGGCCCCGATGGGCCGAGCGAGAAAGCCCACGAAGAAGATCGCGTAGTTGTTGAGAGTTCCGGTCAGCGGATCCGATTTCGGGAAGAAAAGATGCGGGAAGACAAGCGCCGCCATGGTCCCGAACAGGAAATAGTCGTACCACTCGATCGAGGTGCCGACGGTGCTGGCGATGACCGCCCGCACCATCTGTTTCCGGCGTTCCTCGGGACCCAGGGACACCACAGCAGCCGAATCGACGGTATTCGCCATGTTCACTCCCCCTGCAGTAGCTCGAGTAGAGCCTGCTTCTACTTAATTCTTTAGCACTTTTCGGGGCAGTTTGCTCAGCCGGTTTGCCTCCCAGGCGGCTTCCGCTTCGCCGATGGGGGTCGAGGGCGGGCCGTTGCGGAAGGGCCAGATCTCCTCGGCGATGCGCCGCCAGTTGGCGGTTGCGTGGAGGCTGCCCAGGACGGCGTAGAGGCCGAGGTTGATGCGCTGCATGATCACGTAAGCGCGGGGAACGTCCGAGTAGGGCGCGAGTGGGCCGCGCGCGTCGAAAAAGCGCCGCACGATGGCCGACGCGTAGGCCGGGGTGATGGTCATCGGGGCGTCCTGGAGCACCGTCCCGTAGAACTGGCCGAAACGGTCGACCACGGTCGCGGTCGGAACTGGGGCGCCGGCGCGGAGAAATCCCGCACGCTCCAGCGCCGCGCGGAACGCCTCATAGTCCTTCTCGAACACCAGGAAGCGGACCGCGTCGACGAGGGGAGTGAGGTCTTCATCCGTGAACAGCTTGGTCAGGCCGAAGTCGAGGAATGTGACCCGGCCGCCGCGGTGGAACAGGTAGTTGCCCGGGTGGGGATCGCCGTTGAAGGCATGCAGGCGGTACAGGCTGCGGAAGACAAACCGGTGGATCGTCTCGGCGGCTAGGTCCTTCTCGTGTTGGTCCCACTCCAGGAGCTCGTCGAACGTCGAGCCGGAGACGAGCTCGCTCGTGAGCACACGCGAGGTGCTCAGCTCGCTCAGGACGTGGGGAACGCGGATCACTGGGTGTCCGTCGTAGTACCGGGCGAACATTTCCTGGCTCTCGGCCTCCCGCGCGTAGTCGACCTCCTCGTGCAACCGCTCTCCCAGCTCTTCGACGAGTGAGCGCGTGTCTAGACCCGGAAACGCGGCGCCGACGATCCGCCGCAGGAGGCCGACGTTGCGCAGATCCGACGTGATGCTGCGCGCGATTCCCGGGTACTGGATCTTGACGGCGACGGCCCTGCCGTCGTGCGTGATGGCACGGTGCACCTGGCCGATCGAAGCCGCCGCGATCGGGACCGGGTCCCAATCCGCGAACACCCACTCCGGCACGCCGCCCAGCTCCTCGACGATGACCGACGATGCCAGGGCTCCGGTCATGGGCGGTGCCCTGTGCTGAAGGCGCGACATCGCCGCGCGGAACGTGAGCGGCATGTCCTCGTAGATGTAGCTCGCCATCTGGCCGAGCTTCATGAGCACCCCTTTCATCGAGCCGAGCTCTTCGGCCACCTCGTCCGCCGAGCGCAGGGCCAGGTCGTGGCGGAGCTCGCCTCGGCGTTCGACCGAGGCGAAGAGAAGGCGTGGAGAGCGGGCCACGTAGCGGCCCCCGATGCGCAGCGCCAGGCGGGCCAGGGCGGCGCCCCGGCCGAACCGCGACTGCCGGATTGCCGAGGTGGCGCTCACGCCCTGGTCCGGAGCTCGATCCGCCGCCGTGCATCGAGGACGCCTGGCAGTGACTCGAACGCGAGGTCGAGTGCGCCCAGGAGCTGGCGCACCGACTCGCGCTCCATCAGCTCTGGCGCTGGGGCCGCAAACCCGTACATCTCGCGCGCCCAGTCCGGGAGCGTGCCCACCGCGACCAGCGCCAGGTCGTGCCAGAGGTCGCGCAGGTCATTGTCGAGCTCGGGCGGGTCCATCACCACCGCCGTCGCGTCTCTAGCCGCCTCAGTCGCCTGCCTCAGATCAACCGAGTCGATGTACGCGCGCAGCGACGCGACCGTCGCCGGCACGTCATCCGCCGGCACTCCGACGATCTCCGCGAAGCGCACCATCTCAGCCACGTAGCGGTCCGCGTCCCCGGGATCCAGCCGCCTTCCGTAGCGCTGCACCACGGTGACGATCGAGTCGACCATCCCGGCGTGCACCCACAACAGAAGCGAGGGGTCCTCGGCGCTGTAGGGGAGGTTGGTCTCGGGATCGACTCCGTGCACGTGGACGTGGACCTTGCGCACCCAGGCCGCGGCGGCCAGCGCCGACTCGGTGTCGCCGTAGGTCGTGGTCAGGACGTAGCCGCTCGTCGCCGCCAGCCGGCCGAAAGGATCCTGGCGCCAGTTGCTGTGCTGCACGACGCCGGCCATGGCCAGGGGGTGCAGAGCCTGGACCATCAGGGAACGCATGCCGGCCAGCGGAAAGCAGCGGTCGCGGTTGACGCGCCAGACGAGGCTCGCCGGCCCGAACAAGCCGGCGTCTTTGGGATGCTCGGACACCGCGCGCGCGTAGGCCTTGGCGAGCGGTTCCAGCGGACTCAGGCGGGCGGCTTCCACAGCCGAGACGATACCGACGCCTAGGCGAGGACCTCTTGCCTCTGAGAAAGATGCTGAATCGCCTGCGAGCGGACCTCTTCAAATCCCGCCGCCAGGCCTTTGCGCAGGATCCGCGCGCACGCGGCCGCCGAGTAGAGACGGGGGATGAAAACGAAGTCCGCCCCCTCTTCGTAAAACTTGAGCGCTTGAGGGATGTGCTCCGTGGTGAGAACCACGCGGGCGTTCGGTGCATGGGTGTGGACGGCGCTCATCAGGCGCAAGTTATCGGTGCCTCGAAGCACGTCGTCGGTGATGCTCGAAACGACCAGCTCGGCATGCTCGACGCCCGCGTGACGGAGGGTGTCGGCATGCGCGATGTCCCCGTAGACGCAAGTTATGTTCTTGCGACGAAGCTCGCGCATGACGGTTGGGTTGAAGTCGATGACGAGAATCTTCTCGATGAATGCACGCGACTCTTCGGCCGAGCCTTCGTGCTCGAACTCGTAGAGGATGGAGCTGGTGTCGCGGAAGAACCCTAGAAAGATCACCGGCTTATGCGGCGCTTCCTCGCCGACCTGGGCCGCCAGAGCAGCGGCGTCGAGGTCTCTCAACCCCAGCGCTTTGAAGCCGGCGGCAAGCATCCGCTGGATCGCATGGCTGGAATTGATCATGTAGGTCGACACGACCGAGGTCAAGGCGAAGGTGATGATCACGACAGTCAGCACGTCCTGAGTGATCTGAGGCTGCGGGCGCATGGCGACGCCGAGCGAAGCGATGACGATCGAAAACTCGCTCACCTGGGCGAGGTTGATCGCCGGCACGATGCTGGTCCGCAGGCCCAGACGAAGCGCGTAGAGGATGGGCACCACGACAACCCGGCTGACGATGACGAAGACGGAGGCCGCCAGCGATAGCTCGAGGACGTGGACGCTTGGAACCGTGATCTGCATCCCCAGCGCGACGAAAAACAGAGTGACGAAAAAGTCCCGGATGCTGACCGCCTTGGCGACAACGTCCGTGGTGTACGGAAATGCCGACAGGCTGACGCCGGCGATCAGCGCCCCCATCTCGCGGGAGAGTCCGATCAGGCTGGCGGCGCCGGCGAGGAAGAAGCACCAACCAAGCGCGGAGACCAGGACCAGCTCGGGGGCCTTGGCGACCATCTGGAAGAGATAGGGCAGCACGTACTTAGCGAGCGCGAAGCCCGCGACCACGAGCACGGCACCGCGCCAGAGCGAGCCGAGCAGGGGGACCAGGTTCGGGTTCAGGATGTTGGGCTGCACGGCGAGCATCCCGACCGCCCAAAGGTCCTGGATGACGAGGACGCCGAGGGTGATTCGACCCGGCAGCGTGTCAAGCTCGAACTTGTCGTTCAGGATCTTGACCACCACCAACGTGCTGGACAGGCTCATGCAGGCGGCGAGATAGAGCAGCGCGCTGTTGCCCGGGGCGTTGCGGACGCCCAGGACCCAAAAGAATCCCAGCCCGAGCGCGATGCATATGGGCACCTGCAGGGCGCCGGTCAGCAGGACCGCGGGTCCGCCCGAAGCCATCTTTCTGATATCGATCTCCAGACCGATCACAAAGAGCAGGAGGATGAGGCCGATCTCCGCGACCGTGGAGATGCTCCCCTGATCGGTCACGAACTTGAGGCCGATCGGGCCGATGATGGCGCCGGTCGCGAGGTAGGCGATGATCAGCGGCTGCTTGAAGCGCCAGGTGACGGCTGCGATCAGCGCGGCGGCCCCGGTGCAGATGCCGATGCTCGAGAGGAGCCCGAGGTCTGTGGGGACGTTCACTTCAGGCCGGCGGTGACGCGTTCGGGCTCGTCCCAACGGTCAGGTACGGCCGCCGCGTCGGCGGGATCCGCAAAGACCAGGAACCGCGGGTGGTGCAGGGCGTCGATCACGGTGTCCGCGAGGCGATCCGTTCCGGCGACCGGTTCCTCGAGATCCTCGGCGGGGTGGAGAAGCCGCCCCATGCCGCGTTTACGCGTGTTCTGGCCGACCCGAGGCCCGCCGGACGGGGTCGCGTACAGGGAGACGTGGATGCCGCGTCCCGCGGTGAGCACCGCGACGCCGTGCGTGAAAGTCGCGACAGCCGCATAACCGCTGTCGTACGCAACGTCGTTCGGGCGGGTCCTGCCAAGCGAGCCCGCGGGCACGGCGTTGACGATGTGGCCCGAGCCCCTCTCGGTCATGTGCGGCACAACAGCCATCGTGGTGCGGACCGTGCCGAGCACGTTGGTCTCCAGCATCCACTTCCAGTCGCTCGGCTTGATGCGGTCGACCGGGCCCTCGAGCAGGACGCCCGCCATGTTGATGAGGATGTCGACCTGGCCCATCGTCGTGATCGCGTCGCTGACGAGGGAGCGCACAGAGGAGTCGCTGCGCACGTCCGTGGGCAGCGCGTGGGCGGCGTCCGTGGTGCCCATCTCCAGGATCTGTTCCACCGTCCTTTCCATGCGCTCGGCATCGAAGTCGGCGATGACCGCCGGTGCGCCCTGCCGCGCCACCGCCTTGGCCACGGTCCTCCCGATGCCGCTGGCGCCCCCGACGAT
>Ga0137361_10003221_pt1 | contig 10544 bp, 12 predicted proteins | sample Mad1_80_16metaG_FD_104923 | JGI IMG/M metagenome (GOLD analysis project Ga0137361, IMG submission 104923) | Vadose zone soil microbial communities from Angelo Coast Range Reserve, California, USA - Mad1_80_16 metaG | ecosystem: Environmental > Terrestrial > Soil > Vadose zone | place: USA... | reverse complement strand
TCCGTCCCGAATTTTTTCAAGACTTTGGCAAACAGCGCCGCTGTTCTGGAAGGAACCTGGTGCGTCTACCGCAATGTCAGTACGCATGGTTCGATATCCGAAGTACTCAAAGAAATGATGTTTGTGGCCATTTCAGCGGCCAAGCAATGTGCGTATTGCGAAGCGGCGCACCCCGCATTTTGCAGGATTCTGAAGGTAGACCCCGAAACCTACGACAACTTAGTCAACAACATTGATGCTCTTCGCCCAGAACGCACGCGGGAGATCATACGTTTCTCGGCGAAGGCTGGGACCGACCCAAAAGGTTTGACCGATGGGGATTACGATGCTCTGAAGCGCCATGGATGATGAAAGCGAAATGATAGAAATCGTGGCCATGGCCGCATTCGCCACCTACGCCATTACCGTCGCAGATGCCCTCAAGCTGGAAGTGGATAAATGGACCGAATAACCCCGATTGCTTTCGCGAATGAGAATGCGTTTGGGATTAGAGGAAGACCAACGAGCGAGAATTACGCTCGTGGAAATTCCCAAGCTGGAGGTGTGCTCACAAAGGGAGGTGCGCTCTTCGATTCGCAACCTAAGGAGTTAGTTCATGGTCGCGTCATTCGTGCTGACGAATATGCGCTCCCCAGTTTTTTCATTATCAATGACGTAGTCGCCGGGCCACAGTTTGCCAATTTGTCTTACGCGGGTTTTTGCGTCCTCAAGCGTGTCCATCGCCTCTATGAAATTAAGGCTGCCATCGTCACGCACTTTGGAAATGCGAAACAAGCAGGGCGCACCAGGCAAACCGACGGGACAGTGAGGCAATTATGGCACGAATCGACGGTATGAACCCGATTACTTACCCAAAATGGGAAGATTCAGATTTTCAAATGTCCAGAGCGTACCCCAATCCTAATTGGCTTGTTCGGAGGGCTCGAAGCGCTTGGAGATCGATGGCAGTTCTAACGCTTAGTTCGGCTTTGCTTTGCTATCGATCAATTGATCGTAGGCGGCGCGGCGAGTTATGCCCCGCTCTTTGGCGGCGAGTTTCAATGCATCCTTGCGGTCCAGCTTGGCTTGACGGATCAGTTCGTCGACACGATCGGACAAACTTTGCGTCGAGTCGACTTGCCGATTGACGCCGGATTGTTCGGGGGGACCGACGAGGAGGGTAATTTCGCCGCGCGCCGGCCGCTCCGCCAAAGACTCCGCAAGTTGCGAAAGCCTGCCGCGTAAGAACTCCTCATGGAGCTTGGTAAGCTCCCGTGCGATGCAAGCGGGCCGGTCGCCCAAGATGTCGAGCAAATCGGCGATGCTCTCGGCTACGCGATGCGGCGCTTCGTAAAATATGATCGTGCGCTCTTCGATCCGCAGCCGCTCCAGCATGCGACGCCGCTCGCCGCTGCGTGCCGGCAGGAATCCAACGAACAAGAATTCCTCGTTGGGCAGTCCAGCGGCTGCCAGCGCGGCCAGCATCGCCGAAGGGCCGGGAACGGGGACCACCGGAATTTTGTGCCGGGCGCACAGGGTGACCAGCCGGTAGCCGGGATCGGAGACCAGCGGCATGCCGGCGTCGCTGACCAGCGCGACTTTGGCGCCCTGTTCGAGTTGGATCAGCAATTCCGGCGAGCGCGTCATTTCGTTGTGCTCGTGGTAGCTGACCAGCTTTTTTTCGATGTTGTAGTGGTTCAGCAGCTTTTGCGTGTGTCGCGTGTCTTCACAGGCGATGACATCGACTTCCTTGAGAATGCGCAGCGCGCGCAAGGTAATGTCTTCAAGGTTGCCGATCGGGGTGCCGACGATGTAGAGGGAGCCGCGCGGCTCCGTCGCGCTCGGTCGCGATGCCGATGCGGGCTCGCCAGAATCGTCGGCTGCATGCTTTGAGGACATACCTAGGAGTCTAGCACGCACAGCGAAGCGGTTTTCGCCGGCGTGGTATACTTTGCAATTCCGCACCAGCAAAAGGAGAGTTTCTGTGCCTCTGTATGAGTACAAATGCCTGAAATGTGGCCGGAAGACGGAAAAAATCGAAAACATGGCCGGGCCGCACCTGAAAAAATGCCCGCACTGCGGCGGCAAAGTGGAAGCGCTGATCTCCGCGCCCGCAATTCAGTTCAAAGGCTCCGGCTGGTACGTGACGGATTACGCCGGCAAAAAGCCCGGTAGCGATTCAGGCAGGGACGATAAGCCAGCGACGGAATCGAAGGATGGGAAGGATTCGGGCGCAAAAGATTCAGCCGCGAAAGATTCAGGCTCGAAAGACTCGGGAAGCAAAGAGAAAAGGACCGACAAATCCGAGAAGTCAGGGAAATCGGAGAAGAAGAAATAATCGTCGGTTTTTGGGTTTGCCCCTAAAGTTTCAGCGTTTTGAGGTACGCACGGAAATCTGAGCCGAGCTCCTGATTCTGCAGCGCAAGTTCAACCGTAGCTTTCAAGAAGCCGAGCTTGTCTCCGGCATCGTAGGAGACGCCGTCGTAGATGTAGGCCCACAGTCCTTGCTCCAGCGCCAGCGTGCGCATGCCATCGGTGAGCTGAATCTCGCCTCCCGCGCCGGGCTTGGTGCGTTCGAGACAATCGAAAATGGCCGGCGGCAAAACGTAGCGGCCGGTGATGGCCAAATTCGATGGGGCATTTTCCGGTTTGGGCTTTTCCACCAAGTCGCGAATGCGCAGCAACCGCGCGCCAAAGGGAGGCTGCGGCGCAGGCTCGCCAGCGACAATGCCGTAAAGATGCGTCCGGTCCTTGGGAACTTCTTCGACAGCGATCGCACCAACGCCGGTGGCTTCGTAAACTTCGATGAGTTGCTTCGTCGCGGGATTTTCGCCTGGGATCAAAACGTCACCGAGCAGCACGGCGAACGGTTCATCGCCGACCAAATCGCGCGCGACGAGCACCGCATGACCAAGTCCGAGCGGTTCTTTCTGGCGCGTGTAGCTGACCTGCACCATGTCGGCAATGTTGCGCACCATCTTCGCTTGTTGCTTCTTTCCGTGCTTCTCGAGGAAATCTTCGAGAAACGGAGACGCGTCGAAGTGATCTTCAATGGAGCTTTTGCCGCGCCCGGTGACAATGATGATGTGCTCGATCCCGGAGGCTACGCATTCTTCCGCCACGTACTGAATCTGCGGTTTGTCGACAACCGTCAGCATTTCTTTAGGCTGCGCTTTGGTGGCGGGCAAAAAGCGGGTACCCAGGCCGGCTGCGGGCAAAACGGCTTTTCTTACTTTACGTACGGGAACAGAGTTCGGAGACGACTGCGAGTCGTTTGTAGTCATTCGATTTAGCGCAAGCTCGACGGGAGGTTTGGCAGCATTCCCCTCGCACAGTAGACGCGTCGTAATAGAATTGTCAATCCGCGGCTAAGAGAGAATACCGTGGAAGCTGTAGCACAAGGCGAAAAACACCTGTTTGTGAATACCGGCGGCACGCGGGCCCAGAGTGACAAGGTTCTGGCGTTTTGGTTCACCGTATTTACTTCGGCTTCGAAGTGTTTGCAGCTTTGTGCAACGGTGGCGCAAAATGAAAACCATGAGCGTGCGCATTCTAGGCATTGAGTCTTCCTGCGACGAAACTGCCGCGGCCGTTGTGGCAGACGGGCGTGAGATTCTGTCCAGCGTGGTTGCATCGCAGATCGACGTGCACCGGAAGTATGGCGGTGTGGTGCCGGAGCTGGCCTCGCGCGAACACCTGCGGCAGATTGTTCCCGTTGTGCGCGAGGCGCTGGAGCAGGCAAAGATGCAGTTGGCGGATATCGATGCCATTGGCGTGACGCATGGTCCTGGACTTGTGGGCGCATTGCTGGTTGGCATCACTTACGGGAAAACGCTGGCTTCGGCGCTACAAAAACCGCTCGTGCCCGTGAATCATTTGGAAGGACATGTACACGCCGTCTTTCTGGAGGCGCACAGGAGCGGACGCGTGCCGAAATTGCCTGCGGTATGCCTGATTGTTTCTGGCGGGCACACGGTTCTGTATGAGGTTACACAGGGATCGAGTGGAGAGCCCCGCCTACCTGGGCAGGCAGAAACAGCTGTCCTAGCGGGAGAGGCTGCGCCTTTTGCCTATCGGAGGATTGGGCAGACGCGCGATGACGCTGCCGGGGAAGCGTACGACAAGGTCGCGAAGCTGCTTGGGCTCGGCTATCCGGGTGGACCAATTCTGGATCGGCTTGCGGCGGCGAAAAACGGAGCGCCCGCTCCCGTAAAATTCGGCTCCATCAAGACGCGTGGCAATCCGTACGATTTCAGTTTCAGCGGGCTGAAGACGGCGGTCCTTTACCATGTGCGCGAACATCCCGAGTATGGGCCGGAAATTCAGAGCAGGGAAGAAGCACTTGCGCGCGGGGAGCGCAAATACGAGCAGTTGCTGCCGCTGTGCAGCCCGCAAACGCTGGCGCTCGTGCGCGAGTTTCAGAATGCCGTCGTTCGCGATTTAGTCGAACGAAGCCTGGCCGCTGCTGAGGAACTATCCGCCGAAAGCATTCTCGTGTCCGGTGGAGTCGCGGCTAACAGCCAACTCCGCTCGACCTTTGAAGATCGCGCCCGAAGCAAGGGCCTCGAAGTGTTCTTCCCTAGTCGCGCGCTGTCCACGGACAATGCCGCCATGATTGCCGCGGCCGCGTACTCCCGATTCAAGGCGGGAACATTCGCGGACACTTCGCTGAATGCCGATCCGAGTTTGAAGCTGGCTTAATCGGCTGGAACGGCGCGGGTCTTGGCCCAGTCGCGGATGGCTTGGATGTCTTCGGCGCGGGTGACACTGAGTGGCTGGGTACCGCGGATTTCGCCGAGTAAAATGTCGGTGCTGAGCTGCTGCTTCTGGGCGAACGCGGTGTACAAGCCGGCCACGATGGCTTGCTCGATTTCCGCGCCGCTGAAGCCTTGGCTTGCGGCTGCCAGGTCCGGCACTTCGAAGCCAGCCACTTCGCGTCCGCGCTTTTTCAAGTGCAGAGCGAACAGCGCGCTACGCACTTCCGCGCTGGGCAGATCCACGAAGAAGATTTCGTCGAACCGGCCCTTGCGCAGCATTTCCGGAGGAAGAGCGGAGATATTGTTGGATGTGGCTGCGAGGAAGACGCCGCTCTCGCGGTCTTGCATCCAGGTCAGCAGAGTGGCGAGCAAGCGCTGCGACAAGCCCGCGTCGGCATCGCCGCTGCTGCCAGCAGAGGCGAACGCCTTTTCGATTTCGTCGATCCACAAAACCATGGGAGCGAGTTTCTGCGCAAGCTCGAGTGCCTTCTGCAACCTCTTTTCGCTCTCGCCGATGAATTTATCATAAAGCGCGCCGGCATCAAGCCGCGCCAGTTCGTAACCCCATTCGCCAGCAACGGAGCGCGCGGCCAGACTCTTGCCGCATCCCTGTACGCCCGTGACCAGAATTCCCTTCGGTGGCTCGAGTCCGAAGCGGCGACCCTCTGGAGTCAGAGCGCTTTTGCGCTTGGCGATCCATTCGCGAAGACGTTTCAATCCCGCGATATCAGTGAAGGAGGAATCGCGCCGCACCGTTACGAGCAAGCCGTCGTTGCGTAGCGCTTCGCGCTTGGCATCTAGAACTGTTTCGAAGAGGCCAGCATCGATGCGGCGCCGCGCGAGAATGCACATGCGGAGAGCACGCATAGCTTCTTCTTGAGGCAAGCCGACGAGATTTTGCGCGAGCTGGCCGATTTCAGCGATATCCAGAGCGACGGGGATCTGTTGGGTGCGATTCATTTCGGCGAGCACGTTTTTTACGCCGGGAAGCAATTCGTCCGCAGTGGGCAATCCGAGTTGAAAGGGAACGGAATCGCCATGCAAATCCGGAGGCAACTGCAACGCAGCCGCGGTGATCACGATGGAGCGGCGCTCGGCGCGGAATTTCTCCGCGAGTTCGCGCAAGCGGCGGCAGACGCGGTCGTTTTCGCAGTAACGCGCAAAATCCTTGAGCAGGAAAATGGCATCGCCTTGAATCAGCGCGATATTTGCGACCGCCTGCTCGGGATTATCCGTATTGTAGATGGCGGCGCCGTGCGCCTTGGCCAAGCCGGAGGTGACGCTCCAGGTGTAGAGCGGGACGGTGAGTTCGGCGGCGGTATCGAGCAGCAATCGCTCGAGGCGCTCTTCTTCAGGCGTCTCCACGGTGATGATGGGGTGGCGTGAATTCACCAGCAGGCGCAGCTCATCGCGCTTGTTTGGGCGCGGGACTGCGGGTCTCGGCGACAGGGAAGGTGTGTTGCCGGGCGGTTGCGTCAGAGCTTGCGCCGAAGAAATGCCTTTCGGTTCGTTTGACAAAGAGAAACGCCTCGTTTAACGTTAAAGGTTTCCGGAACACGTAAAAGGAGCAATAGATGGCCCAGGGACAGGCTACCAAAGTAAAGAAGAAGAAGAAGTCCGTTCTGAAGCGCGCGGCGCAAGCTCGTCAACGCGCGGAAGTGAACCGGGCCAACCGCACGCGGGTGCGCACATTGATGAAGCGGCTGCGCACGGCAATCAGTTCGGGCGATGCGGGGGCGGCGGGAAATTTGCTGCAGCCGACGATGTCGGCGATTGATGTGGCGATCAGCAAGGGCGTGCTGCACGAAAACACGGGGAATCGCTATAAGTCGCGCTTGGCGCTGGCGTTCAACGGAGCGAAGGCGGCGAAGGCCTAGCGATCCCGTTATTTTGCGATGTAGGGTTCTTGGTTTTGTGAAAAGGCGGACCTTTTGGGGTTCGCTTTTTTCTTTTGGAGAAGGCGCCGCGGCGAGAATGAAGGAGCCAGTCGATATGGCGAGGGGCTACGTGTCGCCCGATTGTGGCTAGTCGCGTCGAACTACGTCACCGCCGCCGCGCCTGCCGCTGAAGAGGTGAATCACCAGCGATATTAGCGCAAGGATGAGAAGCAGGTGAATCAGAAAACCCGCGACGTGGTACATGATGAAGCTTCCGATCCAGGCGAAAAACAGCAGGACAGCCAACGCTAACCAAACGACGCCACGCATGAATTCTCCCATCCAGGACGGGTTCAGAATGAACCTTTTTCTAGCCAAGTTCAAATAGTGCGCCCGCTTGGCTATTGACATCATGATGCGCCAAATGTAACCATCAATATGTGCGAACTACACTTTCGATTGATGAGGACGTGGCGAAGCTTCTGCGGCGCGAGATTCGGCGCTCTGGTGCGTCTCTTAAAGGGGCCGTTAATCATTTCTTGCGCCTAGGACTTATGGCCGCGGGGAAGCCAGAACGGAAACGGTTTATTGTTCGTCCTCGGCCCTTAGGGCTGCCACCAGGTATAAGCTATGACGATGTCGAAGAATTGGTGGAAGCTTTGGAAGGGCCCGCCCACAAGTGATCGTTCTCGACGCCAACATTCTCTTATATGCGTACGATGCGGCTTCAGATCAACACGCGAAGGCCCGGGCGTGGGTTGAAGAGGTGCTGTCCGGAGCAGATCCTGTCGGGCTGCCATGGCAAACCATTACGGCGTTTGTCCGTATCGTGACGAATCCAAGACTGTCAGGGAAGAGATTCACACCCTCTGAGGTGATCGATCTGGTCGATCAATGGGTGACGCAGCCTAATGTGCGGCTGCTTGGCCCGGGAGATCATCATTGGAGCTTCTTGCGGCAAACGATTCTTGAGGGGCAAGCTCGTGGCCCGCTGATCACGGATGCACAATTGGCTGCTCTGACGATTGAACATGGCGGAATGCTTTGCACTACCGACCGAGATTTCAGCCGTTTTCCGGGATTGCGCTGGCAAAACCCGATCGGTTAACAGGCTTCGCGCCGCTCAGATGTCCGGTTGTGGTTCGATGGCTTGGTCAATGAATTCTCGAGCCAGGGGGAGAGCTCTCCTTTTCGATCTGGGCCTTGGCGCTTAGAAACCCATCGCTCCAAGGTTTGCCAAGACATTCGGGACATTCATCGATCGTATTGCCTACGCTGAAGCAGTGGTAGCAAGAGCCGCCCTGGTTGCTGGGAAACTTACCGCATTCAGGGCAGGGATCGAAGGGTGCTTCCTCCGCGCTGCGGTGTTCTTCGTAAAGTTGATGTTCGCAAACGATGCACATCGCTGCCTCCCCTTCTCCTTTCGAGGCTGGCGACTATAACACAGGAGTATATGTAACGTTGTAATAAAAGACGAGAAACGGACTACTCGATGGTGGTCAGGTTGTGCACGTGTTGTTCGAGGGCTTGGTTGTACTGGCGCTCGATTTGTAGTTCGGTTTGGAGTTTTTTCACGAGGAGCTCGAGGCGCGCGATTTCGGTTTTGAGCTTTATGATGTCGGGACTCGCGGTTGGCGCGCGAAAACCTTGCGGCGGAGGAGCTGCGGGTGCGGTCGGCCGCGGCGTGAAGGCTTCGGCAAGGGCGCGGGGCCAGACGTTTTCGGGTGGCGCAATTACTGGAGATGGCTTCATCGCAAGTGGCACACTTTGCACCGGCGGTGGCGCGGGAATCGCCTGCGGAGGCGGAGCCGGGGGTGCAAACAGGCTTTGCAGCGAGCTGGCGCCGATGTGGCGTTCTGGCGGCGCGGGCGGTGGCGCGATTTTTGGCCCGAGCAGGCTCTTTACGCGGCCAATCAGTTCTTGCGGCTGAAATGGCTTGCGAATCAATTCATCTGCTTTCACTGCGATGGCTTTGTCCGCGACGGTCTTGTTCACAACTCCAGACATTAGAATGACCGGTATTGCGCCATATTCCGGGTGCTGCTTGATCTGCGTGCAGACAGAGTAGCCGTCCTGGTCGGGCATGATGACGTCTGTGATGACGGCATCGGGCGGATTCTGCGGGAATTGAGCCAGAGCGGCAGCGGCGTCGGCGCACGCGACGATGTTGATGCTCTCGCGGCGAAAGGCAATCTTGATGACTTCGCGCATGGTGGCGCTGTCGTCGATGAAATAGACCGTGGGCGTGCGCTTCGCGGGCGCATCGGCCAAGGGAGGGATGGTCATTGCTTCGCTCATAGCGCTTCCTTATCCGCCATGTCGCGAGTGCTTTCGTCGAATTCGCGCATGGCATCGAGCATGAGATCCGTGGCATTGCGCAGCACGGTGTGCTGCGTCGAAGTGCTCCCGTAGACAAACTTGTAAACGCCGCCTCCGCCTCCGTGAACCGTCTTTACGATGTGTACGACGGCTTCATCGCCGAATAGGCTGCCGCATTCGGCGTGGCGGATTTCGCCAGCATCAAAGAAAAGCACGGCATCGGCGTTCGCGGCGTTGATGTGCAGCGCGCCGGTCTGATGCGCGTGGCTGAGCATTTGCAGCACGCCGGGAAGGTCGGTGTGGGAAAGGCTGCCGCTCATGCTGGTGTCGGCTTGCGTGAGCATTTGCGTAGGCTGGAAGCCCTCTGCCTTGCTGGTGACGATATTGCGGACGTGCGAAGCGATGATTGCCGGCGTGCGGCGACGATCAATGTAATCGTCACAGCCCGCCTGGAACGCCTCCATCAGAGCACGCTGGCTGCCGTCGCCCAGGGCGATGATGGGCAGCGCGGAATTCTTTGGGTCGGCGTGAATGATCTTGGCGATCTCGAGAGCGCCCATCTCGCGCAGGTTCGTGGCGCAGACAATGGCTGCGGGCGCGTCGTATTCGAGCGTGGTCAGCGCGAATGCCGCTTGCGTGCTCGAAATTACTTCGAAACCTTCGCGTTTCAGCGCATCACCGAGTTTCTTGGCGAAATAGACGTTGCTGTCGATTAGCAAAATCTTTGCAGGACGGCCGTTGGGGATCATGGCCGAGCCTCCTGCTGTTGGAGAGGCGCAGCGATCGGTGACACTCCGGTTGGCCCAGGAGTTAAGGCGCTCAGGTTCAAGACTTCGATTACGTCGCCGGCGTGCGAGAGCCAGCCGGAGACGTGTGGCGCGTCAGTGTCGCTGGGCAAAGTCATCTCGGCGTTAATGAGCTCGCAGTCTCCCGTGACAGGCAGGGCGACCCATTCCGTTTGCGAGTCGTAGCGGCGCTGCGCGATTAGATAGAAGCGGCGCGACTTCAGTCCCTTGCCGATGAGTTTCTCCGCAACATCGCAGACGGGCACGATGCGGCCGCGACGCAGGATCACGCCTTCGACTTCGCTGGTGCGATGTGGGAAGCGGAAAATGCGGCTGGGGGCGACTAGCTCTGCAATCTGGTTGGCCATGACGGCGAAACGGCGATCGCCCAGCCGGAGCAGGACGAACGATTGCAGATCGGTTTCAGGGATCGGGGTCATTGCGTAACGCTCGTGTCTTGCTGGTCTCGTGGCTCCTCTTGTTCGTCGCTCCTGTCGTTGCGTTCAGCGTCGCGGCTTGCTTCTGCATCGGCCTCTTGCGAGAGCGAGGCGTCCAAGAGGAAAAGCTCGTCGGGAGTCAAAAAGCCATCCGGCTTGATTACGGGCACGACGGTTTGGTCAAGGGCGGTGAGCCCGCGATACCAATTGCGCTCTTCGTGGCAGTAGGCGAGCGGCAATGCTTGCAGGCGGCTCATGCTGGTCATTTTCTCGATGCCGTCGATTAGGAGGGCCGTGCGCGTGCGTCGCAGCACGAAAACGAGTGCGGCGGGCGCGGGCGGCAAGCCGAAGTGTAAAGCGGCGTTGACTACGTAAACCGAATTTTCGCCG
>Ga0137361_10003218_pt1 | contig 10545 bp, 13 predicted proteins | sample Mad1_80_16metaG_FD_104923 | JGI IMG/M metagenome (GOLD analysis project Ga0137361, IMG submission 104923) | Vadose zone soil microbial communities from Angelo Coast Range Reserve, California, USA - Mad1_80_16 metaG | ecosystem: Environmental > Terrestrial > Soil > Vadose zone | place: USA... | reverse complement strand
TCACCGAGTTCAAGTGTATTGAGGGCTGGAGCGAGATTGTTTACTGGGGTGGCGCACGGGTGCGAGACTTCATCGCCGCGTTCCCGCCACGCAATGGAAGCGAGTATATCGGCTTCGTGACGCCGGACGGCCAGTATTATGTTGGCATCGAGCGCCAAGTGGCGTTACATCCGCAGACGCTGCTCGCCTATGAACTGAACGGCCAGCCTCTGACACCGGACCACGGAGCCCCTCTGCGTGTGGTAACCCCGCTTAAGTACGGTATCAAGCAACTCAAACAGATTGGCCGAATGACCTACACCGACACGCGGCCACGTGACTATTGGCACGAGCAGGGATACGACTACTACGCGGGTCTATAGGGTGGCACATCTTTTTTGCGCATAGTAGCCAGACCTGGTGCGAACCGTCAGGTTCTGCGCAGGGTCGGGACGTGGTTCACCACGATGACTGCTCCATTTGACCGGTTTCGGCGCCACGAAGGGTGTCCACGTACATCGTCGTCTTATGGGCCGCTATGAGGGCGGGTAGGGCGCGGAACCGGCTAAAACGGCTAACGGTATCTTGGGCTGGAAGGCTTGCCCCCTGCCCCCGGCCGCTGTCTCTCGGGAGGCGAAACCGGCCGAAGGCTTTCCTAACCTTGAGCTTGTCACCGAATTGCAAAGAGGTTGGGAGAACTTTGCTAGAACTTGCCTTGTCGAGGAATTCGAGGAACCCTCACCTTGGAAACAAACGATGCTGCCAGCAGAGTCTATTCCGAGGTCTGCGCCTCACCCAAGCGACCATATAGATGTTTGCAGACGCCCTCACGATCCTACGGGTTCCCGAACGGATCGTCCGGCGCTTGCCATCCGCAAACGCCATTTGGCGCTATCATTGGGGACCAACTTTTGAGACCGCGGCTGCAGGCATGATGAATGGCTAAGCCGAGACACGGGCGAAAGAGCAGGAGAGCGGAGGCCGAAAGGTCGGCCGCAAACACTCTTGTGCCCTCCTGGATCACCGCCAATCTCACGGAGTTCCCAGCGAAACAGCGCCATGACGGCAAGCATCCTGCCAACGATCCCCCCTGCTCCTGGCGGAGTTTGTGCCGAGCCCCTCTCATTCAATATGGAGCATTTTTGAAGCAGCACTCGGCGCATCAGCAGATAAACGCTTCTTTGCGCTCCGAATCCTCCTAGGATTGCCTCCGCGCCTTCCCGGAGACCCGCGAGATGCACCCAAGATCATTGGGCTTCCCGAACCGTATCGGACGGCAGCTTGTCTGCTTCCGAATAACGGATGGGTCTTCGTGCGCATCGCGTGCCTGTATGCCGTCTCTCAAGACATGACTCGTGCACCCTCCCTACTTTCGCAATCCGATCCGCGAATTGCATGATGTCGACTCAACACCTCACCCCCCGAGATTCAAATTCAGCTGGGACTTGAGAGTCCCCTTCTAGCTTCCGCCAGGCGCGCGCGGCAGATTGAGTCTCAAGAACCGACACTCTGCCGAGACATTCCGCGAGAAACTGGGACTCGGAATCCAGATCGCTCGGTATGAGACGTAACGAACCTCCCGACTTCGTCATTAGAACCCATGCTGTGCGCAGGAGGATGATCTAGAGGCGTTTGCGCCGGCCTGCAACCGGGGGGTCGTGCGGGCCGTGTAGACCCAGCCCTTACCGCCAGGCCCTTGCCCGCCGCCGTGCAAGCCCCGCCCAGAGTGCGGGCGGGCGCCCCGGACATAAGCAGGGTTAGCTGCTCCCGCAGCGAAAGCCGCGCGCGGTGCAACCGCGACTTCACCGAGGAGACGGCCTCCCCAAGGATCTCCGCGGTCTGCTCGTTTGACAGCTCCTCGAGATCGCGCAGCATCACGACCGCGCGATAGTGCGCTGGTAGCATGTCGATGGCGCGCCGGACAAGTGCGTGCGTCTCCGCGGACAGCACTTCGTCCTCGGCGCTGGCGGACCAGTCGGTCAGAAGAAGAGAGCGCTCGCCCGCCCGGTGTCCGCCCTCGCGGAACGTTGGCAGCTGGTCCTCCAGGCTCACCTCCAGCTCCACGCGCTTGCCCCGACGGCGTACTAGCGCCGCGTTGATGGTCACTCGGTAGAGCCAGGTGCCAAGGGCGGCTCGCTCCTGGAAGGCGGAAATCTTCTCGAAGAGCGAGAGGAACACGTCTTGCACGACCTCCTCGGCATCGGCCCCGTTGCGTATGATGCTGAAGGCCACGCGGAAGACGTGGGAGGCGTGCCGCTCCATGAGGATCTCCAAGGCACCTGGGTCGCGGGCGCGCAATCGGGCGATCAGGACCCCTCCAGAAGGCGCGGACTGAGCAATGCGCGGCTCCTGGTCATGCATAGATCTGCTCCTTGACGAAGGGGGAACAGTTCGTAAATGTGGCACCGCCATGTCGAAGGCTCTGACAGAAGGCCACCCCGTCCCGATCCACGAAGGAGACGCCAAAGAAATCAAGCGTAAGCCCGTGGTCATTGCCGAGGTAGGGCGCGCAGGCGCGCCGGACCTCATCGACCCAGGGCCCGACCAGTTGCCCCTGCAGGCGCACCGTGACCTGCCCTTCACGCTCCCCGGTCACTTCGATCTTGAGCATGTTGAACAAGTGAATGAGCAAGCGGTGTGCCCGTCGGGCTGCCGGCTATTGGTCGGTAACGGCTCAACCGAATCAGGCATCTGGAGCGAAGGGCCCCTGGGCGATCTCACTGCGCCCACGAGCGGCCGTGGCAAACCACGAAACGCCGTGGGGCGATCCCGCGGTGGCGGGATAGAGCAACGGGGTTGCGGCGCCCTACTACTTCTGCTACCTCGCCTTCCACTGCGTCGCTCCAATCCTTCATCTGGCCGAGAGCCGCTTGACGCAGGCTGTTATCGGGCAGATCATTCGGCGTATCGAGCCCGCCGCCTGGTCCCCTGGGCCGGCGTCTCATGTAGACTCGCTCGCCGGGGGCGGTCGTCGGTCAATGTCGGAGATCAAGGCCCGGGTCGGTCAGAAGAGCCGGAAACCGGAACCAGACGAGAGAATAAGGGGTCGCATAACTATGTCTCCCGTCGAGCCGGGATCCGGGATGCTCGGTGCACCGATCGCTGGCCTTGATATCGATGTCGCTCTTCAGGCTCTCGTCGAAATCACGGATTCGCATGACCGGTTCTTCGGGGACTTAGCCCGGCAGATGGCAAAGGCGCTTGGCGTTCGTCACGCGCTGGTCGCTGTACCGGTGGGGCCGAAGCGTGCTGTAACGCTCGGCTACTGGAACGTTGACGCGCTCGCTCCAGACCTGGAGTGGGACCTCTCCGGGAGCCCGTGCGAGGATGTTGTTGTCGGCCATGTACGGAACCATCTTAGCGGGCTGGCCAAGCGGTTCCCAGCCGCTCCCGCGCAGACAAGTCTGACGATCGAGAGCTACCTGGGGATCCCGCTGACGGCTACCGATGGCAAGGTCCTTGGCTATCTCTGCGTCTTCGATCCGAGGCCGATGCCAGCGGATCCGAGACGACTCTCCTTCATCCAGATCTTCGGCGAACGGGCCCTGGCGGAACTCGTCCGGCTTCGCGTCGAGCGGACGCTGACCGAGAGCGAACGGCGGTACCGCGACCTGTTCGACGAAGCCCCCATTGCGTATGTCCACGAAGACCTGAACTCACGGTTCATCCGCGCCAACCGCGCCGCGCTCCGCATCCTGGGTCTCCGGCCGGATGAAGTCGTCGGCACCGTCGGGCTCTCTCTCGTGCCCGACACGCTAGACGCGCAGCGACGTGCGCGGGAAGCCGTCGAATCGATCGGTCGCGGGACCGACACGAGTGGGGTCGTGCTCGAGCTCCGGCGCAAGGACAATGCACGACCCATCTGGATTCAGTGGTGGTCGAAGCCGGAACCCGGCGGGAAGTTCACACGCACCATGTTCGTCGACATCACCGATCGTGTGCTCTTGGAGCAGGAACAGGCTCGGTTACAGGCCCAAAACCTCTATCTCCGGGAAGAGATCAAGTCGGTCCACAACTTCGAGGAGATCGTCGGGCAGAGTCCAGCCCTCCTCTCAGTGCTCGAGAAAGTCGAGCGCGTCGCAAAGACCGATGCATCGATTCTCATCACCGGCGAGACCGGTACTGGGAAGGAACTCATCGCGCGCGCCGTGCACTCGGCGAGTCGGCGGCACGAGAAGCCCCTCATCAAGCTCAACTGCGCGGCCCTGCCGAAGGGCTTGATCGAATCGGAGCTGTTCGGGCACGAGAAAGGGGCGTTTTCTGGGGCTATACAGCGTCGCATCGGGCGATTCGAGCTCGCCCAGGGCGGCACGATCTTCCTCGACGAGATCGGGGAAGTCCCCTCGGATATTCAGGTCAAGCTGCTACGGGTCCTCCAGGAGCGCGAGTTTGAGCGTCTTGGGGGGAACCACACGATCCAAGTCGATGTCCGGGTCATCGCCGCGACCAATCGAGACTTGCGCAAGGCCGTGCGCGACGGAGACTTCCGCGAAGACCTCTACTACCGTCTCAACGTCTTTCCGATCGAGCTGCCGCCTCTCCGCGACAGGAGAGACGACATCCCAAGGCTGGTGAAGTACTTCGTGCAGAAGTACTCCCTGCGGGTGGACCGGCGAATCGAGAGCATCGATCTGGACACCATGGATCGGCTCACCAGCTATGCCTGGCGTGGGAACGTCCGAGAGTTGCAGAATATCATCGAGCGTGCCCTGATCTTGTCGACCACGCCAGTGTTGCGCGTCGAGCCGGCGATGCTTGCCGAGCCGGTGCCCGCGGAGGCACAGTCGGTGAACGCACGGGGTGATCTCGCCGCGCTGCAACGGGATCGTATTCTCGAGGTGCTCGAGAAGACTAACTGGATCATCGAAGGTGATCGCGGGGCCGCGAAGGTGCTGGGGTTACACCCGAACACGCTTCGGGGCCGGATGAAGAAGCTGGACCTCTCTCGGCCGGTGAACCGGGAGTAGGGCAGGCTGATCTCCGCGCCTCAGCTCACACGCCCGCGCGACCGCGCCGGCAAATTGCAGGCGCAGCTTCCACAGCAGAGGGGTCGAACTGCCGACCTGCCCTTCCCGTGGTTGGAGTCCATCCCTTGCAGTCAATCGATCCCGGAGACGAAAGATAACCTGGCAGACAGTCTCCCGCGTCGGTGCCGCGCGGGTCCCGCGAGGGGCGCGATGGCACGATCCAAGGATACGGCAGAGGACCCGACGGGGCCCCACGAGGAGGACAATCCGGCGCTCCCGACGCCGGCTAGAAACCTCTCGTGTTTCTCACAGTGAGAACGGCGATGATGGTCATGCTGTCCACAATCTCGCCTGACAGCACCATCCGCTGGACCTCCTGAAACGGGAACGGGCGAATCCCGATAAACTCTGTCTCGTCCGGAGCGAGAAAAAGCTTCAGCATGTCCTCACCCAAGAAGAGATGCGCGGTCTCGTCCATGACGCTCTTGCTCGTGTGATAGGTGCTCACATGAGTTAGACGCCCGGCTCGATGACCAACCTCCTCTGCAAGTTCGCGCTGCGCTGCCTCCTCGACCGACTCCCCGGCGTGTACCCCGCCGGTGGGCATCTCCCATGTCGCGCGGCCAGCCACGTAGCGATACTGCCGGACGAGGAGAACGGTGTCTGGGTCCGTAAACGGGAGCACGCCCACACAATGTCCACAGCTCACGACACCGTAGATCGTGGTCCGCCCGTTGGGCAACTCGACGAGATCCTCACGAAGAGACAGCCAACGATTCTGGTAAACGCGTTTCGTGGAGACTGTTCTCCAGGGAATCTCCTCCAGTCCTTTCATATTGTTCCTTTCCAGAAGCAGCCCTCAAGGGCCCGGGCCATGGCGTGCGTCACGTTCCGAGCAGGCCCGCTAGCTCCCGGAAGTCCTCAACAACCACGTCATGGCTCGGATGCGGTATGGGATCAGGCGGCCCGGCAGGCCCCCATTCGGCTGGGCGCCGGACGAATACGGTGCGGTATCCGACGTCTCGGGCGGCATTCAAATCGAAGTTGTGACACGCCACCATGAGGAGTTCGTCCGGGCGACAGCTAAGCCACTTGGCACAAGTGCGATAGGCCATCGCGTGTGGCTTATAGGTGCCAATCATCTCGCAGGACACGATGCAGTCCCAGGTCAGGTCGTTCCGACGCGAAACGTCTAGGATGAGCGCGGTACTCAAGATCGTAAAGGACACGACTGCATACTTTGTCCGCAGCCGCGCGAGCGCTGACGCGACATCGGGCCAGGGCTCCAGCTCATGCCACGTCCACTGGATCGCCTCATGGTCTTCCTCCGTAAACGTTGAAAGACCATGTTCGCTGACCACCGTGGCGAGCATCTCGCGATGCACGTCATCGATATTAAAAGAGGGGTTGACTTGCCCAACCATCGCCTGCAGAGCGCGGCGACGATATTCATTCGTGATCGCCGGCCAATCGGCGTTGACCCCCCGACGCGCGCCCGCCGCCGCGAATGCCTGGCAAAGCCCGCGATGCCAGTCGAGTATCGTGCCACCTGTGTCAAACGTCAGCCCCTTCAGTCCGGGGATCACTTCACCCTCCCGGTTGCCTGCAGGTGAGCAACGAATGATCGTTCGTCGTTCGTGGGTGAGAATGCGAGAGCCTCAATGCCGCGCCGCGTCGTCGCATCGCTATCCGCTCCTTTCAATTCTGCCTCTCCATGCTCCGTTGCACCGATTTCGTGCGCGGGCCCCTCTCTCGCGACCTCAACTCATCGTTAATCGCTTCGAGCAGGACCACGATAGCCAGTAGCGGCACGCGCTTGAGCCAAGCCCGGACGCGCGAATCCAGGACCGATATGTCACACACCCGTACGTCATACATGAGGTTCTCCCTCGCCGCCAGCTGCCGCCTGCTCATTCTCCAGCGGCTCAACGCTGTCAAATCAAGCCAGCATCGGCGGACCCTCTCGGTCTCTGGGGATTGCGGTGCAAGCACCGATCGGCATACTGCCGCCTTTGAATTAGATACGGCCGGAGGGCTTCGCGATGCATCCGAGTGGACTCAGGGAAGAGTTCACAAAGTAGACACATCCGCTCGCACCTCGCTTCGAGCCGGCCTCATCTAATCCGCCGAGGGCCGCGGGCCGTTGACTCGACGCGGGAAGGAGACTCCAGTGGCTAGCACAGAGCGCAGCAGGAACCCCAGTAGAAGGAATGGAGCAGGCGTGCTGGATCCTTTGACGATGCACAACGCGACGAAGCCACGATTGACCCCGTCAGACCGCGCAGGCCGTTGGGTGGCGATCCTAGCAGGGGGAGACGGTGTACGCGTGCGCGCGTTGACGCGTCGCGTCGCTGGCGATGATCGGCCGAAGCAATTCTGCGCTCTTGTAGGAAATGAACCCCTGCTTACCGAGACTCGTCGCCGCGCCGCTCTGGTCGCGCCGGCTCGGCGGACGTTCACGGTCGTCACCCACGGCCACGAGCCATTCTATCGGCCGCTGCTTGCGGACATGCGCACCTCTGCCGTCGTGGTTCAGCCCGAGAATCGTGGCACGGCGCCGGCCATCCTCTACACGTTGCTACGAATCGCGGCCTGGGGCCCTCACGATCTCCCAGTGGCCTTCCTGCCGTCGGACCACTTTATCTCCGACGAGGCGGCATTCATGGCCCACGTAGACCAGGCCTTCGAGGGAACCCGGCAACGGCCCGATCTCGTGGCTCTGCTTGGGGTTACCCCGGACAGCGTCGAATCTGGCTACGGCTGGATTGAGCCAGGCCCGCCGGTGGCCGGCCTCCGATCCGCGACCCTCATACACGTGCGTGGGTTCTGCGAGAAGCCCTCAGACGCGGAGGCCGAGCAGCTCCGCGCCCAGGGGTGGCTGTGGAACAGCTTCGTGGTGGTGGGCCGGATGTCGACCCTGCTCGCCCTCATCAAGCTGACGGTACCAACTCTATTCGAGGCGTTCGCTCGAGTTCGCCGGACCCTCGGAACATTGGGCGAGACCGAAGCCATTGAGCGGCTCTACTGTGCCCTGCCGCTAGTCGACTTCTCCCGTCACGTGCTGGCGGCTCGACCCGACCATTTGGCCGTACTGCCCGTCCAAGGCATGTATTGGAGTGACCTGGGGGGACCCCGGCCGCGTGCTCGCCACGCGTCGACGAATGCTCGAGACGGCCGCGTTCGAGCCGGTGTCGGCGCAGTTGCCTGTCTGACCTCACCATGCGCTCGCGCGCCGTTCTGTGGAGCAAACGGAGGCCCCCAGGATCCTGAACTGGGTGCCCGGCGAACCGCTGTGTTTGGTCCCAGCATCAAAGGTTCGGAGGACTTCGGCCTGGCGAAGCGAACGGACACCTTGCGCTGCGTCAAAGCCTTGACCCTGCGTGTGTCTTCACGGATCGGGGAAGGTCGCCTCGGATCCAGGTCATCGAAGGGATGCCGCCCGAGTGGTTCTATAGATCGAAAGGAGACTCACAGTGATTGACGACTTCGAATACATCTCAAACGCTAGGCTCGAGTATCGAGAGGGTTATCGGCATGCCTACCTCGGGGAGGTGCCCGAACCTGTTGTCTACGGAGTCCAGGGCGCGCTCCGGGAGTACTACGGCGCCAAGGAGGGACCTCCGATTGCCTCTACGCTCGATCACATCGTTGCCGCCGTCGCGGGCTGAATGTACGGCACGCTGCGTGGCGCCCTGGTAGGGCGCAAGATCGCGTTCGATCGTGATTCATTCAAGGCAACTGTCGACGGCCGCATCTCCGGTGTCGGCAAGACCATCCGGATCAAATCGATTCACGTCCACTACGACCTTGCGGTGTCTCCGGAGGCGCGAGAGGCAACCGAACGAGCGCTTCACCTCCATCCTCAGGGCTGCCCCGCGCACCAGAGCGTAAAGGACGCTATCCAGATTACCTGGGACGCCACGCTCCGTGTCGGCGAACAGACCATCTCGCTCCGGGAGGGCACCGATGCCACTATCGCTTAGGGACTTCAGTCGTATCGGCCCGAACGAAGGGGAGGGCTTTCCGGACATCCGGCTGCCGGACCAGTCCGGGCACCCGGTGAACCTCCACATGGCGCGGGCCGGGCGCAAGGCCATCGTGGTCTTCTACCGCAGCGCAGACTGGTGACCGTACTGCAAGACGCAGCTGGTGCAGCTGCAGCAGGTCCTTCCCGCACTCACGGCCAATGGGGTCGCGCTCTTCGCGATCAGCTACGACACGGTTGAGACACTCGCGTCATTTGCCGAGATACACAGGATCGGATATTCCCTCCTGTCCGACGACGGCAGCCTCGTCATGCGACGACTCGGCCTGATCAATGAGCGGGTCCAAGAAGATCACGCCGTCTACGGCATTGCGCCGAACCCTCGCCACGTGAACTTGCCCTATCCAGGCGTCTTCGTGCTTGACGAGCGGGGCACGATCGTGCAGAAGCGGTTTCACGAGAGCTATCGCGAACGAGATACGGGGCCCGGCTTGATCGCGGAGACGCTCGGGATCTTCAGTCCGAGGCATGAGGTGGGAGTGGAGACCGAAAACGATATGGTCAGCGTCCGAGCGTGGCTCGACTCCCCGACCTACTGCGCGTTCCAGCGGCTCCATCTCGTGGTCGAACTCGCCATCGCACCGGGACTTCACGTGTATGGGAGCCCGACCCCAGAAGCCTACGTCCCCCTCGGCATCGAGGTGACGGCGATCCCGGGGATGGATGTCAAATCCGGACGCTGGCCCTCGTCACGTCCGTTCCGGGTGCCCGGCCTTAACGAGCAGTTTCTGGTCCACGAGGGAACTGTTCGCGGATTGTTGCCTCTTGTGTTCACGGCGCCACCAGGGGCCGGGGACCACGTCATCAAGGCCATCGTTCGATATCAGCTGTGCAGTGCCTCCACCTGCTGGCCACCTGCGACGATCCCGGTGGAGCTGCCGGTGAGAGAGGTGGCCCTCGCTGGCCGGTCCTTGCCGGCCGCCCGGAGTTGACACGCTTGTGACATCATGGTGGCCGACGTCGCTAGAGTGACCGCGACAGGGGAAACGACGATGCCGAGCGGGCCGGATGCCCCGAGCTGGCTTTCGCGGACCACCCCGCTGTGGCCCTTGGCGCTGGCCCGAATCCTCTACGGTGCCCTCTGGTGGCAGCAGTCCAAGTGGAAGGTGCCCTCGGACGACTTCGGACGAAAGTCCGGCGGTGGCCTCTGGTACTGGGTACAACAGGAGATCCAGTACCCCACCGTCTCGGCCTACCGAGACTTCCTCGTCAATGTGCTGGTCCCTCACTGGACGTTCTTCGGCTACCTGACCTTGTTCACGGAGACGTTCATCGCGGTGACGCTGATGCTGGGCCTCCTCACACGGCTCGGGGCCTTCGTCGCACTTGTCATGGCGGCCAACATTACGATCGGCATCTTGAGCGTGCCTCATGAGTGGGGCTGGACGTATACGATGCTCATCATGTTCGCCGCCCTCTTCCTCCTCACGGGCCCGGGTCGGAGCATCGGGCTGGACGCGGTCCTCGGGCCGCGCCTCGATGAAGCGGGCGCTCGGGGTAACCTCACCGGCCGGCTCCTCAGCTGGCTGACCTAGGCGAGCGATGGACTTCAGC
>Ga0137361_10003212_pt1 | contig 10548 bp, 5 predicted proteins | sample Mad1_80_16metaG_FD_104923 | JGI IMG/M metagenome (GOLD analysis project Ga0137361, IMG submission 104923) | Vadose zone soil microbial communities from Angelo Coast Range Reserve, California, USA - Mad1_80_16 metaG | ecosystem: Environmental > Terrestrial > Soil > Vadose zone | place: USA... | reverse complement strand
CATAAACTGCACGACGACGGCTCCTTCACCCACGCCGGAAGCCACGCGCTTGACAGAGCCGTGGCGCACATCACCGACGACAAAAATTCCAGGCACATTCGTTTCAAGCAAACCCGGGTCACGATCGAGCGTCCAAGACGCCGGCCTCTTCCCGTTGCGAAGAAGGTCCGGGCCGGAAAGAACAAAACCACGCTCGTCGCGATCAATCGAAGCGCCAAGCCATTCCGTCCGAGGCTGCGCGCCGATGAAAATGAACAAGCTTGAGGCTGGCAGTTTCTTTCTTTCTCCGGAAGGAGAGCACTCCACAGTAATTGCCGTGAGCCGTGATTCTCCCTCCACCTCGACGACGCTTGACCGTGACCACACCTCAATGTTGGGAGTTTTCTCGATTTGTTCGATCAGGTAGTGGGACATCGTCGCGGCTAGGGACACTCCACGCACCAGCATCACCACCTTCTCCGCAAACTTGGAAAAGTGCATGGCGGCCTGCCCAGCGGAATTCGCGCCGCCAATGATGTATACCGTTTCGCCCTTGCAAGCCAAAGCCTCGGAAGTTCCTCCGCCGTAATACACGCCCGCTCCTTGCAAGTGGTCAATCCCCGGAACATCTAAAGTTCTCCACTGAACGCCCATCGCCAGGAGGAGCGCGTGACAGGAGAGCTCCGAACCATCGGCGAGTTTCAAAAACCGGTAGGGGCCCTCGACTCGAATGCCAACCGCTTCCTGCGGCGCGATAATCTCCACGCCGAAACGCCGGGCCTGCGCTACGGCGCGGCGGGCCAGGTCAAGCCCGGTGAGTCCGGAAGGAAAACCGAGATAGTTCTCGATACGAGAACTCAGACCGGCTTGGCCTCCAGGGGCTTCGCGTTCGACGATCACGGTGCGCAAGCCTTCGCTCGCGCCATAGACAGCAGCGGCAAGGCCCGCTGGCCCGCCGCCAACGATGGCAAGATCATAGAAGTTGGTTTGCGCATGCGTGCGCAGCCCGATCTTGTCCGCGACGGTGGGCAGAGGCGGCTCTGGGAGCCGAGTGCCATCGGGAAAAAGGATTAGCGGGAGTTTTTCGGCCTCCGGCCCAAGGGAATCAATCAGGCCGCGCACTTCGGGGTCGGACTGAGCTAACTCGACGTCAATCCATTGATAGGGGACCTGGTTGCGGGCGAGGAATTCGCGCAGCTCATAGGAGCGATTCGACCAGCGGGTGCCAAGGACGCGAATGCCTTCATACAGCGGACGAAACGTGGACGTCCAATCATGTAGCAGATCGTCGAGAGCGGGAAAGAGTTTTTCCTCGGGCGGATCCCACGGCTTCATCAGGTAATAGTGCACGCGGGCTTCGTTGATGGCATCGATGGCGGCGTTGGTGTCCGCATAGGCGGTGAGCAGGGCGCGCTTGGCGAGCGGGTGCATCTCCATGGCTTCGGAAAGGAAATTCACGCCGTCCATCTGGGGCATACGCTGGTCCGCGAGCAGCAGAGCCACAGGATTATTGCGGGCTTTCAATTCGCGCAGGGTGGCGAGGCCAGCGCTTCCGGAATTCGCGCGCATGATGCGGTAGCGATCCGCGTAACGGCTGCGCAGATCACGCTCAATGGCCCGCAGGACTTCCGGGTCGTCATCCACTGTCAGTAAAACTGGTTTTGGCATATTCCTCAGATGCGGCGCACCTGGTTTTCGATGCGTCTTAAGAGGGAGGCTGTATGGCTTCAGCTTCTTTTCGTGCCGCCCTCAAGCTACAATTCCTGCGGTTCCATGTCCAGTCCTCTCGCTCAATCCATCGTGGACCTCTCGTCCGCGGATGAATCCAAACGGCTTGCGGCCGCAGGCGATATCTATCGTCTTGGACGCGCGATCGCAGGCTCTGCCGTTTCTGAATGGTGGGCCGACAGCGAGCTTGCTGCGCTGCTGCATGGACCCAATTCGGCCATTACGGTGGGACTTGCGGTGCAGCGCGATACCTTTGGGCGTATTCGAGTTGCAAACGGCACGCCGAGACTCGCTGGCGTGCCACCGGATCAGGACGCCGAGGAATTCGAGCTTGATTTCGTTGGTGGGATATCCCTGGACATTCTGACCACGCGGGAGCCGGGAGGTGCGGGCGCCATTGCAAAATATCTGGCCAAGTTTGGAGAGGGCATTCAGCAGGTGGAATATCGCTGCGTCAATGTGGAGCGCGCCACGCAAATCTTGAAAGAAAAACTCAGAGTCACTCCCGTCTATCCTGAAACCCGACCTGGGGCGGATGGGACGCGGGTCAATTTTTTCCTGGTCCCCTCTCCGGATGGGGGTAAGGTGCTCATCGAACTCTATGAATTGCAATCTCGCGGATAAATGCCCGAATGCAGCGACATCCAAAACATCTACCGGTCAGCGGGCCCTTTTCCGCCTGCTATTTCCTGCCAAGCGCGCAAGACTTCGGCGACTGTCCACGCCTGCGCGATGCAGCCGCGCGGAGTGAAGGGGGCATCGCCATCGAAGATTTCGCTCAGAGTGCCGAGGCCACTTGCGTAAATCTGGCGACCGAGCGGTTCGAGAAAACGCAGCGCTGCCTTGCGATCGTGGTAGACACGGTAATGCGCAAGCGCGAAGGGCCCCCGCAGCCAACCCCAGACGGTACCTTGATGATAAGCGGCGTCACGATCGCGCGGGCTGCCTCCGTAACGGCCGGAATATCCGGGCTCGCCGGGCGCGAGACTGCGCAATCCGTGCGAGGTTAAGAGGTGTCGCGCACAAACATTGACAACCGCCTTTTGCTGCTCGGTTGTAAGCGGGCTGATCGGCAAGCAAACGGCAAAGATCTGATTTGGCCGCAGCGCGGCGTCATTTCCAATGCCAGGTGAATCGATGACGTCGAAGCAGCAATTGCGTTCTGCGTTCCAGAATTTCTGAAAATTCTTCCTGGCTTTGGCCGCGGCTTCGTCATAAGCTTCGCCTGGTTTCGCGAGCAGCCGTGCAAAACCGCTCATCGTGTTAAGCGCGTTGATCCACAGCGCATTAATCTCAACGGCTTTCCCGGTACGTGGCGTGACGACCCAGTCGCCGATTTTCGCGTCCATCCAAGTGAGCTGAATGCCGGGAGTGCCGGCGTAGAGAAGACCATCGGCGGGGTCCACGTGGATGTTGTAGCGGGTGCCTACGAGGTGCGCCTCGATCATGTCTGCGAGGATGGGAAAAAGTTTTTGTAGCATCGCGATATCTTGCGTTGCCGCAACGTATTGCCGGATGGCTTCGAAGAACCAGAGCGCAGCGTCAACGGTGTTGTATTCCGGCTTGCCGCCGGCATCTGGGAAATTGTTGGGGAGCATTCCGCCGTCTACGTACCGCGAAAACGCGAGAAGGATTTGGCGGGCAACCCCTAGGCGGCCGGTCGTGAGCGTAAGCCCCGGCAAGGCGATCATAGTGTCGCGGCCCCAGTCGCCAAACCAGTGATAGCCGGCAATGATGCTGCGGCCGTCCGGCTCTTCCGGAAGGCTGCGCTTTACGATGAATTGGTCGGCGGCGAGAATGAGCTGCCACAGCCATGAGGGGGATTCCTCCGCAAGGGCTTCGTTTTTCGCTTGCCACTCCTGGAACAGCTTCACATCGTGATTGGCTCGCTCCGCGCGCGCGGTTTCGCCGTCAAGCGAAACCGCTGGCTCAGTTGTCACGATGAGTGTGACGCTGGAACCCACTTCCAGCTTCGCGCGAAACAGCGCAGCAAGAAGGCGATCTTCTCGGTCGCTCAGGCCGCGCTCAGTTTCTTCGGCGAAATAGCAGCCAAGATACCACTCGTGGCGGGGCTCGCAGCTCGCAGGGCTGCTATTCAGATAAAAGGGGGTTGCGCCGTCAAATGCCTGAACTCTTATGCCCTGCTCTGTCGACGATATGTTCATGTGCCAGTCGCCGGCATGAGTTAGCGAATGGAAGTCGCGATAATTCACGAGCGCTTTCATTTCCAATTCGAGCGGGCCGCCTCCGCGCAGAAGCGTGTACTGAATGTAGGTAGTGTTTTCGCCCTGGCGCATCCAGATACGCTTCTCCAAAAGCGCATCGGCCATTGCGTACGTCCAAACAGGTGCAGAGCCTTCCAGGTGAAAGTCCTCGAGGAGGAGAAAGCCTTTGGGATCGATTGCGCCGCTGGCCCAGCGATGGGTGGCGAGAGCGAAATCCGCTCCAGCATAGTGAGCGATTTCGTCGATAGCTGAGACAAGTTGCGTGCGTCCTACGGGCGGCCGCAGCGCGGCGATGAGCAGGCCATGATAGCGGCGAGTCTGGCTTCCGGCAACGGTGCCGGAAGCGTATCCGCCGATGCCGTTGGTGACAAGCCACTCGCGCGATTCCGCAGCGGCAAGATCGCCACAAACCTCACGGCCAAACTGAATTTCCGCTTGTTCCGACAATACCCGCTCCCGATCTGTGAGACTGCACGGCGGTCGCCAAATACACAGCCGCTTACTTGAGATTCCGCACTTGAGCGAAAGTTTCAGCTATCTCCGTAGACCGGGATGGCGGCACCGTGAATGACTCTGGCATCGTCGCTGCATAGGAACAGGATCACGCGCGCGATGTCCTCGGGCTTCGGCCACTTCGCAAAATCCGCTTTCGGCATGGCCTTGCGATTCGCTTCTGTATCAATGATGCTGGGGAGAATCGTATTCACGCGAACGCCACTGCCCTTGGTATCTGCGGCCAAAGAATCCAGCATGGCTACCGCCGCAGCCTTAGAAGCCGCGTAGGCAGCGGCCCCGGCGGCGTGATCCAACGCCGCTTTCGAAGCCACGTTTACGATGGCTCCCCGCCTTTGCTTTAGCATCGCGCGCACCGCTGCGCGCGACAACGCGTAGCCCGAACGCAGATTCAGAGCCAGCATCTGGTCGAATACTTTTGTGTCCAGTTCCCACAGCTTCGCCCCGCCCGCATAGCCACCCACGGTATTGACCATGGCATCCAGTCGGCGATACTTCCCAATGACTTTCTCGACGAGTTGGAGCACAGCGGCTTCGTCCGTGACATCGACCGCGTACGCTTCCAGTCTCGATGCGTTTGTTGCTGCCGCGATTTTCAGAGCGTCCAGCTCTTCCTGTTTTCGATAGGTGGCGACGACCGCGGCGTTTTCTTTAAGGAATGCCAGAGACACGGCGCGCCCCAACCCACCTGTGCCGCCGGCCACTAGAATCACTTTCCCTTCGAACCTCGCGCCCATCAATGTGCCTTCCCTATCACCGAGCTTCGTGACTCAAGCCATTTGGCTTCAAGAATCGATCATGACCTTGAGATCTGTGCGCCGACAATGTTCGCATGCCGGATCGCGAGCGCGGACATGTTACTCGCCACTTTGTTCGATCAGTTTTGCGACGAGACCAGTCCAGCCGGTTTGATGGTTTGCGCCGAGCCCCGCGCCATTGTCGCCATGAAAGTATTCGTAGAAAAGGATGAAGTCGCGCCAGTGAGGATCACTCTGAAAAGGTTCAATGCCGCCAGCCACGGGCCGGCGTCCGCTAGAATCGCGAAGAAAAATATGAACGAGCCGCCGGGAGATTTCCGCGGCTACCTGCCAGAGATCAGATTCGGTGCGGGAATTCGTCGGGCACTCCACTTTGAAATCTTCGCCGTAGTAATGGTGAAATTTCTGCAGCGATTCCACCAACAAATAGTTGACGGGGAACCAGATCGGTCCGCGCCAGTTTGAATTTCCGCCGAAGAGGCCCGTCGTGGATTCCGCAGGTTCGTACTCAACGCGGTTGGTATTTCCGTTCACGTGTACTTCATAAGGATGGTCCTTGTGGTAGCGCGAGAGGGCGCGCACTCCGTAGGGCGAGAGGAATTCTGTTTCGTCCAGCATGCGGCTAAGGACGCGCTGGAGGCGCTTGCGGTTCACCAGGGAGAGGAGCCGGCGCACGCCGCGCGCGGAACGTTGCGTCATTTCGATGTGTCCGGCCACGTCCGGATGATTGTCAATGAACCATTGCATGCGGCGCTTGAAGCCAGGGAGGCGATCGACGATCTCCGGCTCGAGGGTCTCGACTGCAAATAGCGGGATCAATCCGACCATGGAACGGATTTTCAAGAAATGCTCTTCTCCATTCGGAAGCTTCAGTACGTCATAGTAAAAGCCGTCGGTGTCATCCCAAAGGGACATTCCGCCAATGCCTACATCGTTCAGGGCGCGGGCGATGTAAACGAAATGCTCGAAGAACTTGCTGGCGACGTCTTCGTAAGCAGGATCTTCTTTGGCTAACTCCAGGGCGATCGCCAGCATGTTGAGGCAGTACATGCCCATCCAACTGGTGCCATCGGACTGTTCGAGGTGGCCTCCCGTGGGGAGAGGCGCGGAGCGGTCAAAGACTCCGATGTTATCGAGACCAAGGAATCCGCCCTGAAAGATATTAGCGCCGTCGGGATCCTTGCGGTTCACCCACCAGGTAAAATTCAGGAGCAATTTGTGAAATACCTTTTCGAGGAAACCGCGATCAGCCACGCCGCGCATGCGCCGCTCGATTTTGTAAACGCGCCACGCGGCCCATGCATGAACAGGAGGATTGACATCGCTGAAGGCCCATTCATAGGCGGGCAATTGGCCGTTGGGGTGCATGTACCATTCACGCAGAAGAAGGATGAGTTGATCCTTCGCGAAATCGGGATCGACGAGTGCCAAAGTAATACAGTGAAACGCCAGGTCCCACGCCGCGTACCACGGATACTCCCATTTATCCGGCACGGACATGATGTCGTCGTTATAGAGATGCGTCCAATCTTTGTTGCGGCCGTTCCAGCGCTCTGGGGGCGGAGGAGGCCCGGCGGGGTCGCCTTCGAGCCAGGTTCGCACGTCGTAGTGATAAAACTGCTTGGACCATAGCATCCCTGAAAAGGATTGCCGCATCACGGCCTTCGCATCATCGGAAAGCTCTTTAGGAATTCTCGCGGCATAAAATTCTTCGGCTTCTTTTTGGCGCGTGGCGAAAAGTCCATCGAATCCAGCATCAAAATCATTGGTAGCAGGAACGCCTTCGGCCCGCTCAGCGTGTCCGGGCGACGTGATGGTACCGACAATTCCGGAGTTGAGATCCGTTCCGCCAAGAGGTTCGATATCGGTGAGTCGCAGCTTAAGCGCGACCAACTGGCCGGGATCAAGCTGCAAAGTGTAATACGCGGCCATTTTCGTTCCCATCAGCGCAGGATTGACCGCCGCCTGGTTGCCATGAATCACATATTCGTGGAAAGCGTCCTTCACGTAGGGTGAGCGATTCCCTGCACCGAAGAGACGCACATTATTCGTTTCATTTTCCGTGAAGAGCAACTCGGGCTGACCGGCGCACAGCAACCAGCGCTTACCGTACTGCCAATGTTGCAATTCGATGCAGGCACTGCCAGGTATGAAAGTTGCTTTTCGCGCCACCGGGCGGCGAAGGTCCCGGCCCCAAGACCACGTGTTTCGAAACCAGAATTGTGGCAGCAGGTGCAATGCAGCGGATTCCGGCCCGCGATTCGCCGCTATGATTCGGATTAGAATGTCCTCGACGTCGGCTTTGGCGTATTCAACGAAAAGGTCGAAGTAGCGGTTCTCGCGAAAAACACCGGTATCGAGCAATTCGAATTCCGGCTGGTCCCGTCCGCGGCGCTGGTTCTCTTCAAGCAAAATCTCATACGGAAATTCGGCTTGCGGGTATTTGTATAACATGCGCATGTAGCTGTGCGTCGGAGTCGAATCAAGGTAGAAGTAATACTCTTTCACGTCTTCGCCGTGATTGCCCTGATTACCGGTGAGGCCGAAAAGCCTCTCCTTCAAAATGGAGTCGCGCCCATTCCAGAGCGCCAGTCCAAAACACATCATCTGGTGACGGTCGCTGATCCCGCCGATGCCGTCTTCTCCCCAGCGGTAGGCGCGCGAACGCGCATGGTCATGCGGGAAAAACTCCCAGGCTGTGCCATTGGGGCTGTAATCCTCCCGGACCGTTCCCCACTGCCGCTCGGAGAGATAGGGCCCCCAGCGCTTCCAGTGCTTCTTGCGGATGCGCGCTTCTTCAAGCCGGCGGTCTTCAGTCGTCTGGATTCGTGGCATGGTCGAATGGCCCTCGGCAAAAAGTTTCAGGCTATGGTCGCATTTTTGGCAAAGAACGACCGTATTAGCATCGGTACCGGTGCTTGTTCCGCCAAGCCATGAAGGTACCAGGCTTATGAATACAAGGAGGCCGTGTCAGCACAAAATCCCGCCAAGTCTTTGATGCAATCGGACGGTCCTTGGACGACAAAGCGGCGATGGTAGAGCAACAGGGCGCGCAAACCGGCCAGTTCTTCGCCACCGCCCGCTCTGCCGGGACCTCCGTGTAAGCAGCTTGGCACGACGTTGCCGTGGCCCGTGTGCTGTGCACCAACGGCTGAATTGACGGACAGGATTCTCCCATGCAGATCGCCAATTCCAAGGATCGTTTCGCGGGTGAAGTTCGCATCGTTGGAAAAAACCGAGGCGACGAGTGATCCTAAGCCTCGGCGCGTGATCGCGACGAGATCCTCCAGACCGTCGTAAGGCACCAGAGTCGCTACCGGGCCGAAAACCTCGACGTCATGAACGTATTTGGCATTGAGCCCATTCATGCAGGACAGAAGCGCCGGTTGCACAAACGCGGATTTTTTGACGTCGGCGTCCAGCGGCTGGAAATCTTTGTCACCGCCGAAAAGGACCTCGCATTCCTCTTTCAGCTTGGATAGTCCTTCCAGGCAAGAGGCCTGTTGTGCCTTGTTTACCACCGGCCCTACCTTTGCCTCGGGATTACGGGGATTGCCCACTTTCATGGAACTCAAGCGTGCCGTGACGGCATCACCAAACGCTTTGAAGTGCTGGCGCGGAACCATGACGCGCCGGATGGTCGTGCATTTCTGGCCGGCTTTGAGCGTCATCTCCCGTACAACTTCCTTCACAAGGAGGTCGGACAGATCCGCGCCTGGAGTGCAATCCGGCGCAAGAATGGCGGTGTTGATACTATCGGCCTCAATGTTCAATCGAACGGAACGGCGCAGGACGTTCTCATGAGACCGAATGCGCGCGGCAGTATCCGCGGACCCAGTGAAAGAAACAATGTCCTCTTCTCGAAGGTGGCCCAACAAGTCGCGAGCAGATCCGCAGATGATTGAAATCGCTCCGGGCGGCAATATATCCGCCTTCACGATGTCTTCCACCATCCGGTGGGTCAGCCAAGCTGTCGGGGAAGCGGGCTTCGCCACGATGGGGACACCAGACAGCAGCGCAGGCGCAGCCTTCTCGCAGAAACCCCAGGCCGGAAAGTTGAATGCATTGATGAAAACGGCCACGCCCTTCCCAGGCATCAGAAAATGCTGCCCGGCAAACACGGTGGTCTTCGACAGCGGAACGACGCCGCCTTCCTTTAGCATTTTCCCTTCCGCCAGGGCCCGTCCGATTTTCGCGTAATACTTCATGGTGTAAATCGCCCCGTCCACATCGAATGAGGCGTCCGCCTGGTTTGCCCCCAGGTTCAGAAGTGAGATCCGAAAATATTCATCGCGATTTGCCGCCAGGGCATCAGCGATTTTGCCCAGCAGTTCAGCACGCTGAGCATAGGTGAGCTGACGAAGTGCGGGTCCGCCGTGGGTGCGTGCAAACGCGAGAGCGGCTTTGAGATCGATGCCCTGCGAAGATATTGTCGCCAGTTCCTCTCCAGTGACCGGATCAATGAGGGATTCGCCGGGGCCAGTCCCTTCGCTCCACTTACCCGTCAAGTAGTTAGGCAGCTTCATTGGATAGCCTCCATGGAATTCGCAGTCTTAGCCCTGACTTCAGGAGCGAAACGCGGGGATGCAGGGAGTCCTGCTGAGTCTCGGAATAATACTGCATGTCCAAAGGAATACGCACAATAATGCGGCCAATACCTGATCACGCTTCACAACTGTAATAGTAACCTGCTTATTGTCAATGCTTTACTTGCACGGCGCCCCCTGCTATTGTAATCCAAGAAGGGTGCGCAATGAAAACCACTATCTTGACGCGCTCACGGTCGTATGTATTATAATGCATGTCTCACCCATGAACGCACCTGCCAGCCCGAATTCCAAGGTTGCGAGTCTACACCGGACGGCATCGATTCCTGATGGGGATTTCCTCCTCTTCCTTGGCAAGCGAGTTCGTCAACTGCGCAACCTTCGCGGGATGACTCGCAAAATGGTGGCGCGAGAATCGGACGTTTCTGAACGTCATCTAGCGCAGCTTGAGGCTGGAGAAGGAAACGTCTCGATCGTGTTACTGCGCAGAATTGCCGCCGCTCTGAACGTTTCCCTTATCGAGTTGTTCACCGCCGAAGTGGAAGAGCCCGCCGAAAAGCAGATGATCCGGCGATTCCTTGAACGCCTTCCCAATCACCGGCTCGAAGACGTCGTGTTCCGCCTGATGCGCGATTTCGGCCCTGGGGAAAAAGTGCGCCGCAAGCGGATCGCGCTAATTGGGTTGCGCGGAGCCGGCAAGTCTACACTGGGATCGAAACTGGCGCTTGAACTGTACGTCCCTTTCATCGAACTGGATGGCGAGATCGCAAGGCATACGGGAATGCCTCTTGCGGAAAT
>Ga0137361_10003211_pt1 | contig 10550 bp, 5 predicted proteins | sample Mad1_80_16metaG_FD_104923 | JGI IMG/M metagenome (GOLD analysis project Ga0137361, IMG submission 104923) | Vadose zone soil microbial communities from Angelo Coast Range Reserve, California, USA - Mad1_80_16 metaG | ecosystem: Environmental > Terrestrial > Soil > Vadose zone | place: USA... | reverse complement strand
GTCGTGCTGAACGAAGGCGTCGTGCTGAACGAAGGCGTCGTGCTGAACGAAGGCGTCGTGCTGAACGAAGGCGTCGTGCTGAACGAAGGCGTCGTGTTGAACGAAGGCGTCGTGCTGAACGAAGGCGTCGTGCTGAACGAAGGCGTCGTGCTCAACGAGAGCGGGCAGCCGGGCGTCGCCAGCCTCGACAATTCGAGCCTGCTGGGCGAGCCGTAGATTCGACCCAATGAACGAAGCGCAGACCGTTGCCGCTGCGGCACCGGCCTTCGAAACGGAGGCAGGCGGCATCCGCCAGCGCTTCTTTCCTGACTACAACGCCGCGGCGACGCGCTATTGGGCCGTGCTGGTGGCCGGCGGTCTGGCGGCGGTCGGCCTGTCCGCCGTTCGGGTTTCGTCGCTTTCGCCGGCCAACATCTGGCAGGTGCTCGCCATCGGACTGGTCGCGGCAGTGGTCGGGATGTTTCCGCTGCACCCGCCGAAGACCAAAATCTCGATTGCCGCCGGCGACATTTTCATATTTCTGCTGCTGCTGCTGCACGGAACGGAATCCGCGGTCGTCGGTGCCGTGATGGAATCCGCCGTCTGCGTGTGGCGCACCTCCAGGCGCTGGTCCAGCCGCATCGCCAGCCCGGCCGCCACCGCAGTTGCGATGCTCGCTTGCGGCTACGCCTTCGAGGGCATGGTTGCCTCGTTGGCGCGAGCGGGCATTACCGGCGACGGCGTGATGTTCGCCGCGGTGATGCTGTTCGCGGCCAGCTATTTCGTCGTCAGTCCGACGCTGGTCGCGATCGTCATCTACCTGAAGCGGGAACAGTGGCCGAGCCTGGCCGAATGGCTGAAGAGTTTCGGCTGGCTCGGCCTGAGCTATGCCGCCAGCGCGTCGGTGGCCGCCGTCCTGTACCTCGCGTTCCGTCAGTTCGGCGCATCGACACTGATCGTCGCGCTGCCGATGATCGCCATGTTCCTGGCCACGCTGCACTACTACTTCGCCCAGCAGGAGGCCACCGAGCGCGAGGCCACCGAACGCTCAAGTCGGGAGCGCGCCGAGGCGGCTCAACGCGAAGCCGCGCAGCAGGCGCATTACCTGCACGAGCTCGAGCGCAGCGAAAAGCGCTTTCAGAGCGCCTTCTCGCACGCCGCCATCGGCATGGGACTGGTGTCGGTCGATGGCCGCCTGCTGCGAGCCAATCACGCGCTGTGCACCCTGCTGCAACGCTCGGGCGAGGACCTGTGCGGCGCGCCGTTCAGCGAGTTCCTGGTCCCGGACGATGCCGACACGCTCAACGCGCAACTGCAGCCCGTGTTGACGCGCCAGCTCGACGCCCTGATCCTCGAATTGCGCTGCCGCGCGCGCAAAGACACCGAGCTGTGGATCCTGCTGCACTGCGCGATCTTCGCCGATGCCGACGAGTCGGAGGCCTGCCTGATCTTTCAGGTGCAGGACATCACCGACCGTCGTCTCGCCGAGAGCAGGCTCCAGTACATCGCCTACCACGACGGCCTGACGCACCTCGCGAATCGCAACCGCTTCTACGAATGCCTGACGCAGGCGATCGAAACGCATCGCCGCGATCCGTCGCATCAGTTCGCGGTCCTGTACCTGGATTTCGACCGGTTCAAGCGTATCAACGACAGCATGGGCCACGGCGCCGGCGACAAGTTCCTGGTGCGCGCGGCGCGCCGCATCAAGCAGGTCGTGCGGCCAACCGACGTAGTGGCCCGCCTGGGCGGCGACGAATTCGCGATCCTGAGCGAACTGCGCGGCGGCACGCATCACGCCGTGGTTCTGGCCGAGCGACTGCAGGATGCGCTGCGCGAGCCCTTCCGGATCGCGGGCACCGAAATCAGCACCAGCGCCAGCATCGGCATCACGTTCAGCGATCTCTCATACGAGACGCCGGAGGAGGCGATGCGGGACGCCGACCTGGCCATGTACAAGGCAAAGAACAAGGGCAGGGCATGTTATGCGCTGTTCGACGCCAGCCTGTACGAGCTGGCGGCCGAGAGGCTGCGGCTCGAGAGCGAGCTGCAGCAGGCGCTGGAGGCCAACCAGCTGTCGCTGGCATTCCAGCCGCTGTACCGGATCGAACCACGCCGGCTGGTCGGGTTCGAGGCACTGATGCGCTGGGAGCATCCGGAGCGCGGCCAGATCAGCCCTGGAACCTTCATTCCGGTCGCGGAAGAATCGGCCCTGATCAATCAGCTGACGCACTGGGCGATCCGGCGCGTGTGCCAGCAGCTGCGCGCGTGGCACGACCAGTACCCTTCGTCGCGCGAACTGGGCGTGCACGTCAACATCTCCGGCAAGGACCTGACCGTACCGCGGTTCGCCGCCTTTGTGCGCGAGTCGCTGCGCGAGGCGGGAGTGCCCCCCTCATGCCTGACGCTGGAGATCACCGAAAGCACGCTGATGCAGCAGCTCGAGAGCGTCATCGGCACGCTGAAGGAACTGCGTGAACTCGGTGTCGGTCTGAGCGTGGACGATTTCGGAACCGGCTATTCCTCGCTCAGCTACCTTTCGGCGCTGCCGATCACCAGCCTCAAGATCGACCGCTCGTTCGTGCGCCAGATCGGCGAGACAAAGGAAAGCGGCGAGATCGTCCGTGCCATCATTCGTCTGGGCGACGCGCTGGGCAAGCGCGTGATCGCCGAGGGGGTCGAGACCAAGGCGCAGCTCGACCGCCTGCAGCAGCTCGATTGCGCCTGCGCCCAGGGCTTCCTGCTGTCCCGGCCGCTGGGCGTGACACAGGCCAGCGGGGTGCTCGCCACCTTCGCGGCGCAGTGCGAGGAGCGGCCCGAAGCGGCAGCCTGAGCGGCACGGCGCCGCGCACGATCGGGTCGACGCCGTCGGGACCGGCTCTCAAAAAAGCAGAGGAAGCAGTCCGACCGCCGCCAGTGCGGCCAGCAGGACCATGCTTTGCCTGCCCGTCTGTCTGCCGGCGAAATACCAGGCGTAGGCTCCCTTGACGGCGTTGTTGCTGGCCGCCGCGATCAGGATGGCCGATGCGGCCACGTTGATCGGGGCCGATATTCCCGCCGCTTGCGTCATGCCCATGATGAACGGATCGACGTCGGCCAGGCCCATGATCGCGGCCAGCGAATAGACGCCCGAGTCTCCGAGGTACAGGATCGCGAGTTGGGTGGCCACCAGCATCGCCAGAAAAAGCAGTGCGAACAGGAACGCGGCTCTGAGCTCGAGCGGGTTGGACGGTGCCGGCTCCTTGACCGGCGTTAGGGACAGCGGGCCGCTCCGCCGCAACCAGAACCAGCCCGCGCCGATCGCCACGGCGGCGAGCGCAATGAAGGCCGGCGCCAGCCGGAGCATCAGATCCCTGCTGAAGATCGCCAGCAGCGCAGCCAGCCGCAGGTACATCATCCCGGACGCCATCAGGATGGCGCCCGCGTAAAGGGGTGGTTGCTGCTCGGTCGACGCCTTCTTCGCCAGCACGACCGTCGTCACGGTCGAGGAGTAGGCGCCGCCCAGCAGCGACGCCAGGATGATGCCGCCTTCCCCCTGGGTCCAGCGTTGCAGCACGTAGCTGGCGTAGGAAACCGAGCTGACCGCCACCACCACGAGCCAGGTCTTGAAGGGGTTGATGTGGAAGGGCGTGAATTGCTCGTTCGGCAGCACCGGCAGGACCACGGCGCTCAGCAGCAGAAACTTCGTGAACGTGAAGATGTCGTCCGGCGCAATGCGCCGGGTCAGGCCCTCCAACGCGTCCTTCATCTGCAGCAGCAGCATGGTCGCCACGCTGATGGTGGTGGCGATCCACAAATACCGGTGAAAAACGAGCGCGCCGACCACGTAGGTGATCAGGCCCGCCATTTCGGACGTGATGCCCGCCAATCCGCCGCCGGAAACCTTGTTGGCGTACGACAGCAGCAGGAACGCCGCGACCACGGCGAAACCGACCAGCTCGGCAAGCGCAGTGCCGCCGGACAGGAACGCGATCGCATAGGCCATCAGGCCGATCAGCGGAAACGTGCGCACGCCGCCGAAGGCGTACCGCTCCGCCGCCGCGGCCTTGCGCTCTTCCCGCTCGAGCCCGATCAGGAACGACAGGAACAGCACCAGCAGAATGTTGACCGCATCGGGCGGCAACCACTCGTTCAGTGCCAACGACATCGCTCTGCTATTGCGGCAGCTTCATCTTCGCGAGCAAGGCGCCGAATCGAGGATCCCCGCGCAGGCCACGAAGAAAGTAATCGGCCTTGATCATCGTCAGGCCGAGGTCGCGCTGCCGGTAGGCCCGCTCGAGCCATTCGAAGGCCGAATCGGTCTTTCCCTGGTACGCAAGCGCTTGCGCGATGTTGTAGGAGCTCAAGTCGGCGTATTTGTCGATCAGCAGCTTGACCGCCGCGTCTGCGTCGGCGTAACGGGCCAGCCCCCAGTAAGCGAACGGAAGACAGCCGGCCCGCGCAACCTGGTCGCTCTCCCGCTGCATTTCCTCAAGGGCCAGCTCCGGTTGCCCGCGCGCGAGCAACACCTGTCCCAGATTGCAGTGGCCGCCCGTGTAGGACGGGTCCAGTGCCAGTGCCCGGCGAATCACCCGTTCGGCATCCGCGGGTCGACCCGCGTCCAGATACAGGCTTCCGAGGTCGTCGAGCATCAGCGGGTTCAGCGGATCGGCCTCCGCGTTGCGCCGCTTCAGTTCAATGGCCTCTTCGATCCGTCCAAAGGCCAGTGCGACCACGGTCAGCGCCGACAGCGCGTCGGCGTCGGACGGATCGAGCTCACGCGCCTTCTTGAATTCGGCTTGACCCGCCTCCCGGTTCAGGTCGTAATCCCAGTAGACGTAGCCCAGCATCCGGTGGGCAAGCGGCTGGTTCGGGTCGATTGCCAGGGCGTGCCGGATCGCGTCCCGGGCGCTGCCGTATGCGTTCTGGACCGTGTCCCATTGCCAGTTGCCCTGGCGCACGTAGGCGCGCGCCAGCTCGGCCCAGGCGCGCGCGTATTGCGGATCCAGCCTCAAGGCCTCGCGATAGGCGGCCACGGATTTTTGCAGATCCTCCTGGGTCGCCCGCTGATAGAAGTACCATCCCTGCAGGAACGCACTGTACGCCTCGATGTTGCGTTCCGAAGCCGGATTCGCCGGCGGATCGCCGTTCAGCGCCGCATGCAGGGCGTTGGCCACCGTGTTGCAAATTTCGTCCTGGACCTGGAAGACGTCGGTCAGATCGCGATCGTAGGTCTGCGACCACACGTGAGATCCGTCAGTGGCCTTGATCAATTGAGCAGTCACCCGGATCGTATGTCCGACCCTGCGGACGCTGCCTTCCAGAACCGTTGCCACGCCGAGCTTGCGCGCGATCTGGCGCACATCTTCGTTGCGGCCCTTGAACTGGAACGACGATGTCCTGGCGATCACGCGCAGGTTTCCGGTGCGGGCCAGGCGGTCGATCAACTCGTCGGACAGGCCGTCCGAGAAATACTCCTGGTTGCGCGCCTCGCTCAGATCGACGAACGGCAGCACCGCGATCGATTTATCCGGCGCCTGCAGCGCGATCGGCGCGCCGGCGCCTCCGAGGCGCGCCTGCAAGGCTGCGAGCCAGGGGGTCCTGCTCAGCGCCACCAGCGCGATCGCCACCGCGAGCGACGCCGTGATTGCGGCGGTCGCGCTCCGGTTCCGCACGACGAGCTTACCGATCCGGTAGGCCAGCCGAGCCGGGCGTGCTTCCACCGGCTCGCCGCTCAGGTAGCGCTGCAGGTCGTCCGCGAACGCGGTGGCGCTGGGGTAGCGATCCCCGGGATCCTTCTCGAGCGCCTTCAGCACGATCGCGTCCAGGTCGCCGCGCAGGCGCCTGATCAGCTGCTCCTGGGAGGCCGCGCGCGTCGCCGCCGCCGGCGCCTGCACCTGCGTGCTGGGTTTGTGAACCTGTGCGTCCCTGATGGCAAGCTCGAGCGGCAGCTGTGCGGCATCGGTTTTGATCCGGTACGGACGGCTTCCGACCAGCAGCTCGTACAGCACGACCCCCAGCGCATAGATATCGCTGGCCGCGCTGATCGCCTCGTTTCTGAGCTGCTCGGGGCTGGCGTAGTCCGGGGTCAGCACGCGCCCGTAGACCCGCGTGAGGTCGGTCCGATCCACATCCTCGCCAACGGCCAGCAGCTTGGCCACGCCGAAGTCGAGCAGGCGCACCTGCCCGGATTCGGTCACCAGGAGGTTCGAGGGCTTCAGATCGCGGTGAACGACCTGGCAGGCGTGCGCGTATTGCACGGCATCGAGCACCTGCAGGAAGAGCTTCAAGCGCTCCCGCACGCTGTAGCGGTGCGCATCGCACCACGCCGTCAGGGGCCGCCCCTCCACGAATTCCAGCGCCAGGTAGGGCAGACCGTCGGCCGCGACGCCGGCGTCGTACAGCCGCGCGATATTCGGGTGCTCGAGCCGGGCCAGGATGTCGCGCTCCCGCTCAAAACGCTCGGCCAGGTCCCGCCGCAGCCGCGAAAGCAATGGAAGCTTCAGCGCGACCTCGCGCCGGAAAGCGCCGTCGGCGCGCTGCGCCAGCCACACGACCGCCATGCCGCCGGCGCCCAGCTCGCGCACCAGCTGATACGGGCCGATCCGCTGGCCAGGCTGCAGGCCCGACGTCAGCACCGTGGGCGCGCCGGGCGCGCCGCCACTGCCTGGATCCGTCTTGAACAAAGCGGAGGTGGACGTCGCGTCATCATCGAACAGCAATGCCTGGCGCAGCGCCGGCAAGAGCGTTTGATGCTCCGGCGGCAGACTCTCAAGCCACTGCCGGCGGGCCTCCGTGTCAAGCGGAAGCGCCTGGTCCAGCAGCCGGCTGAGCAGCCCGATCTGGTCCGCTGTGAGTGCCATCCTGACGAGTCCGCGACTCAAGTCCCTAGGCCTCAGGCGCAAGGCGATGCCAGAAACCGACATCCGACCCTGTCAGTTTGACGTTATGTGGCCGGCGTTGGCAACGGCTGTCCGCACCGCTCCGGGATCATCGGACATCGAGGCCTCGAGGGGATCGGCCTGCCTGGCTGCGCCTCAGTGCGGTCGCTTTGTCGGCTCGTCCGATCGCCAGCGCGAGAACAACGTCGCCGTGCGTGCGGCGACCTGGTCGACATACGCATGGACCGCGGGGGCCCAATCGTTCTGGTTCTGAGCGGTCAGCTCGATCGCGGCTGCGATCAAGGTCACGGTTGTGGCCGTCGAAAATGGATGGCGCTCCAGGAACCGGCCGAACCTGACGGTCGGCCGATCCGAGTCCGCCTCGACCCGATCGCCGTTCAGGTAACGCTTCACGTCGCTGGAGAATGCGACTGCGCTGGAATAGCGGTCCTTGGGGTGCTTGGCAAGGGCTTTGAGCACGATGGCGTCCAGATCGCCACGCAGTCGGCGCACCAGCTTTTCCCGCGTTGTGGCGCGCGTCGCGGCGGCCGTGGCCTGCACTTGCGTGCTGGGCTTGCGAATCTGTGCAACCTTGATCGCCTGCTCCAGCGGCACGGGCGAAGACTCGGACTTTATCCGGTACGGACGCTCACCGACCAGCAATTCGTACAGCACGACGCCAAGCGCGTAAATGTCGCTGGCTGCGCTGATCACAGTGCCCTGCAACTGCTCCGGACTCGCGTAGTCGGGCGTCAGCATGCGTCCGTACACCTGCGTCAGATCCGTGCGAACCACGTCCTGTCCGTCGGCCAGCATCTTGCCCACGCCGAAGTCGAGCAGTCGAACCTGCCCCCACGACGTGACCAGCAGATTGGACGGCTTCAGATCCCGATGGACGACCTGGCGGCCGTGCGCGTAGTGAACCGCGTCGAGCACCTGCAGGAATAACTCGAGGCGCTCACGCAAGCCCAGCTGGTGCGCGTCGCACCATAACGTCAATGGCTTGCCTTCCACGTATTCCAATGCGAGGTACGGCAGGCCGTCGGCCGACACCCCGGCCTCGTACATTCGCGCGATATTCGGGTGTTCGAGCTTGGCCAGAATGTCGCACTCCCGTGCGAAGCGTCCGGCCAGGTCCCGCCGCAGGCGCGACATCAGCGGCAGTTTCAAGGCGACTTCGCGCCCGGATGCGTCACCGGCTCGCTGTGCCAACCACACCACGGCCATGCCGCCTGCGCCCAGTTCGCGCACCAGCTGGTAGGGCCCTATCCGCTGGCCGGCTCGCAGTCCCAGAGCCATCACGCTCAGGTCGCCGGCGCCTTCGCTGGTCGGCAGCGTGACGCTCGCGCCGGCGCCGGCCGACAGTAGCGCCTGCCGCAACGCCGGTTCCAGCGCCTGATATTCAGGGGACAGAGCCCTCAGCCAGCGTTCGCGGCCGTCCTTATCGAGAGGCAATGCCTGGTCCAGCAGCTGGCTCAGCAGCGCGACCTGGTCTCCCGTAAGTACCATTTGACGATTCCCGCGACTGAACCCTTGCGCCTCACGCGCAAGGCCTACCGAGAGCGCGATTGCGACGGTAACAATTTGACCCCATGTACCCGGCGCTGGCAACAAAAGCCGGTACGGGGGAGTGCCTAATCAGGTTCTGGACAGCGCCTGAAGCTTTTCCGCGACGTGTCGCGTAAAAACGTATTCGGCCGGACGCTGGCTGCTGAGCGCAATGTCCGGTGCCATCGGTCCCTCGGTGCGCACGCCCCGCAGCGCAAGCTTGACCAGCTTCCACGGCCGGCTGATCGCATCGGTAACTGCGGTCGCTTCGAATCCCGAGTGCACCATGCAGTCGGCGCATTTTTCGTAATTGCCGACTCCGAAGCGATCCCAGGCGGTCGTGTCCATCAGCTCCTTGAACGTCGCGGCGTAACCCTCGCCCAGCAGGTAGCAGGGCCGTTGCCAGCCGAAGATCGTGCGGGTGGGGTTGCCCCAGGGCGTGCAGCGATACGTCTGGTTGCCGGCCAGGAAATCGAGGAACAGGCTCGATTGGAAAAACGGCCAGGATTTCGCGCCGCGCCCGTCGCGCGCGCGCCGGAAGATGCTGCGAAACAGCTCCTTGGTCGCCGTGCGGTTCAGGAAATGCTTCTGGTCGGGCGCACGCTCGTAGGCATAGCCCGGCGAGACCGTTATGCCGTCCACGCCCAGCACTTTGACATCGTCGAAAAACCGGGCGACCCGCTCCGGGTCGGCATCGTTGAACAGCGTGCAGTTGATGTTGACCCTGAAGCCGCGCTGCTTGGCCGCCCGAATCGCGGACACAGCGCGATCGTAGACGCCCTTCTGGCAGACCGACTTGTCATGCATCTGGCGATCGCCGTCCAGGTGGATCGACCAGTTGAAATAGCGGCTCGGCCGGTACTGGTCGATCGTTTTTTCCAGCAGCAGCGCGTTGGTGCAGACGGTGACGAACTTGCGGCGCGCGATCGCGCCCCGCACGATCTCGGGCAGGTCCTTGTGCAGCAAGGGCTCACCGCCGGCCAGCACCACCACCGGTGCTCCGCACTCGTCGATCGCGCCCAGCGCGTCGGCGACCGGCATGCGCTGGTTCAGGATCGGTTCCGGGTAATCGATCTTGCCGCAGCCGGCGCAGGCGAGGTTGCAGCGGAACAGCGGCTCCAGCATCAACACCAGCGGATAGCGCTTGCGGCCCGCCAGGTGCTGGCGCATCACGTAGGCCCCGACGGTCAGCGCCTCGTAAATCGAAATGGACAAGTTCGAACTCCCTCCGAAAAGCCGGCCCGCAGGCGCGGACTACTCGACCGCCGCCTCGAGCAGCTGAACCGGCAGGCGGAACTGGATACGCTCCTCGATGCCGGGCAAGGTGGAGATCTGGATCGGTCCGAAGCGCTTCAAGGCCGCGACCACGTCATCCACCAGCACGTCCGGCGCCGAAGCGCCCGCGGTCAGTCCGACCGCGCGCTTGCCCTCCAGCCACTCCGGACACACCTCGCTGCCGTCGGCCACCAGGTAGCTTGGAACGCCGGACTCCTGGCCGATTTCGCGCAACCGGTTCGAGTTGGAGCTGTTGCGGGCTCCCACCACGATGATCACCTCCACCAACTTGGCGAGCTCGCGAACAGCCGTCTGACGGTTCTGGGTAGCGTAACAGATGTCTCGCGTCTCGGGCCCGACCAGGTTGGAGAAGCGCTGATGGAGCACGCCGATCACCGCCTTGGTGTCGTCCACGCTCAGCGTGGTCTGTGTGATGTAGGCGACCGGAGCATCGGCTGGTATGTCGAGCTCCTGCACGTCCTGGATGCTCTGGATCAGACGTACCGGCGCGGTCAGCTGCCCCATCGTACCTTCCACTTCGGGGTGTCCCGCATGACCGATCAGAATGACGGTGCGTCCCTGATCGACGTAGCGCTGTCCCTGCATATGAACCTTCGACACCAGCGGGCAGGTCGCATCGAGCACCGACAGGCCGCGACGCTCGGCGTCCTGCTCGACCTGGCGTGCAACCCCATGTGCGCTGAAGATCGTGACCGCACCGGTCGGAACCTCCGACAGGTCCTCCACGAAGCGCGCGCCTTTTTCTCTCAGACTGTCGACGACGTGCCGGTTGTGAACGATCTCGTGCCGCACGTAAACCGGCGCCCCGTATTTTTCGAGCGCCCGTTCGACGATCTCGATCGCACGCACGACACCGGCGCAGTAACC
>Ga0137361_10003207_pt1 | contig 10552 bp, 9 predicted proteins | sample Mad1_80_16metaG_FD_104923 | JGI IMG/M metagenome (GOLD analysis project Ga0137361, IMG submission 104923) | Vadose zone soil microbial communities from Angelo Coast Range Reserve, California, USA - Mad1_80_16 metaG | ecosystem: Environmental > Terrestrial > Soil > Vadose zone | place: USA... | reverse complement strand
CCGGCTGCTGCAGCGCAAGGCCGGCGCCGATCGCCCTATGCTAACGTGCTAGCGCCCGCCGCGGTACCTGCGGGCGGGAGGAGCTTATGCCGGCGTCCGCCACCATGAAGGCCGTGGTCCTCCACGGCGCCGACGACATGCACGTCGAGGCCTGGCCCCGGCCCGAGCCGGGACCGGGCGAGGCGCTGCTGAAGGTCGAGGTCGCGTCGATCTGCGGCACCGACGTGAAGGTGCTGCACCGCACCCTCATGGGGCAGCCCGCCGGCCCCTTCGTGATGGGCCACGAGTACGCCGGCACCGTCGTCGGCCTGGGTCCCGGCGTCGACGAGTTCCGGGTGGGCGATCGGGTGGCGGTGGAGGTGCACAAGGGCTGTGACCGCTGCGACAACTGCATCAAGGGCTGGTACACCTCCTGCCTGAACTACGGCGACGTCTCGAAGGGCCACCGCGCGAAGGGCCTCACCTGCGACGGCGGGTTCGCCGAGTACGCGGTCAACCACATCAACACGCTCTACCGGCTGCCGGAGAACTTGAGCTTCGAGCAAGCCTGCATGGTGACGACGGCCGCCTCGCCCCTCTGGGCCATCGACCTGATGGGCGGCTACGTTGCCGGCGAGACGGTGCTCGTCCAGGGCCCGGGCCCCATCGGGCTCATCGCCGTCCAGCTCTGCAAGGCCCTCGGCGCCGCGCGCGTCATTCTCACCGGCACTCGCGACTCGCGGCTCACGATCGGCAAGCGGCTGGGCGCGGACTTCACGATCAACGTCCACAAGGAAAACCTCGCCGAGCGCGTGCGCGAAATCACGGGCGGCCGCGGCGCCGATAGCGTGCTCGAGTGCGCCGGCGGGCCCACCTCGATGCAGGAGGCGCTCGAAAACGTGAAGCGCGGGGGGCGCATCGGTGTGGTCGCCTGGTACGCGGGCCCGGTCGAGGTCGACATGAACCTGGCCGTGCGCTCCAACGTGCGCATCTATGCCGCGCGCGGCGAGGGCGGGATGAACTCCGGCCGCTCGCTGGCGCTCATGAGCGCGGGCAAGATCCTGGCCGACCCGATCATCACCCACCACTTCAGGCTCGACCAGATTCACGAGGCGTTCCATACGTACACGGAGCGGATCGACAACGCCCTCAAGGTCGTGATCCATGTCTAGGCCGGCCACGGGCGACCGCACGCTCGTCACGAGCTCGCCTGGGTTATCAAGGACGGCAAGGTCGTGAGCCTTGGCGATCACGCTCGCGAGTCGAGACCGATCGCCTTCAACGTGACGTGCAGGCGCCGGCCTGCGGCAGCGGCTGATACGCAGCGTTATACGGCAAGGAGCCTCGTGGTTCATGATCAAAGCCGTTCTCTTCGATCTTGACGGCACGCTGCTCGACCGGGATTCAACGGTGCGCTTACTTCTGCGCGACCAGTACGCGACGTTCGCTGCACACCTTGGCCACATCGACCGCGAGGTATTCGTCTCACGTGTGCTCGTTCTGGATGACCACGGGCATGGTACGAAGAAAGCGGCATTATACGCCTCGATCGTAGAAGAGTTTGACCTCCCAGCGACACTCGCGGCAGACCTGCTCGATCATTTCTGGGGGCGATATCATGTATTCTGCCGGCCGTTCCCTGACGTGGTTTCAACCCTTTCTGAACTGGAGCGCAGAGGGACACAGCTCGGCATCGTCACCAACGGCACGCAACGAATACAGCATGGCGCTATCAGCGCGATCGGGATTCTTGGCTATTTCGAGAGGGTCCTGATCTCCGAGGTAGAAGGCGTCGGAAAGCCCGATCGTCGCATCTTCCACAAGGCCCTGGAGCGCCTCGGAGTTGACGCAGCGGAGTGCTGCCATGTGGGCGATCACCCCGTCGCTGACGCGACGGCAGCGAAGGCAGCTGGCCTCGTTGCGATCTGGAAGCGCACGTCATATTGGTCTCCTCCCGCAGCGGACATCCCTGCGATCGACACGCTCAGCGAGGTGCTCTCATACGTATAGATCAGCAGCACGTTGGCCGCATAACTCACGAATCGAGCGGACGAGCTTGGCTCGCCGCTCATCCGCACTTTCGGCGTCGCGAGCTTGAGAGGCAAGTCCGAGCTGAGCAGTCAAGGAGGGCGAAGCATGTCAAACGCGGCGCAGGTCGAGCTTGGTGCGGTGGTTTCGCTCTGGCGATACCCTGTGAAGTCCATGATGGGAGAGGAACTGAACGCCGCTGATGTAACAGAGCGTGGGCTCCTCGGGGATCGTGCGTACGCCCTCGTCGACAGCTCCGACGGAAAGGCGGCGACCGCCAAGAACCCGCGAAAATGGCCGCGCCTCTTCGATTTCCGCGCCACCTTCATCGAGCCGGTGCGTCCGGCCGCGAAGGTTCCTCCGGTCAAAATCGCCCTCCCCGATGGCACCACTGTCACGAGTGACCAGGGTGATCTCAGCCAGATCCTCTCGAAGGCTCTCAACCGAGAGGTGACTTTTCGTGCAGCCCAGCGCGGCGCGGTCAATGCGGAGGAGTACTGGCCGGACATGGAAGGTCTCGACCACCGGGACACGGTCACCGATTTCACGCTACCGGAGGGGACATTCTTCGACATTGCCATGGTCCATCTATTGACCACCGCCACGCTCGATCGCTTACGTGAGCTGTATCCGCAAGGCCGCTTCGAGGTCCGGCGGTTTAGACCAAACATCGTGGTGCAGCTAGCCTCAGGGGAGAAGGGCTTTGCGGAGAATACCTGGGTCGGCCACACGCTCGCCATCGGGACGGCGGTGCGTCTGAACATCACCGGGCCTTGCGGGCGTTGCGTGATGACCACTCTCGCGCAGGGGGATCTGCCGCGGGATCCTGGAATCCTGCGCACGGCAGCCCAGCATAACCAAGTCAACGTCGGTGTGTATGCTGCCGTAGTGCGGGGCGGCACAATCCGCCGTGGTGATCCGGTCAGGATTGAGTAGCGTGGCAGCCTGGCAGAGTGGAGCGCATCCATGTCCGAACTACCCGGCGGCACCCTCACGGTGCTGCACACTGACGTCGAGGACAGCACCCTCCTGACGGTGCACCTTGGGAACCGATACCCAGAGATACTGGCTGTCCACCGCGCCCTGTTGCGGACCGCGTTTGCCGCGCATGAGGGCCGCGAGGTCGATACCCAGGGGGACGCGATCTTCGTGGTGTTCGGCCGCGCCACGCAGGCGATCGCGGCGGCAGTGGCGATCCAGCGCGCTCGTGGCCGAGGCCTGGCCGGAGGGCGGGGCCGTGCGGGTGCGCATCGGCGTCCACACGGGAGAACCGCGGGACGCACATCTTCAAGGGACTCCCGGGGGTGGAGCTGACGGTCCACAGCACACGTTTTTTGCGAGCACGTACCGCTGTGCTCTGTGGCCGCAGCTCACCGGCCACGTAAGGCGGACGCGCTCATGCAGATGAAGTACACAGAGGCCGACTTTGAACACGTGTCCTGGCACGACTGCCACATTTGGGGTCTGGATCTCCGCGTGGGCGACCCCGATGAGGATGACTGGACCAGCGATCTCGTGCTCGACATCGACTTCATCACCGATTGGATCTGTCCCGTCGAGGGCGGTGGCCAGTTTCGGGTGGCGCCCGCCACGCTCGCGTTTCATGGGGTGACGGACCCTCGGATCATGATCGACTGGGGCGACAGCGGGTTTCAGGTAGCGCTCCACGGGGTGTCGATCGATATGATCGAGCGCGAGCGCGTCCGGGAGCAGATGGTGTACCTCGATCGTCCGTACTACAGATGGAGCATTCGGCTGAACTGGCCTCGGGCCGGCGAGATCGCCTTCGGCGCCGTCGGCTTCACGCAAACACTGCTGGCAGAGCCGGTGCCCACCACCAAGCAGCACCTGTCTCTCCGTGAACGGAGGCGGCTAACGGGGAGCTGAGGCGACAACGAATGGTTTCTACGCCATCGGCCTTCAGATCGCCAGGGTCGACTCCCAGAACATCTCCTCGACTTTGAGCCGGCGCGGCGCCAGCCCCTGCCGGTAGGTGTAACCCGCCAGCGTCTCCAGGGTCTTCCGGTTCCGGGCGACGCCGTAGGGAAACGGATCGTCGCCCATGAGCGCCCGGGTCTCCTCGGCCTCGGCCACGAGCCACGGGAGACTGACGGGCAGTGCGGCGGTGAACTGCAGACGCTGATAGGCCAGCCACTTCGACTCGACGAACGCGTCGTAGAGGCTGCGCGGCAGCCACGGGTGCTGCCGCGCCAGCTCCTCCTTCAAGACCAGCGTGTGCATGATCGGGAAGATCCCGGTCTTTTCGTAGTAGGCGCGCTCGACGCGACGGAAGTCAGGAAAGAGCCTGCGTACGCGCTCGCCGAAGGCCGCCGGCCGGCGGGCGCCCACGAAGGCGTCGAGCTCGCCCGCCGCCACCATGTCGCCGAGATTCCGGCCGGCCGGAACCGACTCCCGTCGGACGTCGGGCGGAAGCGTCACGTCCACCTCCTTGACCAGCGATCCCTCTCCGCCCTCGAACCAGTGGACGTCCTTCGGCGCGACGCCGTATTCGTCCTCGAGCATGCCGCGGATCCAGACCGCGGCCGTCATGTGGTACTTCGGCACGCCCACGCGCTTGCCGATGAGGTCCTTGGGCGCCGCGATCCCGGCCGCGGCTCCCACAAAGATCGACGAGTGGCGGAAGCTGAACGACGGAAAGACCGGAACCGCGACGAGGGGCTCACCACGGCCGCGGAGCACCGTATAGGTGGAGAGCGAGAGCTCCGAGACATCGAACTCGCGGAACCGGGCCATGCGGTAGAACATCTCCTCCGGGGCGAGCGTCACGATGTTCAGCTCAACGCCGTCGGGGCGGACCTCGCCGGTCTTGATCGCGCGGGTCCGGTCGTAGTCTCCGCACGCGAGCGTGAGGTTAAGTCTCGCCACACCCATCACCGGGACGCGGCGGGCGCGGCCTCGACGACGGCAGATTTCTTCCCGCTGTAGCGCCGGTAGCAGCGCACGGCGTTCTCCCACAGGAGCTTCCGCCGGGCGCCCTCGGGAATCGACGTCCACTTGAGCACCGCGTCCACCGACTTGGGGAACCAGCTCTCGGAATGCGGGTAGTCCGTCGCGAACATCAGCGTGTCTTCGCCGATGGCCTCGATGGCCTGGCGCAGCGACAGCTCGCCCTCGTGGAGCTGGATGCTCTGGAAGTACTGCGGCCCTCGGATGTACTCGCTCGGCTTGCGCTTGAGCCGGGGCAGCGCGTGCTGGCTCATCTCGGCCTGCTCGTCCAGGCGCGAGGCCCAGAACGCGAGCCAGCCGTGCCCGCACTCGAGCGACGTCAGGCGCAGATCCGGGTAGCGGTCCAGCACGCCGCTGCCGATCAGCGCGGCCATGTTGCGCTGGGCGTTCCAGACGTGGCTGGCGGAACGAACCAGGAACATGTTGTCCCAGTTGTCCCACATGCCCGGTGGGTACGGGATCGACATCGTGAAGGAATGGATCACCACGGTCAGGTCGTACTCCTGAGTGGCCGCCCAGATCGGCTCCCAGTCCGGATCGTCGAGCGTCATCCCGGGCGGACAGACCGGGAAGACGCCGACCGGCCAGGTCTCCTTGCCGCAGCGGCGGATCTCGGCGACGGACGCCGCAACATCGCGGACCGAGACGTGGAGCACGCTCGTGAGCCGGTCCGGGTACGGCGCGCAGTAGTCCTTGAGGAAGCGGTGATACGCCTGGTACATCGTCATCTCGATCGAGACATCATCCAGACCGGAAAAAGCCGCCAACCCGCCTGACGGCAGGACCATATTCACGTCGACGCCTTCGATGTCCATGTCCTTGATCCGCGCGTGCGAGTCGAAGTTGACGCGGTCGTCGGGGAACGGGGGGCCCTGCCAGCGAACGTCCCAGGGCGTGCCGCCGTCCTTCAGGCCGCGGGTGACCGCGTCGGACGGAGGGACGCGCTCGCGAGAGCCGAGGAGACGGTTGAGCTCAGGGCGCTTGCCAACGCGATACCGGGACACTCCTCCCTTGCCCGGAGCGCGCCCGATCAGTGATCCGAGCGCCGCCAGCCTGGCCTTGTCAGCGGCCGACAGGTAGGCCTCGATGGGTTCTGCGGCCTCGATGATGTGGGTGTCGGCGTCGAAGATCCGGTAGCCCGCGCGTGCCATAAGCGGTTTCTCCTCGGGTGTCCCTGACACCCCCCCAGGCGTCGGTTAGTCAGCCGGCTCCATTCGATACAGACGCAGGAGCTTCAGGAGCGGGACGTCCTGCGCCGTGAAGAGCACGGCCGGCTCGGTCCCGACATTGGCGTGGGCGTGCCGCGCTCGCGGAGGAACCACGAAGAAGTCGCCCGGCTCCCACTCGAAGGTCTGGTCGTCGACGGTCGTGACGCCCCTCCCCTGCACGACGCGATAGACGGCGCAGCTCGTCTCACGATGGGCGCGCGTCCGCGCCCGCGGGCGGAGGAGCTGAAGGTAGCAGGCGACCGTCGGGCGCAGCGAGGAGCCGCTCGCCGGATCGACGTACTCGAGCAGGGTGTCGTCGAAGGGATCGGGCGCTTGCTCGGCCCGTCTGAGCAGGGTGGAGTAGGCCTCGCTCCAGGGAAAGTAGATATCGCGCCCCGGGCTCCGGAGCGCGGGCTGCTGCTCGTCGGGATACGGCTCGAACGTCAGGTTCTCGAGGAAGCGGACGATCTGCCAATCGAGGATGTCCATCCAGTAGACGGGCGCGCCTCCCTCGTTGCCGTGGTCGTGCCAGGCCATCCCGGGCGTGAGCACGAGGTCGCCCGGTTTCATGGCGCACTTCTGGCCGTCGACCGTCGAGAAGGCGCCTTCGCCGTGGAGCATGAACCGGATCGCGGTCGGCGAGTGGCGGTGCGCGGGCGCGACCTCGCCGGGCAGCAGGTACTGAATCGCGAGGACGAGACTGTGGGCGACGGTCCGCTCCGGGACACCGGGATTGTGGAGCCGCAGGACCCGGCGCTCGGCGCCGCGGTGCGGGCTAAGAAACTCGCTGCTCTCCCGCAGCAGTGGCTCGATGTCGCGCCAGCGCCAGTGGCGCGGCTGGGTCGCGGTGGGCTTCGGCGGGATGAGCGGTCCCGGACGGGACCACGGAGCGTCCAGCCCCGCCGCTCTCAACCGCGCACAATACGCCTCCAGCTCCTCGACCGTCCGCGTCGTCTGGACCGCCATGGTCGCCCCCCCCAGCTGGGATTCTAGCTGAACACGCTGCTCTGCTGGCTGTCGAAGCGCACGCCCACCCGCTGGCCCACCTCGAGCGTCTGGCTGGAATCGACCTGGACGCGGACGCGTGTCCCATCGTCGAGCGTCACCTGGCAGTCGATGATGTTGCCGAGGAAGGTCACGTCCGCCACCTTACCGGGAACTGTTCCCAGTGGGTCGGCGGTCGACGCCGGCGCCGGCGGGCTCAAGCGGAGGCTCTCGGGGCGGATCGCCACCTGCACCGCCTGCCCGCCGACCGCGCTCTGCGGTAGTGCCGCGGCTATCGGGTGCTCGCCACCGACCGCAACGAGGCTGTCGTCGCCGGCGGCGCGGATGACCCGCCCGGGGATCAGGTTGACCAGGCCCATGAAGTCCGCGACGGTCCTGTTGGCCGGCCGCGTGTAGACCGCTCGGGGCTCACCGAGCTGCATGATTTCACCCCCGTGCATCACGGCGATCCGGTCGGAGAGCGCCATCGCCTCCGACTGGTCGTGGGTGACGTAGACGAAGGTGATTCCGGTGCGGCGCTGGAGCTCCTTCAGCTCCCACCGCATGCGCTCGCGGAGCTTGGCGTCGAGGTTCGAGAGCGGCTCGTCGAGGAGCAGGATGCCCGGCTCCACCACGAGGCTTCGCGCCAGCGCGACGCGCTGTTGCTGGCCGCCGCTCAGCTCGCTCGGGTAACGTCGCTCGAGCCCCGCGAGGTTGACCAACTCCAGGACGCGCGCCACGCGTGCGCGGGTCTCGGCCCGGCCGACCTTGCGGACCTCCAGACCGAAGGCGACGTTCTGGTACACCGTCCGGTGCGGCCAGACGGCATAGTTCTGGAACACCATCCCCATCCCCCGCCGCTCCGGCGGGACGACACCGGCCGGCGTGGAGAGCGTCGTCGCGCCCACCCGGATCACGCCCTCGTCGGGCGACATGAAGCCCGCGATCAGACGCAGAAGCGTGGTCTTGCCGCAGCCGCTCGGGCCGAGCAGCGTGACGAACTCGCGGTCGAGGATTTCGAGGCTGAGATCGCGGACCGCGATGACCGCGCCGAATCGCTTCGTCAACCGCTCGATCTGGATCCCGGCCAAATCAGTCGCTCCCCATCACTGTGTCACCTCGCCGCGCTCGGCGCGCGAGACCGCGCCGGCCGCTCGTCCCCGACCGAGGCGGGTCGCGAGAGCAATGGCCGCGATGATGATCAGCATGGTCACGATCGCCAGCGCCGCGACCGGCCCCAGCGCCCCCGTCTCGTAGAGGTTGTAGACGGCGACGGCGAGGGTGATCGATCCCGAGCTGAAGAGAAGGACCGAAGCGGAGAGCTCCTGGAGCGCCGGGACGAAGACGAGCAGCCAGCCGGCGAAGAGCCCCGGACGCGCCAGCGGGAGCGTGACGCTCCGGAAGGTGCGCAGCCAGCCGGCGCCGGTGATCCGCGCCGTCTCCTCCAGCGAGGGATCGATCTGGCGGAAGGCCGCGTTCGCCGAGCGGACCCCGAGCGGGACATAGCGGCCGGTGTACGCGAGCAGGATGATCAGGAGCGTCCCGTAGATCGGGAGCGGAACGCGCAGCCAGAACTGGATCAGGGCCACCGCGACGACGATCCCCGGCAGCCCCAGCGGGATCAGCGAGACGTAGTCGAGGAGCTTCCGGCCGCGGAGCGCGGTCCGGAGATCGAGCCAGCTGACGAGACTCCCCAGCAGCACCGTCAGCGTGGCCGTGGCGCTCGCCAGGATCAAGCTGTTCCAGATGGCGCGGCGCGTAACGTCGTACTCGAAGAGGACGAAGTGGTAGTGCCGGAGCGTGAGGTTCTGCCAGAACTGGAGCCCCCACGACTTGGAGACGGACACGGCGAGCAGCGTCAGGTACGGCGCCGCCACGGCCACCGCGAAGACACCCACACAGAACGCGAAGACGCCCCAGCGCGCCGGGCCGAGGTCGACGAGCTGCGGCCGGTTCCCCCTCCCGCCGAGCGTCACGTAGGACCTCCGCGCCAGATAGCGGCGCTGGAGATAGAGCGCGGCGACCGTGAGGGCGACGAAGATCAGCGACAGGGCCGAAGCCAGCCCGTACTGCGGCGGATAGTCGAAGAGCGCGTAGATGCGAGTGGGCAGCGTGAAAACGCGACCGGGCAGGCCGACGATCGCCTGCGATCCGAACAGGGCGATCGCGTTCACGAAGGCGACCAGCGCCCCCGACAGGATGGCCGGCGCCACCAGCGGCCCGGTGACAGCGGCGACCGTGCGCCAGCGACTGGCGCCGAGGATCTGCGCCGACTCCTCCATGGACGCGTCCACCGACTCGAGCGCGCTCGCCGCGAGGAGATACACGAACGGGAACGTGTGGGGCACGGTGACGAGAATCAGGCCCGCCATCGAAAAGACATCGAACGTCAGCGCCGGCATGCCGAGCACGTCGCGGACGAACCGGTTCACCAGGCCGGCCCTGGGACTGAAGAGATTCACGAAGGCGATGGCGGTCAGGAAGGGCGGTGTGAGGTAGGACACGATGGCCGTGAGATGGATGAACGGCTTGCCCGCCACGTTCGTCCGGCTGACGGCCCAGGCGAGCGGGAGGCCGATGGCGACACTCAGCACCGCCGTCGAGATGCCCAGGATCAGCGAGTTTCGGAGCGCCTGCGTGTAGAGCCGACTGGACACGGCGTCGCGGAAGTGGGCCAGCGTGAGATGGCCGTCGGTGTTGACGCTACCCCATACCAGGAAGGTGAGCGGCAGCACGACCAGCACGGCCAGGGCGAGCACCGAGCCCGCCATGACGACGTGCTCCGCCCGTACGGGCCGCGGGGCGGCCGGAATCGAGTCCAGCGGCGTCGCTATGGTGTTCGTGTCGTGCCCCGGAAGCTGGCGGCGATTCTATCGGACCGGGCGCGCGGACGGCAATCCGCCGATGACCGGGGCGAACGACGAATGCCGACCTCGGGATGGAGCCGCGCTATCCTCGCACTCAGGGAGACGCGTGACGATGGCCACGGACGCCGCGAGAGAGGCGTCGTCGAAGAACGACGAGCTGATCAACGCAGACCTGATCCGGAAGTGGCTCGCCTCCGGACTGGGCTGGCTGCTGTTCTTCCCGACGATCGGCGTCTTCGTCTCCACCAAGTTCACCTATCCGGAGTTTCTGGGCGACACTGCCTGGCTCACGTTCGGCCGGCTCCGGCCCATTCACGTGAACGGTGCGATCTGGGGCGCCTTCTCCACCCTCTTCATCGGGCTCTGCCACTACATCGTCCCGCGGCTCACGGGCGTGCGACTCTGGCGGGAGCGCTGGAGCTACGGGCTCTTGTGGGTGTGGAACGTGAACCTGGCGGTGGCCGTGGTGCTCCTGGCCCTCGGCGAAAACCGCGGCTGGGAAGCGGGCGAGCTGCCGCT
>Ga0137361_10003200_pt1 | contig 10566 bp, 8 predicted proteins | sample Mad1_80_16metaG_FD_104923 | JGI IMG/M metagenome (GOLD analysis project Ga0137361, IMG submission 104923) | Vadose zone soil microbial communities from Angelo Coast Range Reserve, California, USA - Mad1_80_16 metaG | ecosystem: Environmental > Terrestrial > Soil > Vadose zone | place: USA... | reverse complement strand
GCTCATCCTCGATCGCGGCAACCGCCGCGACGATTGCGAGACGGTCCATGTTGTACGAATCCTTGACCGCATCGAGGGCCGCGATCAAATCGGCATTCGCAAGGGCGAATCCGATGCGCATTCCCGCCAGCGCATATGACTTGGACATCGTGCGCAGGATGATCAGGTTCGGGAACTTGCCGATCAGATCGAGCTGCGACTCGGACGCGAAATCGACGTAGGCCTCGTCTAGCACCACGACCCCACGGGAACGCGCCAGGACGCGCTCGACCGAACGCCTCCCGTGGTGGGTCCCGGTGGGCGAGTTGGGATTGACGAGGAATTTGAGCGGGGCAGGGTCCTCGAAGAGCTCTTCGGTCCAGGTCCAGCCCTCGGCGGTGGGGTGGGTCGAGGCAATGGCCTCGTGCACCGTGCAAAGCGGGTCGAGCAGCGGGTACGTCGGCGTCGAGTAGGCGACGCGTTCGCCGGCGCCGACGAAGGCGCGGAAGCACATCTCGATCAGCTCGTCGCCTCCGTTTCCGAGTGCGACCTGGTTCGCCTCGAGACCGAAATGCTCGGCAATCGCTTTGCGAGCAGGCGCCGCTGTGGGACTTGGGTACAGCCGCAACGAGTCACCGGTCGCCGCCTTGATCGCTTCGATGACCTTCGATGAAGGCGGCAGTGGAGACTCGTTGGTGTTGAGCTTGACCCAGTCACCATCGTCCGGCGGCTGTTCGCCCGGCACGTACGGCTGGTAGCCCTCGAGGGCTTGCTTCAAGAAGCTTTTCGACATTCGAGGAGAAACGTCTCAAACGCCAGGCGCGGGCTGACGTTCTGTTCCAAGTAGCCGAGCGTGTCGTACGAAAGCTCGACCAGGCTTGCCCAGCGGCCCTGCTCCCGGCCGCGGCTTGCGAGCATGCGGCGGCGCAGCTCGATCTGCCAGCTCGCGATCGCGAACAGCGCCGGGTCTTCGACGTCGCCTTCGCTGCGCCGCCAGGCCATCTGGCTCCCATCAAGCTCGGCCGCCACCCGCAGAGGCACGTCGGCGGGGGCGCCGAAGACCTCCTCGAGGCGCCGGGTCCATTCCTCGTGCAGCTCGATCACGCGCTCGTCGCCGGCCACCCGCAGAGTCCAGCCCGGCCGGCCACGCGAGAGCTCGGCCAGCAGCCGAGCTCGTCCCGGCTCGACGTCCAGCTTGAGCAGAAGGCGCTCGATCTCTGGTGCGGGGACCGGATGGAAGAAGAGGCGCTGGCACCGCGAGACCACGGTCGGGAGCACCACGAACGGGTTGAGGCTGGGGGTGGTGAGGACGATCACGCGGTTCGGGTGAGGCTCCTCGAGCGTCTTGAGGAGCACGCCTTGGTCCTGATCGCGGAGGCGGCCGACGTTCGCGACCAGCGCCACGCGCCGCGTGCCGACTGCGGGCTTGAGGTTCAGGAACGCTTGCAGCGAGAGCTCGTGAAACTCCGGCGGCTTGTCGGGCAGCAGCCTGAGCTCGTTGATCGACAACGCCTTGATGCGGTCGTCCTCCCAATAGTCGGGGTGGCGGTGCAGGGCCGCTTCGGGCAGCAGCGCGGCGGCAAGTGCGCGGGCTGTGGTCGACTTGCCGAGCCCGGCCTCACCAACGAAGAGGTACGCGTGAGCGAGACGCCCGGACTCGAGCTGCGATCGGAGCTGATCGAGCGCTCGCGAGTGCCCCGCGATGCCGGTAAAGGGATCGGTCACGCGACAAGGTTAAGCGCCGCCCGGCGCGGCCATCTGGAAGGCTGCTAGGCGCAGGCGCCGGCCGGATCGGCATGCGTATCGGCCACGAGGATCAAGCCGATGTTCGGGGTCCATAGATAGAGGTGGCCGGCGCGACCCGGAATCCATACCCCATCGCTGGTCTCGGCTGCGCTGGCGAAGGACCACAGGTCCTCCCCCGCCACCGGTGCCTTCAGCGGCTGCGTCACGTTGGGCGCCGTCATCATCAGCGTGGTCCCGACCCCGTCCCGAACGGCTCCGACAACGAGGCTTTTGCCGACGACCATCAAGACTCCGATATCCGTGCCGGGCATATACAGCCAACTGCTCGTCGCGCCGGTGCGGAGGTCACGCCTGTCCACCTCGTCGTTCCCGGGCGCGCCGTTGATCTCAACCGGAGGGTGGGGATCCGCCGGATTCTGCGTGGACAGCCAGGCAGCGCCGTTCCCGATCGCGGTCACGGTTCCCCCGGAAAAGGCGGTGCCGAGCGCACCAGTGTCCGGGTTGACGAGCCAAAGGCCAGGCGCCCGGCGGTCGTAGCCCTGGCCAAGGTAGATCCCTTCGGCAGCGTAGCCCTTGATGATCCATGACCTATTCGGGAGCTCCAAGGTGCGGTCGCGCCCCGTCGCCACGTCGACCACGTGAACAGTTGCCAGTGGGCTGTTGGGAACGCCGGCCGAGTAGGCGAAGCGCGATCCGTCGGGCGAGACGGCCGCCGCGTGGGTAGGAAGCCACCGGCGCGCCTGACGGTCATATGTGGCGGGAGAGCTGCCGCTCAGAACAGGTGACGCCACCGATCGATACAGCAGCGCGGTGGAGTCATAGGTGAACGCCCCCTCCGGGTCCTCCTGGAACACGCCCGTGGTCACGTCCACGAATCCAGTGGTGGTCGGTGTCGATGGATCTGCACTGAGCTGATAAACCGGCAGCCGGCAGGCGGCGAGTCCGCCGACCAGATAGGCCCGCTGCGGACTTGCGGTGGCGTTGTCGTAGAGCTCGACGTAGGCGCCGACCGCCCCAGAGGATTGTCCTGCGGTAAGCGAAACCGAAATCGAGCATTCGCCGCCCGGCTTGATGGTCCGGCGGATGCAGTCATCGGCCGCGATGCGGAAAGCATCTGCGTTTCCACCGCCTACCCTCGCCGCGTCAATGCTCAAGGCCGCGTCGCCGGAGTTCTGGACAGTGAGCCGCTGGACGGCCGCCTGGGCAGCGCTGAAATTCAGGATCTGGGCGCTGAAGGATGGCACCGGCACCGTGACCCCAATGCTTGCGATCTTGTAGCCCCACTCCGCGAACCACATCCTGCCGTCTGATCCGGCTGTGAGGCCGTAGGGGGCGGCGCCGCTTGGGAGTGGGAACGCGCGCACGACGCCTTGCACGGTCATGCGGCCGATGGAATTCGAAGCTCCGTCGAGGTACCACAGGTTGCCGTCGGGACCACTGGTCAGATCGCTGGCGTCTGCGTCCTTCGGCAAACGAAACGATGTGAACGCACCGGCCGGCGTCAGCCTGTCGATCTCGCCCCTCGCCCCCACCCACAGGTTGCCGTCGGGGCCGACCGCGATGGAGTGGGCGGAGAGCGGGTCTGTCACGAGATCCAATGGGAAATCCTTGCCCTTGCCGGTAGTCGTGACTCGGGCGACGTCCACACGGTCGCGGCTTGACTCGACGATCCACAGATTGCCGCCTGGACCGGCGACTATCCCATTTGGCTGGCCGCCAGAAGGCGGGAGCTGAAACTCGGTGTATGCGCCCTTGGGGGTCAGCCTACCCAGCCAGCTCGCGCCGTAGCCCTCGGGGAACCAGACGTTGCCGTCGGATCCGACGACGACGCCCAGGGGAGAGTTCGGGATCGCGAACCGGGTGACGGCTCCGGCGGGGCTCACTCGCATGATCCAACCGCGGCTCTCCCCGCCGACACCCTGCGCTGCCATCCAGATGTTGCCGGCGCGGTCTCGAGTCATTGACGGGACGCGGTATCCCGAGCCGGGGACGTCGAACTCAGTGATCGAGCCCGCCGGTGTGATCCGACCAATCTTGTTGTGTGCGGGATCGGCGAACCAGACGTTTCCGTCACCCCCCAAGGCCACCTTGCCGAGGCCGTCCGCGCAGGTGAAACAACCGGGGACGTTCGCCAGTGGGGGGTTGGGAACCGGATACTCGACCACTCCGCCCGCGCTGAGGGTCTTAGCTCGTGGTGGTGTGGGCGTGCTATGGGACGACGCGGTGGGCAACGGGTTGCAGGCGAGACACACCAAGAGGCACACCACCAGGCCGCGGCGCACGCTCGTACTAACGCAGGTCGAGTCTGGGAATTACGTCCCGCTCAACGGCGTCAGGGCTTGACGGGTTGGCCGCTCGCCGGCGCTGTCGCGGCTTCGCGCTCGCGCGCCAGCCGCTGGGCGCGGCCCTGCAGCCAGACCTCGCGGATGCGCTGGAGTGCGGTCAAGTTGGTCAGGATCGCGAGCAGGAAGACGACGCCGGCCAGCACGACCCCGCCGAAGATCAAACCGACCACGAGCGCCACCACGCGTTCGGGCCGCGCGAACAATCCCGTCTCGCATGTGAACCCTAGGCTCTGGGCCCGCGCCCGCACGTAGCTCACCAGGAACGAACCCGCGAGCGCCGCCACCGTGCCCAGGAGCAGCCAGCGCTGGAGCGGCCCGCCGAAGGTCGCGAAGTACGCGACCAGACCGAGGTACATTGCCCCTTCCGAGTACCGGTCGAGGGTGGAGTCGAGAAAGGCGCCGTACGGATAGCTGCGCCGCGTCGAGCGCGCAAGCGCGCCGTCCAGGATGTCGAACGTACCCGCGAATGCAAGCACCACGCCGCCCCATCGCAGCTGGCCCGCGGCCGTCAGCACCGCTGCAACAAAAGTGAGCAGCGTCCCCACCACCGTGATCTGATTCGGGGTGACCGGCAATCGGCCGAGCGCGTTCATCAGCGCTTCTGCGTGGCGGCGGACCCAGGCTTCAAACCGCGTCGTGAACATTCATCACCTCTCGTGAAACCACTGCCTCTCGCCGCGCACGCGCTTGCCGCGCTTCGCCATAGACCTCCAGCACTTCGGACGCCACTTCCTCCCACGCGTACTTCTGTGCCTTCTCGAGGCCGTAGTCGCCCATTCGCTTGCGCAGGTGAGCGTCGCGCGCGAGGATCACAAGCGCCGCCCCGAGCTCAGCCGAACCCTTGGGCCTCACCGTGAGGCTGTCGAGGCCCGGCTCCAGCACGGACATATAGCCGTCGATCTCGGTCGCCACCACCGGCAGACCGCTAGCCATCGCCTCCAGCAGCACGATGCCGAAGCTCTCTGCACCCGTCGCCGGCGCGCAGAAGATGTCGGCGCTGCAGTAGTAGCGAGGCAGCACGGAGTCCGGGACGTAGCCGGCCATCACGACATCCGGTAGCCGGTGCCTGGAGATGTACGACTCGACACTGTTCCTGAGCGGGCCGTCGCCGACGACGATGAGCCGCGTGTTTGGGACACGCGGCTTCATGAACTCGTAAGCGCGCAAGAGGTATCCGAGTCCCTTGCGCTTCTCGAGCCTGCCGACGAAAAGAATGTTGACCCGGTCGTCCCGCAAGTGTCGGATCGGTGGGTGCCCTGGATGGAACACGCTGGTGTCGATCCCGTTGGGAATGACGCGGAGCGGGAAGTCCGGAAAGTAACGGTTGACAAAGGCCTTCGCGGGTTCACTCACTGCGATTCCACGGTCAAGGTGCGCGAGGTACGGCTCAAGGATTGGGCGGCCGTAGAGGTAGCCGATGTTCGATTTGGCGAAGGCGTGGAACGTGCCGACATTTGCGGTTCGCGACATTCGTAGCATCGTGATGGGCAGCGCAGGCATGAGCGGCTCGTGGAAGTGCAGGATGTCGAATCGCTCGCGCTCGACGATCGCCGAGACTCGGTCGGCTAAGTGAAAACTGAGCGTGATGCGAGCGACCGAATCGTTGACTGGCAGCGCGATCGGGCTTCCGATTCGATAGAACTCCGCGGAATCGAAGTCGACGTCCGCTCGGCTGGAGGGCGCGAAGATGCGCACCTGATGATCGAGCCGCCGCAGCTGACGCGCGAGGTGGCGAACGTGATCGGTCACGCCACCCGGCGATGCGAAGTCGTACGGGGAGACGAGCCCTACCTTCACGCTACGGCGATCCTTCCCAGATTCTGTGTGGTACGTGCCACTGCTCCGGATGCCTTCGAATGAATCCTTCGATGTGCCTCAGGAGCTCCTGCGTCACGCGAGCCTCGTCCGCCTTCGCGTCGCCAGTGGATTGCGCGATCATCGGCGGCGCGGCCTCGGCCATGTAAGTATCGTCCGGCAGTCGATATACGCAGACGGGCAAAAGCGGTGTGCCCAGGCGTAGCGAAAGGGCTGCGGGGCCAAGCGGGATCGCTGCCGGACGCCCGAAGAATGGCATGACGTGACCTGTGCCCGTGATATCCCGGTCGATCGCGGTGACGACCATCTCCTTTTCCTGCAGTGCCTGGGTGACCTTGCGCAGCCCACCCAGATGAAGTGGCAGGACGCTGATGCCAAGACGAGCCCTCGTATCGCGGTACCACTCGAACAGGGCCCGCGGCTCCAGCTCCTCGGCGAACAGGCTGACCGGCGCCAGGGTCGCGGACCAGATCGCCGAAACCACCTCGTACGAGCCCATGTGACACGACACCACCATGACGCCCTTGCCGAGCGCGCGCGCCTGCGCGAGGTAATCCAGCTCTCTTTGCTCGACGTGGAGAAGTGGCCGCATCGACTCGACTTTCATCCGCGGCAGCAGCATCAGATCTGCGTAGGCCTTGGCGTGGTTGCGAAAGTTCAGCCGAGATAGCCTCCGCACCTCCTGAGGCGTGAGCTCGGGACAAGCGACCTTGAGGTTGTACTCGAGTCGCGGCCGCGCGAGCGGAGAGAACCACCATGCGAATCGGGCCGCGATGACCGCGAGCGCATATGCCCATGACCGAGGCAAGCGCTCGACGAAGGACTGAACGATCTTGAATGCGCGCCAGCGCCACTCACTCACTCCCCAGCGCCCTGAACATTGGCCGAAACGCGTACCACTGGTCAGGACGCTGCTCGATGAAATCTTCGAACCGCTCGATGACCCGCTGCATGAGGCGCTCCTTGGTGTCGCCTTTACTCACCGCCAGGGCGGGCTCGAGGTGGATGTGGTTACGACCAGGCGCGACCGAGTACTGGCATGCCGGCATCAGTGCCGCGCCGGTCTTGAGGGCCAGGGCGGCGGGCCCGCCCGGCACGATTGCATGCCGCCCGAAGAATCGCACGTCCACGCCTGGACCCTGTTCGAGGTCGCAGAGCAGGGCGACGACATGGTTGGCGCCGAGCGCTTTGGTGATTGCCCTGATGGCGGAACGGCCGAGCATGATCACATTCATTCCGAATCGCTGCCGTGTCCGCAAAACAGCATCGTTCAGCGATCCAGGGAACTTTTCTGTGACCGCCGCGATCGGATACCCGATCGCGCCGCCGTATGCACCGGCCATGTCCCATGAGCCCATGTGCGGAACCGCCATGATGACGCCGCGACCGCGCGCCAGCGCCGCATCGAGGTGCTCGCGGCCGTCCATCGACGTGCGCTTGACGAGCTCCTCGGGGCTGAGGCTGCCGATCAGCAGGAAGTCCATCAACATCCGACCGTAGTTCTGAAACGCGCGCCTGGCCACGCGCGCTACCTCAGGGTCTGTCGGGTGTCGCCCGAGCGCGGCGGCGTAGTTGTCGAGCGCAGCGCGTCGCTGGCCCGGGCTGAGCCAGTACCAGGCCGCTCCCCCCGGTACCGCAACCGCATGGCGGACGCCCGGCGGGACTGCCCGCAGAATCCGCGCACCCGCGTAATAGCTACCTGCGAGCAGCTGCGGTCGCCGGCTTCGTGCGCGCGATGCGGCGGCTGCGGCCGTTTGATGTGGCCTTACCAGCATCGATGAACTCCTCCACCAGGCTCTTCGCCTCGGAGTCGCTGTACTGAACCGGCGGCGACTTCATGAAATACGAGCTCGGTGCTTCGAGCGCACCCCCAATTCCGCGGTCGAGGGCGAGCTTGATGCACCGGACGGCGTCGATGACGATGCCCGCCGAGTTGGGCGAGTCGTGGACCTCGAGCTTGAGCTCGACGTTGAGCGGCACATCGCCGAAGGTGCGGCCTTCGAGCCGGATGTACGCCCACTTGCGGTCGTTGAGCCAAGGCACATAGTCCGACGGGCCGATGTGGACGTTGTCCGCGCCGATGTCGTAGTCGAGCTGCGAAGTCACCGACTTCGTCTTCGAGATCTTCTTCGACATCAGTCGGTCGCGCTCGAGCATGTTGAGAAAGTCGGTGTTGCCGCCGAAGTTGAGCTGGTAAGTGCGCTCCAGCTTGACGCCGCGGTCGCGGAACAAGCGCGTGAGGACGCGGTGGATGATGGTCGCGCCGACCTGCGACTTGATGTCGTCGCCGATGATCGGCACGTTCTTCTCTTCGAACCGCTTCTGCCAGTACGGCTCGCGCGCGATGAACACCGGGATGCAGTTGACGAAACCGACGCCGGCCTGCAGCGCCTGCTCGACATACCACTTCGTCGCTTCCTCCGAGCCGACCGGGAGATAGCTCACGAGCACATCGGCCTTTGTCTTGCGAAGGATGCCGACCACGTCGGACGTCTCGCCCGGCGCCTTGATGACGATGTCGGCCAAGTACTTGCCGATCCCGTCGTGCGTCATGCCGCGCTGGACCTTGACGCCCGTCTTCGGTACGTCGGTGAACTTCACCGTGTTGTTGGCGCCGGCAAAGATGGCGTCGGAAAGGTCGAGGCCGACCTTCTTCTTGTCCACGTCGAACGCGGCGACGAACTCGATGTCGTTGATGTGATAGCCGCCGAGGTTTACGTGCATCAGCCCGGGCACGAAGGTCTTCTCTGACGCGTCGTGGTAGTAGTGGACACCCTGCACGAACGACGACGCGCAGTTGCCCACGCCGACTATCGCGACGCGAACCTTGCCGTTGGTCTGACCGTTCCTGTGGCCGTTCTTCTGGCCGTTCTTCATGTCCTGACCTCCTCGCGAACTTTCATTTGATCTGTGATTCCCAGCAACTCATCCAGCCGCGCGCGCTCGCGCGCGATGTTTTCGACATCCAGCGAGCAGTAGACCTGGCGACCGTCGCGCCGTGTCCGGACGACGCCGCCGAGGCGCAGCAGGCGCAGGTGCCACGAGATCCTCGGCTGGCTCATACGCATGTGGAGCGCGAGATCGTTGACGTTTTCCTCGCCGACCTTGCCCAGACGCTCCAGGATGCGCAGGCGTGTGGGGTTGGCGAAGGACCGAAAGTGGTCCGGAAGCTCGTGGCGGAGGCCCTGGAGAAACATAAAGGTTGCTTTATGGGAGTCTAATGCATAAAGGACCGTTTATGTGTTGGCCCGACCGCGCGAGCGCTAAAGCGCGAACTGGACGGTAAGGATGTTGCTCGTCGTGCAGTTGGCGCCTGGGCCGCATGGGCTCTGATCGACCAGTACGAAGGTGATCGTTCCCCTGTAGGCGCACCAGGTCTTCTGGTCTGGCGGGCCGGCTGCAAGCGTCATCGCACCGCCGCCGGCCGCTGCCACCATCCCCGGAGGTGGATTTGTAGTGGGAGTCGAGACGCAGGCTCCCGTGACGCTCAACGTGCCGAGCGATGCACCGGACACGCTGGTCACACTGACTGAGGGCTTTCCATTTGGCGTGCCGCCCGAGTAAGGGATCTGGAGCGAGCAGCTAAATACTCTGATGGCACCGCATGTGGCACTGGTCTGGCTGAAGGCTATGTGCGGGAAGACGTACCAGTTGGCGCCAACCGTGCCCTGCGCGCCGTACTGGTCCGATACCACAACAGTGAGGTTGTAGGCTCCGACCCCTCCAGCCTGAAACGTCCCCGTCAATGTGAGGCCGCTGAGCCCCATACCGGGTGGCACGCCTCCGGCCGTGATCGTGTATCCATACGGCCCAAGTCCTCCACTGGCACCCCCGAATACCCCGCATGCGTTGGTGCAGCCGTCCTCGACAGCGCACTGTCCGGCGCAGTAAGCGGCTGTAACGAGGGGGGAATAGATCTGCACCGAAGATCCGAGGTTTGCCACTGCGCCAGCGGAGTCCACGACGTGAACCGTGAAGTCGAAACGTCCGCCGGCGGAATTGGTGCCGCTGACTGATCCGCCTGCGGAGAGCGTGAGGCCCGGTGGAAACGTGCCATCGGTGATCGACCACTGATAGGGCGGCTTGCCGCCGGAGGCGCCCAGACTGATTGGGACGTACTGGATTCCGACCTCGCCGCCATGGAACGGAAGGCTGGTAATTGCCAGCGTCGATCCAACCGGCGACGCCGCTGCGGAAGGCGACGTTGAGGGTGTCGCCACCGCAACTGCAGAGCTGCTGGGCGACGGACTTGAGGATGGGCTCGACGAGGGACTGGCGACAGGTGTCGCCGCGGGCGGGCTGCACGTTGGCTGGCACGCGGCCGCAGTAAGAAGCAGGACCACAAGCGGGGCCCAAGTCCGCCAAACCCTCCCTCTCACGCTGAATCGGGAGTTTATGGCAATAGATGCTCAAGTTCGACATGCAAACCGCAGAATTCGCGTCACATTCATGTCGTGGTGCTGATGGCTGCCACCTGTTCTTTCCCCAGCTGTGAAGTACCCGCCGCGACGAGCCAGATAGCTTCCCCGCCGGCCTTGCCAACCCCAAGCTGCTAGGAGTCGCTGTTTAAGGGCGGCGGATCAGGTCCAGGAATTCCGCCCGCGTGCGCGCGTCTTTTCGGAAGGTGCCGAGCATGCACGACGTGATCAGCTGCCCGCCCGGCTTCTGCACCCCACGCATC
>Ga0137361_10003196_pt1 | contig 10572 bp, 6 predicted proteins | sample Mad1_80_16metaG_FD_104923 | JGI IMG/M metagenome (GOLD analysis project Ga0137361, IMG submission 104923) | Vadose zone soil microbial communities from Angelo Coast Range Reserve, California, USA - Mad1_80_16 metaG | ecosystem: Environmental > Terrestrial > Soil > Vadose zone | place: USA... | reverse complement strand
TTCGACAGGCAGCGGCTCCGGTTCACGTTCGGTGGGGTATGCTCGGGCGTGCAGCGTTCGGTACTCTTCGACGGGCAAAACAACCCACCCGGGAGAATGCACGGCAGTTTGTGCGAAAGAATTCGCCGCGCAAGAAAACAGCACGGCGAAAAAGAGACCTATGAACAGCGGTAATCCTGGGCTTTTCTCTGGCATGAGAGTCGATTGAATTCGTGCGGGCATACAAGTAGCCTCCTCATCTCGAAGCCGACGAGCGCGTAAATCCGTTGAGCAACCCGGGAGTGGAATGACTTGTTGATGGAATGGGATGTCAGGTCGCGCGAATATGGTTGTTCCATAAGAAATAATTCCTTCGCTGAAGCGAAGAGCCTGGTCTTGCAACTACCGGTACCTCATGTCAGTAGAACGGTGGCGCGGGCTTTTCTTGCAGGGGTATTTGGACAGGCTGGAATGCGATGAGGGGAATGCGGTGCCGGGCAGGGTTCCTTGAGATGCTGGCGTTTGCTGTGCCAATCGCTACGACGGGAAGCAGCGGCCAAAGGCCAGCAAGAGCCGGGGCGATCCCTGGATTCGAATCTTTCGTCTGAGCAGGGCCCAGACGAGGTTGGCTTCCCTGCGCAAGAAGCGAAGCCACGTTTGACTGTCCGCAATGAGGAGCAAATTTGGAGTGCCGGTGTGGCCTTCTGATACTTGCAACGTCTTGTTCTGAATCACAACGGTGGCTTTTAGTTCTTCGTGGCCCGTGAACGTGAAGTGATAAGTAGCGTTCAGCCCTTCGGATCGGCCCCGTTGAAATACAAATGGAAGCCCCCGCAGGAAGTTGCGAATGGAGCCTTGCCCGGCCAGTCCATTGGCCACTCGTTTTGTTTTCTTATGCGGATAGCGCCGCGCCACGTATTCTTCAGGGTCGGAATTTGGAACCACGTAAATCGTCTCCGGCTTGTTCTGCAGCGGCTGGACTACATCCTCAAGGAATCGCTTCCGATCGGTCAGGAACGGAGCGATAACGTCCTCCCCGGCCGGGCACACTGCCATGCAGTAGGCCGCCTTGTAATTCGCGCCGAACGACAGGCTCTGCCACATGGAAACTGTTTCCGCGCCGGACACTTTTTCCCGGTATTCACGAGCGCTGCCGCTCGCAGCAATCGTTTCCACCCAATCGTTGAATCCGCCCATGAACTCCCGGTAGTTGTGCGTATAGCATGCAGAAAAGTTGAAGTGACCATCGGCACCGATGGCACCGGTCGGGCACGCCGCAACACACAGCTTGCATTCGAGGCAAGGATTGTAATCGAGCGGCCGGGAGTAAGCGGTTACTTCGGCGTCTACCAGAACAGTCCCCAGGAGAACGAAATTGCCGAACTTCGGATGAATCACATTGCGATGAATGCCCATGTGTCCCAGACCGGCGGCGACGGCGACAGGCTTGTGCGATATCACCCACATCTTTCCACCCCACCGATCCGCCTCCATGGGGAAACCGGCCGCGCCGCCATTGATGGCGCGGACTCCAGCCCGTTCCAAAGCCGCTACGATTTTGACTGCGACTTCATTGGTCTGATCCGTGGTGTGGTGAAACTCTACGTTCGCGATCGACCGCGCCGGAGTACGGATATTCTCGCGGTTCATGCGGAGAACGAAGCTCACGAGCGTCTTCGTGCTGGAAAAAACTGCGAGAATGTCACTCTGCTGGTCGGCGATCTCCGGCCGCCCGGCCTCCACAAACCCGACATCGCCCGCTCCCGCCTCAAGGCACACTTGGCGAAGCCAGGTGCTGTCCAGTGTTTGCGGCCGCGCTAGCTGATTGCCTGCCGCTTCCCGTTCCCGAAATTGCTTTACCGTAGGATGTTCAGCCAGTTGCGCCATAGAATCTCCCCGTTCAAGACTTTAGATGTATATACATTTAATAAATCAAAAAAAGGTCACGCCGCCGCGGATGCGCGCGCCATTTCAGCGAGCAGTCCGCCCATTTGGCTCCAGATTGGTTCACCCAGGCCTCTTCGCAAACGTCTCTGTGCCCGTTCCCAATGAGGCTGGCACTGCTGCAACTTCTGTCGGCCCGAGGGAGTGAGGCGCAGAAGCCGCTGCCGCCGGTCGTCTCCCGCTTTCACTCCGATCCATCCGCGATTCGTCAAGAGTCTGAGCATGCGTGTCAAGGTCGTCGTGTCCAATGCCAGCAACTTGCCCAAACCTCCCTGGGTGGTTTCGCCCGTGATGTTCAAGGCCATCAGGAGGGTGAATTGTGTCTGCTCGAGCCCGGTCGCGCGAAGCTCCTGGTTATACATCCTGGTAACCGCCCGAGCCGTGCGACGAAGGTTTGCACAGGCACACGGCAGCACCGGCAAGGTCGCTCCGGGATAAGTCTTTCTTTTTGTTCTCACAATAGATGTATATACACCAGTGTTGGGAGAATATCAAGCAAATCGTGGTCTCTACCGGTTCACAGCCGTGTGCGGTCTACTGAGTCATCAAGGTTACTGGAGCGGGCGATGGGAATCGAACCCACCGCCGTACACGGCTAAACTATTGAATCCACTTATCGCCGCTGCTCGATTGGGGTCCATTAGGGTCCACAATCGAGGCTACTTTTTCAACTGCGGCCCGATGCGCATCACCTACAATGTGTCCATAAATCTGGAGTGTTGTCCTGGCATCGGCATGACGAAGCTGTCGTTGCACAACTTTCGGTGTGGCTCCTGAATCCAGCAAGAGGGCCGTATGGGTATGGCGGAATGCGTGGAGGCCGCATCGCGGGATTCCCAGCGCGTCGAGAATCGGCCAGAGGCGATACTCCACAACTTTGTTCGACGAGGGTGGTCGGTCGTTGCGCGTGGCGAAGAGGAATCCGTGAGGATTCGGTTTCCACTGGGAGCGGTAGTTTGCTAAGACCGCGGCTAGGGTCTCGGGGATTGGAAGAGTGGTTTCGCTTTCCCGGCTTTTTGCGGTCTGAACGCTTCCGTACCATGCAGACCGCCGGATATGAAGTAATTTGCGCCCTAGATCGATGTCGTCCCATTGAAGCCCCAGCGCTTCTCCGGCACGCAATCCATCCATCGTGAAAAGGCAAAACATCGTCCGCCAAGGCTCCTTGGCTATCGCAAGGATCTGCTGGACTTGTTCCACGGAAAAATGCGGAGCTTCGTACGAAGTTCCGCGTGTTGGTAGTCGGAGTTTGCCGACATGGATCTGTTCACAGTTGTATCCCCAATTTCGCGCCGTCGTTAGGATGCTTGAGAGCGTCCCTATAACGTTCAAGACGGTCTTTTGAGATACGGTCTTGTTCGTGGCTCTCTCTGGCATTCGAGTTATGAATTTTTGTTGGATTTCGACTCCAAACTGATCCAAGCGCAGTTTGCCAAGCTCCGGAGATATGTAGCACCTCAAATGCGAGCGAACTGCTCGTGCGGAGGATGGCTTTTGTGTAGGCAACACCTCGGCTTTCCAGCGTTCAATGAACTCCGCGAACGTGGCGGCCCGGCTTGGGCGATAGTCGAGGCAATTGATACGGGCAAGGATGGCATGCAAACGCCGCTCGGCCAATCGTTTCGTAGGCAACTCGCGCTTTGTGCCAAGGATAACGGATCGCCGAACACGTCTTGTCTTACCGTTCATTTCCACGACATCTTCCCTGTAGCGTCCGACCCATTTCTCTTCCTTCTTCCCTTTCAGAAACACACGTCCATGCTGATAGCGCTTACGGGCCATCGAGTCCTCTATTCTCGATGACCCAATTGGTCTCTGGCGCGACAGTTTATCAGAGGTTGATTCCATCGCGTCTGCCATCATTCCTATGCTCGGTGGAACGGTCGCAACTCAAATTCTGTCGAGCCTTTCATCGCAGTTTTGCGAACTCCTTGTCACCGTGGAAAAAAGGAACGGCACGGCTTTTTGTGTCGGAGGGCGGGAGCGACCCCACAAAACTTTTGGGCGGCTTGGCCGCAGAAAAGTGGGGTCGCTCCCGCCCGTTTCAGTCTTTTTTCCACGGTGACCTTTCCTTGCATTTCGTTCCCTATCTCCTGCGCGTCCAAGAAATTGCTCGGGCCACAGGGTGATGAAACAGGAGAAGAAGAAGGTGGAGGCTGTAATCCTTACCTTCTTCACCATTCTTTCTCAGCTTCCCGTTCACGGGCACCAACTCGACGGAACAACTCCGTACTGAAATGCACGGTGACGGGATGGTTGGGCCCGCCAAACTCCCCGCAAATGTCGGCCTCGCTTACTCGCCCTGCTTTCCATCCGCGATACAGATGTTCGAACTGGTTTCCGGCGAATCGTGTCCTGGCTTGATTACGGAAGATAAGGTCGCCCTCGGTTACAGATGCGTACTGCTTGAGGTCCCACGTCTTGCGGATTTGGAAGTATCGGAAGAGCTCGGCGGATACGTCAGATCCCAGCGGAATGGCCACAAGGGAATTGAATAGTTCTTTGGCCTTTTCGAAGTGAGAATCCACTCTTGCCAGATAGAGAAACCGGAACTCGGAAAGCGAAACAGAGGGAGGTAAACTCTCAAATGATGGACAAATTCGGTGAGGCTTGCCTCTGGCCCTTGGAGGTAGGTAAACGTCACCACAGGCGAGGGGAAAGAAGGGTCACTGCAGAGAAACATCGGAAACTTGTCGACGAAGTAGCGAACAGTGGGCTGGGACGTCTTCTGTCCGTAATAAATCTTCACGGGAAGAAAGTGAATCGGGACCTTCAAATGATCGCAGAAATAGCTCACCTTTTCCGGTTCGGTTTCAAGGTATTTCCACTGCGGATGGGAGAGGACAAAATCGAGGATTCCGATGCGCCGCTGGATGTATTCGATTTCGTGTTCCCGGCGGTTGCGAAGATTCTCCCTGCCGATCTGGCGGTATAGCCTGCAAGAGAAGACATGATAGACCTTCCCGCTCTTTGGGAAGTATTCGGTGCGTGCGTGTTTCTTGGTGTGAAGGTTGCCCCAGAAGGTGGTCGTACGCTTGCCCCAATGGCCCGAGGTGAAGGCGAGGAATTGGCGTGCCACAAAGTAGCCGGAATGTGTGGCTACGATGTAGAGAAATCGAGCTTCTGTTTCGTTGTAACCGAGGGCTTGCAGGGCTTCGAGGTGCGACGGTTTGATGTTCAAAGAATCGGGATTTAGGGGAACGGCCAGTGTGGCACCCGGAGGTCGCACCGATATCGCCAAGCGATTGGCCGTGAACTCTTCGGTTTGAGTTTGAATTAGTGCTGTCATTTGAATGCCTCCTGTTCCGGAAAAGTCGATTGCGCCTTGATCTGCCTCAAGGCACACGTCGAGCGTGCGCTCCAACGGCAGGGTTTCTACCTTCGCGCCTGGCCCGGGGACCATCGAGCGGCACGCAATCAAGCTAGGTGGCTGACCGAAGTGGGACGGTTCCACTAAGCCCACGGGGAAAATCCGAGAGAACTCCCCTCTATATACTCAGAGGCCTCGAAAAAGGAAAAAGGCAACAAGAAAACAAAAAATCTTTGGGAGGCGCTTTTCGGAGCTAATTGCATCATGCGCCACCCCGAGCAAGCCGCAGTCATCGGTTGTGGCTTGCCAGTTTCAGATAATTCCTCGCATGTCGGATTGACCATTTACGTCATTTGGCATAGATTTCGTGCTTAGTTCTCATTCGGGGGTTAGTTAGCCATGGCGTTACGCCCCCTGTCGCAAGTGTCCTGCGTTGTTGTTTGCATTGTCCTGCTGCCCGTTCTGGCGCAAGCTCAGCAGCCCACGGGGACAATCACCGGCGTGGTGAGGGACCCTTCGGGAGCAATCGTTCCCGGAGCCAGCATTACTATCGTTCACAAAGCCACCCAGTCCACGACGCGGGCGATCACTTCCAACGCGGGTGTCTACAGTGCTCCCGGGCTTCTGCCGGGTCTCTATAAAGTCTGCGTGGAGGCAACGGGATTCAAACAAACGGTTGTTGAACTTGAAGCCGAAGTCGGTCGAGTGAAGACAGCTGACGTGAGTCTGCAAGTCGGAGATGTGACGCAAACAGTAACCGTTGAGGCTTACGGCGTGCGTGTGAATCCCTCGCAGACCAGTCTGGAAGGCGTTGTCACTCAGGAGTTGATCCGCGCGCTGCCCCTCAATGGCCGCAATTTCCTCGACCTCGGCCAACTCGAACCCGGCGTACAAGTCAACACGGCAACCTTTAAGGGCGCCTACTCCATGCTGGGCGTGGCGGGCCAATCGGGCGTCACCACGCGCGTGACAGTGGATGGGCTGGACATCAGCGACGAACACTTCGGCACGGTGGCGCAAAACATTTCCCAGGATTCCATCCAGGAGTATCAGATCAGCCGCTCCACCTTGGATGTTTCCACAGGCCTGACCGGCAGCGGGGCCGTCAACATCGTGACCAAGAGCGGCGGCAACGAGGTGCATGGCAGCGCTTTCTTTTTCTGGCGCGACGATGCACTGGCCGCCCGCATTGGCCAGGAGCCTGCTCCCTTCGACCGCGAACAGGCCGGCTTCAGCCTCGGCGGTCCCTTCGTGCGTAATCGGCTGTTCTGGTTTATGAGTTACGAACGCAACAATCAGGACGCCGCCGTGGCCACCCGCATTCCAGGCTTTCCGCAATTCACTGGCACTTGGCCTCTTCCCTATGACGAACACATGGCGCTGGGACGGCTGGATGGGGACTTGACTCGTTCACTCCGAGCCTTCTTTCGCTTCACCCACAATTCGAATGCGGGCATTGCGAACGGCAGTTTGGGCGGCGTCAAGCTTTCACCGCTTTCCGACAGGAACAACGCCAACCAAATTGCGCTCGGACTGGATGCGACCTCGGGCCGCTTCACGCATTCGGTCCGCTTTGGCTACCAGAACTATGACAACCACTCGGATAGCGGTGCCGACGCGGTTCCGGGATTACCGCAGACTCTCGACCCGGCAGGGCGCCCTCTGACCGTCACTTTCGGCCTGAGTGGCGGGGGCAACTTTGCTGGTGACGCCGTGATTGGCCCTCCAGATAATGCCCCAGTTCGCCGCTTTCACGATACGCATGAGATCCGTTATGACGGCGGCTTCAGTTTTGGCCGCCATGTCGTGCGTTGGGGCGCAGTGGTGAATATCATCCGGATCAATTGGTTCGCGAGCATCAATGCGTACGGGCCGCAGGTAAGCCTCTTGTCCAACGCGACGACGCGGACAACCTGTGGCAGCGACGTACTTTGCTACCCGGTCGCGTCGGCAAGGATGGGCAACGGCCTGGGTTTCTGGACCGAGGTGCCTTCGCACGGCCTGCCTTACGGGGGCATCAAGAACGACCGCGTCCATTGGTACGCGGCCGACTCATGGCGCGCGACTCCGCGGCTGAACATCAATTTCGGAGTCCGCTGGGTGTATGAGCCCGGGCCGGACAATCCCGACCTGAAGAAGCCCGCCACGCAAAATGAGTTCTTGCCGGGGCGAGCGAATCCGAACCGGCGGGACATGAACAATTTTGCCCCGCAGCTCGGTCTGGCCTGGGATCCCACCGGCAGCGGCAAGTGGATAATGCGCGCGGGGGCTGGGATCTTCTTTGACACCAACCTGCTCAAGCACGTCATCTTCGAGCGCGGCAACAACCTGCCGCTGGGCATCACGCAAGAGTTGAACCAAGTCCCGCGCGACCCGATCACTAACAACGTTATTTTTGATCTGAATGGCCGGAATTCGACTCCCCCGGCTCAGATTACACCTGGAGTGAACTGGGCAGGACGGCCGCTGGGAACTCCCGGGCTAATTGATGCCCTCGTCGCTGCCGAGCAGGCGTTTCAGGCGGCCTACCAGGTGGCCTATGACAAGTTCCCCTTTGGTCCGACGCGTTGCGAACTGCGTCGAAACTGCTCAACGTTTGGCTCCCAATACACGACCCCATATTCTTTTCAGCTCAACGCTGGCATGCAGCGCGAACTTCGCCCCGGGCTGGTGCTCTCGGTGGACTACGTACGCCATCGCGGCGTGCATTTTCTGCTTCAGATCGATCAGAACCGCGTCGGCGCAGCCGATAACTTAAACGTCGCCAATGCCCTGGCGGCCATGAACGCGGTTCACCGCGCACTTGGATGCCCGCTCGGGCCTGCCGGCGTGGACTGTGCCATCGCTTCCCCGGTCGCCCCGCGCGTCACCATTGCTACTTACGCGGCTCAGAGGCTGGGCAGTGGATCCAACGCCACGCCCGTGCTCCCAAGTACTTTTGCTTTCTCCGGCGTCAATCCAAATTTCAACCTCATGAACCTGTTCAGCATGAGCGGGACGTCCACTTACAACGCGCTGCAGGTGCAACTCCGCGGACGTCTGCCCAACCTAAGCAAATTGGCTAAAGACCATACGGTGGTGGCCTCTTATTCTCTGAGCCGCCTGGAAGCCAAGGGCACGTACGAAGATGCGGCTGTGCTCAACTTCGCCGATCACATTTCCAATGACAAGCCGTTAGAATTCCATGGACCGGCGACACTCGATCGCACACACATGCTGAGTTTGGCGAGTCTGTTCACAATTCCGGGCGGGGTCCGGCTAAACAGTATCTGGCGGGCGTTCAGCGCGCTGCCCCAAACGCTCTTTGTACCCGCAGTTTCCGGCGGTGCGGCCGAGATCTTCCAGACGGATTTCAACGGGGACGGCCTCGGCGCTGACCCGCTGCCCGGCACCAACCGCGGCGGCTACGGGCGCAAGATCGGGTGCGGCGCCGGTGCCGTCAACCGTGTGATTGACGCCTACAACAGCACGCAGGCCGGCAAGCTAACGCCTGCAGGGCAGGCCCTGATGAATGCAGGGCTCTTTACGGAATCTCAGTTGAATCGGCTGGGTGCCGTGAGCCCGATGGTCCCGCGAGCCCCTGACGGCCAAGTGTGCCTCGACTCTTTCATCACGATGGACGTGCGTATCGCCCGCCCGTTCAAGCTCCGCGGCGAACGAATCACTATCGAGCCAGCCTTTGAGTGGTTCAACCTGTTCAACGTGGCGAACTACGACTTGCCCGGAAACAAGCTCAGCGGGACTCTGACCGGAGCGGAAGGTTCGCTCAACGGCACCACGCGCGCCAACCGCCCCAACCGTGCGGGCTTCGGCGGTGGGAGTTTTGCGCTCGGAACGCCGCGTTCCTGGCAGCTCGTCCTGCGCGTCTTGTTCTGATGCCAATCTAACCGCTACTGTTTTTTGTTTTGGGTTTTCTTCTGCATCTCGGCGTGCCCGGCCGCCGGGGCGGCGGCCAATGGAGGCAGGCTCTCCGGCGGTAGGCCGATGCGGATCAAGAGGTCGCGATACCGCGGGTCGGAATCGAAGGGCTCAAACAAGGGCTCGGATTTGAGAAAGAAGATGATGCTCGTATGCCGCTCAAAGGATTTTTCCAATAGCGCGAATACTTTCTCTCGTTCGCCGAGGCCGGCATACGCGACCACCATCCCGTAGCCTCCGGGAGTTCCGCGTTTTCTTGCCCTCTCCTCCAATTCGCGCACGAGTTTCAAAGCCTCGTCCCGCCTCCCAGCTTTGGCGTAGGCATGCGATAGCGTACCCAGAGCGATGCCGTCCCTGCCGCGCAATTCAATCGTCTTTTCCAATGCGGCGATCGCCTCCTTGTACATTCCCTTTTTCACATAGGCTCGGCCCAAAAATGTGTACGCGCTCCAGTAGTTGGGATCGAGCTCAAGCACACTTTGCCAATAGGCGATGGCCTGGTCAATTCGGCCAGCCGCAAGATAAGGGAAGGCCGCGTGAGTGATTATGTCCGGGTCTGCAGGTCCGAGTCGCATGGCGATCTGAGACTGAGCGAAAGCTTCCTCGAAGCGCCGCATGCCGCCGAGGAACTGAGCGTACCAGCTGTGCCCAACGGCAAAGCTGGGATTGAGTTCGATAGCGCTTTTGTAATGCTCCTCCGCGCCCCTCCAATTCCAGTCCGTTGAATCAATCCATCCCAGGGCGGCGTGCGCCTCCGCAAGCGTGGGGTCCAACTCCAGCGCTTTGTTGGCCCACGTCCGAGCAAGCGCGCGGTCACCTACTTCCGCGCCCACGAGATAGGCCCCGCCGTGCGTATGCAGGGCGGCCAATCCCGCATAGGGAGGCGCGAAGAGGGGGTCGACTTCAATCGCTTTGTTGAAAAGTTCCGCCGCCTTGAACCGGTCTTCCTCAGTGCCCTTCCTCAGGTGATAGCGGCCCTTCATATACGCTTCGTAGGCTTCCGGAGTTGTCTCTCGCGAACTTGAGAGGCGGGACCTTTCTTCGAGTGTCACTTGCGCGTTCATCGCTTCGAGGATTTCACGCGCTACCACGGGGAGCAGCGCCTGAACATTCTTGGGATCGACCTCGTACGACTTGGCCCACAGATGCCGATCCGTTGGCGCGTGAATAAGCTGGAAGTTGACCAGCAACCGGTCCCTAGAGCGTTGCACACTGGGCTCCACCATGGCCTGCACTCGCAATTCCCGCGCGATCTCGGAGAGCTTCTTGTGCTCGCTTTTGAAATACATGGAGGACGTCACTGAAGGCACGGTTAGGGATTTGACTTGGGCCAAATGCGTCGTCAGGACATCGGTTAGGCCATCTGCGAGAAACTCTTGTTCAGGGTCTCCCGTCAGGTTCTTGCAGGGTAGAACGGCCAC
>Ga0137361_10003195_pt1 | contig 10573 bp, 10 predicted proteins | sample Mad1_80_16metaG_FD_104923 | JGI IMG/M metagenome (GOLD analysis project Ga0137361, IMG submission 104923) | Vadose zone soil microbial communities from Angelo Coast Range Reserve, California, USA - Mad1_80_16 metaG | ecosystem: Environmental > Terrestrial > Soil > Vadose zone | place: USA... | reverse complement strand
GGGTGGGACGCCCGCCGCGCTTGACGTTGGTGATCCAGTCCGCGGAATGCCGCATCATCGCGGCGACGACACGCCCGCGCGACACCAGCAGACGAAAGTCGCGATACCCGTCTTCCTGCACGCCCACGAATCGCTGGAGGTAATAAACGCCCGCAACCGTGGCGGGAGCGGGAAGATCATTTTCGTTGCGGATCAGCCGCAAGCCGCGACCTTGCGAGCCGAACAGCGGCTTGAGGACGAGCGGCCGGTCGACCGCCTCCCGGCGGACGATCGCGCGCGCGGCCTCCTCGCTCTCGCACGTCCACGTCGCCGGCGTTGCAATGCCGGCGCGCGCGAGCAGAAAGCTCGTCATCGATTTGTCGACGCAACGCTCGATCGCGCGCGCGTCGTTCAAGACCCTGATGCCGATCTCGCGCAGCGCGTGCAGAACGCCCAGCCGCAACGTCACGGCTTCGAATGTCCCGCCCGGAACGGATCGGACGATGACCGCGTCAGGCAAACGGCCGTCGAGTCGGTCGAGCCGCAGACCGGAGCGATTCTCCGTCGCGAAGCCGCACTCGGACAGGCGGATCGCAACCGCGCGAGCGCGCTCCGCCCTCAACGCCGCCGCAAGCTCGCGCGCATGCCAATCGACGCGATCGACCGCGATGGCGACGAGCGGGATTTCCGCGGCGGGCGCGGCCGCAATGGCTTCGGGCAAACGAGGCATCGAGGAGTTTCAGATTCAGCTGGCCATGGTGAAACGTCTTGCCGCTCTCGATCGCCGTGACGATCACCTCCGCTGGACTGAACAGCAGCGGATCGATGGCGTAGAAGTCGCCGTTGAAGCGTTTGAAGATCTCCGCGAACGGCTGGCCAAAATCGCGCGAGCCTTTGCTCGGCAGCCGATCGGCCAGCATCTGCGCATCGTCAGCGGGTCCGGTCACGAACAGGTGGACGCGGCCCGCGTAGATGATCGCATCGTTGGTGCGGCCCATGGCGGTGACGAAGTCCGGATGCGGCGGGGAGAGCGGAGCCGCCCCCATGCCCTCGACGATACGCTCGATCGGAAATCCGATCTCGTGGGCTTTGTGCAGCGCGACCTCGAGCACGCGTGCCACGACCTGGGTTCCGCCAGCGAGGCTTTGCGTCGGCGCATAGATGAAGGTCACCGCTTTCGGCTCGAGACCGCACTCGAGCGCGACCTTGGCGACGACCGGTGGGGGTGGCGGCCGACTGCTCTCCACCACCAGCGTCGCGGTTGCGGCATCGTCCTTGTAGGCAAGCTTTTCGAACAGCGGTTCGGTGCGGGCAAGCGACCGGGCCGGGCCGGAGCCGAGCGCAAAGAAGGCGTCCTGGCCCTCGCCATGGGCGAGATTCCATCCCGCATACTGGCTGGCCAGACAGGCGATTACCGGGTGCGATGAAGCGACCGCGATCGTCCAGGGCCAGCGCGGCGTGGCGCTGTCGGGCACGAGCTCGACGGTCCCGAGACCTCCCATGCAGATCGCCGCGAGACGCAAGCCGGCCGCAATGCCGCCCGGCTGGCGGCTACCGGCGTCGATGAGCGTTTCGCCGAGGCTGCCGCGGGCGACGCCGACCTTGAGCTCGGCGCGATCCGCCTTCAGGCGTTCGACCAGCGCCGCGGCGCGCGCATTCACGCTTATCGTTTGCTCGCCCGTCATGCGACATTCGCGCGCCCGATATCGGCACTCATTTCGGCGAGAACCATCGTATGTCGTTCGCCGACGAGGGCTCTGGCGGCCGCCGCGGTCGCAGCGGTTGCCCGCACCGTGCACAAGGGTTCGCCTGCGCGCACCGAAATTCCCGGGCGTGGCCGGTCGGCGGTCCACGCGGGCCAAACGAAGGCAGGCACTGATGAAATGTCGCGGTCCGCATAGACGATGGCGGCGGCTGCCGCATCGTCGAGGCTCGGCGCGATAGCGGGTAGGGCGCCGCGGCATGCCTGCAGATGGAGCGCGAAGAGCGTGCCATCGCGCGGCTCGAAAATATCGAGGGTGGCGCCCGGCCGCGGATTGATTTCGAGCAGCCAGAACTCATCGCCATCGACGAGAAAATCCGCGCTGTTCAGCCCGACAAGCCGCACCGTCGCGACGAGGCACTGGACCGCAGCCGCGAGCGCGCCGGCCGTTTTCGGCTCGATCGGCGCCGGCCGCACGGCACCGCCGTAACGGAAGAGATCGTTGGCGGTCGGCGACGACCACTGGGCGCTCCATCCCAGTACCATTGCCTGGCGACCATCGGCGACCAGCAGCGCCGATATCGGCGTGCCGGCGACGTGGCGCTGATCGTAGAGCGAGCGGTCGCCATCATCGCTGCGCTGCGCTTTTCTGACATGTCTGCCGCCGGCGCCGCCGCGGCGTTTGACGAGCCATCCGACCGGGTCTGCGGGTTGCTCCGAGCACGTTTCCGGATGCGGAATTTTTTCCGCGCGACACAGGGCCGCAAACGCAATCGGATCCTTGAGGCGTTCGACCGCCTCGGCGCCGTTGCCGTAGAGCGTCCAGCGCCGTGCGATCTGGCCGAGAAGCTCGGGGCGATCCTCGAACCCCGTGCCGCAGACGACGCCGCATGGTTTCTCGATTTTCCCCAGCGCCTCGAGCGCGCCGAGCAGTTCGTGCGTATCCATCCCGCACGCCAGGGAGGCGTCGAGGCGCACGTGCGCGCGCGCCAGCGCGAGCGTATCCTGATCGCCGAAAAAATCCGCAACCAGCGGCACGAGGCCCGCCCGGCTCGCCGAGGCCGCAAGCGCGCGGCCCGCGGCCGCGGCAATCAGGAAGGCGCCGTTCTTATCCATTGAGCTCGCGCGCAAGCTGATAAGCGTCGCGGAAATCCAAGCGCAGCGCCTGGGTAGCATCGATCATTTTGCGGAACAAACCGAACTCGGTCCGGTACTTGACGTTACCGATGGCGAGTGGGCCGATGCCGAGCGGACCATTGCGGAAGAGCTCGACGCCGTTCGCGGTCATCTCCAGGCCTTCGACTCCGGCCGGCGGCACCGCATTGACGTCGGCGACGACCAGCAGGTGGCGGGCCGCTTCGAGCTGCGCGCGCGAGAGGATCTGTACCCCGGCGCGACCCGCGCACAACGCCGCTTGGGTCGTTTTTAGGATGGCGGCATTCTTCGACTCGTCGCTTCCGTCGGCGGCTTGCACATCGACGCCGAAGCGCGCCTTGATCTCGAGGGCGGCGTCCCTCACGCGCGTAATCCCGTCGTAGCCCACGAGGGTCACCTCGGCGCCCTCGAGCGCCGCGATAACGCCGGCCGAAAACCCGACGACGCCGGTTGCACCGAACACGGCGGTCCTGAGGTTCTTGAGGCTCGTCTGCTTCTTCTCGGCCAGAACCTTTTGGACGCAAGCCACCATCGCGGCCGCGGTCGTGAACGATCCAGCCGGATCGGCGAACAGCGAGATCGCAAACGGCGGAACGAACGCCTTGCTCGCCGCCGAGAGCATGTTGAGGGCGAGAATGGCGTTCTTGCCGCCGAAGAACATGCCGGTCTTGGTACCGGTCTTTGGCGGGCGGGAGAATATCGCGTCCTGAACCAGGCCTTTCACTTCATCGAGCGTGACGTTCGTGTAGGGGATGACCGCGTCGTAGCCGGCATCGAGCGCCATGTTCGCGTCGAACGGGCTCATGTGCTTGAGCGGCGTGACCATGTGAAGGATGTGCTTGTCGGCCATGGTCGCCTCCTCGCGCGCGAGCTTTACTTGTTCGGCGCCGCCGCGCCGCCGCGCGCCGTCATGCTCGCGCCGCGATTGAGCGCCGCGCAGACCCGGATGTCCAGACCCTCGCCGCACGGATGCCGGCGCGCGACGGCGGCGAGACGATCCGCCTCCTTCGGCGAGGGCGCAAATGCGAACCCGGTCGGCCCCCACGAGCTTTGCCCGATGCCGAAGGCGCCATCGCGATCGAGCTCGATCAGCACCGCGGCGACATCGGGACTGGCGAAGCGGTCGCCGCCTTGCCCCGGCGCGTAATAGTCGCCCAGCCGCGCCTGCAGATCCTTGATGGCCGCACCGAAATTCGCGATATCGCGCTCGACGACGGCAGGCAGTGCCTGCATGAGAACGAGCCGACAAAGATGTCCTGCGAGCGCGTCGGTAAATTCCGGCAGCCGCGCGAATGCCGCCGCCTCTGCGTCGCTGTGCATTCCCTGGCGCGCGGGGTCGAGGATGACCAGCACGCGCCAGTCTTCCGGGAACGGCAGCCGGCTCACCACTGGTGCGGCCGCCGCCGCGCCGGGCGCCCGTCCACCATCGACGACGAGTCCGCCGCAATCGAACAGGCCGATGCCGACGCCGGAACGCGATCCGCGCCCGAGCCGCACCGCGTCGCCGCGGATATCGAGTGGAAGGTTCGCCAGGCAGCGAACGCCGGCCGCGACCGCAAGCGCAATCTGCGTTCCCGAGCCGAAACCCGCATGCGCCGGAGCAACCGCTTCGATGCGGACCCGATGAGCTCCCTCGAGGCCGAGCTCGTGCCGCATCGTTTCGAGATGGCGTTCTACCCTGTCGGCTTGCGGACCAACGACCTCGTTGCGTGGGGCCCTCCCGACCGTGAGCCTGGTCCGCAGGCCCGCGATTGCAAGCCCGATGCTGCCGAAGCGGCGACCGAGGCTTCCCGCCAGGTCGAGAAAACCGAGGTGCAACCGCGCCGGCACCGTCACCGTCACGCTTTCCGGAAGCCGCGGGGTGCCGTTCAACGATCGCCTCCCGACATTTCCAATCCGAAGTTCAGCGAGATGATGGGATTGTCGAAATCAAATCCCGGATTAGACTGCGGCACATGACGTAGATTGGCAATCGGGGTCGGGTTCACTTCAAATCGCCGAATCCAAAGAACGAATGATCAGGGAGTCGTGCCATGGCCGAACCAAACAAGGAACGCACGTATTCCGACCAGGAGATCGAGCAACGGCTCAAGGCCGAGCTTCCGCACTGGTACCTCGAGGGCGGCTGGATCCGCCGCAAGTACCGCACCTACAGTTGGAAAGGCACGCTCATGCTGATCAACACGGTCGGACATCTCGCCGAAGCCGCATGGCACCACCCCGACATCACGGCGTCCTACGCGTGGGTCGAGGTTCGGCTGCAGAACCACGCCGCCAAGGGCATTACGGACAAGGACTTCGATCTGGCGAAGAAGATCGAGGAGGTCGTGCACTGGCAGCCCGGCAAGGCGGGCGGAGCCCTCGAAGGCACGCCCGAGAAGGACCAGCGGTTCGCCTACATCAAATACGACAGCTAGGAGGCGCCGTCGGGTGGAGCGCTCCGATGGCCGTCGCCGCGATCGATGGCAGGCCCGCGTCGCTCGAGGCGGCAGTCGCCGCGGCAGCGCGCCTGCTCGGCGCGAGCCGCCTTCCGGTGATCGCGGGGCTCGGCACCGACATTGCCGGCGCGCGCGCCGCGATTGCGCTTGCTGAACGCCTCGGCGGAGCCGTCGACCACATGAATTCGGCGGCGCTTCTGCGCGATCTCGACGTCGCGCGCGCGGGCGGCATGATGGTGACGACCCCGAACGAAGCTCGGCTGCGGGGCGACCGGTTGCTGCTGATCGGCTCCGCACTCCTGACTGCCTGGCCCGAGCTGCCAGCGCGGCTCCTGACTCCGCCGGCACCGCATCCCGACGGCGCCCCTCTCGATCGACGTATCGCGTGGCTCTCTCCCGGGCCCGCGGCGCCAAGGTTTCCCGCTGCCGCCGACATCGAGGAGATCGGCTGCGATGCGGGCGACCTGCCGGGCGTGCTCGCCGCCTTGCGCGCGCGCGTCGCCGGGCGATCCGCCCGGCGCACGAGCGTTGCGGACAAGATGCTCGACATGCTTGCCGACGAGCTTCGCGGCGCGAGTTTCGGCGTCGCGGTCTGGTCGGCCGCAGAGCTCGATCCGCTCACTCTCGAAATGCTCGCGGGGCTCGTCAACGACCTCAATGCCGAGACACGCTTCACCGGTCTGCCATTGGCTCCCCCCGACAATGCCTGGGGCGTGTTGCAGGCCTGCGGTTGGATGACCGGGTTTCCCATGCGGACCGGTTTTGGCCGCGGCTATCCCGAGCACGATCCGTGGCGCTTCGACGCGACCCGCCTCATCGAGAGCGGCGAGGCCGATGGGGCGATTTGGATTTCCGCCTACCGCCCGGCCGCGCCGCAATGGAAAGCTTCAACGCCGGTCATCGCGTTGACCGGACCGCAGGCGCGCTTTGGGCGGACTCCCGACGTGCACATCGCAGTCGGCTGTCCCGGCATCGACCACGACGCGATCGAGTACCTTCCGACGACCGGCACGCTCGCCATGGTCGCGGGGAAAACCGACGTCCAGACGATCTCGGTCGCGCGGGCGCTGGCGCTGATTGCGGCCGCGATCCCCGGCATCGGAGCGCTTGCGTGCTGACGTGCCTCAAAGGCGGTCGCGTCATCGATCCCGCCCATGATCGGAATGCGACCGGCGATGTCTGGTTCCGCGACGGGCGGATCGTCGAGGCGCCGACCGGCGGTAGCAGCGCCGACGAAACCTACGACGTGGCCGGCATGATCGTGATGGCGGGTGCCATCGACATTCACTCGCACATCGCCGGAAGCACCGAGAATGCGGGGCGTTTGCTCTTGCCCGAGCAGCATCGCGCTTCGTCTGCCAGCCCGGCGAATGCGGTGCTCTCCGGCGCTCGCTCGTCAACATTCGAGACGGGGTGCCGCTATGCGATCATGGGATTCACCACGGTGGTCGAGCCGGCGGTCGCTCCCCATCAAGCCTTGCAGGCGCATCTCGAACTTGCCGACGTTCCGATCATCGACAAGGCGACGCTCGCGATCCTCGGCGACGATGACTTTCTCTTGGGACTGATGCGCTCGAAGGAGAGCGCAGCCGCGGTCCGCGACTATGTGGCCTTCACGCTCGACGCGACCCGCTCCCTCGGCATCAAGGTGGTCAACGCGGGCGGTGCCGCGGCCTTCAAGGCAAACGTGCGCCGATTCTCGCTCGATGACGTGGTGCCATCCTATGGCGTTTCCTCGCGTGCGATCGTGAAGGCATTGCAGCACGCGGTCAACGAGCTTCGGGTGCCGCATCCGCTCCACGTCCATTGCAACAATCTGGGCCTTGCGGGAAACGCCGACACCGCTCTCGCCACCATCGCGGCGTCCGAGGGCCTGCCGCTGCACTTGGCGCACCTGCAGTTCTATGGCTACGGCCGCGAAGGCGAGCGCTCCTTTTCATCCGCCGCCGCGCGGCTTGCCGAGGCGGTGAACGCTACGCCCGAGGTAACGATCGACGTCGGCCAGGTCATGTTCGGCCAGACCGTCACGATTTCCTCCGACGTGCTGCGGCAGTTCAATGCGCGCAACCAGGCGCGTCCGAAGAAGTGGCTGATATTCGACGGCGACGCCAACGGCGGCGGGGTCGTGCCTTATGATTACCGCCGGACCGATTTCTACAACGCGGTGCAGTGGGCGGTCGGCCTCGAATTGTTCCTGCTGATCGAGGATCCGGCGCGGGTCTTTTTCACGACCGACCACCCGAACGGCGCGCCGTTCACGACCTATCCGGACATCCTCGCCTTGCTGATGGACCGCGACCTTCGCGCCCAATGGATCGCGACCTTGCCGCCCGCCGCGATCGCCGTCACGACGCTGCCTTCGATCAGGCGCGAGTACACATTTGCCGAGATCGCCACGATGACGCGAAGAGCGCCCGCAAGACTGCTCGGACTCGCCGACCGCGGCCATCTCGGCGCCGGCGCGATTGCCGACATCGCGGTCTATTCCGAGCACCGCGACCGAGCAAAAATGTTCGCCGCCGCCGCGCTCGTGTTCAAGCACGGGGACCTCGTCGTGAGAAATGGCGAGGTTACCCACTATCGCTGGGGCCGCGCGCTCGCGGTGCGTCCGGATCGCGACCGCGCCATCGACACTCGTCTCAAGCATTATTACGACGCGCGCTACGGCCTTCCGCACGATATCTTCAGCGTGCCGGAAGGTGCGATCGCGCGTGACGAACCCTTCGAGCTCGTGCCATGCGCCAGCTGACCGCGAACGGCGTGCGCATCGACGACACCTTCGCGGAAGCCTTCCACATGCGCGCGACCGCGCTGGTGATCACGGCGGACAGCGCCCGTTGGGCCCGCCAGGCCGCCCTGACGATGACGGGCTTCGCCACCTCCGTCATCGGGTGCGGTTGCGAAGCCGGCATCGACCGCGAGATCGGCAAAGGCGAAACGCCCGACGGCAGGCCCGGCGTACGCGTGCTCCTGTTCGCGGTGTCCACCAGCGAATTGCAGACGCAACTGCAGCGCCGGGTGGCGCAATGCGTGCTCACCAGTCCGGGCTCGGCCTGTTATGCCGGGCTCGACGGCGAGGAAAGGCTCAAGCTCGGCAACGCGCTGCGCTATTTCGGCGACGGCTGGCAGATTTCCAAGCGGTTCGGCGGCAAGCATTTTTGGCGCCTGCCCGTCATGGACGGCGAGTTCGTGTGCGAGGCGACGACGGGACTGACGAAGGACGCGGTGGGCGGCGGGAATCTGCTGATCATGGGACGCGATGCGCGCACGACACTGGCGGCGGCGGAAGCCGCGGTCGATGCCGTCCGGGCGGTCGCCGACGCGATCGCGCCGTTTCCGGGCGGCATCGCGCGGTCGGGCTCGAAGGTCGGCTCGAAGTACAAGGGCGTGCCGGCCTCCACCAACGAGGCCTATTGTCCAACCCTCAAGGGGGCGGTGGAGAGCGCGCTCGATCCGGAGATCGGGACAGTGCTCGAAATCGTAATCGACGGCCTGAACCCGGCATCGGTTGCTTCGGCGATGCGTGCCGGGATCGCGGCGATCGCCAAGCTTGGGGCGCGGCGCGGCGCGTTGCGCGTCGGCGCGGGAAACTACGGCGGCAAGCTCGGACCGCATCATTTCCATCTCAAGGATCTGCTGCCTTGAACCCGCTGATCTTGACCTTGCGCCGGCGTCCCGAACAGCGGCTCGACCTCTCGCAGCTGGTGCCGCACCGACTAGCGAGCATGACCGAGGCCGAGATCGCGCGCATCGCGATCGAGACCACGCGTCGCCGAATCGCGGTCGGCGACGCCTTCCGCCTGCGCATGGGCGATGCGCAATCGATCCGCATCGAAGACGCGGACGACCGGCTCGATCAGGTCGGTGAGGGGCTGGCCGGCGGCGAGATCATCGTCGAGGGCGATGTGGGAAGTCAGGCGGGACGCCTGATGACGGCCGGACGTTTGACGATCAAGGGCAGTGCGGGGCCGTGGGCCGGCTCCGGCATGAGGGGCGGACTGATCGAAATTGCGGGCGATGCCGGCGACCGGCTCGGCGGTCCGCTCGCGGGGGAGATCGCCGGCATGCGCGGCGGCGTGGTCGTCGTGCGCGGCGATGCGGGAGGGGGTGTCGGCGACCGCCTGCGGCGCGGCACGATCATCGTCGAGGGCCGGGCCGGACCTCATCCCGGCAGCCGCATGATCGCCGGAACGCTCATCGTGCGCCGCACCGCCGGGCCGCTGCCCGGCTATCTGATGAAGCGCGGCACGATCGTGCTGGGAGAGGGGAGCGAGGATCTTTCGCCGACCTTCCTGGATTGCGGCGTGCACGACCTGGTGGCGCTGCGGCTGATGACCGCGTTCGTGCGGGAACATAGCCGCCGAGCCGCCGTTGTTCTCGGCCGGCCATTGCGACGGTTTGCCGGCGACATGGCGGTCCTTGGCAAGGGCGAGATCTTCGTCGGTGGCGAAGATTGACGCATCGCTGTGCGCCGCGCCTATGTTAGCTTCTGGACACGACGGGCGGAGGCCCGCATGGGAGTGGTCGAGATCGTTCTGACGGTATGCGCGCTGTCGCAGCCCGGTCTGTGCGAAGAGCAGCGCCTCCAATTGCAGTGGAACGGGTCGCTCGACGCGTGCGCCATGGGTGCCGAGCCCTACATCGCGCAATGGATCGGCGAGCATCCCCACTGGGCGCCGGCGCGTTGGCGTTGCGAGTATACGGCAACCCGCAAGCGGAACACGTGATGCGGCGCGACCTGCGCCTCAGGCGTGATGCGTTCCTCGGCAAGATCGGCTCGCGTCCGCTGGTGATGGGGATCTTGAATGTCACGCCCGACTCGTTCTCGGATGGCGGCCGCTTTCGAACCGCCGAGGCTGCGATCGCCCATGCCCAAGCGATGGTGGCGGCGGGGTGCGACATCGTCGATGTGGGCGGCGAGTCGGTGCGGCCGGGCGCCATTCCGGTTTCGGCAGATGACGAGCTTGCCCGTGTCGAACCCATACTGGTAGGGCTCGCGCAGACCCTCGACGCGCCGCTCTCCATCGATACCGCAAAGGCGGCGGTCGCGGCGCGCGCCGCGGAGCTCGGCGCCGTCGTCGTCAACGACGTATGGGGATTGCAGCAGGATCCCGCGATGGCCGACGTCGTCGCCGCCGCGCAAACCGCGCTGGTCGTCATGCACAACCGCGCCGAGCGGGACGAGAGGATCGACATCGTAGCCGATATCCGCCGCTTCTTCGATCGCTCGCTCGCCCTCGCCGGCGCCGCCGGCATTCCCACGGAACGGATCATCCTCGATATCGGGGTCGCGTTCGGC
>Ga0137361_10003190_pt1 | contig 10576 bp, 11 predicted proteins | sample Mad1_80_16metaG_FD_104923 | JGI IMG/M metagenome (GOLD analysis project Ga0137361, IMG submission 104923) | Vadose zone soil microbial communities from Angelo Coast Range Reserve, California, USA - Mad1_80_16 metaG | ecosystem: Environmental > Terrestrial > Soil > Vadose zone | place: USA... | reverse complement strand
TCGCAACGTGCAGCTGCTTTTCTTTCGACGTTTTGTCATGCTCAAAAGCATTCTGACTCATGTAATTCAGCGCATTACGGTACGCCAACTGGATCTGGCGTAACGCGTAATGCTGTTCTGGCGTCGCTAACAGCTTCAGTTTTGCAGTGATAATCTGTTTCATGAGATCATTGGACGTTGCTCACTCTGGTACGCGGATTTCTTGCGCTCACGTGCCTCAAGACGATGAGGGGCACTCTGTTGTGAATCGCACGCTTCCTATATATTCTAATTACCTGGCTGTGAGCAAAAAGCGGAAATGCCGAGTACTTCTCCTGATTGTCCAAAGTTAGGAAGCGCGATGCCTGCGTCAGACAGGGAAGCGGATGAAAATTCGCTATTTTCAGGCGAAATGCTCTCGGTAATGACAAAGAGACGATCTCTTACGAAATCGCCTCTCCTCCATTATGGGCTGTACAGAACTCGAATCTGTGACCTCGTCGATGTCAACGACGCGCTCTAACCAACTGAGCTAACAGCCCGTATCCAAAGAGTGAGTATCAGAATGACCGCGCTATCGCGGCTCGGAAAAGTACGCATCATCAGGGCGCACATGTCAACGTAGCGCTCTAACCAACTGAGCTAATCGCCCTCACCGGACACGAACAATAATAGCATTGCGAATGATTGTTGTCAAGCAGATTTTTCAAATCTCACATCCATTAATTGCCCTGTTCTGGCCACTGTGGCACATCAAAACCACGCTTGCGCAAAAACTGCTCGAACCAGAGAAGTGAATCAGGCTCTTTGGATGCGGTCTGGTTATCTGAATGGTAAAAACGTAAGTAAAGCGGTAAAGACGGGCCAAGTCTGTCAACCAGGTGACCGGCCCTCTCTTCGGCCTTATCCCACCGCTCTCTCAAGACTCCCATGCGCCAGCTATTGTAAGCCTCGTCATGCAGTTCGATGATATCAAGCAGCGCCTTGTCATCTATGTAACGTTCGGCAAACCGGCGGGCAATGAAGGCATGGTGATTGCTTCCCGTCTTGGGCATCGTGTAATCAACGCGATACTTGAAGGTGTCATGGATTAAGGCGATCAGCCGCAGCTTACGCCGATCTTCCTCCGCGCTGGCAAAGCGGTCTACATTGGCCAGCACGTCAGCGATATGATACATGACCTGGCCTTCGTTGTGTCCTGGTCGTGGTTCACCCCACGTGACACCTTGCTGCCACTCAGGGTCGGCGGCTATTTTTCGTTCCAGGTCTGTTTCGAGTTGAAATGGGAGTTGCATACCAGCACCATCTAATCTTTTGCCTGGGGTTCTCTTCTTCTTAATACGAGCCGCCAATGTTCCAGGTATCAAGGCTCTCATAAATATGGCCGGTTATTCAAGTAAGATTAGAAATTTTGGGATTCCCATTGTTATACCTTGAAATTTTTTTCAACCCAATGTTATACTTTAGCGGGGGAGGAAAGAGGATTATTAAAAACCACAAATAATTCTCATCAATAACCTGGCATCGCTAACTCGCAAACCATACAGGTGCCCTTCATTCATGAACGCTCGTGAGTGGAACGAACATGGGAACAAATGTGTAAGTAACTTCGTCTGAAATTGTAGCGTATTTAAAGTCGGAAGAGCATATCACGAAGGAGTTATTTATTTCTATGCGTACTTCGACGTTCTGGCCGATGGTGCGTAACATGAAATCGGCGTTTATGCTGGATAACCGGCGGCGCGTGATACATATTTTGGCCATCCTTTGTCTATTTGGCCTTGCCTGGCTTGAAATGGGGCATGTCAATGCCAATTCATTTGACCATACCAATCCCGGAGTTGATTATTCTTGCAGCCAGGCATATCTTGCGCCGGACGGCAACCCATTTACTCTCTGTCCCGGTCCCTATCCTGGTGGGGGTAACTGTGTCTGGTGGGCGTGGGAGCAGTGGCACTTGCTTGGCTACAACCTTCCACTCAACTGGGGCAATGCGGCCGATTGGATAGTCGATGCCGAGCGCTTTGGTTTGCCGCTGGGTACAACTCCACAAGTTGGCTCGATAGCAGTCTTCCCACGAGCCGATGGCGTGTGGGCATTCGGCACAGCAGGACATGTAGCTTTCGTCACCTCGGTAAGCCCCGGCGGTTCAACGTTTAACGTGACATATCAGAACTATGGGGACCCTAACCCTATGTTCGTCGGCAATGGCTATAATGTCTCCGTCATTAATGAACCGCGTTACCAGGATGGCGAACTGCGCTTTATCTATTTCCCTAAGCTTCTTGATCCCAAACTGTTTTCAAGTCTGCCGGGTGTTAGTGGCAGTGGAGTCTCGGAACTGGCCTCAGTTAATAGCACGTTGATGAATAGTACCACCAGCAGCAGTGGTTCGTTGGCGAGCAGCGAACTAGCGCTGGGCTTACCTCCTGGATCTTTCGACCAGGAGTTCAGCGCTGATTTTACGGGCAATGGCCTGACCGATCTACTGCTTTATAATCGCCAGCGGGGTCGCCTGGATGTTCTCACCCTGCAAGATAAGTTGCTGCCGAACTATGCTCATCTCGCCCGTGACAAGGTTCCAAACGATACAGGAGCGACCGCTATACCCCAACGTGTGAGCCTGAGCGATGCAAAAACTCCTGCCAATGGTTGGGGATCAAATCTGGATATCCGCGTAGGAGATTTTGATGGTGATGGACACGCGGATATCCTGCTCTATGATCTTGTGACGGGTAAAATACAACTGATCAGCCTGACGCCAGAACTCACGATTGCGAAACATGTAACTCTCCCCGGTTGGGGTCCAGGTTGGGAGCTGTATGTTGGGCAATTTGATGGGCAGCGCAGTGGCGTCTTCATGTACAACCGATTCGCTGTTTCTCTACCGAGTCCAATTCCAAGCCCGACACCAATCTCGAATCTCGGCCAAAGTCCGACGCCGAGTACAAGTCCATCGCCCAGCCCGTCACCGACGCCCAGCCCAAGTCCGTCGCCTAGCCCGACGCCGAGTCCAACCCCAACGCCTAGCCCGATGCCCAGTCCGACACCCAGTCCGAGTCCGACGCCCAGCCCGACGCCTAGCCCAACCCCGAGTCCGACTCCAAGTGAGGTAGTACCCAGTCCAACTCCCACACCGAGTCCGACGCCTCGTCCACATGCAACGCCGAGTCCGAGTCCGACGCCCAGCCCGACACCCACAAAAAGTCCGACAGCAGGGCCGAGGCTGACCCCAACAGCGAGTCCAACAGTGTCTCCTTCGCCAAGTCCAACGAGCAAAATACAGGGCGATGGGGAAATAAAAGGTCCGAACAACGGTCCGGCCCCAACGCCGGTTTTTGGCGATCTAAGCGGCTCTTCAGGAGATACTTCTCAGGCACAGCAGCAGACTGCCAATGTCATGTTGGTCGATTTCAACAAAAACTTCAGCAGCAGTCATATGCAGCAGTATGGACTATTATATAACTCCTGGGAGGTCTATGTAGGACGTTTTGTGAATCCCCATGAAGATGGCATCTTCCTTTACGATCGTATCTCGGGTGAGGCGCGCATCATGAGTTTTACCAGCAAGTTGCTGGTGTCTAATTATCATGAATTGCACAATCTAGATGGAAACTGGGAGGTGCATACCGGCGATTTCAACGGCTCTGGCCGCGCCCAGGTGTTGCTGTATGATCCGAGCAGCGGAGATGCGCAATTCCTGATCTTTACATCGAAACTCTCACTGGCAAATCAAAAGAGCCTTTCCGCGTGGGGCAGCAATCTTGTGTTGTATGTCGGTCACTTTGGCATGCCCACATTGAGCGTGATGCTCTATGATCCACAGGCGGCTCAGAGTACCTTCATCGCGTTTACTCCATTGCTTGATGTCCAGCATCAATATACGGTCAACAGTTGGGATCAAAGCTGGCAGATACTGGTAGGTGCTTTCCTTGATCGATCGCACTGCCTGGCCAATCACACGTGTAGCACCGGTGACGATATCCTGGTACTGAATCGCAACCTGGGCCAGTTACAGCAATATATCTTCTCCTTCGGAAAGCAGTTCGACGTGTTCGATAATCGCTCGCAGTCATTTCTGCGCGAGGGAACAGCGACAGAAGGTGTCCTCTCGCCTGTCGATACCACTACCTTTGGCCTGGTGATCACGCTTGATACTAGCATACGGGGCGAGGAATTATACTAGGTGTGCTGTATGATTGAGAGAAGACGTTGGCAAAGTTCTGCCGGGTCGGGGCATGCCCCGACCCGGCAGAACTTTGCCAACGTCTTCTCTTAGTCGCCTTGAGGTAGTGGGTAGGATGGGCAGAATCCTCAAAGTATGATATCATACTCCTTACTAAAAAAGCTGTTAAAGCGTGAAGAGGAACTTTATGAGTCGAATTAGTATCAATCAGCTTCGTACATGGTTAGCTGAAAAAGGCCTGGATGCCTTTCTCGTGACACAACCCCAGAATCGTTCTTATTTGAGCGGCTGGCTCAATGACGATGAAGAGGGTGCCGGTATGCTGCTAGTAGGACAGCAGCATCAGGTATTACTGACCAACCCGCTCTATAAAGAAGTTGCGGAACACGAGGCGAGCGGCTGGGAAGTAGTCGTCCCTCCATCGCGTGAATATGCGCCTGCAATAGCGCGGCTGGCTAAGGAATATGGCTGGTCCGGCATCGGTTTCGAAGCAATGGCCCTTACCTATGGAGTCTATGAAAATATTCGCAGCGCGGGAGAGGAGATTTTCACCCTCCATCCATTCAATGATAGTATTGTGAACGCGCTGCGCCTCGTGAAGCGGCCTCATGAATTGGAGTTGCTCAAGCGCGCCGTCGCCATCACGGATGAGACCTTTACACATATCTGTCAGTGGATTCAGCCTGGTATGACGGAAAAAGAAGTGCAGTTGGAGGTCTCGAACTACATGATATCGTTGGGCGCAGATGGGCCAGCGTTTGAAACCATCGTCGCTTCCGGGCCGAATGGCTCTATGCCCCATGCGCATGCCGGTCAGCGCCGTATCCAGAGCGGTGAATTCATCACCATTGACATGGGTGCTCGCTATAAAGGCTATTGTGCCGATATGACACGTACGATCTGCCTGAGCGAACCTGCCGAGGCCCGTATGGTTGAGATTTACGATGCAGTTCTGAATGCAATGAAGACGTGCGAAGCCGGGATACACGGCGGTATCACAGGGCTGGCCGCGGATGCTCTAGCTCGTTCCGCCTTAGAAATGGAAGGCCTGGCCGATTACTATGTTCATGGTACAGGTCACGGCCTTGGTTTGCAGGTCCATGAAGGACCGTCGCTTTCGCAGAGGGCTCCTGAGGATATGGTACTGCCAGCTGGCTCCGTTGTGACTGTTGAGCCGGGAGTCTATATCCCTGGCTGGGGTGGCGTGCGTATCGAAGATTGTGGCCTGGTAACGGAGAACGGATTTGAAGTCTTCACACAATCACCGGCCCAACTGGTAATTGCGCGATAAGCGAGATAAAGGAGTAACATTATGATATCTACGGGTGACCTGAAAAAAGGCATCACTTTTGAATTTGAGGGCCAGCCATGCAGTATTCTGGAATGGCAGCATGTGAAAATGGGACGCGGCGGCGCGATTGTACGTATGAAGCTGCGCAATTTGCGTACCGGCGCGACATTTGATCGCACATGTGACGCGGGTGATAAATTCAAACGCATCTACCTGGATCGTAGCACCGTCACTTACCAGTATCAAGATGGCGATCAGTATCATTTTATGGATACCAGTACCTACGATGATATTGTGCTGACCGGCGAACAACTCGGCGACACGAAAAATTATCTGATCGACAACCTTGAACTCGACCTGATCCTCCTGGACGGGGAGCCAATTTCAGTCGAGCCGCCCGAAAAAGTAGTGCTGCGCGTGGACTATACCGAGCCAGGCTTTAAAGGTGATACCGCTACGGGCGGCACCAAACCTGCCACGACTGAGACGGGCCTGGTTGTGCAAGTTCCCCTCTTTATCTCGACGGGTGATATGATTCGTGTGAATACGACAACAGGTACCTACGTTGAACGTGCGTGATGCCTGGGGAGGCAGATTTATCGCGTGCCGGGGTTGATGGTGGGGTAGTTGATTGCTTATCCCGACCCAGTGGGGGCGCGATAAATCTGGCCCCTACGGACCCTTCACAGTGGAGCGAAAAAACATGGATGGAAACAGGTACATTTCCCCGATGGGAGATGCGGAGTCGGGGGATCTATATCCGGTGCAGGAAGAGCAATTGGCCAGCGTCATCGGAATTGAACAGTTGCAGCGCCTTGTGCGTTTGATCGACCAGAGCAGCGTTTCCGAACTGGAATTGAAGCATGTCGAAGAGGGAACACGCCTGGTACTGCGCAAAGCCAAAGTTCCCGAAAACGGTGAAGGCAGCAATGGTACTCTAGCCAGCACACAATTTGTTGTCTCTACAAGTGATGCCGAAGCTGAGCCAGCACCCTCTGAGATCGAACACAAAATCGTGGCACACCTGGTAGGCACATTCCATGTATGGGCAAAGCCCAGAGGTGGTACCTTAGTAGTGGTTGGAGATCGTGTCAAAGTGGGCCAGCTGGTAGGTACTATCGAATCGCTGAATGTATTTAACGAAGTGGAATCGCCGGTAGCGGGGCGTGTCGTCGAGATTTTTGTGCAAGAGGGCCAGCCGGTAGAATATGGGCAGTTGCTCATGACCATCGCCAGTTCCACCCCGGGGTAGAGTAGAGAGAAAGCAATGCTATTTTTAGATGCCCCCTCGGTCTTAAGCGTTTCACAACTCTCTCGCTACTTGAAAGAGTTGTTGGAGACGAACGACACCTTGCAGGATGTATGGGTACAGGGCGAAATATCCGGCAGCCGGATATATCCATCCGGCCATTGTTATTTCACGCTCAAAGATGCTGAAGCCCAATTACACTGCGTCTTCTTTAAATATGCTCGTTTGCGTTCCGCCGCTCCCGAACTACGAGATGGGATGGCGATTGCCGCCAATGGACGCATCTCATTGTATGAACGCGACGGCAAGCTCCAAATGTACGTAGATAGCATTGAGCCTTTAGGAGACGGCGTACTCTTTTTGCGCTTTGAACAGCTCAAAGCTCGCCTGGCTGCCGAAGGCCTTTTCGAAATCGAACGCAAACGTCCACTGCCTACATTTCCCCTGGTTATTGGCATTGTGACCTCTCCGCAGGCTGCGGCACTGCGTGATATGCTGCGGGTACTGCGTACTCGTTACCCATTAGTCCAGGTCATTCTCTCGCCCACGTTAGTCCAGGGGGCCGAAGCTCCTGCTGCGATAGCGAATGCACTTGATCTACTCAACGAGTATGGCGAGGTCGATGTAATCATCGTTGGGCGCGGAGGAGGCTCGATAGAAGAACTATGGGCATTCAACGAGGAAGTGGTAGCGCGTGCGATAGCGCGTTCACGTATTCCTGTCATCAGCGGCGTTGGTCACGAAACCGATTTCACCATCGCCGATTTTGTAGCAGATCACCGTGCCTCCACACCCACCGCTGCTGCCACGGCAGCGGTTCCTGATATCTCCGAGTGGCTCGCCGATGTGCGAACACACAGGCAGGCCTTAACGGTACTGATGGAAGATTTATTAGTTGGCCTGGCTGATGAACTGGCACGGACCGAGCGTGATTTACAACGTCAGAATCCGCAGTATCAACTTGATCGGTTGCACCAACAACTCGACGATACCACCGCGCTATTGCAAACTCGGCTGCAACATATCCTTTCACTGCGCGGTGAGCGCCTTCATGGTGTAGCATTGCAACTGCACTCGCTCAGTCCCTTGCTCACAATAGCTCGTGGCTATGCTGTTGTGCGACGGGATATCGATGCCGTTGTCGTAACCAGCACACAACAGGTTCAAGCAGGTGATGCAATAACGATACAGGTAACGGATGGGCATATCCATGCCAGTGTCCAGTGATAACCTTACTGATAGGTGTAAAAAATATGGAAACATTAACCTTTGAAGAAGCTTTTGCGCAGCTTGAAGCGGCGGTTGCAGCTTTACAGGATGGACAGATGCCCCTTGAACAGGCGCTGCACCATTATGAAGAAGGCATGAAACTGGCCCAATACTGTAATGATTTGTTGCAAAAAGCAGAACTTCGTGTACAGCAATTACGTGTCAATGATGAAGGCGTGCCCGTGGTAATGCCTTTTGAAGCCGAATAGGGGTAAGAAAAATAAAGCAAGCATAATGAAGACCATCTTTGACAATCGAATCCTGGTAGCTGCCGTTGCCGCATGGGCGATTGCGCAGCTTTCTAAAACGCTTTTTGAATTATTTCGATACCGGCAGCTTAAACTCAGTCGCCTCGTCTCATCGGGTGGCATGCCCAGTTCGCACTCAGCCCTGGTCACGGGCCTCGCCGCAGCGACAGGGCGTGTGACGGGCATCGATTCAGCCGCTTTTGCCATCACAATCGTCCTGGCAGGTATCGTGATGTATGACGCTGCAGGCGTACGTCGCGCCGTCAGTATCCAGGCGCGTATCCTCAATCAGATGATCGACGAGGCCTTTCAGGGCAAACCTTTTGCTGAAAAGCGCTTGCGGGAACTGATCGGACATACTCCCATGCAGGTGATAGTGGGAGGACTTCTGGGGGTGGGTGTGGCGCTTATTCTCACGGGGTAGCAGGGATATCTCCAGAGCATCCCTACACAGGGTATCCGCAAGGATGGAGTTCCGTTCTGTACCTGTTTGTCGATGAGGCATGGAATGTTCAAGATTATATGCTCCTCGTACACATAGTTTTTGTCTGGTCAGGATAGTGAGCAAATAGTGAGCATTTTGCTCACTATTTTTTTGATTTTTGGACGCCGGTTGCTTGCTTCTGTGCCGTCAGTGTTTCCCCACTGTTGTGTTTGCTAACGAGGAGGTCGACCTGGTCAGGGCGTTCTTTTTTCAGGTCGTGGAAGGCGCGAGAGTGGTGAACGGCAAGTGAGTTGAGCAGGAGGTTGTCCATGGTGAGTATTCCTTTTGATGGATGTTGTGCGCGTATCCATGCTGGCGCAAGGTTATGAATAGGATTGGCAGTGGTTGGTGCTGCGCTTCTCTTTTCATTGTAGCAGATGTACCAAAACCGCAGCAGGATACCCGCAGGCGGAATCATAAAACACTACCTTATTGACAAGTTTTATGGTATACTTCCGCGCAAGGTAGAACCTTTCTATCCTCCTCTCTGCTTTTGAAATCCATGGTTCTTATGGCATCATCAAGTATCCGGGAAGTTACAACCTCAGCAACTCTGGAGGAGAAAAAGAAGCTCCGCAAAGAGTTCAACTACTTCGACATGATCTTCTACACGGTAGCAGCAATTATTGGTATCGATACACTTGGAGCCGTTTCTTCTCATGGGCCGCAAGTCCTTACATGGCTGCTTATTTCAGCCGTCACCTTCTTGATTCCCTATGGTTTGCTTACCGCGGAAATTGGCAGTACCTTTACCCAGTCGCACCTACGCGATTGCCTCTCTTGATCGCACTGCCCCCTCCCTGTTGGGTCGCTTTAGCGGGATGTATGGTACGCCCATCGCTGTCAATACGATGTCTGGTATCGTGGCAACGGTAGCGATGGCGGCAGCAATTCTGATCACTGAGTTTGGTTCTGGCAATGTCGGTACGCTCTTCAACCTGGTGCTTGGCTTCACCATCTCGACAACGACGCTGTCGTACCTGTTTATCTTCCCCACGTTCCTGATCCTGCGCTATAAATATCCCAATGTACACCGTCCCTACAAGGTCCCTGGCGGCATGGTTGGTGCCTGGATTGTAACGGTTTTGCCCCTGGCGTATGCTCTGATCGCCAGCTACTTTATTCTGATCCCGACCGATTCCTCAGTTAGCAGCTACGGTGTAAGTCGTCTCACCTATGAACTGACCCAGTTCTTACCACTGGCTTTCATCGTATTGCTGACTGCAGTGTTCTTTATATGGGGTCAGTCAGAGAAACGTAACCGGGATGTAGTTGTGGAGCTGAGTCCTGGTGAGGATACGGTCGAGGGGTTGGGTGGAGTTACAGGCGATTAATCGCTAGACGCTTACTTTTCCTTGTGATATGCTTGTCGAAAAAGATTGACAAGACAGGCATATCACAAGGATATTGTTATGGCTTCGAATACAACACAAGAAAAATCGTTCCCTATCCTTCCACTTTTGTTGACCCTTGGTGCCACAGCGGGACTATCGGCGCTCGCTGTGCGTTTCTATCGTCGTCCATATGAGACGCTGATCGATGTGGCACACGCAGGTATGCTCTTGAGCGGTGTACGGGAAGAAACTATCGACGCGGGTGGACTCCCCATGCATTTCTACTGTACCGGACGGCGCGGTACTCCAGTCGTCCTGGTACATGGCCTTGGCAGTTCGGCTGAAACCTGGGCACCCCTCATGTGGCTTCTGAGCAAAGAGTTACTCGTCTACGCGGCTGACATGCCCGGATTCGGCAGAACGCCCATGGCACCTGAAGGAGTCAACATTCTCACGCATGTCCTATACCTGGAACGCTTTCTCAACGCACTTGGCTATCCTCGTGTAATACTCGCATGCAATTCGCTGGGAGGCTG
>Ga0137361_10003188_pt1 | contig 10579 bp, 9 predicted proteins | sample Mad1_80_16metaG_FD_104923 | JGI IMG/M metagenome (GOLD analysis project Ga0137361, IMG submission 104923) | Vadose zone soil microbial communities from Angelo Coast Range Reserve, California, USA - Mad1_80_16 metaG | ecosystem: Environmental > Terrestrial > Soil > Vadose zone | place: USA... | reverse complement strand
CCGAGAACGCGCTTCGTGCCGCTCAAGACGAGCGAACAGCAGGCAGCCCAAATGCTGGCTGGCGTGCGCGATCAATTGATTCGGCGGCGCACCCAGCTTTCGAACACCATCCGAGGCCATGCCGCGGAATTTGGCCTGATTGCCCCGACCGGGCTTGCCAGGATTGAGCCGCTGCTTGCCCAGATCGCCAGTGAAGAGACGGTTCCAGCGCTCGCTAAGGAGCTGTTCGCCGTGCTGGCTGAAGATTATCGCGCTCTTGGCTCACGCATCGGGAAGGTCGACGCCAAGCTCATGGTCTTTCATCGCCAGGACGAAGTCTCGAGGCGTCTGGCGAAAGTGCCGGCGATCGGACCTATCGGCGCGACACTTCTGAGCATCAAAGTCTCTGACGCCAAAGCGTTCCGATCGGGACGCGATTTTGCGGCCTGGATCGGCTTGACGCCGAAGAACCATTCGACCGCCGGCAAGACGCGGCTCGGCGCGATCACGAGAGCCGGCGATGCGATGCTGAGACGCGTGCTCGTCGTCGGCGCGATGGCGGTGATTCAGCAGCTGAAGCGACGCAAAGAGCCGCCTCCAAGCTGGCTCGGCGAATTGCTCAAGCGCAAGCCCGCGATGGTGGCTGCAGTCGCGCTCGCCAATAAGACGGCCCGAATCGCCTGGAAGCTGATGGTGACAGGCGAACGCTATGAACCTCGTCCGAACCAGGCGATCGTCGCGCCGTGCTCGGCGCCGTCAAGGCCGCTTCGCGCCGCTGATCGCGGTGGCCTTCGGCCAGCCTTGACCGCGCCTGCGCTCCGCGCGCCGGCGTCTCCTTAGGTCGGGACGAAGAAACATCCAGCGGTCGAACAAAGAAACCGAACTTACGAGCTTGCATGAGAAGGATGATGGCGTGATCGATCGGTCCAAGACGCAAGACACTCCGCGCCACCCAGCGGCACGCGATGCCGCCCGGCTGTTTGGAACTTGCGTCGCGAAACCCATCTTGGCCAGCGGCCCTATGCGGCTGCATCAACAGGCCGGACATATGATCGCAAGCGATCGCATTCCAGCAACCAACTCATTGCAAGACGGGCGCCGTCCACATATGGGTGGCCCTGTCAAGCAGGGCCATGACATCTCATGATCAAATTTCGTGCTTGCGGATGCAGGCGGCGAGGTGCTCGCGGGCGGGATTCTCGTTCGGCACGCCCATATGTTCGAGAGGCGGCACGATCTCGCTGCAGGCGGGGATCGCGTAAGGACAGCGCGGGTGGAAGGGACAGCCGGGCGGCGGATTGACCGGACTCGGCGCCTCGCCTTTGACGGGCGCGGCATCGTGGCGTTGGTTCGGATCGGGAACGGGAATCGCCTCGATCAGCGCGCGCGTATAGGGATGCGCGGGCTTGTTGAAGATCGTATCGACAGGGCCCTTCTCGACGATGCGCCCCAAATACATGATCGCGATGGTGTCGCTGAGGTGCTCGACGACCGAGAGATCGTGGCTGATGAAGACATAGGTCAAATGGCGTTCGCGCTGCAGCCGCACCATCAGGTTCAGCACTTGGCTGCGCACCGAGACGTCGAGCGCCGAGACCGGCTCGTCGGCGATGACGAGCTTCGGATCGAGCGCGAGCGCGCGTGCGATGCCGATGCGCTGGCGCTGGCCGCCGGAGAATTCGTGCGGATAGCGCTCGAGCATCTCGCCGGTGAGCCCGACGGTTTCGAGGAGCGCGCGCACCGTCTCGATCTGCTCGGGCTTGGTGCCCATTTTGTGCACCAGCAGCGGCTCGCGCACGATCTCGCCCACGGTCATGCGCGGATTGAGCGAGGAATAAGGATCCTGGAAGATGATCTGGATGTCGCGGCGGAGCTGGAAGAGCTCGGATTTCGAGGCGCGCGCGATGTCCTTGCCCGCGAAGAGCACGCGGCCCTCGGTCGGGTCTTCGAGCCGCATCACCGTGCGGCCAAAGGTCGACTTGCCGCAGCCGGATTCGCCGACGAGACCCAGCGTCTCGCCTTCCATGACGGAGAGATTGACGCCATCGACCGCGCGCACGTCGCCGATTTTCGCGCCGAAGACGCCGCCGCGGACCGGATAATACTTCTTCAACCCCTCGACGACGAGGAGAGGCGCGGCGCCGGAGCCGATATTCGCGCTCACGGCTCTTCTCCGTAAACGGGATAATGGCAGGCGACGAGGCCGCCTTCGAAGGGTCGGAGCTGCGGGTCTTCCTCGAAGCAGCGTTTCTGCTCGGCGGCGCTCAACCGCTTGCGCTTCCAGCAGCGGTCGGCGAAGCGGCAGAATTTCGGTGGATCGAGCAGCGAGGGCACCACGCCCTCGATGGTCGGCAGCTCCATCTTCTTGGGCGTGCCCTTCTGCGGCAGGCTGCGCAGCAGGCCGCGCGTATAGGGATGCCGGCTGCGCCTGAAGATGTCGTAGACGTCGTCCTGCTCGACGATGCGGCCGGCATACATGACGGCGACGTCGTCGCACATCTCGGCCACCACGCCCATGTCGTGGGTGATGAAGAGGACGGCCGCGCCGGTGTTGCGCTGCAGCTCGCGGATGAGCTGAAGGATCTGCGCCTGAATGGTGACGTCGAGCGCGGTGGTCGGCTCATCGGCGATCAGGAGATGCGGCTCGGTCAAGAGCGCCATCGCGATCATGACGCGCTGCTTCATGCCGCCGGACAGTTCGTGCGGATAATTGGTGAGGCGGGAGGCGGCATCCGCGATGCCGACGGTCGCGAGCATCTCGACGGCGCGGGCGCGCGCTTCCTCCCGGTTCATGGCGAAGCGCAGCTTCAGCACCTCGCCCAGCTGCTTCTCGATCGTCATCACCGGATTGAGCGAGGTCATCGGATCCTGGAAGATCATCGCGATGTCCTTGCCGCGGATCTTCGGGAGTTCCTCGCTCGGAAGCTTGAGCAGATCGGTGCCGTTAAAGCGGATCTCGCCGCCGAGATATTTTCCCGGCGGCGACGGCACGAGGCGCAGGATCGATGTGGCGGTGACACTCTTGCCGCAGCCGGATTCGCCGACGAGGCCGAGGGTTCGGCCCTTGTCGAGGCTGAGCGACACGCCGTCGACGGCCTGCACCAGCCCCGCCTCGGTGTCGAAGCCCACTTTTAAATTGTCGATTTCCAGCAGCGGCAATGGTGTGACCTTGGAGCGTACTTTTCGTTCAATTCAGATAGTCCCCCCACCCGCCCTCCTTCGCTGCTGCGCAGCTACGGAGGGCGACCTCCCCACAAGGGGGAGGTGGGTTTGAGGGTTAGTCGAAGGAGGGAGATCGCGAGCAGGTGGGAATCATTGTGAGTTTGTCCGATCGTTGCTTCTTGGATGCGATCACTGAAATCTCTTGCGGACGTTGTAGAAGTCTTTGTCGAGATTGGTATCGAGGGGATAGGCCTTGTTGGTGCGCTTGGCTTCTTCGAGCGCGGCTTTCTTCGCGGGATCGATCCAGTAAACCAGCCAGTCGGTGACCTGCTGCGTCCGGCGCGGCAAATAGAACTCCGGAAACTGGATATAGTCCCAGTACACCACCCTGATATAGGGCGACGTCCAGAACGGAATGTAGAACGATTCGTCGTGCACGATCTGATCGATGCGCCACATCGCGTTGCGGCGCGCTTCGGGGTCCAGACTCTCCTCATAGGTCTTGATCAGCCCGTCGACTTCGCTCGTACCGAAGCCCCAAAAGTCGTTGTTTGCTTCCTTGCTGTTCTTGAACTCGGTCCCGAGATATTGCCTGGGTTCGGGATAGAGTCCCGACGTCATCCCGACATTCAACATCTCGAATTTGCGATGCAGCGCGCGCTCGAACATTGCGCCGGGCTCCAAAAGCTGCAGGCGCATGTCGATTCCGGCGCGACGAAAATCCTGCTGGATCACGGTCAAGTGGGGTTCCAACCCCTTGGCATCGTAGATCAGCGTGAAGGTCGCTTTCTCGCCCTTGTCGTTGACCAGGATGTCGTCGGTGTCCGTGCGCGTGAAAAGCAAGCCGTAAGCCACATTGCGGAGTTTCGCGAACGTGCTCTGGTTGCGAATGCTGTCGGGGCGATGAAATCCGGCCTTCTCGAGATGCTCGCGAGCTTTCTCAGAGCTAAATTCGGAAGTTTGGAGATTCGGGTTGGCGAACTCCGTGCCTTCGAAGAACGACTTGATGCGGAAATATTCGTTGTACATCAGATTCCGGTTGAGCCGCTCGAAGTTGAACAGATATTGCAGCGCGAGGCGAAATTCCTTGTTCCGGAAAATCGGCGCCTCGAGATTCAGGTGCAGCCCCGAAACGCCGGAAGGCATGTCGACAAAAACGCGCGCACGATGGAGCCAACCATTGGTGACGGCGGGGAAGGTATAGATCTCGTTCCAGTTCCTGGCCGTGCCCTCGACCATCATGTCGAGCTCGCCACGTCTTACATAGTCGAGCTCGCGTTCCGGCGGAATCACGCGCAGGTGAATCTGATCGAAATTGAACTGCCCGATGAAATAGCGCTTCTTATCCCCCCACCAGTTCGGGACTCGTCTGAACGTGATCGATTGCCCGCGCTCCACTTCGGACACAACGTAAGGCCCGACGGCAATCTGCCACTGATTGGTCGTTCGCGTGACCCAATCCTTGTCCAGCACGGTCGCATGCGCCGGCGTCGGCCATAGGCCGGCATAATCGACGAGCGGACGCCAGCTCGGCCGCGTGCCCACGATTCGAAGCGTGTAATCGTCGATCTTGTCGACGGACTGGTAATACCGTTCGGCATAGGAATTGTAGAACGGATCGAGGATGAACTTCGACTGCATCATCTTCCAGGTGAAGACATAGTCGTCGGCGGTGATCTTGTGGCCGTCGGAAAATTTCGCGTCAGGGTCGAGCTTGAAATAGATCGTTTTCTGATCCTTCTGCACCGACCAATGCGTCGCCATGATGGGAATGAATTTGTCGGTGACCGGGTGCCTTCCCACCAGTCCGAAGGCAACCGTGAATTGCTGATTCCACGCGGCGAAAAAGTCGTTGTTGTTGGGTCCCATGATGCGAAAGGTCAGCGGATAGGCGCCGATCGCGACATTGTAGGTGCCGCCGCGGATGGCCTTCTCCGAGCCGATCAGGGGCTCCTCATTGTCGGTTTCCCAAACAATGTCCTTGGGCAGCGTGGCAGGCGCCGCCGTTGCAGCCGGTGCGGACTGTGCGCCTTCCGCGGCAAAGATCGCGGCGCTTCCCGCAGGAAGCAGCAGGCTGGAGAAAACGATCGCGGCGAGGAGCTTCTTCATTTTTGCACCTACTCGTATTTGGCGTAGCGCTTCGGATCGAAGGCTTCGCGGACCGATTCGCCGATGAAGACGACGAGAATGAGGGTGATGGAGATGGCCGCGAACGGCGCCAGCGTCAGCCACAGCTTGTCGCGGTTCTCAGGCAGCAGCGCCTGATCGATCAGCTGGCCCCAGCTCGGCGTCGGCGCAGGCAGGCCATACCCGAGATAATCCAATGCGGTGAGCGCGAAGATCGCGCCGACGACGGCAAACGGCGTGAACGTGACCAAGGGCGTCAGGCAATTGGGCAACAGATGGCGGAAGATGATGCGAAAATGCGAAGCGCCATAGGATTTCGCGGCGAGTCAATATTCCTTGGTTTTTTCGCGATACATCTCGGTACGCATGTAGAAGGTGATGCCGACCCATTGGAATATGGCCATGATCCCAACCAGCAGCCAAAACGTTGGCGTCAAGAGCGCGGCCAGGATGATCACCACGTAAAGAAACGGAATCGAGATCAAGATCTCGATCAAGCGCTGGCTTACGATGTCGAAGCGGCCGCCGAGATAGCCCTGAAGACTGCCGATGAAGGTGCCGATTACCTGACCGATTACGGTCAAGATAAGGGCAAAAAAGATCGAGACGCGAAAACCGTAAAGCAGGCGCGAGGCGACGTCGCGCCCCTGGCTGTCGGTGCCGAGATAATGGCGCCGCGCGGAATCGGGGGCATTCGGCGGCACGCGCCCAAGATTGCGGAGCGAGGGCATCCCTCCCGATTTGGCCAAGCTGACGAGGGTGCCGGTCGGCGATTTCGTGCGGTCGGCGAGGATGGTCATGATCTCGCCGTTCGAGATCAAGTCCGCGAGCTCATCCAAGCGGTCGCGGCGCGCAAGCCGCTCGGCGACGTCGCGATTTCCCGCCGTGAGCTGAACTTGGATATCGTTGAGGATCTCGTTGTACCAGAAGTCGCTGGCGTATGGGTCCCACGGGATCGGCGGCATGATGACGTAATTCCGGCGATTGGGATATTTCATGTCCAACTGAGCGAGCTTCTGATTATCTTCGCCCGCCTGCGCCGCTTCGCGATCATAGAAATAGCGCTCGGCCTGCCATTCGCGCTGCAGCCTGAGATATTCGGTTTCGATATCGGCCGTCGACCAGCCGGCGGGCGGCGCCTGATTGAAGGTGGCCATGTTGAGATATTGAAACGTCGGGAAGAACCAATGTCCCTGGTAACTGACGAAGAGCGCACGGCTTTCGGCGAGCAAAGGCGCGAAGATCGACAGCACGATCGCCGCCGTCAAAATCACGAAAGAGTAATAGCCGCGCTTGATCTGGCGGAAGCGCGCGAAGCGCCGGCGGGTAATGGGGTCGAGCTTGATCCACGCCATCTTGCTACTCGAAGCGCACGCGCGGGTCGACGAAAGCGACGGCAAGATCGGAAAGGAGGTTTCCGAGCAACAACACCACGCTGTCGATCACCAAAATACCCATGACGACGGGGAAATCGCGCGCCTGGATCGCCTCGAAGGCGAGCAGGCCGATGCCCTCGATGTTGAAGACGCGCTCGATCAGGAAGCTGCCGGCGACGAAGATGCCGAGAAGACTGCCGATGCTGGTGGCCATCGGAATGAGCGAATTGCGCAAGGCATGCACGAAGACGGCACGGCGCCAGCTCAGCCCCTTGGCGAGAGCGGTCCTGACATAATCGGCGCTCATATTCTCCATCAGGCTGTTCTTCATCAGCATGGTGTCGATGGCGAAAGCGCCGATCAGATAGGCGATGAGCGGCAAGACCGAATGCCAGACGATATCCATCGCCTTGGCGAACGCCGGCAGGGACGCCGCCCCGGGCGATTGGAAGTTGCCGAGGGGAAAAATCTGGAACTGCACCGCAAGAACGTTGACCAGCACGGCGCCCAGCGCAAATCCCGGCACGGCGTAGCCGATGAAGATGAGAGCCGAGGTAAAATTGTCCACCGGCGTTCGGTGTCGAATGGCCTTGACGATGCCGAGCGGAATCGAAATCGCATAAACGAAAATGGCGGTGATGATGCCGTAATAAACGGACACCGGCAGGCGCTGCGCGATCACCCGAAGCACCGGCTCATTGTAGCGGAACGATTGCCCGAGATTGAGCTGGACTGTCTGATACAGCCAAGTCGCATAAGCAATGGGAAGCGGCTTGTCGAAGCCATAAAACTGGCGCAGCTGCTGCAATTGCGCGTCGGGAATGACGAGCTGCGGTATGCGCCCGCCTCCGCCGCCGCCGACCTCCCCGTCGCCGCCCGCACCAGCGAGTTGCAGGCGAAGTTGGTCGATCGGGCCGCCGGGGACGAATTGGCACAGCAGAAAGGTCGCGAAGGTGATTCCGATGAAGGTCGGAATCATCAGCAGCAGCCGCCGCACCACGTAATTGCGCAAAGCTTCGCCGCGTGATTTCAAACTTTGGTCTCCTTCGGGCCCTTGGGCACGCGCAATCTTACTCCGGGAAGACGCGCCGTCGCTCGTAACGTGGGCGTGTCCTCGGAAGGGTTCATCTTACAGACAATTAACGGGAGCGCGAGGCGTTGGCGGGGCTTTTAGGAAGCGTTTTCCGACCGCCATAGGTCGGTTCGGTACTGCAGGTTCAACCAGAACTCGGCGCTGTTGCCGAACACTCGGGCGAGAATAAGTGCTGTCGGGGCAGTCATCGGCCTACGCTGATTGCACAGTTCGTTGACATGCTTACGCGGCACGCCCATGGCCTGAGCCAAGGCACCTTGGGCGAGCCCCATGGGTTTCATGAATTCTTGGACGAGAATTTCACCGATGCTTGCCGGCTTGCGCTTGGTCATCAACATAGCCAACCTCAAATAGGTTTCCGAAGCGCCCTTCGCAATTAGTGATCGAGGCCTTTAGCTCGACCTCTTGGCAATCGCAACATTGCGGCGTGCACAATTCACCCTCGAGTTTTTCATTCATTTTCGTCAGCGATGGACATGGGCCAGCATCCGTCGGGAAGGGGCGGCTCTAACTGTTTTTCTCTGCCACCATCAATGAATTGTATCTACTAGATTATTCTACTTTTGTACTTGTTTTGTTCTAACAACGGCAGTACTATTACATCGGCAGAAAATACGTCACCTTCGCACCGAGCGGTGCGAGGGAGCGAGTTCGTCGCTAACCTCGTCAGTCGCAGAGCAGCGAGCGGAGTTTGTATGGCTGATTCTACTTCAATCGAATGGACGAATGCGACGTGGAACCCAGTTACGGGTTGCACGAAGATCAGTCCTGGCTGCGACCATTGTTATGCTGAAAGATTCTCCGAACGCTTCCGCGGTGTCGCTCGACATCCCTTTGAAATGGGATTCGATCTAACTCTGCGCCCCGAACGGCTTAAACAACCGTTTCGGTGGCGACACTCGCGCATGATTTTTGTCAATTCCATGAGCGATCTCTTTCACAAGATGGTCCCGCTTTCATTCGTTGATCAAGTATTCGACGCAATGGAGGTTGCCAACTGGCATAGATTTCAGCTTCTAACAAAGCGCAGCTCTCGCATGCGCGACTATGTGCGGAGTCGCTACGCCGATGCTGGCGCCCCACCACATATATGGCTCGGCGTATCAGTTGAGGATGGAATGAGGGTGTCGCGAATTCGGCATCTTATCCAAACGCCTGTTCCAATCCGATTTCTCTCCATCGAACCCTTGATTGGACCTATTGGGAAGCTTCCATTGGATGGCATCGGTTGGGTGATCGTTGGTGGCGAATCTGGCCCTAACGCTCGTCCAATGAACCCCGAATGGGTCCGTGGAATTCACGACCAGTGCATCGCACAGAACATCCCTTTCTTCTTTAAGCAATGGGGTGGTATCCGAGCGAAGTCAGGTGGCCGGCTCCTGGATGGCGTTGAGTGGAATGAGTTCCCGCACTTTCTGTCATACGAGAAACATGCACCGCACTTAATAGCAGCCGAATAGACTCCAGCATGAAGCCACCGGAATTTTATCGAGGGCGCGAGCAAACTTACCTCAAGCACTTTTTCCTTGAACGGTACCTAGAACGAGTTGCGTACAATATCCTGTCCTTCAAGAATGAATTTGTTTATGTCGATGGTTTTTCTGGGCCCTGGAAGTCTGCGGACGAGGATTATGAAGATACGTCCTTCGTCATCGCGCTCAAGAAATTGCGAACGGTAAGAGATGGGCTCAAAACACGTGGGCGCGATGTTAAGATTCGGTGCCTCTTCAACGACAATAACAGCGCCGCCTATGAAAGCCTAAAGTCTGCCGTCAGCTCTGTGCACGACATCGAAATTCGACCACTCTGCCGAGATTTCGAGGAGGTCGTTCCCGAAATTGTCAAATTCGTCGGCAACTCCTTCTCGCTTACATTCATTGATCCGACAGGGTGGCGTGGATTTGGCCTTCAGAAAATCCGTCCCTGTGTTGCAGTTGCCGGGCGAAGTGATCGTGAATTTCATGTTCGACTTCGTAAACCGATTCCTAGAGGACCCACGACCAGAGATCGCCGAAACGTTCAACCCTCTCTTTGGCGGCCCTAACTGGTATTCGGAGGTTGAAAGCAGGGTGCGTGCGGGCGAAGCGCGCGAGGACGCAGTGCTTGATGTTTACCGCAGTCGATTCAAAAAATTTGGCAATTTCAATCACGTTACGTCAACGCGCATTCTGAAGCCTCTCGCCGACAGGTCATTCTTTCATTTGGTTTACGGTACGCGACACTGGAAGGGGTTAGTCGAATTCCGTGGCGTGGAAAGAAAAGCGATTGATGTACAAGAGCAAGTTCGTGACGAGGCAAAGATCACTAATCGCGTTCAACGAACTGGCCAAGAAGATCTATTCGCAAAAACGGGTATGAAGACCGAATCGCGTACGTTTGAATCTGAGCGGAATAACAATCTCCAACACGGTCTCGCTATCACACGTGAGAATCTCTCTCGACGTGGCTCGATGAAATACGAGGCGGTTTTGAGTCACGCTCTCGAGTTGCCGTTGGTATGGGAAAGCGATGTGCAGAAATGGCTGCAGCAAATGCGGCAGGACCGGGACATTGAAATTCCCGAGCTTAGCGGTAAGTCCCGAACTGCTAAATTTGGGTACACAATAGTATGGAAGCGCTCGCGTAATTGACCTGAAACTTTTTCACGGCACAGCTCTACGTCCCTCAATTCTTCTTAGTCCCCGAAGGGGTCGGAGGGGGGTGAGGATTCGAAGTCGATGACGATGGTTTTGAGCTCGGTGAAGTCGTGGAGGGCTTCGAGGCCGTTTTCGCGGCCCATGCCGCTCAGCTTGTAGCCGCCATAGGGCAGCATCCAATGCGTGGAGCGGAAGGTGTTGACGGT
>Ga0137361_10003185_pt1 | contig 10585 bp, 7 predicted proteins | sample Mad1_80_16metaG_FD_104923 | JGI IMG/M metagenome (GOLD analysis project Ga0137361, IMG submission 104923) | Vadose zone soil microbial communities from Angelo Coast Range Reserve, California, USA - Mad1_80_16 metaG | ecosystem: Environmental > Terrestrial > Soil > Vadose zone | place: USA... | reverse complement strand
GTTTTTCGTCGCGTGAAAAGCTGCGACGTTTGGCAGACAGCTTCGATGGGTTACGGCGTCGTGACGCAGGCGTGGAACTTGTTGGAGTATTCCGGCTGAATGGCGTACGACTTTCCGGAAATTAAAAACGCGCCGTACGTGCCGAACGCACTCTCGCAAATGTCCCCGATTTCCGCGCCAAATTCTATAAGCGAACTCCGCGCGAACCAGGCGGTACCATCCGGGTCTGTGATGGTCTCAATCAGTTCGTGCGAAAGGGTGCTGCTGGTTGAATCCACCAGGGCGCCGTTAGGGCTGGGCTGAGCCACCGAACAGCCCCGAACGTTTTGAAACGGCTCGACGGAATAAAGGACGTGACCGATATCCTGGAAATCCACGCTGCCGTGATACGCGCAGAAAACAAATGTCGATGTGTTGTCCGGCGAATAGCATACGTTTGCAGAAGTGCAGACGTCGACGCCGCTGCGCAAAAAGATGTGGTAGACGTGATCGTACCCCGAGCCGTGTGCCCGCGCCGCCGTGTGCACAAGTTGCAGGATATTGCTGGAGGTCAATTTCGCTGGAAGTGCCGTGTTGATTGACGTCGCCGTGCCCACCGTGTAGCGATTGTTTCCCGTGGCGCCGACATATTCGTCCGTCACGTGAATGAAATTACTGACCGCGAGACGCGAGAGAAATGTGGAAGGAGTTCCCCAACAACTCGCGGCGCAATTTACGTACACATTGTTGGACTGCACAGTGGTAAGCACCTTGCCATGATTGGTATTGCTCAGGTCCGCGGGATAGAACCCTGGAGCAGGAACGCCCGGTACCGTAGGGACAGCGAACGGAGAGGCAGTGGGTCCGGTTTCGGTGGCCGAGGAACTCTCTTGGGGATCGCTCTTACGGATTTCCGGATCCTGGTAGCGCCCTCGGAGAGCCGCGCTGGAGCGTAGCGGATGAAGATGAACGTGGTGCCCGGCGACATACTCCGCGGCGACCTCATCATTCGTCGTGACCTGCAATGACTGCGCGGATTCCTGCCGCGCTGCCGGTTCGTTCTGCGCGGCGATTCCGGAAAATTTGAGCGACCCGGCTCCGAACAATAAGAATGTGACTCCGATAAAAATGCGTGAAACGCGAATCAACGTCATTATGTTTTTGACCCCTTGAGTTGGAATGGATACTTCGGAAGTGGGCCGGGGAGCTATGAGCTGGAGGCATTCAGTTATCGCTGCGGCACGTTCGGAAGTCAATGGAAAACCCTAGAAAAATTTGTTAGAAACCCTACTTTGGCATACAGTGAAAGCTGGATTCGGGCTAAAGAAGCAAAGGGGCAGTGGTAACTTTCCGGGCTTTACAGTAATATTCCTGCAATGGTTCCGGTGGCCCTGCTGCCGCACCAGGTAATCCGCGAAGTGTCCAGCCCGCTTCTGCCCGGCCCAGAATCATCGAACGGTACAAACAGGAACTCAGCTCAAATTCGAATGGAGGAATACCCCATGAAGCGGGTCATCGAAATAGCGATCGCGGCCAGCGTGGTGCTGCTGGTGGGAGGCTGCGCAACGAAGAAGTACGTTGCCAAGCAAACAGATCCCATCGCCGCCAAAGTCAGCGAAGTGGAAAAGCAAGCGCAGAACACCCAAAAACAGTTGGAAGGTGACGAGCCCAAGATCAGCGCGGCAGCCGAGAAAGCGGATTCCGCGGATGCGCGCGCTGGCGACGCCCTCGGGCGTGCGGATGCCGCCTCCAAGAAAACCGACCAGGTGAAATCCGACCTCACCAGCCAGTTTCACAGCGAGCTGAACGAACGCATTGCGAACATTGACGATTACAAGCCCGCCGGCGATGTCACCGTATTGTTCAAATTTAATTCCGCGAAGTTGACCGATGATGCGAAACAGCAGCTCGACCAACTCGGCGGCTCCAAGGTCGGAAGCATGAAGCGCTATTTCGTGGCCATCGAAGGCTTCACGGACAAGACCGGCACTCCCGAATATAACCTCGAGCTGAGCCGTCGCCGCGCCGAGGCGGTGCAAACCTACCTCGTAGCGCAGCATAATGTTCCCGTCTATCGCATCCAAATCGTCGGACTCGGCAAGGATAAGCCGGTCAACGACGAAAAAACGCGCGATGATCGGCAGAAGAATCGTCGCGTCGAAGTAACCATCTTCAGCGCGGATACTGGACAAGGCACAGCGGCGCAGAACCCCGGCTCGGCCCAGTAAAACACCCCGCATCATAAGTAGTGACAGTTGCGCACGACCGCGGCGAACGCGGTCGTGTCTCCTGATTGCCCTTGCGATTCAGAAGCCCGCCCGTGTCGAAGATTCCCTTGTTCGCTGGGATGTTCTCCACGCGTCAAGGTCTTCTTTGTTAGAAATTACCCGGCTATTTCTGATGTCGGTAGAACTGTATGTGTGCGTCGAAACATAATACGTTTCGATTTACTCAACGCTCCGACCCGTGTGGAAATGCGGGAAAACCTTCCGCCAAAGAAACCGCCGTATCGAGGTAGCGTTTGTCCCGGAGAGCGCGACCTACCGGGCGCGATTCGCCGCCAGTATCCGGCGAGCCTGCAACAAAGTGCGAACAGCTCTTCGAGTTGCTTCGGAGAGCCCGTCTTCTTTGTCCCGGTACGAGCGCGAACCGGGCCCTAAAGTGGAACACCAGGTTCCATTTCGGGATACGATGAGAACATAGGCACTTACGCTGTAACCACGCAAAACCAAGTATGTAACGTTCCCAAACTGGTACTTCCCTCCTTTCGCCGATTGTTATATATATTTGGTAATGAACGGAATCCATAATTTCCTAATTTGGTAACAGGAATGCTTCTCATTCCCACGATGAACTCCTCGAGTCCAGCGCATGAATGACGAAGCCGCAGCCCTGCGTCAATCGGCGCCCATGAGCATTCTCATCGTGGATGATGAGCCCACCATACGAGAGGCCTGCGCAGAAGTGGCAAAACAAAGCGGCATGAAGGCCATAACCGTCGCCAGCGTCGAAGAAGCTCTGGAGGTCCTGGACAACTCCGCCGTCGATATCGTTCTCACGGACTTAATGCTTGAGCAAACCAGCGGTCTGGAGCTCTTGAAGCGCATACACGACACCAGCCCCATGCTGCCCGTCATTGTGCTGACGCAATATGGAACCATCGATTCGGCTGTCGCCGCCACGCGCCTTGGCGCCGTGGATTACGTAACCAAACCCTTTCGCATCGAGGAGCTGCGCTCACGCCTCGAGCGAGCCGCGCGTGCCGTTGAGTTACAACAGGAAAATCAGCTCTTGCGCGAGCAACTGCGAACCCGCCCAGGGTTTGGCGGCCTCATCGGACTCTCCGAGCGCATGCAGCGCGTCTACAAGATCATTCAGAAAGTGAGCCTGCACGAATATCCGGTTCTAATCCTCGGCGAGAGCGGCACGGGTAAGGAGTTGGTGGCCAAGAGCGTGCATTTCTCCGGTCCACGCAAACAAAAGCCGTTTGTTCCCGTCGATTGCTCTTCCCTGGTTCCGACTTTGATTGAATCTGAGTTGTTCGGCTACGTGAAAGGCGCTTTTACCGGCGCCCTGCACGGGAAACAAGGTTTGCTGGAGGCCGCGAACGGCGGCACCCTCTTTCTCGACGAAATCGGCGACATGCCCGTGGACCTGCAAGCCAAGCTCCTGCGCGCCCTGCAGGAGCGTGAGGTAAAGCCTGTCGGCTCGACGGAGCGGCGCCGCATCGACGTCCGCATCATTGCCGCCACGAACCGCGATCTCGATTCCGCAATCAAGGCTGGTGCGTTCCGACAGGACCTGTATTTCCGGCTCAACGTCGTTCAGGTAAAGCTTCCGCCGCTGCGCGAGCGCAAAAGCGACATACCCTTGCTCGTCACATCCTTTCTGGAGAAATTCTCCGCTTCCCAACAAACCTCTCGAGACATCTCCGAGGATGCTATGCGCCAGTTGATCGCTTACGACTGGCCGGGAAATGTGCGCGAGCTCGAAAATGCGATCGAGCGCGCCGTGGCGCTCGGCTCCGGTCCGATTGTCCACGTGGGAGATTTGCCGAGCAATCTGCAATACCCGACGACCGAACGTCTGCCCGAGAGGAACGAACTGGTGCCTCTCGAAGAGCTCGAGCGCCGCGCCATTCTACGCACCCTGCGCGAAACAGCAGGCGATAAGCTCGCAGCCGCCCGCATTCTGGGCATTGGCAAGACGACGCTCTACCGAAAGCTGAAACAATACAATTTGGAAACGGAAGCCAGCACGCAAAATGCTTAGAGTTGTCGCTAGCGAATGCGTTTGCGAGAACGAAGAGCTGTGTCCTCGCGCGTCACGCTCGTCTGTACTTGGTCAATGCGTAAGCTCTGTAGCCTGAGTTTGTAGGATCAAGTTCAAACTTCCCTTTTTCTCCTTTTTCACTTCGGAACTACAGGCTTACGCAAGTCTCGACATGGAATACGCCGCCTCACGCCCCATCGCATAACCCACGAGTTCTCAACAAGATGAGTGGCTGCCATTGGGCCTTCCCTGTGCAATGCAAATTGCGGGAAGCACCTGTTCGGCGACATCCGCAAACCTGGCCGTCGCCCGACGATGCAGTCAAGGCAGGTTCATGCGGGTTTGGGGGAAATCAAAAGCAAAGCAGAGGGTAACAGTCGGAGTAGCCCGTGCTGCCTTGGAAGGAAAAGTTCGGCACGAACTGCTGGAAGAAGCGGTGCGGACCCTACTAGCAACTGGGGAGGTAGACCGGGTGGGTGTCTGGGTTGAGTTTGTCGAGGATGCCGCACGGGACTCGTGCGAGATCACCAGCTTTCGCGGAATCGTTGCCGATAAAGAAGGAGATGCAACGCCCGCCGAGTGGTCGAGGCTAGCGCCAGAATCCACGCTGCCCGAAGAGTTATTAATTGGGCTGCAAACCGCAGAACAGGAATTGGACGAGTCTGACGCGCGGCCGATGATTGGCGCGCTTATTGAAATGCGCCGCGCGTTGTGGGTTCCGGTCATAGTCCACGGACATATTCGTGGCGTTGTGTTCGCCGGCCAGCGGAAGAAACAAGCGCACGTGCCGCGTGCGCTTTCCCAATCCGTAGCGGCCGAACTGGCCCTAGCTCTGCAACTCGAAGATGAGCGACGCTTGGCGCGCGACCGTCATGATGACTACCGCCGCGTAATCGCCGCTCTGACCGGACCGGAATCGCCCAACGAGATCTTAAATCGCATCGTGAAGGACTGTACGCATAAAGAAGAACACGAAGCCGAACCGAACGCCGTCTTCGCCGCGATTGGCTACCTGAGGGAGTCACCAAAAAGAAGGGATAGTTCTGGTCAAACGGAACAAACCATGCACTTTGCCTGGCACAGTGGAACCGCCGCGTCGATTTGTGCCCTCGAAAGCGGAGAGTTGAGCGCCGTCTGGCGCAGGGCGCTGGAGTCTCATCGCGTCGTCGGCAACGAGCCCGGGACGGCATCGTTGCGCAAGGAAGTCGCGCGCGTGGTGGCCTTTCCCCTCGAAACGGCTGGTGAAAGTCTTGGCGCTCTGGTCGCTGGCATTCGTCGAAGCACCGCCTCGCTGGCTGCGTTGGAGCGACTGGAACTTGGCGCTGCCTTGGCGAGCTCGGCGCTGTCGCAGCTAAAGCGCGGGGAACGGGCTGACGAACGGGAATTACACCACAAAGAAGCGCTCGCAGCCTTCGAAAAGGCGCCCGAACGCAAGCCGAACGCGCATAGCGATGACGCCCTCGCTGAAGTCGTAAACGTAATCGAATGGCTCGAGGAAGGCGTGGTGCTGTTCGGCGCGAATGAAAAAGTTCGTGCCGTGAATACTCGTTTCGCCCAGATCATTGGTTTGTCGCCGGAAGAGCTCGCGGGCATCAAGACGCTCGACGATCTGATTGCCTCACTCTGCGCGCGTGCCTCCGGTGCGCCTAATTTCGCGGAACATTGGCGCCATTCGGATCGCACCGCCAAAAACGCTGTGCGCGAAGAAATCCATCTCGTCCGTCCGGTTCCGCGTTTGATCGAGCGTGCCGCCCGCCCTCTTCTTGATGAAAAAGGCGCGCTCGTCGGCCGCGTCGAAGTCTACCGCGACCTCACCGCCCATCGCGTCTTTCAATCCAAGCTGCTGCAGACGGAAAAGCTTGCCGAACTCGGCCAGATGGTCACTGGAATAGCCCATGAGCTGAGTAGCCCGCTCACGAGCATCCTCGGTTACGCGCAGCGCCTTCTCCTGCGGCGCGATCCAGCCGGCGATTCCCACGAGGCACGCCAGATCTTCCAGGAAGCGGAACGTGCCAGCGCGATCCTCCGCCAGCTCCTTCTCTCCGCCCGGGAATCACGGCCCGAGCGGCGCAGGGTTGCGCTCAACCAGGTCGTCTCCCGTGCTCTCGAGCTTCAGCGCTTCAACGCCGCAGCCAAAAATATTCGCCTGCAGCTCGATCTCGATCCTGTCCTTCCGTTCGTGCAGGGGGACGCCGGCCAGCTTCAACAAGTGCTGATGAACCTCATAGCAAACGCACGGCACGCCATCGATGAGCAAGGCAAAGGCGGCGTAATCCGCATTAAGACCAAACGCATCGCCGAAAAACGCGTACTTCTGGAAATCAGCGATGATGGTCCGGGAATTCCGCAGGCCATTCAAGCTCGCATCTTTGACCCATTTTTCACCACCAAGCCGGCGGGTGTTGGCACGGGCCTCGGCTTGGCCATTGTTCTCGGAATTGTCGGCGAGCACGGTGGTAAATTGCATTTCACCAGCAATCTTGGTCAAGGGACGGTATTCTCCATCGAGTTCCCGGCAGCGGCCGCCGTCGAGATATCCTTGCCCGCAACCGGCGGTGGTTCCCCCCCTCGCACTCGGTTTCAGCAACTGCCTCCGCCTGAATCCCTCGAAACAGGCCACGCCGGCGCGACGCTCGGTGCTTGGGCCGGTACTCGCGTTCTTGTCCTGGAGGATGAACCCACCGTTGCACGTCTAATCGCCGATGTGCTTGAAGACGAAGGATTGCGCGTCGACGTGCTCCTCGATTCTCGTGAAGCGCTCGATCGCGCAGCCCACGAGCAGTACGCCCTTGCTATTTGCGATATGAAAATGCCCAAGCTCGATGGCGAGCAGTTCTACCAGGCTCTCGCCCACGCCAAAAATCCTCTGCGCGATCGTTTCTTATTCGTCACGGGAGACGTTCTCGCCGCGCACACCCGCGAGTTCTTGCAGCGTAATCACCTGCCACACGTGGCGAAACCCTTTCGAGTCGAGGAACTCACGGAAAAAATACGAGCCGTTCTTGAAGCCACCTCGCCGCGCGAGCCTGTACGCGCCTCTACGGCCAAACGAAATGCGGCGAGAAAATAGGGGAGTCCATGATAAATCCCAGGGAACACACCATCTTGCTGGTCAGTGATGATGCCGAGCTGTGCGCCGCCGCACGCCGGGAATTTGAGGATAGGAGAGAAGGGCTGCGCGTCGCCGAGGTGCGCACCGTGGATGCCGCGCGCCGCATCGTCGCTGACGCCGCGCCCACAGTCATCCTTCTCGAAGAAACCTGCGCGACCCCGGAGAGCGAAGGCCCAGTGGCGAAAATGCCGCGCCTGAACTCCGTGGTTTCGGCCCTGGCCGTTCATGCGCCGGTCGTCGTTATTGGCGCGCCAGATCAGCAATCGGAAGTGGCCTCGCTGGTCGCGGCTGGAGCCGCCGATTTCGTTGAACGCGCCGGTGGCTGCCTGCCCGTCGCGCTGGAGATGGTGGAGCGGCGGTTGCGCCAGGCCCAACGCTTGGCGGAAGTAAGGAATGATGCGCGACGGGGTGCCGGAGGAGAAATCTTGAATGGAGAAGCGTTCGGCGAAGTTCTTCGCCATGAGATGAACAATCCGCTCACGGGAATCCTCGGCAACGCGGAGCTGTTGCTCGCCGAGGTCCGCCGAAAAAATGATGGACGCCTTCCGCGGGGTGGCCAGCAGCGTCTCGAGACGATCGCCGCCCTGGCTGTGCGCCTTCGCGAAACGATCCGCCGGCTAAGCGAGGAATGCGAAGCACGCCAGCGCGCGTCACAGTAGCGCACGGAACCCGCCTGAAATTAACTGGCTCCGTGGGTCGCGAAGAATTCCAGTACGCGCCGGCGGAATTCGACAGGCTCGTAGCCCAGCGCCGCGGTATGAAATGCTCGCGGTACGACCCACATCTGCTTTGGGCCAACGGCAGCGGCATAGATACGTCTAGTGTGGCGGCACGGAAGCACCGTGTCGCCCGCGTCGCAGATTAGCAACAACGGAAAGGGCCGGGCAGCCACTGCTCTTTCCGGTGAAACCTCTCCTGCCGGAAAGCCCGCGGCCAGTTCGCCGTGATAGACCATTGCCCACGCGCCGGGCGCGAGCAACGTCATTCCCAGCAAAGGGTACCGTTGCAATCCGGCGTAGTCGTAAGCTGCCTCGCGAAGGCTGGCAAACGACGCTTCGGCTACGACCGCTTCGATACGAGGCTCCACAGCAGCGGATTGCAACGCAATTCCCGCTCCCATCGATTCCCCTAGCGCAAAAAGGTGACGCGGATGCTCCGTCGTCTCGAGCGCGTCCACAATTGCCCTCGAATCATTTCGTTCCAACCAGCCGTAGGTGGCCATCGCCCCGTCGCTCGCTCCGTGCGCACGCGCATCCATCATCACCACGTTGTAACCCGCCCGAAGCAGAACCTCCGCCTGTCCTATCACACCTATGCGGTTGTCAGCGACCCCGTGGAAAACGAGCACCCAATTCCCATTGGGCTTCACCGCGCGAACCTTCCACCCGCGCAGTAGAACGCCATCGGCCGCGCGCACGTCAAACTTTTCCCTGCGCGTTCCGATTTCCGAGAACGCAGAATCCGCTTCCTTGATGAGATCCGGGGAGAGTTCCCTGCGCAGCGGATGCAAGAAAGAAGGGCCAGCGAGCCAGCCCATGCCCGCCGCCACAACCGGCGGCGTAAACGCAAGAATGAAGAGGATGCGTACCGAGCGTCGCATTCTTCAAAAGATACGCGATCCGTCAGCCGTAAGTTCCATAGCTAAAATGCGCCTTGCGCAGAAGCACACTAGGTCGAAACGTGTAGCGCGGGGAAAGTCAAGACCGAAAGAGGACGGATTCCCGTTGAAACGTCTTAAACGCGAGGAAGAGTGCCGCTCCCGCATATACGCACGTCGAAGCAAAAATCAGCACAATCGAATTCCAGTGGTAAGTGCCGCTGATGATCTCTTTACAGACCAGGCTAGTGTTTAGAATCGGGATCAGCGCAAGCTTCGGCGTCAGCTCAACCCCCGGCATCATCGACGCCACCGCTGGAATCACAATCAGGAACGTCATCGGCGTAAGGTAGCTCTGCGCTTCCTTGTAGCTCTTGGCAAAGAGTGCAACGGTCATCAGCACCGCGGAAAAAAGGAACGACAAGGGCAAGGCCATCGCGAAGACGGACGTCACTGAAAGCAGCCCCAGGTTCAAGGCCAAGGTCTGCCCTCCCGAGGTATTCATCAAGTGAGTGTGTCCCAAAATCGCGAACGATGTTCCCATGGAGATCACCGAAAGAATGGCCGTAGCAAGCGAAGCGGAGAAGACCAGGAAAAATTTCCCCATCACCAGGTCCATGCGCGAAATGGGACTCGAAAGAATGGTCTCCATCGTCCCGCGCTCTTTCTCCCCCGCGGTGAGGTCAATCGCCGGATACATCGCGCCGGTCATGCACAAAATAATTACCGTGTATCCTATGAAGCTACCGAATGTCGCGCCGCTTACCTTTTCCGGCGGCGCCACATTCTCCTGTTTAATCGAAAATGGCGACAGCACGGACGCCGGCAGATGCTTCGCCGCAAGCCGATCCTTAACCACCGTATCGCGATAATCCTTCAAGAATTTTTCCAGCCGGTTCGCCCCGAACGACGACTTTATTTCCCCGTCATAGAAATAGATCTTGACCGTTTCGGATTGTCCGGTCTCCAGCGATTTCTCAAATCCTTTCGGAATTTCTACAGCGGCGCGAATGTCCTTGTTCGAAATCTCGTCTTTCCAGTTGGCCGCATAGGGCACGATTTCCAGGCTCTCCAGCTTCTTGATGTTCGCGATCAGTTGCGGTGAATCCTCTCCGCCCAAAATCATGATTTTCGGCGTTTCTTTTTCGGCCTTGCCGACCATCACCACCGCCAGTGCGCTGAATCCCACCATCATCAGCGGAAAAAGAAACAGCGGCACAAGCACGGTGGAAATCAGCGTCCGCCGATCGCGCACCCATTCCGTAAACTCTTTTCGATAAACAATCCCCACCGCCTTCAGGTTCATACGGTTAGGGCCTCCGCTTTCGCTTGCAGCGGGCCCACGACTTTCACAAAAATTTCTTCCAAATCCTGTTCCGCGTATCTTTCCCGCAACTGCGCGAGCGTCCCTTCGGTCAGCAGTTTCCCATCATGGATAATCCCGATCACGTCGCAAAGCTTCTCGACTTCGCTCATGATGTGCGTCGAGAAAATCACCGTCTTCCCCCGATCGCGGCACTCGCGAATAAACGTAGTAATCGTCCGCGCGGTCATAATGTCGAGCCCCAGCGTCGGCTCGTCGAAAATCATCACCGGCGGGTCATGCACCAGCGTCCGCGCAATCG
>Ga0137361_10003182_pt1 | contig 10592 bp, 8 predicted proteins | sample Mad1_80_16metaG_FD_104923 | JGI IMG/M metagenome (GOLD analysis project Ga0137361, IMG submission 104923) | Vadose zone soil microbial communities from Angelo Coast Range Reserve, California, USA - Mad1_80_16 metaG | ecosystem: Environmental > Terrestrial > Soil > Vadose zone | place: USA... | reverse complement strand
GGCATCGGCATGCCATCGGCGGCCTGCAATCTGGCGCGCCTCACCCATGCGCCGGGCATCACGCTGATCTACGAGTCCGGCACCATCGCCACCAAACCCGCCATCCTGCCGCTCTCGATCGGCGACGGCGAACTGTGCGACACTGCGCTCACCACGGTGTCGGTGCCGGAAATGTTCCGCTACTGGCTGCAGGGAGGCCGCATGACGGTCGGCTTCCTGGGCGGCGCCCAGATTGACCGCTACGCCAATCTCAACACCACGGTAGTGGGGCCGTACGACAAGCCCAAGGTACGGCTGCCGGGCGGTGGCGGCGCCCCCGAGATTGCGATCGCATGCGGGGAAATCTTCATCATCATGACCCACGGCAAGCGTGGTTTCGTGGAGAAGCTCGATTTCGTCACCTCGCTCGGCCACGGCGACGGCGGCGACCACAGGGCCCGCCTTGGGGTCAAGACCAAAGGGCCGACCAGGCTCATCACCGACCTGTGCGTGTTCGAACCGGACCCGCTGACCAAGGAGATGACCGTTGTGTCGGTCCACCCGGGCGTGACGCGGGATGAGATCGACCGCAACACCGGCTGGAAGGTCAAATACGCCGCTGACGCCGCCACGACGCCGGCCCCTTCCGCCGAAGAATTGACGGTGCTGCGCGAGCTTCATGCACGCACCAAGCGGGCCCATGGCGATCAGGCGTGAGAAATCTTTATGAAAGAGGCATCCGCTCGCTGTTTCGCTTCCCCAGCAGGCAATCGCGTGTTGCCACCCTCCCCTGCAGGGGGAGGGTCGGATTGCCGAAGGCAGTCCGGGGTGGGGTGACGGCGGTGCAGCAGATGGCGGCGACGCCTCGTATGCGGAAGCGCTGTCACCCCCTCCCGGCCCGCTGGCGCGGGCCGACCTCCCCCCTCCAGGGGGAGGTGAAGGCGAAGGCGCCCATAATGCGACCCTCCAGTGCAAGCGGAGGGGGTGAGGAGTACAAGGAGCCATAATGTGCGACGCCTTCATCTGCGATGCGGTGCGAACGCCGATCGGCCGCTATGGTGGCGTCCTCGCCAAGGTGCGCACCGACGATCTTGCGGCGGTGCCGATCCGGGCGCTCGTCCGGCGCAATCCCGAGGTCGACTGGGCCGCCCTCGATGAGGTGTTCTACGGCTGCGCCAACCAGGCCGGCGAGGACAACCGCAACGTCGCTCGCATGGCGCTGTTGCTGGCGGGTTTGCCGGACAGCGTGCCGGGCATCACGGTCAATCGCCTATGCGCCTCCGGTCTCAACGCGGTCGGCGAGGCCGCGCGCGCGATACGCTGCGGCGAAATCGATTTCGCCATCGCGGGCGGCGTTGAATCCATGACCCGGGCGCCGCTCGTCATGGGCAAGGCGACGGAAGCGTTCCAGCGCGGCGCCGAAATGTTCGATACCACCATCGGGTGGCGCTTCATCAATCCGCTCATGAAGGCGCAATATGGCGTCGACTCCATGGGCGAGACCGGCGAGAACGTCGCGGCGGACTACCAAGTGACACGCCAGGATCAGGATGCGCTGGCGCTGCGCTCGCAGCAGCGTGCCGGCGCCGCCACGGCAGCCGGCTATTTCGCTGAGGAGATCGTCGCCGTCGAAGCGCCCGGCGGCAAGGCCGGCCCCGTCATCGTCGACAAGGACGAGCATCCGCGGCCGGAAACCACCATGGAGCAGCTTGCCAAGCTGCGCGCCGCATTCCGTACGCCCGGCACGGTCACGGCCGGCAATGCGTCCGGTGTCAACGACGGCGCTGCCGCCATGATCGTCGCCTCTGCGGAGGCCGTGAAGCACCACGGCCTCACGCCCCGGGCGCGGGTGCTCGGCATGGCATCGGCCGGGGTGCCGCCACGGGTCATGGGCATCGGCCCGGTGCCGTCGACCCGCAAGCTGATGGAGCGCCTCGGCCTCAAGATCGGCGACTTCGATCTCATCGAGATCAACGAAGCGTTTGCCGCTCAGGCGCTCGCCTGCCTGCGCCAGCTTGGCCTGCCGGACGATGCCGCGCACGTGAACCCCCACGGCGGCGCCATCGCACTCGGACACCCGCTCGGCATGTCGGGGGCGCGGCTGGTGCTCACGGCGGTGCACGGCCTCGAGAAACACGGAGGTAAGCGCGCGCTCGCCACCATGTGCGTCGGCGTCGGGCAGGGCGTGTCGGTGGCGCTAGAAAAAGTATAACAATACCACACAAGAAGAAATCGGATTTGGGCATTTTGGCAAAACGAAATACCCTCTTTTTTGCGTGCTTTGCCTCTTACGAGTGCGTGACGTGAGAGGGGCAAAAGTCGTGGCGATTCCTGGAACGTAGCCCGGATGGAGCGCAGCGTAATCCGGGATGGGCTGACCCCGGATTACGCTGCGCTCCATCCGGGCTACAAGGCTGCCCACAAACCCGTCGAATGCTGAAGGAGATGGCCCGGTGGCAATGAGCCCAGGTTACATTCCGTTTCACCCGAACCCCTCCAAGCCGAAATTCAAGCTGCCGCCCGGGGCAGTCGACGCCCATTGTCATGTGTTCGGTCCGGAGGCGAAGTTTCCCTATGCGCCGGAACGCAAATACACGCCGTGCGACGCGCCTAAGGAAAAGCTGTTCGCGCTGCGGGACTTTCTCGGCCTCGACAAGAACGTCATCGTGCAGGCGAGTTGCCACAGCAAAGACAATCGCGCCTTGATCGATGCGCTTGCCTCCTCCGGCAACCGCGCCAAGGGCGTTGCCTTCGTGGGCGAAGAGGTGACGGATGCGGAGCTCAAAGCCATGCACAGCGCCGGGGTGCGCGGCGTGCGCTTCAACTTCGTGCGCCGCCTGGTCGACGTCACGCCGCGCGACGTACTAGAGCGCATCGCGGCCCGGGTAGCGCCGCTCGGCTGGCACATCGTGGTCTATTTCGAGATGCCAGACCTGCCGGATTTCGAGGCGTTCTTCACGGCGTTGCCGACCACCGTCGTGGTCGACCACATGGGCACCCCCACGGTTGCGAAGGGCGTCGACGATCCGGAAAATCAGCGTTTTATCCGCATGCTGGACAAGCACCAGAACATCTGGAGCAAGGTGACCTGCCCGGAGCGCATGACACGCGCCGGTCCGCCCTACGACGACGTGGTCCCGTTCGGCCGCAGGCTGGTCGAACTCTTCCCCGACCGGGTGCTGTGGGGCACCGATTGGCCCCATCCCAATATGAAGAAGGAGGCGCCCGACGACGGCGTCCTGGTGGATTACATCCCCAAAATCGCGCCGGGCGCCGGCGAGCAGAAGGCGCTGCTGATCGACAATCCGATGCGGCTGTATTGGGGGTAGGACGAGCCGTAGGGTGGGCAAAGGCGGCCGTGAGGTCGCCATCGATGCACAGCGCCGGATCCGCCTTTGCCCACGCCGTCTGGTTGAAGGACGACTCCGACCGCGTGGGCAAAATCGCCCCGGCAACGCTATCTTTGCGGCTCGTCCGTGCAGCGATTTTGCCCACCCTACGGCCTATTCCTCCTCCTTGTATTCCACCGCACCGCGCACGCCGTTGAGGAGCTTGAGCGCAGAGGCGTCCCGCAAACGCTCGGCGGCCTCGCCGAACAGGTCGTCGATTTCGCCTTCGGACAACAGACCCCGGTCACGCAGTGCACGAAGCAAGGCGACGCTTACCGCGAGTGCCACCGACGCCGCATGTGCCGCCGATGCTGCCGATGCCCCGAGCGGGTCGCCGAGGGTCCAGCCTAATTCGAACGCCCCTAATTTCCGCCGGATATCGATTATGGCAGCAGTGCGAGCGGTGCGCTTTGTACTCATGGGCCGATCTCATGAATGTGGGAGCATCGGCAATGTAACGGATTTCCATCCTTGCTTCAAATTGCCCCCAGTGGGCAGGGCGCCCACGCATTGCCAAGCGGCGCAAGCCCATATTAAGTGGCGCCAGGTTCGATGCCATGGAGGGACGCCGATGACGGCGGCTGACGCACACGCCAAAGAAAAGGAATACGACGACATTCCCGGCACGTTCGTGTTCGATGCGGACCGATCGCGCCAGGGCTATCACCTCAACATGTTCTGCATGTCGCTGATGAAGGCGGAGAACCGCAAGGCGTTCAAAGAGAACGAGGGCTCCTATTTGAATCGCTTCGCGTTGACGCCACAGCAGCGCGAAGCCATCCTCAAGCGGGACTACAACCGGATGCTGGAGCTTGGCGGCAACATCTATTTCACCGCCAAACTGGGCGCGACCGACGGCCATTCGTTCCAGCACATCGCGGCCGTGATGACGGGCGCGACCCAGGAAGACTATGCCAAGATGATGCTTGCCGGCGGCCGTACGGTCGAGGGCAACCGCAGCAAATCGGGGCGCGATGCCCCAAAACCTGTGGCACGCAAGGTGGCTCGCAAGCCCGCCGCCAAGGCGGGTGCCAAATCCTCTCCTCGCTCGGCTGCGAAGCGTACCAAGAAGGCAGGATCGAAACGTGGCTAGAATTATCGCAGGCGTGACCTCGTCGCACGTGCCGGCCATCGGCGCTGCGATCGATCTCAAGAAGACCGAGGAGCCCTATTGGAGGCGGGTATTTTCGGGCTTCGAAAGATCCAAGAAATGGATGGCGAACGCCAAGCCGGACGTGGTCATCGCAGTCTATAACGACCATGCCTCCGCGTTCTCGGTTGAGCTCATTCCCACTTTCGCGCTCGGCTGCGCGGCGGAATTTCCGCCTGCCGACGAGGGCTGGGGACCTCGCCCGGTGCCGGTGGTCAAAGGCCACCCGGCGCTCGCGTCCCACATCGCCCAGTCCGTTATCCTCGATGAATTCGATCTCACCATCGTCAACAAGATGGAGGTTGACCACGGCCTCACGGTGCCGCTCAACCTGATGTTCGGCTCGCCCGCGCAATGGCCGTGCCCGGTGATTCCGCTCGCCGTCAATGTGGTGATGTATCCGCCGCCCACCGGCCACCGCTGCTACATGCTGGGCCGCGCGATCCGCAAGGCGGTGCGGTCCTACCCGGAAGATCTGCGCGTCGTGGTCATGGGCACCGGGGGCATGTCGCACCAGATCTCCGGGCCGCGTGCGGGGCTGATCAACAGCAAATTCGATAAGGCCTATCTCGATGGCCTCAGCCGCGACCCCAAGAAGCTCACGCGCATCTCCCACATGGAATTCATGCGCGAGGCCGGGGCCGAAGGCATCGAGATGGTGATGTGGCTCATCATGCGCGGTGCGCTCGACGACAAGGTGAAGGAGGTCTACCGGTTCTACACAGTGCCGGCCTCTAACACCGCGGTCGGCCACATCATCCTGGAAAATATCGAGCGCAAAACGAAAGCCAGGCGGCCTGCCCCGGTCCGGCAAAGCCCTTCAAAAGGGAGACGCGCTGCGGCTACCCCCACCCCTCCCTCCCCCGCAAGCGGGGGAGGGAGGGGTGGGGGTCTTGTGGTCAGGAGCAAGCGATGAAGATTTGCGTAGCCGGGCAGGGCGCGTTCGGTCAGAAGCATCTCGACGCGTTGAAACGTATTGCGGATGTCGAGGTGGTGTCGCTCGTCGGCGGCAACCAGGATGCGACTGCGGAAGTTGCAAAGAAATACGGCATCCCGCACTGGGGCGGCGATCTCGGCGAGGGCATCAGCCGCGCCGACGCCGTCATCCTTACGACTCCGACCCAGATGCACCGCCGCCAGGGCGAGCAAGTGATGCGCGCCGGCAAGCATGTGCTGATCGAAATCCCGATCGCCGACAGCGTGGCGGACGCAGAAGCGCTGGTGAAAATCCAGCAGGAGACCGGTGTCGTCGCCATGGGCGGCCACGTGCGCCGCTTCAATCCGAGCCACCAATGGGTGCACCGGCGCATCCAAAAAGGCGAGCTCAAAATCCAGCAGATGGACGTGCAGACCTATTTCTTCCGCCGTTCAAACATGAATGCGGCCGGCAAGCCGCGCAGCTGGACCGACCATCTGTTGTGGCATCACGCGGCCCACACCGTCGACCTGTTCCAGTACCAGACCGGCGAGACCGTCTCGGAGTGCTTTGCGGTGCAGGGGCCGCGGCACCCGCAGCTCAAGATCGCCATGGACATGGGCATCGTCATGAAGGTGCCGTCGGGCGCCATCCTGACGTTGTCGCTGTCTTTCAATAATGACGGCCCGATCGGCTCGTTCTTCCGCTACATCTGCGACAACGGCACCTACAACGCCTATTACGACGACCTCTTCGACGGCAAGAAGAACCAGATCGACCTCTCCAAGGTCGACGTGTCCATGGACGGCATCGAACTCGAGGATCGCGAATTCATCGCGGCGATACGAGAAAAGCGGCAGCCGAACGGCAGCCTCGCCCAGGTGCTGCCTTGCATGCACGCGCTGGGCAGGATCGAGCAGATCATCGATCCGCACCGCGAAGCGCACGCTTAGCGGGCAAATCTGCACACTGCCCGAACGGAGGCATGCCCGGGATCGATCCTGGAGCAGCCTAGAGCGGGATGACTCTTCTTCGAAGCGTCATCCCGCTCTACCTTATTGTTGGAGCATGATCTTTTCCGAAAGCCGGTTCCACTTTTTGGGATCGCGCTCTCGTTTTAAATCCCGGCGACTAAGGTGCGAGTGACGCGCGCAGGATAGCTCTACTTAATCGGGCATGATTTAATCTCTCGCCTGATAAGCGTCATCACGCTCACGAAAAAGGCGCGTGCAGATTTTTCAACTGCATCGCAGGCGATGTCCCGGAGGCCGCCGCAAATTTATCGCAATCCAATGCTGGCATATTTTAGATTTGTGTCTAATGGGTTTTGAACCTCGAATTTCAGCGTTCGGTTCAAGCAAGAACGCCGCCCCGCCTGGGCATTTCAGCAGCCTTCAGAATCCATCGCAAATGCAGAAAGGTGCGCAATACCGGGGGAGAGATATAGATCATGTGTATTCGATACATTGTCGGGGTTTGCATTAGCCTGTGTGCGTTTCCTGATATTGCAGTCTCACAGACCGCACCGCGGGCGCCCGCTGCACCACAACAGATTTCGCCAGGTGCGACCGGCGACCATTCGAATGAGACGTGGACAATTCCGGACCGTAATCGCGTCAATGAAGGAACGGTGACGGTGATCACCGCGCCCGCGGGTGGCGCCACGTCGGTCTTTGGCTCCGACATGGCGCGGGTGCTCGATGATGATGCGACGATCAGGGTCCTTCCTGTTCTCGGCAAAGGGCCGGTCCGCAACGTGGTCGATATACTCTATCTCAAGAGCATCGACATGGGAGCGGTTGCGGCCGATGTGCCGGAATTTTATAAATTGCAGTATAATATTCCAGACATTACATCGAGACTTCGATATGTTGCAAAACTTTATCACAATGAGTTGCATATTATTGCGACCAAGTCAATCAAATCTATATTTGATCTGGACGGTAAGAAGATCGTCGCCCAAACTGACGTGGGATATTACTCTGCTAAAGTGATTTTTTCTCGCCTCAATATCAAGGCCACGTTCGACTATCGAACCGATGATGCGCGGGCTCTGCAAAAAATTGCCGATGGCGAGGCTGATGCATACATAACCAGCACTGGAAAGATATTTTCGCTTGCCCGAAACCTTAAGAACGAAAACCGCGCGCTGCACCTGGTGTCGGTCCCGTATGACCGCAGGCTGCAGGATATGTATCTGCCAACGACATTGTCGAGCGAGGACTATCCAAATCTCCTATCACCTGGTGAGACGATCGACACCATCGCGACGAGCGTGCTGCTGGTAAGCTTCAATTGGCCCGAGAATACCGAACGGTACAACCGAGTCGCCCGGTTTGTGGATGTATTTTTCTCGAAGATAGAAGAGTTTATGAAACCGCCGCGACATCCGAAATGGAAGGAAGCGAGCATCGCTGCCACAATTCCCGGATGGCAGCGCTTCAAGGCTGCGGACGAGTGGCTCACCCGGCACAACATGTTATCCACGTCGCAATCGGCCGAAGTAGAAAAGATCAGATTTGATCAGTTCTTGTCCGAAAATCGGATTCGAATGAACAACGATCCTGCCAGGCGCGAGGCATTGTTTCGTCAGTTCCTGGAATGGCAGGCGAAAAGGCGATCCGAGTAGCCTGCATCTCAGCGAGTAAGTGCCCTCGGGCGCGATCCTAACGTTGTCGCTATCTTCAACAACGACGACCCGATCGGCCGTTCTTCCGCTACGACTGCCACAACGGCGCTTCCGCAGACGCATGATGCTGGCTATGTGCGCAGCAGGTACCAGGAGGAGCCGATTCAACGATTTCGGGAACAATATAATATTGCAGCTTTCCCTAGAGAAAAAATCAAGCGCATAGTTTGCAACACTAGCGTAATCTGGCGGCTCGTTCTCCCATCGTGACGAGGGTCCCATAGTCTTTGGCCGTTGCGGCAAAGCTTGCTTGGGGGCTGGCGTGATGTACATTCCAAATTTTAAATTTGTTGTCGCTTGCGTTTGTCTGTGCATGCTTCACGGCTACGCAGCGTCACAGACCGTTCCGCTCGTACCGGCGCCGCGGCAGCCGGTTTTGCCGAACACGGCTGCCGACAACTCGAACGAGACATGGACGATCCCGGACCGCAACCGCATCAATGAGGGAACGGTGACGGTGATCACGGCGCCCGCGGGCGGGGCGACGTCGATCTTTGGCTCCGACCTGGCGCGCGTGCTCGATGATGATGCGACGATTCGCGTTCTTCCCATTCTTGGCAAAGGTCCGGTTCGCAACGTGGTCGATATCCTTTATCTTAAAAGTATCGACATGGGAGCGGTGGCCGCGGATGTGCCGGAATTTTATAGGCTGCAGTACAAGATACCGGACATTACGTCGCGACTCAGATACATTACAAAGCTCTATCATAATGAGCTGCATATTATTGCGCCCACCTCGATAAAATCCATATATGATCTGGAGGGAAAGAAGATCGTTGCGCAAACCGACGTTGGATATTATTCCGCCAGAGTCGTTCTTTCACGCCTGAATATCAAAGCGACATTTGACTATAAAACCGACGATGCGCGCGCCCTCCAGAAAATTGCCGATGGCGAGGCCGATGTATATATCGGCAGCACCGGCAAGGTTTTTTCCTTGGCCAGAAATCTTAAGAACGAAAATCGCATGCTGCATCTGGTGCCGGTTCCGTATGACGCCAGGTTGCAGGATATGTATTTGCCGACGACATTGTCGAGCGAGGATTATCCGAATCTCCTGTCGCCCGGCGAGACGATCGACACGCTGGCGACGAGCGTGCTGCTGGTGAGCTTCAATTGGCCAGAGAATACGGAGCGTTACAATAGGGTGGCGCGATTTGTGGACGTGTTCTTTTCCCGGATAGAAGAATTCATGAAACCGCCGCGACATCCAAAATGGAAGGAGGCGAGCATTGCGGCTTCAATTCCCGGCTGGCAACGCTTCAAGGCCGCGGAGGATTGGCTCAGGCAGCACAACTTGTCGCCGCTGTCGCAAACAGCCGAGGTGGAAAAGATCAGATTTGATCGCTTCTTGGCCGAGAGGCGGGCGACGGGCGGCGTTGACCCGGCAACGCGAGAGGCACTCTTTCGCCAATTCCTGGAATGGATGAAGCGCAACGAATCGCGACGTTAGCCAAGCCTCCATCGCGTCCGCACGTCGCACTACTCGATTGACCCTAAGGCGTGATACGCTAAAGTTGTTTTAGCGAGCCTCGCCACGCCGAATTCCGACCAAATTCTGGGCACCGCGAAAGGAACTTTCGCTTCGGCTGCGCCGAGTGAAGTCACGGCGGGCGGATGAAGCTTATCGGGTCATGGGAGAGAAAGGCCATGTTTCGCACAACGATAGTAAACGGCGTCGTGGCGGCCGCTGCACTCGGCCTCGCCGCGGCCTCTGCACAGGCGCAGAGCACCGTGAAAATCGGAGCACTGCTGCCGATGACCGGCCAGCAGCAGTCGACCGGGGTGCAGATCGCCGCGGCGATCCGCCTCTATATGGCGCAGAATGGCGATACCGTCGCGGGCAAGAAGATCCAGGTCATCTTCAAGGATGACGGCGCCGTGCCGGACAATTCGAAGCGGCTGGCGCAGGAACTGATCGTCAACGACAAGGTCAATTTCCTGGTCGGCTTCGGCGTGACCCCGGCCGCGCTTGCGGTCGCGCCGCTCTCGGCCGAGGCCAAGATCCCGCAGATCGTGATGGCGGCCGGCACCTCGATCATCACCGAGCGTTCGCCCTACATCGCTCGCACCAGCTTCACGCTGCCGCAGTCCACCGTCATCATGGCCGATTGGGCGCTCAAGAACGGCGTCAAGAAGGTCGTCAGCATGGTGTCGGATTTTGCCCCCGGCATCGATGCCGAAGGGTCGTTCAAGGAGACCTTCACCAAGGGCGGCGGGCAGATCCTTGAGTCGATCCGGGTGCCGCTCGCCAATCCGGATTTTGCGCCGTTCCTGCAGCGCGCCCGTGACGCCAAGCCGGACGCGGTGTTCATCTTCGTGCCGTCCGGACAGGGCGGAACCTTCGTCAAGCAGTTCATCGAGCGCGGCCTCGACAAGGCCGGCATCAAGATCATCGGTCCCGGCGACGTCACCGACGACGACCTCCTCAACGGCATGGGCGACCAGGTGATCGGCACCGTCACGGCG
>Ga0137361_10003181_pt1 | contig 10593 bp, 8 predicted proteins | sample Mad1_80_16metaG_FD_104923 | JGI IMG/M metagenome (GOLD analysis project Ga0137361, IMG submission 104923) | Vadose zone soil microbial communities from Angelo Coast Range Reserve, California, USA - Mad1_80_16 metaG | ecosystem: Environmental > Terrestrial > Soil > Vadose zone | place: USA... | reverse complement strand
GTCTCCGCTAGATAAACCGGGATGTAACAAGGATGCCGGGGGCATGAATGTATACATACACGAACTCGCACGCGAACTGGGCAATTCCCAGGTAACAATCGATATCTTTACTCGCCAGACAAATACACACCAGCCACACATCGTTCAGCTTACCCCCAACGTACGGGTAATCCATGTGAAAGCTGGGCCTACATCTCCCATTTTCAAGCACGATCTTCACCGGTACTTGCCGGATTTCACGCAGCATATTGAAGAATTTCGACGCCAGGAAGCAATGCGCTACGATGTGCTGCACAGCCACTACTGGCTTTCGGGCATGGCAGCCATGCCACTTGCGCAGCGCTGGGACATTCCACATGTCACCATGCTTCACACGTTGGGGCACCTGAAGCAACTGGCAAATCCCAACCAACCGGAACCTTCATTGCGCCTTGAAATGGAGCGCCTGCTAATACAGCGTGCCGACCGCATCATCGCTTCCACGTATGATGAGCGACAGCAAATGATACGCCACTGTGGAGCCACGCCTCGCCAGGTGCAAGTCATCCCATGCGGCGTTGACCTTGAGCGATTTTTCCCGCAGGATCGACAGCGCGCACGCCAAAAACTTGGGCTGAAGCAACATTCGCCGGTGCTGCTTTATGTTGGCAGACTCGATCCATTTAAGGGGCCAGATGTCTTACTGCAAGCTGCGGCCATGATGGAAGAAGAGGCGCAAGTCTTGATAGTAGGTGGAAAACTGTCAGGTGACAAGGAGCTAGACCAACTGCGTGAGCTGGCCAGGAGACTTAAGATAAGCCAGCGCGTGCATTTTCTGGGCGCCAGACCACAGCAGGAACTACCCATGATCTACAGTGCCGCCGACGCTACCGTAGTTCCTTCTTATCATGAGAGCTTCGGCCTGGCCGCTGTCGAATCGCTGGCATGCAGCACACCCGTGGTAGCTACACGCGCAGGAGGACTGGTGACCGTAGTTCGCCATGGTGAAACAGGCTATCTTGTCCAACGTTGTCCCGGCTTTTTCGCGGAAAGGCTCGATTCCCTGCTGCACGATCCAGAGGTACTCGCACAAATGCGAGCAGTCGCCCGTCCCTCAGTCCTCCAATACAGTTGGAAGCATGTCGCCAGCCAGATGCTCGATGTCTACGAGGATGTGGTTAGCGAGGCAAGGTGTCTGATTGCACAGTAGGAGCGTGGGTACAAGGTTGTAAGGCAAGATTTGTGCATATCTTCGTCAAATTGACAGTCATTCATGGATAGGACATAATAAAATCGCTCCTCTTTGTTGAAGAGCGTGTCCATGATGATATACGAAAAGAATGATACAGACACATCCCTCTCATACAACGAAAGGAGATATGTACCTGTGGCAGATGAACATGCAATGCATCACGAAGATCATTCTAGCTGTGGGCCTGGCTACGCTTCACCTGAAGAAGCTATGAAAGCCGACCACGAAAAGGTACTGTACAGCATCGCACTGTACGAGGGAACAGGGATCGCGGAACCTGATTATCTCGCCACAGTCGATGTTGACCCTGCATCACCGACCTACTCGCAGGTGATCCATCGTACACCCATGCCGAATGTCGGCGACGAACTCCACCATTTCGGCTGGAACGCCTGTAGCTCATGCCATGGGGATGCAAACAAAGCTCGAAGCTTCCTCATTATTCCAGGGAACCTGTCCAGCCGCATTCACATTGTGGATGTCTCTAATGAACGAGCCCCAAAACTGCACAAGGTCATCGAGCCTGAAGAGGTGAAGGAGAAGGTCAACCTGACTGCTCCACACACCGTCCACTGCCTCGCTGATGGCCACATTATGATTTCCATGCTAGGTGATAGCCAGGGTGAGGCTCCAGGAGGGTTCCTGTTGCTCGACGATGACTTTAACATTGCCGGGCGCTGGGAACACAAGGCCGATGCCATGCGCTACAACTATGACTTCTGGTACCAGCCACGCCACAATGTTATGGTCAGCAGCGAATGGGGCGCACCCAATACCTATACGAAAGGTTTCAACCTGGAAGATGTCGCTGCCGGGAAGTATGGTCAAGGGCTTCAATTCTGGGATTGGGAGAAGCATGAAATCGTCCAGAGTTTCGATCTGGGTGAGGAAGGATTAATCCCGCTTGAGGTGCGCTTCCACCATAATCCTGATAGCACCCATGGATTTGTCGGGGCCGCGCTCAGCAGCAACATGTGGCACTGGCACAAATCCAACGGTCACTGGCAGGTTGAAAAGGTCATCGATGTGCCCTCCGTTGAGTTAGAAGGCTGGCCTATCCCAGTACCATCACTGATCACCGATTTCCTGATCTCAATGGACGACAGGTATCTCTACCTCTCGAACTGGCTGCATGGCGATATTCGCCAGTATGATATCAGCGATCCCCTGCATCCAAAGCTGAGTGGTCAGGTCTGGTGCGGTGGCTTGCCCGGAAACAGCGAACCCATTCAAGGTCACAAGCTCGAAGGTGGCCCGCAGATGCTCCAACTGAGTCTTGATGGAAAGCGATTATATGTGACCAACTCGCTTTACAGCACCTGGGACAACCAGTTTTATCCTGATATCGCGAAAGCCGGCTCGTATATTCTGCAAATTGATTGTGACACGGATAGCGGCGGCCTGAAGATCAACGAAAACTTCTATGTTGATTTCGGCAAGGAACCCGCCGGTCCGGCCCGCGCCCACGAGGTGCGTTACTCCGGCGGCGATTGTACCTCAGACATCTGGGTGTAGCGCCAATAATTGCAGGCAAGGGTAGGATAAAAGGGAGTAAAGCGCTGCAACGCCAGAATGCCCGCGTGCGGGCATTCTGGCGTTGCAGCGCTTTACTCCCTTTTATCCCTTCAATTGAGCCACTTTCTGCTCGACGTCGATCCCCATCAGACGAGCGAGATTGCCGCCGAGGATCTTCTTTTTGGCCTGCGTAGTCAACTGCGGGTACCCGTAGCCGGTCACGAGGTCTTCGGGCAGTTCAAATTTCCAGAAGGCATCGAGTGCCCAGCGTGGATGCCAGATGGGCGTCTCACCACCATACAGGATTTTGTCCTCGCCGCACCAGAACATCAGCTTGCCCATGTTTTCGGCGAAAACGCGAGGAGCGCGCACGACGAAGTTCAGAGTGGCCGCTATCGAGGCATACAGGTTGGGATAGCGCACCAGCTGCCAGCAAACTTCATCGATGAACGGCAGACCTACATGGAAGATGATAAAGTTAAGGTCCGGGAAGTTGGCGGCTGCCCCGTCCATATCCCAGGTCTGTGTATGTTCAATGGGCTGCGGGCCAAGCGGCACGCCTTTATGCACGCCGATGGTGGTCACGCCCAGTTCGAGGGCTTTTTCAAATACCGGGAAGGCAACTCGTGGATCATCCATGCGCCAGGGGAACGGCTCGCCGTAATCATAGCGCACGTTGTAGAATTTGAAAGCCTTAGCTCCATACTCTTTGACCTGTCGTTCCATCAGGTCCAGGGCTTTCTTGCCCTCCAATGGATTGACGCTGCCCCAGAATACTGCCCGGTCGGGATATTTCTGGGCCATAGCCGCGCACTTCTCCCACTGCGATAGTCCATCGTAGAAGAGATCGGTGAGCGGCAGAGGCTGCGCCACAATCATATCGGTCCCGGACTCCTCGAAGACCATCTGGGCAATTTCATCGATGGTCCATTCACGCAGAAACTCTTCGGGAGTGAGCACGCGCTCTCCTGGAGGTGTCAGCACCTGGTGGAAGGCATACAGGTGGTTGATGAACATCTGCCCCGGCTTGCCAAAGGCATTGTTCATATCAAAGTTGAAGACATGACAAACGCAGTCAAATACAAAGGCATCATTGTCTAGCATGGACAAGTCGCTCCTTTCATGAAGCAGATGATTGGGAAGCCGAGGACTGAGCCTCACGTTCAAGTCGGCGCTGTCGTAACGGCAGTAGCTGCGCCATTGGCAGGGTGAGTTTTTCCCGTGCGCTGGCCGTCATGCGTTCGGGCGTCCAGACGGTGTTCCAGACGATCTCGGTGTCCACCTCTCCAACTCCCTCGATTGCACGCACGTTCTGGTCGATCATCTGCAAGAGATGGGTTGAGAACGGGCACCAACCGGATGTTAGCAGCAGTTCGACGCGCACGTCATGCCCGTTCTCTGCTACCTTCACGTCCTGAATAAGTCCCAGCTCAACGACGCTGACGGCACGCTCTTTGCAGCACGGGTCATAGCATGTTTGCAAGACCTCAAACACCTGCTCGGGCGTAACCTGGTGTTCTCCACTGTTGGGCAAGAGGAACTCCTTTTCACTGATGAGGAAATACATCTACGAGGAACGATGTACGAACGAGTAAACGGGTAGTGCAGCCTGGGCAGCTAAATAGCCCCATGTTGAAAGTATAATGATCAGAGGGGTTCAGTACAAGGGGTGGGGTTCTGTTTCAAAGTACCACCGCGCGATCTCCCTCATATTGGCTGACTTGCTATGACGCACACGTTCAAATATCAGACCATCGGCAGCAGCAAATTGCCCCGTCCGTTTATCCCGCTCACCTTGCGCTATCATAACCAATCTCTCAAAATCAAAGCCCTGGTTGACTCTGGTGCTGATTTTTGTATGTTTGATGGGGCATTGCTCAATCTCCTTGCTCCTGACATCAATCTGAATACGCTAGAAGAGATCAAGTTAGGAGGCGTAGGTGGAACAGCAAGAGGTTATGTGACTCATATTGAAATTGGCGTTGACAACACCTTTTTTTCTGTTCCGGCGGTCTTTTCATTTGAATTTTCACCTGATGAATTTGGAGGTCTTGCCGGACAGTTGGGTTTTTTCGATGCGTTCAAAATTCAGTTTGACCGAGCAAATAAAAGTCTTGTCTTGAAACAACCATAACAAATATTTCTCTCTTCACGCTGACTTTTTTTCATTGTGCGAACCGCTTAATATTTTCTCCTATACTAGATGTGCTTAAATTCATTCTGTGTTATACTGCTTGAGAAATTTTGGCACATTCAAACAAGCGCAACGAGTCCGGCAGTCCGATGCACAGCAACCAGAATTAGGATTGTCCACAGGGTAATACAATGTGTGCTAAGCTTATGTGAACGCCTGCTTACTTGACGAGCAATAGCCCTTACGTTACTATCCCAACCATATTTTACGTCATATCCTCTAAAGAGAAAAACTTTTGATACAAAAACAACTTTCTTTACTTGGTGACTGCATTACAACCTACAAGGGTGAAGGAGTTCTCACCCTCAAAGACGGGTTCTCCATTTCCTGCACTTTTGAAGCTGGACAGTTGAAGCAGGGGGATGTTTTCCTGTTTTGTGACTGTTCGGCATTAACTGTCTCTTCTTTTTACACCCCTGCACATAAATTTGAAGGCACGACAACACAAGGATATGCTTTCGCCTCTATAGATAACATCATACAAACAGACCAAGAAGCAGGTATACATATCTATTTTTTGCGAAGTGGAACCGTTCGCATAGCAAAACAGACATTCCCTCAAAAGGTGCGTTACGGCGTAACAAACCTGATAATTAAACATCCTTTACGTATCCAGATTAACCATAAAGGCATAATACAACAGCTTGTTATTGAGCCTGTTCATAACTATGAAACCGTCATGTGGCGCGTTCGTCGATTAAAAAGTATTGATGTTACCTGTGAAATTGTAGGAGAAGTGACAACTGATATAGGCAAGGAAATATTGGAAGAGGTTGTAGATAACCTCTGCCATCTACTCTCAGTAGCAAAAGGAACAAAAATTGGATGGCTTTACCGTGACATATATGATGCTCATGGTACTTGTACAGAGCGAATGCATGGATCGCGCATTGTCAAAGCATATTGTCCTTTATCTCTGATAGATGAGGATCGAATATTACAAGACTTTCTGGAAAAGACATACAGTCCCTATGTGGCAAACCGTGAACGCTACGCACTTGATCAAGGGACAATAGATACGTATCTGGATGCAAAAGCTGAAAGCGACTACCTCCAAATACGCGGTATTAAGTTAGCCGTTGCGATGGAAGTACTCAAAGATATTTTTCTTAACCTTTCGGATACCCCTGTAGCAGAGTTCGTTACTAAACCCAATCGCTTTAAAAAGGTCATTGCTCAATTAAAAGATGCCATACTGCCCGTATTTTCCAATCATAGCCTGAAAATTACTGCGGAAACACTGAGTGAAAAACTGCCGGACATTAATCGCAGAACATTTAGAGAAATCTTAGATGATATATTTAAGCAGATTGATTTGCAGCTTACAGAAGGAGATACGCAGCGTTTCATTCAATCCAGAAATAGCCTTGTCCATACTGGACGTTTCAAAAGTGAAGAAAAGGCGAGAGGATCAGATACAGAACCATTAATTGATGAATTTTGTTTTCTGATGAGCGTTCTTGACAAGGTGTTTTTGAGACTTCTAGAGTATCACGGTCAATATATCGATAGGCGTGTACCAAGCCAACCTAACCCTTATGCACACATCTAAGAAATCCTTTTCTTCAGGAGAGCAGGAAATACTAACTGGGAAGCATTTTTGAAAGCACATGACCACAGAGAGAAAATGGCATCAATAGCCTGCTTTAGGACAGCCAATCAATATTTTGCGGCTCTGCTTATCCAGAGCACAAGGTCAGGGAGTTTTTGAGACAATAAATTCATGGAGGGTTTGACCGATGCAACCAACCTTGCAGCCACTATTCATTTCAGTTAGAGGAATGTCCCCTGCTCCTGCTGTTCCGGCAGATCAGAAAGCTAAAGAGAGAATGTGGAATTGGCAACGTTTTGTAGTTCAGGAAACAAGAGCAAAATATGATAAAAGTCATATGCATGGCATTCTGCTAGATACCATATTCGCAGTTGCTATCGTTTTTAGGCTCACTCCGGCAAATGTTCGGAGAATTGATTTGGATAATCTAGCGAAACCTATGCTTGATGCGCTGTTTCGGCCAAACTACCAAATACCGGTGGATCGCGGAGGCGCACTATTCGATGTTGACGATGCTAACGTCTTTAAGTTGACAGTGGAGAAGATCATCGTTCCAAATAGAGAAGAAGAGGGAGCAGACATTACTATAACTTGGGAGTGAGAGCTATAAAAAACCCTCTGGGTCTGACAAAAAACCTTGTGCGATGTGAGACAATAATTTATTTTCCTGCTGGGTTCGCTGGTGATATAGGTGGCGTGCTGCCTTGTCTATTAATTGCGGTTGCTCCTGGCACTTGTGACATCTCCACGCGTGCAGCCGCCATTCTCAGCCAATTAGCTGCTTTTGTGTAATGTTGAGTTGCCAAATTTTCACCTAAAGCACCCTCTTTGCTAGCTGATCTTGCATAAGACATTCTCGCCTCAGCTAGTTCAACACAATGTTTTACCTGATCTTCCATGCTACCACTTACTAATGCTCGGTACTTTTCTGAAAGAGTTTTACTTTCTTGGAAACGGCTTACTGCTGCTCGGAAGTAGGTGTCGAGAATGTGCGGATCACTAATCCGACCACTTTCTATGCCTTCGACCACTTGCGAATAATGATTAAAGGCATCTGTTTTCTCTGCTGCTTGTGTAGGAAAATCTCCCGATGTTTCTTCACTCATATGAGTATGTCGATAGTTTATAGCATAGCCGCCTGCTTGTTGTCAATAATAATTAGCGGGATAGATGCACTGAAATGTTTTCTTTGAAAATACTCCTATACAGATAGAGAGATACAGAATCTAGGAGAGGATTGCAGTTATGACCACTGTAGAGTATAGTATGGTTAGTTCGTAGAATGCATATTGTAATGTGAGGAGAAATAGGGATGGATACGTTATCCAGCTATATCCTCGAACTGACAAAGCTGGTCGGATCATATGGGGCACCAATAGCTTTGAGTGAGTTTGCTGAATATCTTAAAAAGAGGTTTGGACTCGATCACCACATAACCGTTTCTGAGACAAAAGTCCTCTTAGACAACTTGGGGAAAAGCCTAGCACAACAAGTGAACGGACTTCAGAATGTAACCCTTATTGAACTCAAAACTGCAATTGACCACGTATTAAGGGAACAGACCACAGTTCAACAGGGAACTCTAACCCTTGCAATACACTACTTTACTTTCGTTACTAACTTTCCTGAACAGGGTGAAACGGGAGGCGTTCCGAATACAGTACTTCGTAGTATAGCATTCCTGGGGATAGCTGCCGCCTATACGAAATTGAAAGATCCATATGCTGAAGTTGCAAAGAAGTTAGCCGATGCATTTCCTGCTGACATTCCTACTGCGGAAAAATTACTTGGAAAGGATTTTCATCAACTCATACCAGATTTAAATCTCATCGATTCTAGCGTTTCAAATCAGGCAGTAATTTCATCCATTGCAGATCAAATTCCAAAAGATAAGCGAGTAGATCCTACACACGAGGAAGTTGCTAAACAGCCTACTGAAGCTTCTATAGCACCAGCTACACCTGCTGTTGATCAAAGGGTCTTTCCTTCTACCCAAGTTCTCTCTCCACCTCAGTTACAACAGGCATTTCTTGAAAAGCCTGCTCCACCTTCTCAAACAATGCAAACATCGCAACCAGCAAGTGCAGAACTATCTTCTCAGCTTCCATCAACATTATCTGGAAACGCTCCCATTGATGACAAGAAACTAATACAGTCATTGGCGAATTCAAATACAAAGTTGGAAGAAGCAAAACAAACACCACCTCCTCCATCCCCTGCCACACCATCGCAATCAGCGCAATCCGTACCGGTAAGCGGTATATTCGTCGCGTTGCAGCCCTGGCCCTGTGGACACTTGAACCGATCAAATGCCCGCTTTTGCAGTACCTGCGGCAAACCAGTTTCGCCCCAACCCCCAGTCAATCCTCCACCTGTAGTCCCTCCGCCATCCATAGGAACCCCTCCAAAACCTCAACCCAGTCATTCTAGAGGGAAAATAAAAGTAGTAGTACTCACTACCGTGGCACTCCTTGTCATTCTCGCAAGTGCTCTAGGCTTCTTTATCATAAGAAGCAATCAGGTAGCCAGTGCCAACAATATAGACACCACAGCAACAGCCAACGCTCAAGCTTCAAGCACTGCTTTAACACTCGCTACTCAGGAAGTCATTAATGCCACTGCGACGGCAAATACTGATCCTTACTCGAATGGGACTCTGGCGTTTTACGATCCATTGATCAACAACAGCCAGGGAAACCAATGGGATGAAGGTGCAGATAATTCTTTCGGTGGTGGGTGTCAATTTGCCGATGGCGGTTATGATGTCAGCCAAACAAAATCAGACAGATTCTTTCAATGCTTGGCTGAAGCTGATATTGATAACTTCAACAACTTCACATTTGAAGTACAGATGAGTATTAACCAAGGGGACTGTGGTGGGATGGTTTTTCGCGAAAATAGCACAAATGGTGAACTATATTTTTTCCGTATCTGCCAAGATGGAACATATCAGCTTGCTCGCTATAATGATTTTACTGGTAAAAATACCGTTATATTAGGAAGCGGCTCAAGTGTAGAAATCGCCCAAGGCCTAAACCAGATTAACATCATTGCAGTGGTGGCAAACGGTGGCTCCATAACGCTTTATGTGAACCATCAGGAAATTGATAGCGTAAATGATAACATGTACAGTAACGGTCGGGTTGGCCTTATTGCAGTTAACTCTAGTTACTCTACTAAAGTAGAGTATAATAATGCTAAGATATGGACGCTCTAGAAGATGCTTTTCTTTATGTCTAATAAACCTTTGTGTCGCAGAATATTTCATTTCCGGCGCGGCAAAACTGGCGCGAGGCTAACTCTCACCCCAAAAATACGAAGAATACCCGAAAAATCACGCTCTATAGGATAGTTCTTACATTTCGGTCATCTTTCTTACCTCTTTTTTACACACCGATGATTATAATTATTCTCTATGCCACGGCCACCTGAACAACCGCCGCGACGAGAGCAGGAACCACAACCATATTATCTTGCATTCAGTTTCCCATCGAAACAAGCCGCAGAGCAACCATATCTTGCTGTGCAAGAAACTATTCATACCATGGACTGTGATCTTTCTGCCTACCGTTTTCTGCGCCAGTGGCAGGAGCCAAACTCTACTCCCTGGTATGTGCTGATCATCGGTGAGAAACCAGAACCGGTAGTTGAGCAACGCATAACCACAGCCCTCAGTATCAATACCCTGACCTCCGTTGGGAGAGCGTCTCATCTGCCCATTATATGGGTCAGACAAGCGTTCAAGGCAGACTTAAGCGATGCGTTTTTATGGATGCGCAAGACGCAGACCGCCGTCACGATTGAAAACACCCCAGGCAGTCAACTGCTGAACGACTTAGAGCGAGACCCAACGGATCTGGAAGTCGTGAAGAAACGCTACAGTGCCTTTTTTCGCACCAATCTGGATGAGCTGTTGCAGACCCTGGCAGCAGACCTCCTCATTATTGGCGGGATCAATACCCATGCCTGCGTCAGAATGGCGGTGATTGATGCCTATCAGAGAGATTATGAAGTCGTGCTTGCCCTTGACTGTACCGACTCCTATGACGAAGAACACCACCACATCTCGTTACGCTATCTCACCAGAGGCATCTGTAGCGG
>Ga0137361_10003178_pt1 | contig 10595 bp, 7 predicted proteins | sample Mad1_80_16metaG_FD_104923 | JGI IMG/M metagenome (GOLD analysis project Ga0137361, IMG submission 104923) | Vadose zone soil microbial communities from Angelo Coast Range Reserve, California, USA - Mad1_80_16 metaG | ecosystem: Environmental > Terrestrial > Soil > Vadose zone | place: USA... | reverse complement strand
GCGAGCGGCAGCTCGACCGTGACCGTGGTGCCTGCACCTTGTTCGCTGTCGATGGAGAGCCCGCCGCCGTGCAATTCGATGATGGTTTTTGCAAAGGGCAATCCGAGACCGACGCCCTGATAGCGGGAGTCGAAGGCGGGTCTCTGGCGATGGAAAGGCCGCACCACGAGGTCGAGGTCTTCGGGAAGAATGCCGATGCCCGTGTCGCTGATCTTGATTTTAAGCAGCGTACCGACTTGCTCGCCCGTGATCGTGACGCTTCCCCCCGCCAAGGTAAATTTGATCGCGTTATGAATGATGTTGGTGAAGCTCTGCTGCAGCTTGGCCGGATCGGCATCGATCGCGGGCCACGAAGCCGAGTCGCCATCAGTTGCGAGCGTGACGTTTGCTTTGGCGGCAATGGGCGCGAGCGTCTCCATGCAGGCGGAAAGCAGACCGCTGGGCTTCAACCGTTGGCGCGTGATCGTGAGTCTGCCGTCGGCGGCCTGGGACAGATCGAGCATTTCCTCGACCTGAACCAGAAGGTGGGCGCCGCTGTCATAGATGTGACGGGCGTATTCGATATAGCGCTGCCCGCCGAGCGGTCCCATGATTTGCCTATGCAGCATCTCGGAGAAGCCGAGAATGGCGTTTAGCGGCGTGCGCAGCTCGTGGCTCATGTTAGAGAGGAATTGCGACTTCGCATCGTTTGCCTTGACCGCGTCGTTGCGGGCGACTTCGAGCGAGCTGACTGCGTGCCTGAGCGCGCTTTCGCGTTCCGCAATCGACTGCGTCATATTGTTGAGGGCGGAAGACAGCTGGCCGATCTCGTCGCGCCGGTTTTCCGGCGGCAGCCGGCTGTAGTCGCCTTCGGCGATGCGCCGCGCGGTTCTGGCCAGGACCTCGAGCGGGTGCGAGACGCCGCGCGCGATCAGCATGGCGCCAATCAATGCCACCAGGAGCGCGCCCAAGAGTACCAAAAGCATCGGCATGATGACGGCCCTGTAGGGGGTCAAGGCCTCTTCCAGCGGATAGTCGAGGACCGCTATGACAGGCGCGCTGTTTTCGGCGGTTGCCAGCCGTGCCGTCATCGCCAGGCGGTCTCCGGTCTGCTCCGTGGCAATGATGGAATTTTGTTCCGGCAGCGCGGCGGGCGAGGGGAGTTGAACCGCAGGCGTGTATCCCGCCGTCTTGGTAACCACGGTCCAGGCGCCGTTCGCCGCTGGCGTTGCCAACGCAAGCGATTGCTGCACGGAGGACAGTTGCCGCAACCTCTCCAACAGCGCGTCGTTCACCGGGACGCAGGCGGCAATGAAAGCAACCGGATCGGGAGCGCGGACCGGCACAACGACGATCCAATAGATGACGCCGTCGAGCACGGCGAGCGCTGTGCCCTGGTTGTCATTGGCGGCTGAATCCAGAAGATCGGCGAACGGAAATGCGGTGCCTCTGGAATTCTCATTCGTGGTGTCGATGGTGATATTGCCGTCGAGGCCTACGATCAGCATTCGGCGCGCGCCAATGCGGTTGCCGTGGTTTCTGAGCGCGGAGAGCACCGTATTGCGGTCGTTTTCGGCGACGGCCTTGCGCAAGGCATAATCGAGGGAAAGGATTTGAACGTCGTCGCTGACGCGCTCGGAGAGAACATTGAGCTGACGCATGAAGACCGACGTCGTCGTCGTCAGTTCGCGCTTGCCTTGCTCGACCAGGTTGCTGCGCACCAAGCCGTAGGAAAACACTGCAGTCAGCACCTGAACGACGATCAGCGTTCCAATCATCAGAAGAGCGAGTCGCTGGCGGAAGCTCATCGGTGTCTCGTCTAATAGCTGCCCGCGTGCGAACGGGTCGTCGTCGCAGGCAGTACCCTGATATTGGCGTTCCACCGCGTGATGTCGGTCGAAACGGCGATGCGCGCGCTTGGCGGCTCGCGCCGGGGAGGATATTTCGGATGCCAAACTTGCGCCTGATAGGTTCCGGCCGGCACATCTTCGATCACGGCTCGCCCGTCCGCTCCGGTCAACGCGGTCCACGGGCTCTCGGCGACGAAGACGTAGGCGATCATGTGATCGTGGATGTTGCAGCCCAGCGCAGCCACGCCGAGTTTGTCGAACGCAAGCGGCGGCGAAGTCTGTCCGCGGTTGAGCGTCATCTCGAACTGCTTGACGGCGGAGAACGAGTAGACTTGATGCGTTGTTTGATCGTTGTTGGCGAAAACGATGCGGCCGTTCTTGGGAATGATGGTAACGAGGGGGAGAAACGTTTCGTTACGCTGATCAATGGTTTTTGCGATTGCAAGGCGCGTCGAAGCTGCTGGTATTGTCGCTTTGGGATCGGGCACCAAGCTGACGACGGCATTGACGACCGGCTTCCCATCCTGATCGGAAATCTCGGCCGTGAATGTGGTAGCGGCGGCCGGCAAACACAGAGCCAGCCACAGCGCTGCAATTATCGCTGAACACCCTCTCCCCATGACCCGTTAAGCTAGAGAAAAATGGTTACTGAACATTTCTAAAAGTCTTAACCAAGGCTGAAGAGCCTCGTCCAAGCGAACGCGAGCAGTGCCGCGAAGCGGCCTCGCAAGCGCGCATTTTCATCGGCAGAACGCGGGTTTAACGACTCAGCGCCGTCGCGAGCAGGGGAAGACTGCGGTCCATGCGGTAGTCGATCCCGGTGTGGTCGTCGGGAAATTCTTCGTAAATGTGAGCCACACCATGACGTTGCAACGCGCGGTGCATTCGGCGTGCGCCGTATACGAGATTGTACTGGTCGACGTCGCCGCAATCGAGGAACACAAGTTTGAGCTTTTTCAGACCTGCAGCGCGCGATTCGACGAGCGTCAGGGGATCCCATTTCATCCAGTTCGCCCAGCGCTCGGCAATGATCTCGCAGGTGTCGAAATCGACCGGCAGTCGCACGCCCATGAACTGGCTTGTATCCGGATCATAGGTGGCGCACATCGCGAGCATCATCAGCACGTGCACTTCGTCATCCTTGACCTTGCGTTTGGCGAAGAAAGTTTCCAGCCAAGGCTGGATTCCGCCTTCCTTGGCGAGAGCGCGCAAGCAGCGCGGCATATCGAAGAGCTGAAGCAAGTCGAATCCCATGTCGCCGGAATGACAGGCCGAGGCCGACCAGAAATCCGAATAGAGCAGCGCATGCGTGATCGCGCCGTAGCCGCCGGAGCTTTTGCCGAACACGCCGCGCTTTCCGTATCCGCCGCAGCCGAATTTGCGCTCGACGAAGGGAACGGCTTCTTTGATGAGAAAATCAGCCCACGGCCCAATGGCGGCGCTGTTGATGTACTGATTGCCGCCGAGCCGCGTGAAGCAATCGGGAAATGCGATGACGCAGGGCTGCATCGCGCCCGTTGCGATCAGACGGTCCGCCTGCTCGGGGATGTTTTCGATGAAATTGCGCCAATTGGTATGCGCCGGGCCGCCAGCGGTGAAACCTACGAGATCGACCAGCAGGGGAAGTCCGCGCCCCTCAAGCCCGTGCGGGATATAGACGTCGATGATGCGTGCGGTCGGATCGCCCAAGAAATTCCCGGTGAGCACCGAGCTTTCCAGCGTCAAACGGTGAACCGAGCCTTGGGCCGCGGAACGATCGAGCCTCATTTGACCTCCAGGAAATTGCCAGGCCTCCGACTGCCTTTTCCGACTACGCACGAGGCCCCAGGAACCTCCTACGGGAGCGGGCGTTGTTTGAAAAGAGGCCCCGAAACTTATCCTCTGGGACTCTAAAGCGCGGTCAGCTCAGCAAGGCGCCGTAAAATTGGCGCAAGGCATCGCGCGTTCGTTCTTTGCTGTAAGCGGCGGCCGTCGCGGCTCCGGCCTTCCGCATCTCGGCGAGCATCGGATCGGCGCGCTGAAGGCCCTTGACCACGCGCGCGATAGCATCGGCGGTTTCTTCGATGTGGTCGGAAGTAAACCAGAAGCCGTTCTTGTCGGTCGCATATTCCAAGGCCCCGTAGCCTTGAAAACCAACCACTATCGCGCCCGATGCCATGGCCTCGAGCGGCACCAAGCCGAACGATTCCAGAAAGGGCAGCGACAGGACGATCGCGGAACGGCCGAAAGTCTCGGCCGTTTCCCTTTCGGATCTGTTCTCGATGACCTGCCAAGGGACCGATTTGAGTTCGGGGTATTTCAATCCGAACACGCTGTGAATGGCGGCGGCTTCGCGCGGCAGCTTGCGGGGGATGAGCGCAATCTGCATCGCGTTTCCGTGCGGGAAAAACAAATCGGGATCGATGAAGCAGGGGATGACCGAAATATCGTTTAGCTTAAGAACGCGCTCAAGAAATCCCTTGGCGATGTTGCTCTGGCAAATGACGCGGTCAAAACCCAGATCACGGTAGTTTTCCGCCGGAATCGCGCTGAACAGTGCGTAATATTGCGCCTGGCAAAACAGCACCTTCTTCGCTGGCCCGCGGGCGTTCGCCATGTCGACAAGCGGGCCGTTGATAGCTTCGGGGAACACCAGAACGTCGTCTGCCATCGGCGTGAAGTTTGCCGAGGTGAGAAGCTTCGCGTGCGTTTCGAACCACGAAGGTGATCCTTCGGGCTGATACACCAAGGCATCGAAGCCCATCTCAGCCAGCAGTTCGGCGTGGCGATAAGCCGTCTTGATGCCGCCCGAGATTTCGGTTTTGGCGAATGGGCTTAGGAAGATAATCCGCCCCACCGTCACCTCCTGCGTACTGATCTAGCGCAAGGAGGCGTTGATCTTCTCCAGCGCCGCGGAGCCGGGGCACAATTCCTTTTCGCTCAAACGGTTGAGCGGCGCGTCCGTCGTATTCAAGCTGGCGTGAAGGTCGCCCGGATTGGGGTCCAGATAAATGAGCCCCGTCACCATTTCCCCAGCCGCGGCCCTGCTCTGCATGTAGTTCATCGCGGCGATGCGGTCGTGCGGATCGTAGTCCTTATGCAGCTTCGCCAGCATGATTACCGAGCCGTCGTGCAGGGTCACGGCCTCCGTCGTGCCGGGCTCGTAATCGACGGTGATTTCCTCGCGGGGCGCCATGAAATCGAGGCGGTTCACCGCTTCATTGTGCTCGCGCACGTAGTCGAAGCTTTTGGTTGAGCCCGGATGGTTGTTGAACGCGACGCAAGGGCTGATGATATCGATGAAGGCCGGACCTTTGTGCGCGATCGCCGCCATGATCAACGGTACGAGTTGCTGCTTGTCGCCCGAGAAACCGCGCGCGACAAACGTCGCGCCGATCAGCAGCGCCATGCCGACGAGGTCAATCGGCGAATCATTGTTGGTACCGCCGGCCTTGCTCTTCGAGCCCTTGTCGGCAGTCGCCGAGAATTGCCCCTTGGTCAAGCCGTAAACGCCATTGTTCTCGGTGATGTAGACCATGTTCACGCCGCGCCGGACGCAATGCACGAACTGGCCAAGTCCGATCGAAGCGGAATCGCCGTCGCCGGAGACGCCCATGTAGATGAGGTCCTTATTGGCGAGGTTGGCGCCGGTCAAGACCGAAGGCATTCGGCCATGCACGCTGTTGAAGCCGTGACTCTGGCCAAGCAGGTAATCGGGAGTCTTGGACGAACAGCCGATACCGGAAAGCTTCGCCACGCGATGCGGTTCGATGTTGAGCTCGAAGCAGGCCTGGATGATGGCCGAGCTGATCGAATCATGGCCGCAGCCGGCGCACAGAGTCGAGATGGAGCCTTCGTAATCACGGTGGGTGAAGCCCAACGCGTTCTTCTTCAGATCGGGATGGCGGAATTTCGGCTTGGCCAAATAGGTCATGACAAATTCATCCTCACTCCGCGGCTTCCTTGGCCTTCATCTTCAGGCGCTCGGCGATGGCCGAGGTGATATAGCGGGCCGTAATCGGCGTTCCATCATAGTGCAGGATGGATATGAAGCGCGCCGGATCGATCGCGCACTCGTTGACCAGAAGCATCCGCATCTGCGCGTCACGATTTTGCTCCACGACAAAGACTTGGTCGTGCGCATTGACGAACTCGATCACCTCGTCCGAGAACGGAAAGGCACGGAGCCTCAGCGTATCGAGATGGAGGCCTTGGGCCTCCAGGGCGACGAGGGCCTCTGCCATGGCGGCCGAGGTGGAACCGAAATAGATCACGCCGTGGCGGGCTCGCTCCTTCGCGGCGCGTTTGACGGGTGCGGGAACGAGACGCTTCGCGGTCTCGAATTTGCGCACCAGACGCTGCATGTTGTCGACATAGGCCGAGCCCTCTTCGCTGTATTTGGCGAAGCGGTCGCGCGAGGTGCCGCGGGTGAAGTAAGCGCCCTTGGTCGGATGCACACCGGGCAACGTACGGTAGGGAATTGCGTCGCCATCGACGTCAAGATAGCGTCCGAAGGTCTTGCCCGCTTCCAGATCGTCATACGACATCAGCTTGCCGCGGTCGTATTTCTTGGCATCGTCCCAAGCAAAGGGCTGGCACAGCCAATCGTTCATCCCGATGTCCAAATCCTCCATGACGAAGATCGGCGTCTGGAGTCGCTCGGCGAGGTCGAAGGCCGTGGCGGCGAAATCGAACAATTCACGCGGGTCTTCGGGGAAAAGCAGCACATGCTTGGTGTCGCCATGGCTGGCATAGGCGCAGAGCAGGATATCGGCCTGCTGCGTGCGCGTGGGCATGCCGGTTGAAGGACCGCCGCGCTGCACATTGAAGATCACCGCCGGGACTTCGGCGAAATACGCAAGGCCCAAGAATTCTTGCATCAGCGAGATGCCGGGCCCCGAGGTCGCGGTGAAGGCTCTGGCGCCATTCCAGCCCGCGCCGATCACCGCTCCGATAGCGGCGATTTCGTCCTCCGCTTGGATGATGGCGAAATTGTTCTTCTTCGTCACCGGATCGACGCGAAGCTTGCGGCAATGTTTCATGAAGGCTTCGGCGAGCGAGGTCGAGGGCGTGATCGGATACCATGCTGCGATCGTGGCGCCGCCATAAACGCAGCCGAGCGCGGCCGCGTCATTGCCGTTGACGAAAATGCGATTGCCGACAGCGTCGGACTTCGCGACCTTCAGCCCGCAGATTCCGGACAGATGCTCGCGCGCGTAATCATAGCCCATGTGCACGGCTTTAATGTTGGAATCGAGAAGCTGCTGCTTGCTGGCGTATTGCTGCTGGATCAGCTTCTCGACCGTCGCAAGGTCGATGTCGAGAATGCATGTCAGCGCGCCGACATAGATGATGTTCTTGAACAGCTGGCGCTGGCGCGGATCCTTGTAGGTCCGGTTGCAGATTTCGGTCAGCGGCATGCCGACGACATTGACGTCGGAGCGGAATTTCGATTCCGGCATCGGCTTCGAGGAATCGTAGAACAGATATCCGCCGGCATCGATTGACGCGACGTCCTTGTCCCAAGTCTGCGGATTCATCGCCACCATGAGATCGACGCCGCCGCGCCGGCCGAGCCAGCCCTTTCCCGAAACCCGCACCTCGAACCATGTCGGCAGGCCTTGGATATTGGACGGAAAGATGTTCCGGGTCGCGACCGGCACGCCCATGCGCAGGATCGCACGCGCGAACAGCTCATTCGCCGAGGCGGAACCCGAACCGTTCACATTGGCGAATTTGATGACGATGTCGTTCGTGGACCTGATCGCCTTAGACATGGCATCCGGCCTTCGTCGTGTCGAAGAGGAACTTCTGCATGTCCCACGCACCGGTTGGGCAGCGTTCCGCGCACAGACCGCAATGCAGGCAGAGGTCCTCGTCCTTGACCATGATCCGGCTTGTCTTCAGCGATTCCGAAACATAAAGGTCCTGAGTCGTCGCATGCGCCGACGGCGCGGTCAGCCGGGTGCGAAGCTCGGATTCCTCGCCATTCTCCGTAAAGGTGATGCAGTCCATCGGACAAATGTCGACGCAAGCATCGCACTCGATGCATTTCGGCCCCTCGAAGACCGTCTGCACGTCGCAATTCAAACAACGCTCGGCCTCAAGAAACGCCTGTTTCAGATCGAAGCCCAGTTCCACTTCGATCTTCACGTTTTTCAGCGTCACTTCGGGTGGGGCGTGGGGGACCTTGTATCGTTTGTCCGGTGAAATATCGTTGTCATAGCTCCACTCGTGAATCCCCATCTTCTGACTCATGAGGTTCACCTGCGGCGGCGGGCGATCATTGACGTTGTCGCCGCTGCACAGTAGGTCGATGGAGATGGCGGCATCGTGGCCATGCGCGACGGCCCAGATGATGTTTTTTGGCCCGAAAGCGGCGTCGCCGCCGAAGAAGACCTTCGGATTGGTCGATTGCATGGTTTTCGGATCGACCTTGGGCATGTCCCAGCGATCGAACTCGATGCCTACGTCGCGCTCGATCCAGGGGAACGCGTTCTCCTGGCCGACTGCCACGAGCACGTCGTCGCACTCCATATGGACATGGGGCTCGCCCGAAGGAACGAGAGAGCGCCGGCCCTTGGAGTCGTATTCGGCCTTCACTTTTTCGAAAAGCACGCCCGTCAAGCGGCCGCCGACATGGGTGAATTCCTTGGGCACCAGGAAATTGAAGATCGGAATGCCTTCGTGCATTGCGTCTTCCTTTTCCCAGGGCGAGGCTTTCATCTCCTCGAAACCGGAACGCACCACGACCTTGACCTCGTCGCCGCCGAGACGCCGCGAGGTACGGCAGCAATCCATCGCCGTATTGCCGCCGCCCAGGACGATAACGCGCCGGCCTATTTTGTCGGTGTGGCCGAAAGAGACGCTGGAGAGCCAGTCTATGCCGATGTGGATGTTTGCGCCGGCTTCCTTGCGTCCGGGAATTTCGAGCTCACGCCCGCGCGGCGCGCCGCAACCGACAAAGACCGCGTCATGGCCTTCGCCGAGAAGCGCTTTCATGGAATCGATGCGCTGGCCCAAACGCAGCTCGGGCCGCAGCTCGAGGATGTAATTTACTTCTTCATCGAGCACGGTTTCCGGCAGGCGGAATTTCGGGATTTGCGTGCGCATCATTCCGCCCGCGCTGGCATCCGAATCATAGAGCACGCAGTCATAGCCCAAGGGCAGGAGATCGCGCGCCACTGTGAGCGATGCGGGACCCGCGCCGATCAGCGCGATGCGCTTGCCGTTTTTTTGCGCCGGTGAAACGGGAAGACGATCGCGGATGTCGTCCTTGTGGTCCGCGGCAACGCGCTTCAATCGGCAAATTGCGACGGGTTGCGCCGCCTTGGCCGTTTCTTCGACGCGTCCGCGCCGGCATGCGGGCTCGCAAGGCCGGTCGCAGGTGCGCCCGAGAATTCCGGGAAACACATTCGAGTGCCAGTTGACCATGTAGGCGTCGCTGTAACGGCCGGCTGCGATGAGGCGGATATATTCGGGCACGGGGGTATGGGCGGGGCACGCCCACTGACAATCGACGACCTTGTGAAAATAGTCGGGATTCTTGATGTCGGTGGGCTTCATTCCGAGGCTTTGGCCCGATCGCGAGGCAGCCACGTCCTCGGCCTGCCCGTTAGCCGCATTGCCACTCATAGTGCTGATCGTAGCTCCAACCTATTGCCGCTTTGTTTCTCGGGCTCGTCGTCACTGCGCGTGATCTGGCCGGTTAGGGTAAACTCGTTCATTAAGTGCTTTCACCCAACCGGTTAAGGCAGCCCTCGTGCGGGAGCACGGGTCCGAGGCGGCCTTTCCCAGGGTCTATTTACACCATAGCGGCTGCTATGGCGGAAAAATTTCGTGAAGCCGGAACTATTTGATTCTGGCCGCAAAAACAAGGGCCATGGCGGGTTTTCCACCATGGCCCTTGGCCGCGCGGCGCCGCTCTTCAAAGGGCGCATTTTACGGAATGACGTTCAGCGCCACCGTGGTGCCGGTTTGCGCGCCGGCCATCTCAAGCATGTCTGCTTGTGACAGCGTCGGGGCGACGACCCGGTTGGGCTCGTCTACCAACAGCCGCGCCTCTACCGCAACGGCCACGTCGGTCGGAAGCTGAACTTCAGCCAGCTGGGCTCCCTCATCCACCGTGAGAATGGTGCCGAGCATTTCACCGTTCTGGCCGATCACCGTCTTGCCCTCCATATCGCGGAGCACGTCAACGGTAATGACCTGCGGCGCTCTCAACATGGCGTATCCTTCGACACTGCGGAGGTCATTGGGAGTCGGGTTGGGCGCGGAGCCCACGTTCAGCATGATCCCGGCCGCCGGACGGCTGAACCAGTTCGCTGCCGCCGGAGTGGCGACCATAGCCGACAGCAGCAACAGGGTCATCATGGTTTTCGTTCTCGTTTTCATGGCTCTTCTCCCTTCCGTGAGCTCGGTTTCTTTCGAGACCGGCCCCCCAAAAGGATTGGCTCGGCATCAGCGCCGAACCACACCTTTAGAAAACCGCGCGAATGCCTTTTCAGGTGCGTGATTGTGATCCGCCCGGGCGCGAAGTTACGCAAAAACTCCAGGCATTTAGGTGGATCAGCCAAGGTCCCGGCTGGCCCGAGCAGGGACGCGGCTATCCCAAATGGAAACGGCGCCGGCGAGCATCAGCTTCGCCTGCGCCGTTTTTGATCTTTTAGAACTCAGCGCGATGGAGACGCGGTCGGCACGTTTTGCGTGCTGCCGCTTTGCGTTTGGGCTTGCGCGCTCCGGCCACTGAACATCGATCTGATCGCTTCCATTATTGGGTGGCTGGTT
>Ga0137361_10003177_pt1 | contig 10596 bp, 9 predicted proteins | sample Mad1_80_16metaG_FD_104923 | JGI IMG/M metagenome (GOLD analysis project Ga0137361, IMG submission 104923) | Vadose zone soil microbial communities from Angelo Coast Range Reserve, California, USA - Mad1_80_16 metaG | ecosystem: Environmental > Terrestrial > Soil > Vadose zone | place: USA... | reverse complement strand
CATTAAGGAAAGAAACCAGGGGCGATAGCGCGCAAACTTGGTTTCCGGAACCTCCATCAGCTTAAACAAGCGTCGCAAATAATCGTAGGTTCGCGGATCGACATGGTTTTTCAGGCTGTCGCCTTTCGGATATTCGCCAGCCTTGAGTAAGCCCTTGCTCGATTCGTCCAGGGCTTTGGGATCTACTTCGCAAACGAGCCGGTCGGACACATCAAAAGCACGATTGTAAGCCGATGGCAAAGGATAATCGGTACTTTTCAGCGCATGGATGGAACCGGCAAGGTAAAGAACATTTCCAGACTCGCTCGTAACCTTCCAGACCGAAGCGGCTCTGCCACGGCTCGCAACCGAAAGCAGAACCGCCGCAATAATCAATCGCCGGCAGACAAAAAGCATTAACACTCTTCTAGCAGCCCTTAAAAGGGCGGACAAGTTGCAAGCGCATTTCTGCTTGGAACTGGCACGAAAATTTGATAAAGTGGAAAGATGACTGTCTTCGCTTCATTCTGGCGAAACATCACTGTGGTGCTTTCATTTGCACTGTTCGCGGTAACCAGTGCCTTGGCACAAGATACGTCGATTGATCGCCTGTTGAATAAGTTGCCGCCGCCCGAAAAACTGGTCAAGCCGCCGGTACAGCGGGCAATGGAGCAGCCCGATCCGGCCTTCAAAGATCCGATTGGAAGGCAGGTTCTCCAAGCCGTTATGACGGACAATTTCCCGCAAGCACTCTATCTGAATCGCAAATTGACTCAGCGATATCCTCGCAGTCTCGGCGCACAGTATCTGCGCGGTGTGCTGGCGTGGACCTTCCGCCAATATGGCGAAGCATCTTCTTCCTTTCGCGCCGCGACAAACATTCAACCGCGATTCGCGCCGGCGCACTTCGGTCTCGCCGCAGTGGAAGGCACTCAAGGCCATTTTGCGGCGGCAATTCCACATCTGCAACGGGTTGTTGAGCTCGAACCGAAATCCTACCTGCCCTATTTTGCCCTGAGCGACTGCGCCTGGCAGCTTGGTCGCAAACAACAAAGTGTTCAATACGCGAAAAAGGCAACGTTACTTGCGCCATCTGTCATGGATACGTGGATTGAGCTAGCGCGTGCAGAGAAATCACTCGGGGATAAAGAAGCTACACTGGATGCAGTAACCAAAGCCGCTGAAGTAGCCCCCGATAGCGCTTTCATGCTCGCGGTGGTGGGTTATAACTACATCGACCTGAACCGAGTCCCGCAAGCAATTGCTCCGCTACAGCGCGCCGCGCGTTTGGCGCCGCGAGATTACCTAATTCAATCACAGTTAGGTTATTGCTTGGCGACAACCGGACAGGTTGATGCCGGAATCTCTTATCTCCGAAAAGGTGCGAGCCTGGAGCCGAAGTATGGGCCGGTTTGGGAATACCTCGGATTAGCTTATCAAAAGAAAGGAAATCATCGGGACGCGCTCAAAGCTTTCGAAAGAGCGACACAACTGACGCCGAACCGCCGTTTACCATGGCAACATTTGGCCGAGGAATATCGCGCGGTGGGGCGTATACAGGACGCGGAGCGCGCCGCGGCCCGTGCCCAATCGCTCCCTGCAGGCAAATCAAATTCGGGAGCCAAAAAGGTGTGAGCGAAAGGCGTCTGACACAGAGGCCCTGCAATTGTCAAACGATGTCAACTCCGTTCTACTGTTGCGTGCATTGGCATGGCTTGATTGTTGCTCGCACTAACGGGAAGCGCGCAATTGACAAGAGGGGACGACCTCTCTAAGCTGCGCGACCTCGAAAATTATGCGTCCTATTTGGAAAGGCAGTATCAGCTTCGGGTTAGTCTATATCCCGATCGCCGTTTATCCCGCTACGCGCGAGGAGAAATTAAGTTTCCGCCAACTGCGTGCGACTGACCTTAGCCCCATCCGATACAAAAAAGTGGCTGAGGCCGATATGAAAGAAGTTTCAGCCGATCAAATCGTCAAAGGCTTCGAATACGAGCGTGGACGCTATATCGTTTTGAAAGACGAAGATTTTGAAAAGGTGCGGATTGAATCCACCCATTCCATCGATATTACCGACTTCGTGGAACTGGAGCAGGTCGATCCAAAATTCTTTTATAAGCCTTACTTTTTGGAACCGCAGAAGGGTGGCGAGAAAGCTTATGCTTTGCTGCACAAGGCCCTGAGTGGTACCGGTAAGATCGGCGTGGCCAAGGTCGTGATCAGTAATCGTGAATACCTTGCCGCGGTCAAACCCGATGGACTATTTCTTATTCTCGAACTCATGCATTTCGCCAGCGAAGTGCTCACGCCGGAGGAATTGAACCGGCCCAAGACCGAGTTGAACGAGAAGGAACTGAAAATGGCGCACGCCCTTATTGAGAGCATGTCGAGCACCTGGGAACCGCAGAAATATCGCGACGAATATCGGGATGCCGTGATGGAGATGATCGAGCAAAAAGCTAACAAGAAGGAGATCGCGCCCAAAGTCGAGGTAAGGGCTCGGGCCACTAACGTTGTTGACCTGGTCAAGGTTTTGCAGGAAAGCCTGAACCGCAATCAGTCGGTGAAGGTAAAACGCGGCTCCAATCGCAACGGCCGCCGAACATCCACTGCGCTGGTCAAACAGAAGCGCCGCGCTGCCGCCTGATTTGATTCCGTAGCGGCGTTTGTGTCAAACGCCGGCCTTTGATACAGGCGCTTGGCACAAGCGCTTCTACAACTGTTCGAGAAGTTCGCGCATTTGCGTGGCTAACTTCGGCCCGATGCCGGCTTCTTCATGCTTGAAGTAAACAAAAACATCGGACCATTCTCCGACATGTTCTTTGATTACGTTTGCCCATCGCTTCACATCGTCCGTTTGATAATCTTCACGTCGTAAACGCAGATAACCCCAATCGGCGGTCACGACCTGCGGCGTCTCCAGCTTTTCGGTGTCGGCGATGCACAAGCAAACATTTCGCTTTCGCAGCAGCGCGAATATTTCCTCATCCAGCCATGATTCATGGCGAAACTCGAAGGCCGCCCGCATACTCGCCGGCAACGATTCCGTAAAATGCTCGAGCAGAGGGGCGTCCTTCTTCAGATTTGGCGGAAGTTGAAATAAGACCGGGCCAAGCCGTGACCCTAGGCCGCTGACAACATCGTAAAAGTAATCAACCGTGTCGCCGCAATTGCGCAGCCTCGCGAAATGCGTGACTTTTTGCGGCGCCTTTAAGGTAAATCGAAACGTTTCCGGGGTAAGCTGGCACCAGTTTGTGATCGTTTTCGGTGCCGGAATCCGGTGGAAGGTGTAATTAACCTCCGTAGTATTGAATCGTTCGGCGTAAAAAGGAAGCATCTTCGCCGCCGGCAAATCCTCTGGGTAAAAGTTTCCCTTCCATTCCGCATACTGGAATCCGGAAGTGCCAATCCACTTTTTCACTAGCTGCGCACTCCCTTCGTCACCCGGACAAGCTCGGCGACGACTTGTTCGATCCGTTTCGCAACCTTGGTATCGGTGAGCCTGTCGCCCTCAAAAGAATCACCGGTAGCATAAACGAATCGCGGAATGATGAGACAGCGGAAATCGAGCATGAGGCTATTGGCAAAGCTCATGACCGACATGTAACTGCCCATCCCGCCGGCCGCGCAAAGAAAAGCGACTACTTTGTCTTCCCAGGCACTTCCGGTTAGCTCGAGCATGTTCTTGGCCGCGGCGGCCACATCGTAGTTGTAAACCGGCGTAGCAACAATGATTCCATCGGCTTTTTCGACCGCGGCGGTTAAATTCTGCGCAGCGGGATGATTGTAGCAGGCGTCAGCGTCGCATAAGGGAAGATCGAGTTTGCGAATATCGAGCCATTCGCAGTTCAGCTTTGCTTTCTTTAGCCAGTCGAAGGCGATTTGTGCCATCCGTCGGCTGTTGCTATCGGGACTTCCACTCGTACTGAGAACGAGATAGTTCGGCATATTTCCAGCATTTTAGCTGAAATCCGCAACACGCAAGTCACCCGAGAACGTTCTCATCGCAAGGCGCGGCTTCTCCCTGGCGCACCGGCAACGCTAGAGCTTCAAGGTATCGCCGGTCGTCTCCTGCCAGGAAAGGATGTCGCGTGTCGCTTGTTCGATGATCGCTCGATATTCAGGCTGGTAGTAGAGGTTATGCACTTCAATTGGATCGGCCTGCAGGTTGTAGAGTTCATTCAAGTCCTGATCTCGCAGGCAAAGTTTCCATCCTTCCGTAGAGATTACAGCGCGGGTAGATTCATTCATCGCGCGTTTAATCGTCCGGCGCGGCGCGAGCTTTGTCCCTTTCATCACCTTGAAGCGATTGGGGGACCATTCCATAAAGACCTTTTCCGGCAGCATGCTTTCGCCGTGCAGTAATGGAGCCAGGCTATTCCCGGCGCATTGATTCGGTTTACGCTCGCCCAGGAGATCGAGCAAAGTAGGAAGGAAGTCGATATGGCTCACCGGTTGAAGAACTCTTTGGCTCTGGCGTTGGCCGAGTAATCGGACAAGATAGGGAACGCGCACCGCTTCTTCGAACATGACTTCTTTTCCAAACAGACGATGCGCGCCAAGCATATCCCCGTGATCGCTGGTGTGGGCGATAATGGTTTCATCCAATAATTCAGCCCGTTCGAGACACGACAAAACTCCTCCGATGCTTCGGTCAACCATGGTTACCAAGCCAAGGTACCGCTGCTTCATCACGCGATACTCGTCCGGAGTAACTCCGAAGAAGAAGAGATTGGGCAATCGCATCCGATCCAGGACCGCCTCGGCCTGTTGCCATTCTCGCATTAGTTTGTAGCGCAGGGGGACATTGTCATTTGCTGGCGCGACCGCTGTTGCATCAAGTTCTACATCTTCGAGCGCATGCTCTAGGTTGAGAGGGCCGTTGTAGGGTGAGTGAGGTTCAACGAATGAAACGAATAGAACAAATGGATCGAGCCGATGCTTCTCGATGAACTCGCAGGCATGCTGTTCTAAAAATCTGGGCTTCGAAATGTCGAGTGGAAGTTGGCTAACCAGACGTTCGGAAAAAGATCCATTTGGCTTGTCCGGAGTGTAGCCTTTCGAACTTAGGAACCGGCTGTAGTCGCTCACGCCTTCGGTCGAAATCCAATCTCGAAATCCACGCTGTCGCTTCGCTTCGTCCCCCAACTGCCATTTTCCCATGTAGGCGGGATGGTAATCGTCGTCGACAATTAGCTCAGCAAAGGTTCGAAATCTGGGATCAAGTGGGGTACCGTTTTTGGTACAGCCGGTTTGATGCGGCCACATTCCAGTTAGTAGTGATGCGCGCGAAGGCACGCACAGAGGGTGGGTAACATAGGCGCGCTCAAAAATGACCGATTCTGAAGCCAGTTTGCACAGGTTTGGCACGTGAACTTTTCCGCTCCCGTCGCAGACAATAGTATCAGCGCGCTGCTGGTCCGTTAGGAACACGATGAGATTGGGCTTGCGCATCGAGAGAGAGTCCATTCCCAAACAAAGTTTGGGAAGAAGAAGAGAAACCGGAGTTTGGAGGCAAGCAAGAAAATGCCCGTTCGCCTGGCGACGAACGAGCATCTGAATTGTAAATCGGCGACCTCTTACTGCCCAACCATGGTCGCGCTGAGGAAGGTCAGCACTTGATTGATTGGATTCGCGATCGCATCGGTGCTGCTGCCGGCGAAAAGCAACCCGATCGCACGCGGATTGGTTGCTACGTCTTCCACCATTAATGACCCGGAATCGCCGCTATTCAGGAACCTGCTGGCTTTGTTTCCAATCACGATCTGGCCGGTGAAAGTTTTAGTAAAGGCAGTGCCGCCGGCGCATTCGTTATCGTAAGTGACACTGATCGTCGCGTTCAAACCGACGATGGAGCTGCGCGATAATCCGGTAGTACGGCCGCTCTTTTTCACCGCCTGGTTGATTGAAGCAGCGAGCGTCGTCTTCGAAATCGTGCCAATCTCCAGAATCGAGCCGTTGCTGGCAACCTGCCCGGCTACAACTTTTCCGATTGAACAATCAACGTTGCTATTAGGTAGCGAACTCTTTTTCACCAGCGTCGCCACTGTCTGTGCGCCGTTGACGTTACAGTTAACATCGATTAGTCCCGGCTGAATGATTGGATCACCAGTAGTAGCAACAGTATTGTTGCCACCAGGGACGATATCCGATTCAAAAACGTGATAGTTACTCAGGATATATTGGGTGCTGCCGATTTGGACCACCGAGCCGAGAGTGCCTCCGCAGCAAAAACCGTTCGCCAGATCCTTGCTCCAACCTCCAGACGTTCCAAGCTGAATTGGGGGAGTTTGGATCGCAGTGTGACTAGCTCCGCCGTGAGGATTGCCGCGCATGGAACGGAACTTGTCCGTAAGATGCACTTGCACGTCTATTCCATGAACATTCTTAGGCAGGTCGCGAATAACATCGCCAGCCTTGGCTGCATCGCGATCAACATAAACGGCAAGAACCGGCGTGCCAGACTCATTCACGCTCACGGCCGTACCGAGAACTTCCGGCTGTTGCATCCAGGTATCGGTAACAGTTTTCTGAACAGCTATCACCGCCTGAACCGCCGGATGATTGTTATCGAGCAGACCCGGTGGTAATGCCAGAGCCATCGGAGAGATCATGAACGCAAAACCCGCAATGAGTTTGCCCAGACGGAGGAATATCGAGTTCAACATGAGAGCGAACCTAGCGAACGTCGCCTTCGCTGCAACGTAATTGACGGAAAATCTATCTCGGTTAGCAGTGGCTTAATGCGAGCGGCTACAACGAGGCCGGCGCATCGGCATGCGAGGACTTGCTATATTCTTCCAACGCTTTGGGCATTTCCGCTTCGAGTTGCTGAATGCGGGTGCCGTGTGACGGATGACTGGAAAGGAACTCGGGTGGTTGAGCACTCCCGGCATTTTCCATTCGTTGCCAAAAGCGGATACTCTCACGCGGATCGTAACCAGCTCGCGCCATATAAAGCAACCCAATTTCATCGGCTTCTGACTCGTGTTTGCGGCTAAATGGCATGAGCACGCCGAATTGAGTGCCCGCGCCGAGCGCCCCCATCACCGCGCGTTGCTTGTCGTAGTCCATATCGGAGAGCGACATCGCTACGCCGGTCAATGCAGTTTGGGCGAGGTTCTGTTCCAGAACGCGTTGCGAGCCATGTCGCGAAGTAGCATGCGCCATCTCGTGACCTAAAACCGTCGCCAGAGCAGGTTCGTTTTGCGTGATAAGTAGAATGCCCGTGTAAACTACTATCTTACCACCTGGCAAACAGAATGCGTTTATCTGCGCTGAGCGAATCAACGAGACCTGCCAGTCGAAGTCCGCACCTGCTTTGCCTGTCGCGGTAGCCAGCCGCGACGATACGCGTTTCACCATCTCTAGTTCCGGTCCCGAACTGACACTCTCCGACTGTGCCAGGACTTGCTGATAGCTTTGAATCCCAAGTGAAGCCTCTTCGCGCGTGGACATGGCGACGTGACTCTTTCGGCCCGTCTCCGGATTCACGAACTTCTCCGAGGAAAAATATTGATAGGCGAAGAACAACCCTGCTAACAACAGCGGAAGCCATTTGATATGTCGCCGCTCCATCTCGCCGCCAAGTTATACAACGCAGGGAGGATTGCGCGACCCTCTTTTTATTTGCTTCTGTCATGTCGAGCGAAGTCGAGACATCTCTAATCATTTATAGAAGAAGGACTAGCTAGCGATTCCTCGACTGCGCTCGGAATGACAGGATCGGAACATGGGAAAAAAATGTCCGATGGGCGCACAGACCGGATGCCGATGTTCCGCCGGGCCTGCGAATTGGCTGGCGTATCCGAAGTCCGAGTCTCGTTGGGCGGATTCTTAGCCGACCAGACCTGACCATCATTTGCGGCTTCTTCGTCCGCAGCGCTACGCATCACCGGTAGGAACGATGGCGGCGGTTTCCACCATCAGAATGACTGCTCGATCAGGCGCCCGGGTGCGATGCTTGACGCCTTTGGGAACGACAAATCCCTGCTGTGGCTGCAGATCAACCGAGCGATCTTCGAGATCGATGATGAAGTGCCCCTCCAAGACAAAGAAGAACTCGTCGTCGTTGTCATGTTTGTGCCAGTGGTACTCGCCTTGCACGACTCCCAGGCGAACAACGGAGTCGTTCACCTTGCAGAGCGTTTGGTTATACCACTTCTCGGTGCAGGCATTCACCAGGGCTGGAACGTTCACCAAGTGGAGAGGCGGAAACTTTATATCGAGGTAAGTGGCGTAAGGATAATCTTGTTGTTCGCTCATGGGCTAGATGATGACTCAATCAGGGGTTAAGAGTGTGATACTTCCCCGAATTCTTGGAGGTACGCAGATATAAGCAAGGAAAAGCAAGACTGCGATGCCAGTCGCAAGTCAACCGAAGAAGTGGGCTAGGCGTGGGGAAGTGCGGAAATCAGCTACAGATCCTTCGACTTCGCTCAGGAATACAAAATAACGCGCGGCACGCGCTTAAACTTGATCGGCGCGGTTACCGGGAGCTACGGTTTGGGTCGGGTCGGGTTGGGCGGTCGCATCCGGAGTTCCGGGTTCGATGTGCGGGACGTTTGCCTGGGCCGGGCGAACTGTCTTTTCCTCGGTCTTGCCGGCTTTGTTCAGCTCGTCGCTGAATTCGTCTTTTGCTTTTTGAAATTCGCGGACGGCTTGTCCCATTCCTTTAGCCAGCTCAGGCAATTTCTTTGCCCCGAAAAGGACAAGGACGATCAACAATATAACGATCAGATCTGGCCCTGCCAGATTCATGAAGCTCGCGAGCAAGCTCATAATATGTGTTTGAACATCAGGCTGTCTGCGGAAGTTGCAAGGTAATTCGGCAGGGAGGGAATCCAAGGAGCGGCGCTCTCCAGACCGCCGTTCTATTTAAGTCGGCGGCTTGGAAGAAGCCGCTCCTTGTAATTAATCTTCGTGCAGTTCCAGGCTTGTGTCGCGCATCGGTTGGTGCTGTCGGTAGCGGGCGAGGACGCCAACAAATTCTTCGGCCAATTCGCGGTTACCTTCGCGCTCGGCAAATTCTCGGCCGCGCTCCGCTGTTGCGATGGCATCGTCGAAACGACCGGCTTCGGCATAGGCCGCAGCTAATGTCCGATGCAAAATGGGGTTGATGCCTCCTGCGAGTTTCAGTGCGCGTTCCGCCAATTCGACCGCGCGCGATCCGTTGCGGAGCGAGGCGTCGGGAGCAGTGGCGAACACCCAGGCCAGGTTGCTCTGCGCATTTCCGTCATTCGGGTTTAATGCAAGCGCGGCTTCCCACTGCTCGAGGGCGGCGCGCGTCTGATGTTTCTGCACCAGCAAAACACCAAGTGTGTTACGCGCGCCGATGTTGTTTGGCTCGTTTTCCACTCGCGCGCTCCAGAAAAGAATCGTGTCGTCGAGCGGTTTCCCTTCCAGACTGACCGGCACTTCGCCATAAACGCCAGCATTAGCAGGGCGAATTTCCGCTGCCACGCGCGCGTGTGCGATTGCTTCTTCGGTTTTACCCTCGGCGAAAAGCGAAGTCGCGAAGGCAAGATGCGCGCCATCATTGTTTGTCGTCACCGCGAGCGTGTGCGGCCACAGGGAATCGGCGTTGCGCCAGAACGTCGTTTGATGATAAGCGCAAGCGCTGAGCGCAATGATGACGACGGCGGATGCAAGCGCCCTGAGTTGTCTTCGAAAACGCCAGCGCGCGGTCAGTTCCGCAATCAGCCACACGATGGCGATAGTGATACCGATGAGGGGCAGATAGGTATAGCGATCGGCATGAGCTTGCCGGCCCACCTGCACGATGCCGATTACCGGGACCAACATACCAACAAACCAAAACCAGCCAGTGAACAGAAACGGGAATCGTTTTCGAGAGATGATTGCGATCGCGGAGAACGCGATCAGAAGCACAGCACAAGCGACGATGGTCAGGAAGGGGAAGAATTTCTCCGGGTGCGGATAAAGAACAGCGAGATCGACTGGCCAGATCAGCTGACGCAGATAGATCGCGTAGCTAACGATTGCATTTTCGAATCGTAACGGCAGAGAGAAGCCGAAAGTATCGATCTGGCCGTGCTGAGCCAGCACCGTGGCAACCGCCGAGACTGCGGCGAACAGCGCCAACGGAATTTTCTCCAGGAGCAGCCAAATGATTTTTTCTGTTCGAAAACGATTCAACGGCCAGTAATCGATCAACAAAAGCACGAACGGAATCGTGACCAGCATCGGTTTGGAGAGCGTTCCAAGCGCGGCCGCAAGAACCGCAAGCAGATAACGCGTCACTGATTTCCTGCGTGCATAGTAGGACCACGCCAGCAGGGTGAGGGCGAAGAATAAACCGCTGAGAACGTCTTTGCGCTCGGCGATCCAAGCCACCGATTCCGCGCGTAGCGGATGAATGGCGAAGACACCGGCGACAAATGCGCTTCGCCAGTTTTTTCCGGTCAGCGAGTCGAGGGCAAAAAATAGCGCGATGGTGGCCAGGGCGTGAATGACAACGCTGCTGAAATGGTGCCAAGCCGGATTTACCCCGAATAATTGGCAATCGAGCATATGCGACAAGGTGGTGATGGGATGCCAGTTGGCGGCGTGAAAATGAGTGAAGGCCCATGCGAGGTTGGAGAAGCTCAACCCGCT
>Ga0137361_10003175_pt1 | contig 10598 bp, 7 predicted proteins | sample Mad1_80_16metaG_FD_104923 | JGI IMG/M metagenome (GOLD analysis project Ga0137361, IMG submission 104923) | Vadose zone soil microbial communities from Angelo Coast Range Reserve, California, USA - Mad1_80_16 metaG | ecosystem: Environmental > Terrestrial > Soil > Vadose zone | place: USA... | reverse complement strand
TCCTGTTCGAGCCGCTCGTTCTGGTAGGTAATCGCCAGCCTCCAGCCGGCTTCGTGCAGTTTCTGCGCAATGGCCCACGCGATGCTGCGTTTGTTGGCCAGGCCGAAAATTACTGCCGTTTTTTGCGAATCGCTCATTCGGTGAGTCTCCCGATGGCCGGACTAAAGCCCGGCGCCTACAAAAGTCAAATTCGATGAAACGCTTTCTCAATTTCCTTGATGGAGTATCGTAAAACCACGGGGCGTCCGTGCGGGCAGCTCATCGGACAATCGGTCTTCGCCAGGGCATCGAGCAGCCATTCCATTTTCGACTGTTCGAGCGGCATGTTGACCTTGATCGCCGCATGGCACGCGGTCGAGGCGGCGATTTTCGCCTGTAAGGTTTCGATGGAAATCGCCGCGTTTTCGCGGTCCAGGCCATCGAGAATTTCGGTGAGCAACTTTTCCGCGTCCGGCGCGATAACACCGGCGGGCACGGCCTGAATCGCCACGCTCTTTGGTCCCATCGGTTCGACTTCGAAACCATTGACGGCGAGTTCTTCCGCAATTTTCTCGAAGGTAACGATTTGCCGGGGCGAAAGTTCGATCACCAGAGGCATGAGCATACGCTGGGCTTCGATCTTTCCGGCGCGGCGCGCTTCGAGGTGCTGTTCGAACAGCACGCGCTCGTGCGCCACGTGCTGATCCACGATCCACAGTCCTTCGCCGTTCACGGCGATGATGAAACTTGCGCTGACCTGCCCGAGCGGCTTGAGATCGGCAATTTGTTCCGGGCGCGGCAGCGTCGCGGGGGCGTCCCCGCTTGGAGCCGCTAGATTCGCAGCCCAGTTCGCTGCATCGGAAATTCGCACTGGTGCGGCGGCTGTTCCAAACGCGATTCCGGAGGTAAAAGGAATTCGCTGCTCCACAGGCTGCATTGGGGCGGAAGTCAGATCGAAACCCCCGTCCGAACCGACACCGGAGCCGAGACCGATCTCTTCCATCGGAGGGATGATCGCACGCGGCACTGCGGATTCCGCCGCCGGTGGGGTGATTCCGCCGGAGAAGCCTCCATTGCCGGAGCCGATGGTCTGCGGCGCAGCGCCCGCGGCGGTGGCAAAACTTGCGATCGGCCGCGTGCCCATGAGCGCCTGGCGAATCATGTCGCGCGTGAAATCGTGGACAAACTGCGAACGCCGGAAGCGCACTTCGATTTTTGCCGGATGCACGTTGACGTCCACCTCGTCGTACGGCATTTCCAGAAAAAGGAGCGTCGCGGGGAAAACCGCGGGCGGCAAGATATTGCGATAGGCTTCGTGAATGGCGTGCAGGATCAGCCTATCGCGCACCAGGCGGCGATTCACGAAAATATAGATGCCGTTGCGGTTCAGGCGCTGCACATCGGGGCGCGACGTGAAGCCGCTGACGGTCAGCGACGATTTTTCTTCTTCGGCTTCGAGTTCCGGCTCGGTGATGGCGGCCCGAAAGGCCGCGGACGCTGCGGGGATTTCGACAAGTTCTTCCAGCGATTGCCGCCCAAAAAGCTGGTAGATGCGGTCAGCCAGTTTTTCCGCGGGCGGGCAGTTGATGATTTCTTGCGTCGGCGTCGTCAGAAGGAACTGTTTCGCGGGATTCGCGAGTGCGTAGTGGGTGACCAGCGAGGCGATGTGGCCCAGTTCGGTCGTGTCTGATTTCAGGAATTTTCTGCGCGCGGGAACGCAGTAGAAAATATCGGCGACGCTGACGGTGGTTCCCGCGGGCAGGCCAGCGGGCTTCACATTGATCAGCTTGCCTCCCGCGAATTCGACGCGCGTGCCTTCGGCTTCCGCCTCGTCGCGCGTTTCGAGCAGCAAGCGCGAGACGGCAGCAATCGTGGGCAGCGCCTCGCCGCGAAAGCCCAGCGTGGAGATGGACAGCAAATCGTCGGCGGAACGCAGCTTGCTGGTGGCGTGGCGTTCGAACGCCAGCAGCGCGTCGTCATGGGTCATGCCGTGGCCATCGTCGATCACGCGGATCATGCGCTTGCCGCCCACTTCCACTTCGATGCGAATGGTGTTCGCGCCGGCGTCCAGCGCGTTTTCAAGCAGCTCTTTCACGACCGATGCGGGCCGCTCGACAACTTCGCCCGCCGCGATTTTATTCGCCACCGCCTCCGGTAGTATGCGTATGCGGCTCACAGGTGGTGCTCTTTAGGAGGCCGGAGCTTCAGCTCCGGCGTTAGGGCCGACACATTCTGGGCTTTAGCCCCTGAAGCCTGCTGATCATATTTGCTTGGCATCGGATCGAGGGTGAATTGGCCAATGGCAGAAGAAAACGGCCAGTCCTGCGGTCTTTCGACGAGCTTAGCTCGGACAGGGTTCATTCGAATGTATTCTGCCTTGGTTTGCCAGTCGTTCGCATCTCGGATAGTCCAATCGTAAAAGCCTTCCTGCCAGATTTCCATCTTTTGGTTACGAACTTTGTGAATTTGATGGGAGCTGCCGCCCTTTATCAATTGGACTGCCTTTTCGATGCTGGTTGTCGAGTTGGGAGTTAGAAGGAAGTGGAGATGGTCGGGCACAACGACAAATTCGTGGAGCAGATAGTCGCCGCGTTTGCGATAGTGAAAAAGAGTGCGCACCAGGATTTCAGCTGTCTCTGGTACTTGGAAGACAGTGCGGGCTTGCCAGCGCTTTGTGGTAACAAAGTAGGAACTGGCTGGGGAGGTCCTGTGTCTTGGTGTTGCCATCTAGGAGCCTTCTTCAGGGGCTGAAGCCCTTTGTGTGCGCATTCTAACGCCGGGGCTGAAGCCCCGGCCTCCTAAGGAGAAAACAAAACCCTCACAGCAAGATCGGAGGTGACCCCAGCGTCATGCTTTGCCCTCAACGATTCGTATCCCCAATTGGTCGAGCTGGTCTTTGTCCACGGGCGACGGTGAATCGGCCATCAAATCCTGTGCGGCGGTGGTTTTTGCAAAGGCAATCACTTCGCGGATGGATTTTTCGCCGGCGAGAAGCATGACCACGCGATCGATGCCGAGCGCGATGCCGCCGTGGGGCGGAGTGCCGTAGGTCAGCGCATCGAGAAAGAAGCCGAAGCGGCGGCGCAATTGTTCCTCGGACAAGCCGAGGGCCTTGAACAGGCGCTCCTGCACGTCCTGGCGGTGGATTCGAATGCTGCCGGAGCCGAGCTCGTAGCCGTTGAGAACGAGATCGTAGCCTTTCGAACGGACTTCCCATGGCGCGGATTCGAGTTTCTCCAGATCTTCATCGACGATGCCGGTGAACGGATGCTGCGCGCTGACCCAAGTTTTGTCGGCCTCGCTCCATTCGAAGAGCGGAAAGCCCGTGAGCCACAGGAATTTCCACTGCGATTTGTCGATGACGCCGAGAGCTTCGCCAAGGTGCAAACGCAACTGGCCGGCGATCAGCGCAGCGGCTTCCGTGCCCTTGATCTGTTCCTTGGCGGAGACGGCGACGGCGAGGTCGCCGGGCTTCGCGCCGCAAGCTTCGGCGAGTTTCTTCACGTTTTCCGGGCCGATCAGTTTTTCGACCGTCGAAGTCAGTCCCTCCGGCGCTACTTTCACGAAATAGGCGCCGCGTGCGTGCAGTGATTTCGCTTTCTCGGTTAATTCGTCAAGCTGCTTGCGCGAATAGCCCCCTGCACCGGGCGCCGCGAGCGCGAAGACGCTTCCCTCGATTTGCAGCTTTTGCTTCGCTTCCTCCGGGAAGCAATGCGTCACTTCGTGGAGCTCCATGCCAAAACGTAGGTCCGGCTTGTCGCTGCCGTACTTTCGAATGCAATCCTTGTAGAGCATGTGCGGGAACGCCGCTTCGGCCTTGATGCCGGCGACGGCGCAGGCGCGCACCATCACTTGCTCGATGACGTGAAAAATGTCTTCCTGGCGCGGGAAGGACATCTCCAGATCGAGCTGCGTGAATTCGAGCTGGCGGTCCGCGCGCAAATCTTCGTCGCGGAAGCATTTTACGATCTGGAAATACTTGTCCAGCCCGGCGATCATCAGGATCTGCTTGAAGATTTGCGGCGATTGCGGCAGCGCGTAAAACTGGCCGTGATGGATGCGGCTGGGCACGAGAAAATCGCGGGCGCCCTCGGGCGTCGAGCGCGTGAGCATGGGCGTCTCGACTTCGAGGAAACCCATCTCGTCCATCACCTTACGGATTTCGAGAATGATTCTGTGGCGCAGCGCGAGGTTGCGGTGCGGCTTCGGGCGGCGCAAATCGAGATAGCGGAAACGCAGGCGCGTTTCTTCCGCGGCATTGATTTCGTCTTCGATCGGAAACGGCGGCGTCTTGGCGTTGTTGAGAATGTGCAGCTTCGTGGCGACCAGTTCAACTTCGCCGCTAGCCAGTTCGGGATTCGCTTTCTGGCGCTTGATGACCTTGCCTTCCACGGCGACAACGAATTCGCTGCGCGCCTGCTCGGCTTTGGCGTGGGCCGCAGGCTGCGTCTCTTTGTTAAAAACCACCTGGACGATGCCGGTGCGGTCGCGGATATCGAGGAAGAGCAAATTGCCGAGGTCGCGCCGGCGCGCCACCCACCCCATTACAACGGCATCGCGCCCTTCGTCTTTGGTGCGCAGCTCGCCGCAGTAGTGTGTGCGCTTCAGATTGCCGAGAAAATCCAACACGTGCTCTTCCCCCTGGGAAAGCACGGGCTAAAGCCCGTGCGCTACACTTTCTTCAATTCCGCAATCAACTGTTGCTCGGAGACTTTTTGCTGCGTGCCGTCGGCAAGCGTCTTCAGCGTCCACTCGCCGCTGGTCACTTCATTATCGCCGAGAATGAGCGCATATTTCGCGCCGAGTTTGTCCGCCTGGCCGAGGGCTTTGCCAAATTTCTGCTCGACGGGCGGCAGTTCGACGCTGAATCCGGCGTTGCGCAAAGTTTTCGCAGCGCGGACGGCCGTGGCACGGGCATTTTCACCCATCCAGGCGATGTAAACGTCGCGGCCTTGTGCGGCGGGGGCTTTGCCGCTTTCCTGCAGGGACAAAATCAAGCGGTCCTCACCAATCGCGAAGCCGATGCCTTTTGTGGGAGGGCCGCCAAGGAGTTCCACGAGGCCGTCGTAGCGCCCGCCGCCGCAAACCGCGTCCTGCGAGCCCAGTCCCTGCGCGGTGATTTCGAAAGTAGTGCGCATGTAGTAGTCGAGCCCGCGCACGAGCCGCCAGTTTTCGCGATACTTCACGCCACGGAGATCGAGCTCGCGCTTCACAGCCGCGTAATGTTCCGCGCACTCCTTGCAAAGATGATCCCCGATGCGCGGCAGCTTCGCGATGATGGCTTGTTCGCTCTCGAGTTTCGAATCGAGCACGCGCAACGGATTTGTGTCGATGCGCCGCTGGCTGTCCGGCCCGAGATTGTCTTTCACCTTCAGTAGCTCCGCTCGAAGCAGCTCGACATATTTTGGCCGGCACTCACGGCAGCCAATCGAATTCACACTGAGCTGAACGCCCTGCAGTTCCAGCTTCTCGAAGAAAGTCATCACCATCTCGATGACTTCCGCGTCGATCGCGGGCGCATCCGTTCCCCCGAGCACTTCTGCGCCAATCTGGTAAAACTGCCGGTAGCGCCCCTTCTGCGGCCGTTCGCGCCGGAACATCGGCCCCATGTAATAGAGCTTCACCGGCTGCGGCAGTTGCTGCATCCCATTCTCGATATATGCTCGGCAAACGCTCGCTGTGGCTTCGGGTCGAAGGCTTGAGATCTCAATGGGGATGCGCTCCACTATTTCTTTCAGCTCCAGAAGAAACGCCGTGAAGGCCGAAGCTTGAAATTGAGTGTCAACCCTTGACCACTTCTGAATGGCAGTCTGCGAGAATTCTTCCAAGTTCCTGGCCGCAGAGATAGTCTCTGCCGTTGTGTCCATTTCCTTCGATTCGATAGCTTCTTTTATCTGAATGACGAAGATCTGGAGGAGGACAAGTACCCTCGTAACCTCCGGAGGTGACTTGCGAAAGCCAGGAAAGACCGTCTCACCTATTAGGAGCCTTTGGGTCGAGTTGAGTGAGTTCTCCAGAAAATACATTTCTTTCGAGACGACGTCGGTCTCGCCGCCGACGGCGCGTGCAAACAATTCTGTGGGCTCAAAAATCGGCGGGCGAATTTCACCGTATCCGAATGTGCCAAAAATCTCGCGCGCAGTTTGTTCGACACGATTCCAGAGCGCCGTTTCAGGCGGCAGCAAGTCTCGAGTGCCGCGAATGGCTTGAAACTTGCGCGGCTTTTCTTCTTTTTTGACTGCGCCTTCGCTCACTTGGCATACCCCGCGCGAGAAGATAGTGGCGAGTGACGAGTGGTGAGTGGCGAGAACGAAGAAAGTTTCCGCTTCAAAGCCACGAGCATTTTTTGCAGTTCATCGATCTCCTTCAAAGCCGGTTCTACCTCTGCTTGCTGAGCAAATCCCAACTCGACGCTCAACGATAATTGGGTGTCCAATTCCGCGAGCGAACCTTCCGCAATAGAGAGAAACTGCAAGAATTCGCTCGTCCCTCTCCTTGCTTGCCCTTCAGCAATGTTGGATGGCACAGAAACCGCAGCTCTCCTCATCTGCGAGGTTAATCCATATCTCTCTTCTGCTGGAAACTTCATTGTCACCTTATAGACCAATCTGGCGAGGACCATCCCCTTCTGCCAAACCAATAGCTCTTTGTAGTGCTTGGGCTTGACTTGTCCGTCTGCAGGCATTGTATTTTCTTCGCTCGCCACTCGTCACTCGCCACTCGCCACTTCTTCCTTATAGATATTTTTGTACTCAACATACCGCTGCGCATACGCGTCGATCGAAGCCTGATCGATTCCCGTCAATATGCGCTTCACTTTTCCCGGCGAGCCCATGACCAGGCTGCCCGCAGGAATCGCGGTGCGTTCCGTGATGAGCGCGCCTGCCGCGACGATACTGCCCGCGCCAATCGTCGCACCGTTCAGAATGATCGCGCCCATGCCGATCAAGCAGCGCGACTCGATGACGCAGCCGTGCAACGTCACCGAATGCCCGACGGTCACGTTATCGCCGAGAACCAGCGGGCACTCGTCGCGCATGACGTGCAATACGCAGCCGTCCTGAATGTTGGTGCGCGCGCCGATGCGAATGTAGTGCACATCGCCGCGAATCACCGAGCACGGCCAAACGCTCGAATCCTCACCGATCACCACGTCGCCAATGATGACCGCGGCGGGATCGATGTACGCCGAAGCCGCGATCTGCGGGTGCTTGCCGCGATACGGCCGGATGTCGGGTTGGCCTCGCAATCGTATCCTTATGTTCTTCCTCTTCCGACCAGTCCCTGCACAAAGACGCGGCCAGCGCTATCTCGTTGTAGGGGCACGATATACCTGCCCCGACCGGGTCGGGGTCGTGCCCCTACAAAGAGTTGGCATGCATGAATCACGTCAAGATAACATCCGGCTCGCCCTACTGACAAGGAAACGCGCTCGCCCGGCTCAAGTGCGGCGCTGGACGGCGCGCGCCATCTGCGCCATCATCGCTCGATGCCAACCAAATGCGCACAGTGCGGCGCCGCAATGACGTGCCAGCCGGAAGGCGGCTGCTGGTGCGCGGAACTGCCCAAAGTCCCGATGCCCACCGATGCAGAGGGATGCCTCTGTCCGGACTGCCTGCGCGACAAAATCGCAGCGCTACAGAAGCTTGACGGAAGAAAAGAAGCGTGAAGCTTCAGTCGATTTGAACCGTGGGACCGGTGGTTGCGCCCACTTCAACGAGGCGATTCACCACAGCACGCGCCAGGGAGTACAAACTTTTCGCGCCCGCGCCCTCTTCGCCGAGAGCAGCAACCGGCTTTCCGGTATCGCCGCCAATTCGAATCCGCGGATCAATTTCAATTTCGCCGAGCACCGGCACACCGTAAGCCAGCGCGGTCTTAGCGCCTTCGCCGTGGCCAAAAATATCAATCGCCTTGCCACAGTGCGGGCACGCAAACGAGCTCATGTTCTCGACCACGCCGAGCACTTCCACATTCACCTGGCGGAACATTTCGATGGCTTTGCGCACATCGGCGAGCGCCACGGTCGATGGCGTGGTAACCACGACCGCACCGGTAACCGCAACCGTCTGAATCAAAGTTAGCTGTACGTCCCCAGTGCCGGGCGGAAGATCGATAATGAGGTAATCCAGCTCGCCCCACTCCACGCTGCGCAGAAACTGTGTAATCACGCTGTGGAGCATCGGCCCGCGCCAGATCATGGGCTTGTCACCGGGATTCAGCAGCCCCATCGAAATCATTTTCAGCCCTTGCGATTGCACGGGAATGATGTGCTTATCGGCCGTGGCCTCCGGCTGTTGCGTCGCGCCCAGCATGATCGGCACGTTCGGCCCGTAAACGTCGGCGTCGAGCAAACCCACCTTGTGGCCAAGCTTCGCCAACGCCAGCGCAAGATTCACAGCGACCGTGGTCTTGCCGACGCCGCCTTTTCCGCTGGCGACGGCTACGAGATTTTTCACGCCGGGAATCGGCTGGCGTTCGGGTTGTTGCTGGGGCGCAGGACCTGGTGGCATTGGCTTCCTCTGTAGTAGGGCAGGCATTCTTGCCTGTCCTCTCTTCCATCAACCACGATCAATTTTCGCTCACGGCTTCGGCAATCAGGGACAGACGGGAGCGTCTGTCCTACTCAAGCGCCGTGGCATTTCTTATACTTCTTCCCCGAGCCGCACGGGCACGGATCGTTGCGCCCGACCTTCGCGCCCACCTTCACAGGTTTCGGCGCTTCCGCCTGCGCCGGGCCGGTCTGATACTGCAAATCTTTTTGCTGACGCTGCTGGCGTCGCTCGATCTCCCGCGCCACCGCAGGCAAATGCTGTGGCTCGCTGGCGCGCGCGGCGGCGCTGGCCGCGGCCGCTTCGGCGCGCGGACGAGGTGGCTGTTGCGGTGACGGAGCTTGTGGCGCGCTTCCCGAAGGCGGCTGCTCACCCTGCTGAACTTGAATGTGGTAGAGATAGCGCACCGTTTCGTTGTCAATGCGCGTCATCATGTCTTCGAAAAGGATGAACGCTTCCTTCTTGAATTCAACGAGCGGATCTTTTTGCCCGTAGCCGCGCAGCCCGATGCCCTCTTTCAAGTGGTCGAGCGAGAGCAGGTGGTCTTTCCACTGCGAGTCGACTACGTCGAGAATGATGCGGCGCTCGAGCCAGCGCATCAGGTCCGCGCCAAACTGCGTCTCTTTTTCTACGTAGCGTTCTTGGACCGCTTCCGCCGCGGCGTCGGCAAGCTGCTCGTGGTTGAGCGAAGCGGGATCGACGCCCGCCGCTTTCATGTCCACGCCGAACTGCGCGTTGGCCTCCGCAAAGAACTGCGTGACGTTCCACTGGTCCGGGTGCTGCTCGTTCGGGCAATACGTATTCACCAGTTCACGCACCACGTCTTCCGCGATGCCCAAAATGTAATCGCGCTGATCTTTTCCTTCCAGCGCGGAGCGGCGAATCGAATAGATCGTTTCGCGCTGCTTGTTCATCACGTCGTCGTACTCGAGCAAATGTTTGCGCGCGTCGAAATTCTGCGCTTCGACGGATTTTTGCGCGTTCTCAATGCGCCGCGAGATGAGGCCGGATTCGATGGGCACGCCTTCCGTCATGCCCAGACGGAACATCAGGGCCTTCACGCGCTCGCCGCCGAAAATGCGCATCAAGTCGTCTTCAAGCGAAAGAAAAAAACGCGAAGAGCCAGGGTCGCCTTGGCGTCCCGCGCGGCCGCGCAACTGATTGTCAATGCGGCGCGCTTCGTGGCGTTCCGTGCCGAGGATGTGCAATCCGCCGAGCGCTACGACTTCGTCGTGCTCTGCTTTGCACTGCTCCGCGAATTGTTCGAACACTGGCTTCCACTGATCCGCGGGCACCTGAAAGATTTTGCCCTCATGCTGGAAAAGAACCATTTGCACCGTGGGTTGCGCAGCCTCGCCGGGAGCAGGCTCCGCGGGAATCACCGCGGGCGCCGCAGCGTACGGCAGCGCCAGCTTGTTTTTCAGAAAATGATCGCGCGTCATCTGTTCGGGATTGCCGCCGAGCAAAATGTCTGTGCCGCGGCCGGCCATGTTGGTCGCGACGGTGACCGCGCCTTTGCGTCCCGCCTGCGCCACCACGCGCGATTCGCGCTCGTGCTGCTTTGCGTTCAATACCTGATGCGGGATGCCGAATTTTTTCAGCAATTCCGCGATGGTTTCCGACTTCTCGATGGAAATTGTTCCGACCAGCACAGGTTGCCCGCGCTCGTGATAGTGGCGGATGCCATTCGCGAACGAATTGTCTTCCTGCATGATGCCGTTGACCACCGCTTCAAATTTTTCTTTTTCCGTGCGATACACGACGTCGGCAGCTTCGATGCGGATCAGCGTTTGGTTCGTCGGAATAATCGTAACTTCCAGGTTGTAGATTTTGCTGAATTCCGCCGCTTCCGTCGCCGCCGTGCCGGTCATCCCGGAAAGTTTTTTGTACATGCGAAAATAATTCTGGAAGGTGATGGTCGCGAGCGTCTGGTTTTCGCGCTCAATCTTCACGCCTTCCTTGGCTTCCACGGCCTGGTGCAAACCGTCCGACCAGCGGCGGCCGGGCATCTGGCGTCCCGTGAATTCATCCACGATGATGACTTCGCCGTCTTTCACCACGTAATCG
>Ga0137361_10003167_pt1 | contig 10608 bp, 12 predicted proteins | sample Mad1_80_16metaG_FD_104923 | JGI IMG/M metagenome (GOLD analysis project Ga0137361, IMG submission 104923) | Vadose zone soil microbial communities from Angelo Coast Range Reserve, California, USA - Mad1_80_16 metaG | ecosystem: Environmental > Terrestrial > Soil > Vadose zone | place: USA... | reverse complement strand
CCGGAAGCACAGTGCTGGAACCTGAGTACCGACCTGGCATTGGTGCCGTAACGCGACGGCTCCCGTCTGGGCTTGCTATAATTTATGCTCACCCGGCTTTCCGCCGTCCCGTTGTCCACCGACGTACTCGATAGCCAGATTGGCGTGACATTGACAGATTGAGTGCGCGTGATATTAGCCTAGCAAATCTGGTAGCGAAGACAAGGCGAAAGGTGTACGATGCCGCGAGGGACGAAGGTCGAACGAACAATCGGGGGGTGATGGCTGCGATTTTGACGAGCCTGCATATGCGGACGGCGGACGACTTGTTCGGATGTCCGCAAGGAAGCCCACGGACGGACAAGTTGATCGCGGCAAGCATTCAATGGGCTGAAAAGATTATGGAGAAAATTGACCGCTGTCGCAGTAAAAACTGAAAAATAACTGCACGCTGGAATACTTCTGGACTAAGCGATTGCCATTAAAAGGCAAAGTACTCTCTTGCAAGGCGAATACTGGTTTCATGACGGGGAGGGAGTAGGGATTTCAGTTCAGATCCCCAAATATTCAGGAATGTCTCCCAATTCGAGGCTGTTTTCCCAATCAAATACTTCGCATCTTCCTCATCTTTGGATCGGTCGCTGCATAGCTTGCTGAGGACGAGATCGTACGGCCCTAAGACAAACATTTCGAATCTTTGAAGTCCAAGATCAAGGTGTTGCATCCGAGACTCAAATTCGTAGGGGTAGTGTGCATGTTGACCTAAACTCCCGCCTGATTCATCTCGAATCCGAGCAGACGAAAAATTCGGAAGCCCGCAACTTGGCGATATCGTCGGAACTTTATGATTGCTAAACCAGACGGAACCTAAGACGGGCAAGGTCTTCGACGGAACGAATCTCAGGAAAGAATGGATGATGGTTTGTGCTCAGTGTGGTCTCGGCACATTGACCGAGGTTGAAGACAGACCGTATGACCCGATATACTTAGGGGCTGACCTTGCACGATTTGCGTCGGAGTGCGGTCCGCAATTTCATACAGGCTGGGAATTCTGAAACGGTCACAATGAAAATCTCGGGTCACAAGACTCGAAGCGTGTTCGACCGCTACAACAATACAAGCACCGAGGACATCATCGCCGCTCAGCAGAAGGTCGAGATGTACCGTCTCAAGAAATCGAACGGTAAGACGCTTGAGGGGGAAGTTCGCAAACCTGCGGCGTCGATCAAATCCAAGAAGAAGTCACGAGTGGCCCTGTCATCTAACGGTTAGGATACTGCCCTCTCAAGGCAGGTATACGGGTTCGATTCCCGTCAGGGCTACCAACGTTCTCATGTCAGAGTCGACTCCAGAGGGAGTACAACCCGCTGGAGTCTTTGCTTTTGCCGTGAGACGCCTGTTTTCGTCAATCACTGCTGATCTTTGATTTCTCGAGGTACACTTCAAGAGCCGTGAGCGCCCTGAAGACGTACGTGCCCTTGCTTGTGCTGTCAATCGCCTGTTCTGCGCAGTCAGTCTCACCTTCATTCGATGAGGAGTACAGCCGCGCCATTGAGCGGAACCCGCCCGGAGTGATACTGACGATTGCTACCATTCCCGAACACTCGACGTACCACTTGTCCGACGTCATTCGGTTTAAGGTGATGTTCACGAGCGACAAGGCGCGGCTTTACACAGCGGAGCTAGGGGGTGCCGGAAGCGCTGCGGGTGCGAGTTACGACTTCGTTATCCAGGGTCCCGGCTTGGCAGCACCGATTCATTCGCAACCCAGTCATCCCTTTGGGATCGTTTGTTGCAGCAGCAAACGTCGATACCTTGGCCAGAAGCCGCTCCCTGGCCCCGAACTCCGTGTCAGTCTGAAACGGATAGAGCAGTTCACTAATGAGGCTACGTTCCCGCTCCGTCACTCGCCAACACTGCGAATGGAACTGAAACCCGGCGACTACGCAATCTTCGCTCAGACTCGCAGTGTCATGCAGGGATGGCCCAAGTCGGAACATGATGCTTACGACGCGGTAAGCGATCTTGTGGTCACATCCAGCAACATCCTGCACATCACGATTCTTCCAGATGGCGCGGACCCTAATTCTGGCAGGCCTTAGCGTCTTCGTGCCTAAACTGGCGTAATATCGCCATTACGCATTGAGGGGTTTTGAGTGCAAACGCGATTTCAACAGTTGTGGCGTGGAACCAAGTTCTACTGATCTTGTGCTTTCGTCACGTGCCATGCAAAGCAGGACGCGAGTCTGCGTGGAATGCCGGGCGCGTTTTTGAGCGTCCACGCCCTGATTTCCTGCTCTTCGTCCATGCGAGCCGCACCGCTCCACATCGTGACGTATCGCGTTCGGAGTGGATCACCCGAGTAGAAGAGAAACGGCGGATCGGATTCCTCCGTTGAGACGTAAATGATCTGCCAAGTGCCGAATCTGAACGACTGCAATACGTCTACGCTTTTCACATTGAGTTGTTTTGCAATTTCAGGAGCCAAGGCTGCTTTTCGATGTGGCGTGAGATCGCGGTTTACGCCATCGCAGGTGGATTGCCAATATCCCTCGTAAAGGTTTTGTACCGTGCCGTTCAGATCGACGCGGTACCTAGCACGGAAACCAGGCCGCTGAGGAGCCGACTCGCTAAAGTACGCCATCATCTTGACCAATACTTCGTGCGAGTTGATCCAGTGCGCAATCTCCAAATAAGAATGGTCTGCCCCAAGGTAGTCTGCTGCCTTGGGAGCCGCTTTGGCCACAATCTTTGATAGGTCGGTCGCTTTCAACGTGACGGGATCGAAAACATACGAACGTGTCTCGCCGCTCCCAGAGGCATCATTGACAAAGAAATGTCGGCTGTCCGGTGCCCACGAAATTTCGAGACTGCGGTCGAAGTTCCCAATCAGCGTTCGCTGCGATGAGGCGCCCTGTTGGATCCAGAGCTTTCGCGCTGCCGTAGGGTCGGGAAACTTGAAGGTCAGTATCCACTGGCTATTGGGAGAGGGGATTCGTGTCTCTTTTCCTTGTGGGAGCGAAACGACCGGTGCGTGACCTACACCACTAAACTTCGTTTGTGCCAGTACCGACACAGGAAGAATTAGGGTGACCAACAGCACTACTGGGGCTGCTGGAAAATGCGCAACCATGCACAAATGCTAGCTAGATGATCGCCAATCAAGCGTCGAGGTTACCTTTGGCTAACTGATGTAACATCGCCTTAGCACAAGTTTGCGCTTTCCTTTCGCTTTTCTAGCGAACAAAAGGCGCAAAGTTGCGATAACGCCTGGTTACGTCAACAATCCGATAGACTGACTGGTTATGTTACGACGCTGGGACATACTGCTCACCTTGGCGGTCTGTATCCGTGTCGCTTCCACAACTCAGGCCGGGATCGCTCAATGTAAGGACGCGGCAATTCAGGAGTCAGCGAAACAAACCCTAATTGCTGACCCTGAGTACTCCAAGCAAATCCAACTGGCGAGACGAGCGGCTCTTGAGATCTACAACCACGGCTTTTTGGGCAATTCAGGCTCCGCGATAAACAACAAGGTCGGCCGACCGCCGGGAATGTCGATTGCAGTAGCTGTCAATGGCAAGCTGGTCTGGGCAGAGGGATTTGGGCTTGCCGACCTGGAACAGTGCGTTCCGGTGACCCCGAAGACGAAGTTCCGTATTGGTAGCACTTCAAAGCCGCTGACTTCTGCCGGAGCGATGCTCCTCTACGATCAGAAACGCCTGGATCTCGATGCTCCCATACAGCGCTATGTACCTACCTTCCCAGCCAAAGGGCAAGTGATCACGACGCGCCAGCTACTCGGGCATCTGGGAGGCATTCGAGATTACAACGCCGAGGAAAGCAGCAAACTGGACCGCGACGTGTATCACTCTGTTTCTGAATCGCTCAAGAGATTCAAGAATGATCCGTTGGCAGCTTCCCCTGGCACGAAATGGATCTATTCCGTGTACGGATATGTTTTAGCAAGCGCGGCGATTGAGGGAGCATCCGGGCAAGACTTTCTTTCCTTTATGCACGACAAAGTGTTCTTGCCCCTCGACATGCAAGATACCGTCGCCGATGAAAGCGATAAGATCATTCCCGGTCGTGCCCGCTGGTACACCATCATGGCGGATGGTAGTTATCGGAACACGCCCTATGAAGACCTGAGCTACAAGTGGGCGGGAGGTGGGTTCTTGTCGACTGCCGAAGACCTCGCTCGTTTCGGTTCCGCTCTATTGAAACCAGAATTCCTGAAACAAGATGCTCTCACGATGACCTTCTCGCGCCAGGAAACCAACACTGGCAAGAAAACGAAGTACGGACTCGGCTGGTTTATTCACGATACTGGCGACGACGGAACAGAGCGCCAATTCGAGCACAGCGGTGGAGTGGCTGGAAGCAGTTCGTGGCTGGTTGTCTATCCTGATCAACGAGTGGTAATCGCTTGGGTGCAGAACAGCAATGACTTCCGCGATTGGCCCATAGCGAACGTCTCCGCCCCCTTCTTTTCGCATCGGAAACAGGGTTTGTCCAACAACGCTAATCGGTAACAGAGGGCAGTTGTTGCAAAATCCCCATTACGCTCATAACCGAACGGTTATGAGTGTTAACGCCTGATTCGATACCTACCGTTTGCACTCCGATCTATACTTCGATTCGAACGGGATTTCGTAGGGAGTGAAGAAGCATGTTTGAACGTTATACCGAGATCGCAAGATGTGTCATCGTCTCGTCGAAGCACAAGGCCAGCCACGTCGGGAGCCGCGATATTGATACGGAGCATCTTCTGTTGGGATTACTGTCGACTGACAAAGGCCTAGCGCGACGGTTCCTCGGTTCACCTTGGGCGGCGGAGGCAGTCTGGGGAAAGATTGAACAGAGCAAACCGATCCATAAACGAATTCAAGGCCCCTTGGACCTTCCTCTCAGCGGCGTATCCAAACGTGTGCTGTCTTATGCAGCGGAGGAAGCTGATCGGCTTTCCAGTAAGCATATCGGCACTGAGCACCTGTTGCTTGGCCTGCTTCGAGAAGAGAATTGCTTTGCGGCAGAGTTTTTGAAAGAACATGGCGTTCGTCTCGCGTCGACCCGTGAGGAGCTAATGCGAATCCCACACAATTATTCTGCAACCGAGGAGTTTGTCAGAGAACGCGGGCCCTTGCCGGAAGATGTCGTCGAACTGCAAACCCGGGTCGGGGTCATTTTTCGCCGCGTGGTAGATGCCGTCGCACAGCACGATTTTGCGAAGGCTCGCGAGTATTCAGAAGAGGAAAGCAGGGAACGCGAGAAGCTACGATTGCTGTACCAGCAGCATGGGCTCCCCGATTGGCTCTACGAAGATCCGTCGGTCAACCGGATTGTTTTGACGTAACATCGCCTCACAACGGGTCAATGAGCGAAATCGCCTGGTTTCGCCAACCATCGATTTCGCCAACCATCGACTGCAACCGAGAGTTGAGGTACTTTCTTATGGGATTGAAGGAACGTCAGCGATGCGACTCTTTGTTGCCGCAGCAATGGTTGTGGTCACATTCGTCGTTGTAGTGCTGCTAATCTCACGATTATTCCCCTACGGGGCGGGTTGGGCTGGCGTCTGCGTCGCCGTCGCTTGCTTGTACGCAAGCGCGTTTGGCGCTTGGGCGTTACTTGGAAACAAACCTGACAAAAATACTCCAGCGATGCAAGGCGAAATCGTGGAGCGGCATCTCCTGAGAGACAACCTTCTCTATTTCGCAGTCGCAATGGCCGTGGTCACAATAGTTATTGCTCTGACGATTCACGATCCGAAAGAGGGATACACCGGAATTTCAAGAACGACTGGTTTGTTGGATTCGGAAGTGCGTGCTTTGCTCTGGGCTACGCTGCGAAAGCGTTCTGGATTTTCCGCAGGAACTGGCGTCTTTGGGCGGTCATTGCAGCCCTATTCGCTGTGTTTACGGGGACAACAATTCCCGCCCTTTCCCAAATGGAAAAGGTGCCTTTGCTGTTTATGGGGCCGCTGGCCAATATCGAGTTGCTTATTGCCGTTGTTGCATTGGACTGGTTCATCGGTAGGCAGTCGTGGCGACATGGAACGTCGTAGTTGTTGAAATATCCCTATTACACTAGTCCGTCGATCAATGAGTGACGCCTGATTGCGCCAGTTACGCTTTAATTGGCTCAAATGGGCTAGAACAGCCGTAGAACAGCGCCGGAGTGAGTCGAGGAAAGCGATGGGAGCTATGGACAGTCCTGACTCGCTTGGCGACTCGGCGACCGTGCAGGCCATAACGTGAGTGAACGCTGAGCCGGGGGGCGATCAGCAATGGTCGTCCCTACGGCGATCTACGTTAATCCTGGATCATCGCTGGAGTAACTGGGGAACCAATCGCCGAGTCAGTCATCGTCTTGATTGAACGGTGAAATACCGAATCGCAAACTCGGTTCGTCAGTTCGATTGTGGTCTCAACCTGTGATAAAGCACCCGTGATGAGGGCTGCCAGGGGAAGCGACAAGGCTATGCGTGTTTCAGGGTCCAGGAACGCATGAACCATTTTGACGGAGGGCTCGTATGTCGGCATTGGGTACTCCTACTCAGGAGGTATATTCGTGAGGAGTCGCCTCACATTCTTGGATTTTGCGGTGGGAACAGCGTTCGCCTCAATACCGTTGACTCCTGATTACGAAGGTACAGTGTCCTGTCGGGCAATCGTCTTTCCACTGCCCAATGACCTTCGAAAAGGCCACTGAGCGATTGAGCGACGCAGCCCAGGCTCCGTCAACTTCGGTTGGTTGATGAAGCATCCCCATTACACCAGCAAACGCTGACAGCCGATTTATGGTCTCTTCGTGGCCTACGCCGAAATGGGCCTACCATTACTGCAGTAACTTTTGATCTCCGCTATTTACTGCTCAACTGTAGGCATCAGGGTGCCTATTTGCTTGTACGGCAGATGCAGATTCCTAGTTGCGCAAGGGCTTGTGCGCGGAGACTTCGTCGGTGAGCCAGAATAGCAGGGATTGGCTCGACGTTTATAGAGCCGCCGTAATGGAATTTGACCGGGACAAGTTGCCAGCGAGCATCGACACGGCTGAGAAGGCTATCCACCAACGCTTACGGGGATTGCCGATCGCAAACTCTAAGGAGCATCGCAAACTGAGAGATGCACTCAACAGTCTCGCGGTTCTCAAGAGGATGCTCTAGCATAGTCGCGTGTTGAAGCGGTTTTCTGTTGGTCTGAAATCGAAAACGGTGTATCGATCCTACATCACCGTGCCAGCCTACTGCGCCAAGCATCCATAACTGTCGCAAATCGCGATTTCACCAGTTACCGAGAATCAGGCGAAGAGCCTCACACTCGCATCGCGGATCGGATGGTGACAATTTGGTGACAGTCGATTCAATCTACTAACTTAAGCTATTGATATAACACGGACTAAATATAATGGGCGGAAGATTCTCAATCTTCAAACCCGGGTTCGATTCCCGGTAGCGCTACCATGCTTTTCTTCCTTTAATTCATAATGCCTTCCGGTTTCATTCTCGCCCTTTTGAACTCCTTTGGTTAGGACATTTCAGCGAAGGCGGGCGCAGCACAAGTTATGCGCTCGCGAACCCTGCGTGACCCGATCACTCAATCGCAAACTTTGCTACTACGAATGACCGATCAAGAAATCAAAGCTTGACCTGGCTTGTCTGTTGCGCTTGCTGGTTTGTGGGACTTGGGCCTTCAAAGATTCAAACATACCTTCCAGAACAATTCGTTTTGCGAGAAGAGGCCGGAGTTGGCCCCGATTCGGTGCTGGTATATCATGCCCCGCGACCATGCAGACCGCAGATTCAGCATCGGAGTGGCTGCGACTCTCGGAGCGTTATCGCGAAATGAGCGATGACGAACTCTTGATCCTGGCTCGGCGACCGTCTGCTCTTACCGATACCGCCAATCAAGCTCTCGCCGGCGAGATTTCCTCACGCGGGCTGAAGCAGCCCCCTGAGCAGCCTCCTCTTGCGCCAGACCCCGCGCCGTCACCCGATTCTCCCTACGCCGAAGAGCGTGAACTGGTCGAGATCTGCGTGCTCTGGGGTTTGTCCGATGCGTTGCAGTTGCAGGCGCTGCTGGATCGGGCGGGAATCCCTTTTTTCATGGGAGCAGAGAGGGCGACGGGTGTCGAGTCGGTGACCTCGAATTTTGGCAACGGCGTCAGTGTGCGAGTCATGCGAGTGGGCATACCCTGGGCACGGCAGGTGATGCTGGACTATGAGCCTGCAAATGAGCCGCCGCAGGCGCCGGAGGAAGAAGGGCGAGAGATTCCAATACGCTGCCCGAAGTGCCATTCCACCGAAGTCATCTTCGAGCGTCTCACGCCTGAGCCGGAGACTACGACGGAGCGGTCTGGCTCCAAGTACGAATGGACCTGCGATTCGTGCGGTCACCACTGGAAGGATGAAGGCATCGTCAAACAGACATAGAAATCACGTTCACGGCATGCCCGCCCGTTGTGTCTAGACTCCTGGCGCCGCCCGCCTCGCGGGCCTGCCCAACTGGCCCGTGATGTAGGTCCAGGTGGGCCCTGGCTGCGTCGCAGTGCGCTTCTGGCGTTCGCACGCCGGGACCACCTCTGGTGGGCGAAGGCCGACCCGCAGCGGCTCTACAAGAACTTCAGTTTCCTCGGCGTAAAATTTTCGAGATTGGGAAATACCCTGGTCAGCGCTTCATCGGCGACCCCAAACCAGGACGCAAGCGTCGCCCCATACTGGTCGAGTGAGATGGCTGGCAACCAGACACCCCGTCCGGTCACATCATCCGGCCCCTGCAGGCCAAGCACTGGAAATGCCCCGTACACATCCGCAGCTTTCACTCCGGCACCCATTACGATGTGATGACTCCCCCAGGCATGATCAGATCCCGCGCCGCTGCTGGGCTGCAATGTCCTCCCGAACTCTGACTCGGTGAACGTAACCACCTGCCGCTCCAGTCCCATCTCTGCGGTCGCGCTGTAGAAGACCGCCATCGAAGTCGCCAGGTCACCGAGAAGGGCATTCTGGCGTGGCATCGCATCGGTATGCGTGTCGAAATCACCCAACGAGACGTAGAAGATCTGCCGGTGTACGCCGAGGTTCTGGAGCACGTTGATAATCCGGGCGACCTCCCCGAGTTGCTGCCCCAGGCTCGTCGCCGGGAACGGCGTCTTCATCGGCGAACTTGTCGACAACGCTCCATTCAGTTGCTTGGCTGCGTCCAGACCGTCCGCGGCCACCTGGTCTGCCTTCTGGATCAGCGCCATGCCCGAGTTGAACTTCAGAATCTGCTGGAACGCAGCGTCCCGGGCATTCTCGGCCGGCGACCCGTCGGACCCATCAAGCCCCAGCGAACCATTGATGATCGATGCCTGCGGCCGGTCGCCCGTCAGGAACAAACTGTTGCCCGCCGTCGACACACTGACCGGAAACGTTGAGGGCGCGTTGAGCGCGGCCAGAATGTCTGCGGCCCGACCCGCCCAGCCATTATGGGGAGCTCCCGGAATCGATGCCATCTGCCATTGCTGTTGCTGGTCAGAATGGGAGAACAGGTTCAGCGGCACCAGCGCCCCCTGCTGATACCCAGCCTTCGTGATGGGCTTTACCAGTGTCCCCACATTCGCCACGAAGGCCAGCTTCCCCTGGTTGTAAATCTCTCGCAGGGGACTCAGTTGCGGATGCAGACCGTAGGTTTCCTTCCCGTTCGCCGCGCTAACCGGACCGAGCACATTCTGCGGCAGTCCGAGCGTCGTTCCGCGTACCCGGAAGTAATCGCCATAGCTCTGGGCATCGGTCTTCACCGGCACAATCACGTTGTTCCCGTCGTTTCCACCGAGCATGAAGATACAGACCAGCGCTTTATAGTCGGGCGTGGAGGGTACAGCGGCGCAGAGGCGACTGAGGCGTCCCAGGCATGTGCCCGCTCCCAGAACTGCCAGCGACTTCACGCTCATCCCCAGCAACGATCTTCGAGTGATCCCGCTCATTCTGGATTCCGTTCTTGCTTAGTGTTGCACCTGGTAGAGCGCGGAACTCGCCACCAGGTAAATCGCGTTGCGTACCCGCAGGTTGTAATCGTGGGTGGCAGTCACGGCCGTGACAATCTCCTCTTTCAACCGGGACGGTAACCTTCCGAACAGAAAAGTTCGATCCACGGCGTCCACCAGTTCGCCGGGCGCTCCGGCCAGCGCCACGAAGGGCGCCGTATCGAATTCTGCGTCGCCATTGAACCCCTTCTCCTCGAGATTTCGCACCACGTTGGCGCGCATGAGTGCCGTTCCCGAACTCAACAGTTCGAACTCTGGCGCCAGCAGGCCGCTTGAGGTTCGATACAGCGGCGAATAATCGTTGAACACGCTGCCGGGATAGAAAACTCTCTGGCCAAGGTTGGTTGGGAACCGTTCCAGGCGGTTATCACTGCGTACGCTCGCCTGCAGATTCCTCATCATCGCAATTACACACAAGACTGGTTCGCGCCAGTGACCGCCGTCAATTTGCAGCGCTGCCCCGGGATCGTCCCCTTGTCGCGCTTCCGGGTCCATCAGGATCTGTTTCACCACGGCCTGCAGGTCTCCCCCACTCGAGGTGAACACTCCGCTGACCCGCCCTAGATACGCCGGACTCGGATCGCTCGTCACCAGATGGTG
>Ga0137361_10003164_pt1 | contig 10617 bp, 8 predicted proteins | sample Mad1_80_16metaG_FD_104923 | JGI IMG/M metagenome (GOLD analysis project Ga0137361, IMG submission 104923) | Vadose zone soil microbial communities from Angelo Coast Range Reserve, California, USA - Mad1_80_16 metaG | ecosystem: Environmental > Terrestrial > Soil > Vadose zone | place: USA... | reverse complement strand
CGAGTGAATTGTTCCGCCGGCAATGCTGGGTGTCGTCCGACGTCGATGAGGAGGCTATCCCGTCGGTCGCACGGCTGATCGGCTCGAATCGAATGCTGTGGGCGACCGATTATCCGCATATCGATGCGCACAAGGATCCGATTCCTGAGCTGCACGAGAAGATCAGGTCGATGCCGCCGGAGGATCAGGAATGGATCCTCGGCAAGGCCGCCGCCGAACTGTATCGGCTGTAAGGCGCATCACATCGCCTAGTACGAAGAGCGAGGGCTGCCGACGATAGCAGCCCTCCTTCATTTTTCGGGACTACTAAGTACGCGGGCGAGAGTGTGCGCGCTCATCCGCGGGCGTAGGGAATGTCGATCGCGAACAACCACGTACCGTCGCGTTGGCGGCGCACTACTTCGAGCGCCTTGCCGCTTATAGTTCTCGGGCTGCCGTCGCTCCCCGCGAGTTCTGCGCTCCAATCGTTGTAGACGAGCGCGAGGTCGTCGCCCGCCTTAGCAACATTAATGATATTTGCTGAGAGTTTCGGGCGGGCGGCGGCGAATGCCTTGAAGAATTCGCGAATCGCGGCCGTCCCCGATGCGCTTTTTCCGTCCTGCTGCACGACGCTCGCCTGCGGTTCATCAAGAGTGAGACAGGCGTCGACGTTTCCCGCTCCAAGATACTGCCCCAAAAGCTCGTCGCATTGTTCGGGAGTCTGTGCCGGCATCGAAATCCCTCCACTGGAATTATCCGGGCAGTTTCAAATCACAACTCACGCACCGGTTTGAGCGTCACGCCGGCCTGTGCACGTATTTATGAATCGCATGTCCGGCTACGTCGGCGAGGTAGATATCGCCATGCGAATCCGCCCACAGTCCGTGTCCGGCGGGTGTATCCCAGCGTGCGATCTTGTTGCCCTTCTTGTCCATGATAACCACCGACGGTTTGAGGTCGCTTACGTAAACCGTCTCGCTCGCATCGATATAAATATCCGCGGGCCGGTCGAGGTCGCCCCATTGCGCAATATACTTTCCCTCGAGCGAAAATAGTTGGATGCGGCTGTTTTCGCGGTCACAAACGTAAATCGTACCTTGCTCGTCGATCCAAAGGCTGTGCGGCAGATGGAACTCATTCGGTTCCTTCTTCCCCGGCTCGCCCCATGAGCTAATCAGGCGTCCGTCAGCCGAGAACCGATGGACCCGCGAGTTGCGGTAACCGTCTGTCACATAGAGGTCGCCGTTCGGCCCCGGAACCATTTCGGTTGGCTTGTTGAATGGGCCTGCCGCCCGCAACACGCGTCCGCCGTCCTTGTCGGCTCCGGTGTCGGAGGCTTTGCCGCGCTCGCCGATTAATCTCAGCGGCTTGCCGTCGAGTGTATATTTCAGCACCACATGGTCGTCGCGATCCGTAAGATAGACGATATCGTTCTTGATATAGAATCCGTGGGGGTCGGTGATTGCCTTCTCTCCCCATGAACCTAAGTAATTGCCGAGGCGGTCGAAGACCACTACCGGCGGGTCTTTTCGCTGGAACGCATATACGTGATCGTGCGAGTCGGTCGCGATAGCGCTTACTGGTCCAAAGGTCCATCCAGAGGGCAGCGTTCCCCATCGTTCGACCATTTCGTAAGTAAACTTGCCCTTTCCTACTGTATTAGCCATTGCAATAATCCCTCCGCAATTGGTTTCCCGATCGCCAAGAATGAATTAAAGACTTCTCACCAACGAATAGCGAAATAGTAAATGTGCCTATGTATAAATCAAAGCTCATTCGCGGCTCCTCAACCAGATGCAGCGACGTCGATCATCGCAGTTGAAAACCGTTCGCAAATCTCAGTCATCAGCTCATCAGTAATTACGGTCGAAAGTGCAATCAGTCCGCGTGGCGCGATAAACACGCCACGATTCAATGACGAGAGATGAAAATGTCGATGCATCCGAGCGGTCTCCTCGTCCGATACACCAGTGAACGCCACGTGCATCAGCGAGCCCGCCTGCCGCACCGCCATCCGGAGTTCGAGCCGCGCCGCTTCCCCCTCCAGTTCGGCCTTGAGTCGCTCGGCGAGCCGGTCCATCTTCTTGATTCGCTCGGCGGTGAGCTCGGTCATCGAGACGGCCCCGGCTGAGCATGTTGCCGGATTACCATTGAAAGTGCCCGAATGATAGAGCGAGCCGGGCTTGCGAGGATCGAAGCACCCCATCACGTCCGCACTGCCGCCGAGAGCGCCGGCCGGGAGGCCGCCACCGATGATCTTGCCCATCATCGTAAGATCGGGATGCAGCCCGAATAGTTCCTGTGCACCACCCGGCGCCAGCCTCAGCGTGATCACTTCGTCAATAACGAAGAGCGCACCCGCGCGACGCGCCGCGTCGGCGACCCGATTCAGGAAGCCGGGCGGTGGCGTAATCACTCCACCAGAGCCGAGGACCGGTTCGAGGAAGACGGCTGCGATTTCGCGTCCCCGCTCAGCCAGGATTCTCTCGAAGCCCTCGGCGTCGCCGAAATCCGCGAGCATGGTGCGTTCGCCGTCATGGCCGGCGGAGCCCAATTCGAGATCGTCGTAGGAGCCGTGATAGCCCCGCCGCGCCATCAGCAAGAGCTTACGTCCCGTGAGATGGCGCGCCACCTGCGTCGCAAGCATCCCGGCCTCGGAACCGGAATTGCAAAAGCGGACGCGCTCGACCGAGGCGATGCGCTCGCACAGAATTTCGGCAAGTTTCACCTGCGCTTCGGAACGCGCTGCCCATGCGGTGCCGGAACACGCCGCGCGCGCGATCGCTTCGCTGATCGGCGGATAGGCGTTGCCGTGAACGAGACTCGTGTAGTTCCCAAGCAGGTCGATGTAGCGATTGCCGTCGGCATCCCAAATGAAGGGGCCTTCGCCGCGCGCGATCGTCAGCGGGTAGGGTTCATGGTACGCGACAGTGCGCGTGTCGCCACCGGGCATCACGCGTTCAGCGCGTCTGCCGATCTCCGCCGACTTCGACGTGTTCGAGCGGAAGCGTTTCTCGATCGCGTTCATCGCGCGCTCCGCGCTGCTATGCGTTCCCGAACTTCTCCTCAGAACTTGGCTCGATGCCCCTCTTTACCACATTCCGATCGATAGTTTCACATTAATTCGCCTGGGCAACGGGAGTTTTCAGATACGCGTGGAAAGTGCGACCTTAGCGGAGCATCGCGGAGGTTACGGCTATGGCGCTTAGGGATTTGCTCGACAAGACGACTGGCCCGCTCAACGGGATCCTGGCGCTCGACTTTGGGCAGGCGGCGGTGAGCCCGATCGCAGCGTCCTATCTGGGGATGCTCGGCGCCACCGTAATCAAGGTCGAGCAGCCAAGCGGCGATCTGGTGCGCTGGGTAACACCGATGATCGGCGATACCGGCACGACCTTTATCGGCAACAATATCACCAAGCTCGGCGTGGTCGTGGATCTCAAAACCGCTGATGGACTCACGCGCGCCAAAAGCCTGATCGCCGAAGCCGACGTGCTGATCGAGAATTTCCGCAGTCCCGCGATCATGCAGAGGCTGGGGCTCGGTTACGAGGTCATGAGCGGGATCAATCCGCGGATCATCTACGTGCAGGCGTCGGCTTTCGGGCGCGACGGCCCATGGGTGGGAATGTTCAGTCATGAATGGATCGCGCAGACGGTGAGCGGATTCGTGAGCCTTACGGGCGACGACAGCGGCGTTCCGGAATGGTCGCGCGCAACCGCGAACCTCGACTGGAATGGCGCGATGGTGAACGTCGCCGCGATGCTCACGGGACTCATCCGGCGCGAGCGGACCGGGCGCGGAATGATGATCGAGACGGCGCAGCTTGGCTCGTCGATCTTCGCCGGGTTGACGCGATATGCGGAACTGTTCGCGACCGGGAACGTGCCCAAGCCAATGGGGTCGGCGCGTCCGAATATAGTTCCGGACCAGTCGTTCAAGACGGCTGACGGTTACCTCAACGTATGCGTACCCAGTGATAAATTCTGGCTGCCGCTGTGTGAGGCGCTCGCCGAGCGCGCACTCACTGACGAGCGATTCGGCGCGAATCAACTGCGGATTGAGCATCGCGATGAGTTAACTGCATTACTGGATAAAATTTTCGTGAAGCGAACTTCGGCGGAGTGGCTCGGGAGGCTGCGGGCGGCGGGGGTGCCATGCGGGGCGCATGTTCGCGACCGGATGGCGAGCGATATCCTGCTCGACGACGAGCAGGTGAAAGCCAACGGCATGATGCAGCGAGTCGAAACGCCGTGGGGCGAGATTCGTTCGCAGGCGCCGCATTGGAAATTCGAGAAGACCCCCGCGTCGATAACGAGAGGCTCGCCGCGGCTGGGGCAGGATACTGACAGGGTCTTCGCGGCGGTGGGAGCCAATGGCGCGTATGCGTTAACCGCGCAGGTTCCGGCGTCGAGCGCGAAAGATAGCCCGAAAACTGACGCGGCGGGTGCGCTGCGCGGGCTTCGCGTGCTCGAGATCGCGGAGGGAATCCCGGGGCCGTTGTGCGGAATGATGCTCGCGCGTCTCGGTGCGGAGGTCACGAAGATCGAGCCGCCGGGCGGCGATTGGCTGAGGGCGATTCCCCCTTTGGCCGATGGGCAGGGTGCCCTCTTCCGTCAACTCAACACCGGTAAACGCAGCGCCCGGCTGAATCTGAAATCATCGGAGGGGCGCGACGCGATCGCGCGTCTCGCGCGCGGCTACGACGTAGTCATCACTGGCTACCGGCCGCAAAAGCTCGAAGGTCTCGGAATATCTCACGCTCAACTTGGGGCCAATCGGAAACTGATTTACTGCCAGATAAGCGGATGGGGCACGAAGGGACCGCATGCCGATCTGCCCGCGACGGAGTATGGAGTGCAAACCGCGGCCGGCCTCACACGGCATCTCGGTCTCAATGATGGCGCACCGCTGCGGCAGGGTTTCGATATAGTATCCGAGGCCACCGGAATCGCGGCGCTGCAGGGAATACTCGCTTCGCTGTATTGGCGATTTTGCGCGGGAGAAGGGCAGAAGGTCGAAGTCTCGATGCTCGGGACGGCGATCGCGATTAATCAGTGGGATATCGTCGCCGAATCTGAGACTGTGACGCGTGACGTACCGTCGCCCGGAATCCAGCTCGAGTCGTACGGTTGGCCGCCCGACCGGGGATTTGAATGCGCGGACGGCAGTTGTCTAATCGATTTTCTGGGGCACGAAGAGGGATGGAGTCTCTTCTTCGCGGGACTCGGGCGCGGAGATCTGTTTGGCGATACGAGGTTCAGCTCGATTAACGACGTGCGCAACAACAAGCGGTTGCTGCCCGGGCTCCTGAATCCCACGCTCAAGACATGGCCGCTCGATCGTCTCGAAGCGCTTGTGCGTGAGCATCAGGGGACGATCCTTCCGGCGCTCAACCTTGCGCAGGTCGTCGAACACGAGCAGATCCGGCGGCTCGAACTAATCGTGCGTGAAAGCGCGACGCGCGAACCGACGATGCGCATCCCGTTCAGAAGCACGGAGCCGCTTCAGGTTGACGGCCTCCAGCCGGCCCCGCAGCTCGGCGAGCATACGGCTGAAGTTTTGCGGGAATGATCCTGGTCACAGTGTCGGGCGTCAAAGCAGCTTGAGAAACTCGTCCACCGAGAGGCCGGCCTGGTCGAGAATGCTCTTAAGAGCTCCGCGCTTGAGGTCTTTGCGATGAAAAGGGACGGTAACGATGCCTGAACGGGTGGAGTGCCGAAAATAGCGGTGAGAACCGGTACTGTGGTCGAGATAAAAACCTGCTCGAAGGCGCGCCCTGATAACGTCAGCCGGCTTACAAACGGGCAGCCGTGGCATGGCGATTTAAACGGTTACCGCCACTCGCTCCACGCTTGCAGGACCGGGCTCAACGGGGATCTCTTCGCCATGCTTGATGAGACTCTCCAGGTATCCGCGTATGGCGTCTTTCACCATCGCGCGGGCTTCCTCCAACGTTTCGCCTTCGGTGACGAGCCCTGGCAGCATCGGCACGGTCACTATGTAGCCGCCCTCGGCAGCCGGTTCGAACACGGCGGTGTAGTGGTATTCAGCCACGCGGTCGCCTCCATGATGAATTCTTGTTGGAGAACACCATCGTTCCTATTGTAAGAGAGAAGGGTCGAGGGTCAAGGAAGAGGTCAACGCGATGGAATTCGGAATTGGCATCGATACCCATGTGGATAAATGGGATCTCGCGCGCTACGGCGAGGAACTTGGCTATGACAGTTGCTGGGTTCCGGACTCGCAGATGATCTGGTCGGACTGCTACGCGACGCTCGCACTCGCCGCGGCCAACACGAAGCGAATCAAGCTGGGCACCGGCGTCGCAATTGCGGGCACTCGGATTGCGCCCGTCACTGCGCATTCGATCGCGAGTATCAACCAACTCGCGCCGGGCCGGGTGTTCCTGGGTATCGGGACCGGCCATACCGCGATGCGCGTGATGGGGCAGAGTCCGATGCCGATTGCCGAGTTCCGCGAATATTTGCGCGTCGTGCGCACACTGCTCGGGGGCGAGGCGGTTGACTATACGTATCGCGGCCGCACGCGCGAAATAAAATTCCTCCATCTCGACCGCCATTTCATCAATCTCGACAAGCCGATCCCGATTTATGTCGCCGCCAACGGTCCGCGGGCATGTCAGGTCGCAGGCGAATTCGGCGACGGCTGGATTACCGCCGGCGGAATCAACGCGCGAATCGGCGGAAAACTCGCACAGATCGAAGCGGGTGCGAAAGCCACCGGACGTACTCTGCCGCCGGCGTTCCATACCGCGTCGCTCACCACAGCGTGCGTGCTGCGGCCCGGCGAGGGTCTCAACTCCGAGCGCGTAATTAACGAGACTGGTGCGGTAGTCGCAAGCGCGCTCCACTTCTCGTACGAGGTCTGGAAAAGCCGGGGGCGAACCGACGACGCGATTCCGCCGTTCTTCCGCAATCTATGGGACGATTACCTCAAGCGCGTCGCGAATTTCAGTCTCCCCGAGAACGCGCGTTTCAGAGAGATACACGAGGGACACGCCACGTTTCTGCAGCCCGACGAGCGCAGGTACATCACGCCCGAGGCGATCAAGGGCACATGCCTCGTCGGGACGCCGGACGAACTCGTCGCGCAGATTCGCGCGATGGAAAAGGCAGGCATCCGCGAAGTACTGATTCTGCCGCCGGCCGATTTTCAGCGCGACATCTTTCGCGATTTCGCGCAGTATGTGATCCCGGCGTTTCGCTGACGCCTTTGCCCCATCGGCCACGGTCCATTTTAGAAGTTCGGCGGCGGAAGCGGGCCGCGAGCCCGCTCGTACGCGTCCGCGACGCGAATCACCATCGGTTCGTCAAACGGCCTTCCGATTATTTGCATCGAAAGCGGTGCATTCCCCGGCGTGATTCCCGTCGGAACCGCGAGCGCCGGCTGTCCCGTGACGTTGAATGGACCCGTGTAGGCGATAACCTCCGCGAGCGACACTGCCCACGCAGATCCCCGCGCCTCGCTTATCTTGGGAGGCGGCGTTGCCGAACTCGGCGTGGCGAGTACGTCGAATTTCTCGAGCGCGCGCATCGCGTCGCCCAGGATTCGAGGCCGCGCCCGCTGCGCCCTTATATAACTGGTCACCGGCATCGTCATGCCCATCTCGAGCATTCGTCGCACACCCCTGCCGTAGTCGTCGGCGCGCGTCTTGAGCGTGCTCTCGTGATATTCGAGAGCCTCCGACCAGATGATGTTCAGTGCGACCGTCACCGCGCCGTCGATCGACGGAATCGAGACCTCGTCGACCGTCGCTCCGAGCGCCGCGAGTTGTTTCATCGCCGCGCCGAATGAATCCGCGACTTCGGGCGAGAGCCTGTCCTGCAGCTCATGAATCACGCCGACGCGAATCCCCTTGATGTCGCGGTTCAACGACTGCGCGTAGTCCGGCACCGGCTCGCGGCTTGTGGTCGAATCGTTGGGATCGTAGCCTGAGATCACGCCGAGCATGATCGCCGCGTCGCGCACAGTCCTGGTGATTGGTCCCACATGGTCGAGCGAGTCGGCCAGCGGGATAACGCCGTAGCGGCTGACGCGTCCCCACGTCTGCTTGAACCCGACGCATCCGCAATACGCCGCCGGAATCCGGATCGAGCCGCCGGTGTCGCTGCCGAGCGTTGCCGCCGCGCTGCGCGCCACGATTGCCGCCGCCGAGCCCGAACTTGACCCTCCCGGTACGCGCTCGACGTCGTAGGGATTAAGCGTCGTGCCGAAGAACGTCGCCGCGGTGCCGCCGCATGCAAACTCGTGCATGTTGAGCTTGCCGAGCAGGACCGCACCCTGCGCCGCCAGCCGCGCCCATACGGTGGAATCGTGGTCGGGGACGTTGTCCTTGAGAACCTTGGAGCCGCTCGTCGTGAGAATTCCTCGGGTGTTGCACAAATCCTTGAGCGCGACCGGCACGCCATGGAACGGTCCGCGCCAGCGTCCCGCGATGATCTCCTTTTCCGCGTCGCGCGCGGAATTGCGGGCGAAGTCGCCAGTCACGGTGACATAGGCATGCAACCGCTGCTCGGTCTCCTCGATGCGCTTGAGATACGCCTCCGTCACTTCGACCGGCGATAGTTCGCGCGCACGAAAATGCTCGGAGAGCGCCACGATGTCGAGATTCAGCAGTTCATCCTGCTTGGCCATTGCCTTTACCTCACGATTTTCACTTTTCACCGGGCCGCGATTGCCGATGCTGTCGGGCCGTTCGATTCATCCGCATATCGACTCGCTGACGCAAGGGTCCTCTTCAACGCCGCTACTTGATCGCGGTTGGATTCACGGCCGAACCCGCACCATAGACGAGCTTCAGCGGAGCGCCCGCGAAAAGGAACGTGTATTGGCCGTCCTTTGCGCAGTCCTCCGCGAGATCCTTGAGCCACACTATTTCGTTGAAGATCACACCGAGGTTGCGCAGCAGCGCGCAATGCAGGATCGCTACCGCGCCGGTTTCCGTGTGATAGGCCTGCTCGCACGCGATCGTATCGGCGCTAATCGACGCGATCTCCATGTCGTGGAACCATTCGACGAGTTCTTTGCTGTATTCGAGGCCCGGCTCGTCATACTTCCCATCGGGGAAGAACGCCTGCGGCCCTTCGTCGTAATAGCGGGCGAGCCAGCCCGTATGAAGCACGAGAATGTCGTGCTTCTCGATCGGCGTACCCTGCTTTTTCGCCGCGCCGAGCAGATCGTCGAGCGTAACTCCCTCGTTGCGGTCCAGATGCTTCCGGCCTTTATAGCGGGCCGCGTCGATCAGGATTCCACGTCCGACTACGCCATGCTCCGCGATCGGCTGAATCGAGCATTTCCTGAGACCACCCATCGTCGTTTTCGGATCATGGCCGTTGTACAGTTTGTCGCCGTACCATGCATGGCCGAGTGCGTCGTACTGCGTCGTGCCCTGGGGGAACATGGTAATAACGTCGTCGGCAAACTTGAGCCCGCCGGGAAACGGCTTCGCGCGGCCGTTCAGGTAAAAGCCTTCGTCCATCGTCATCGTATGAATCGGCTGCGAGCGCACGGGATGGAGTGGATCGCCCTCAGGCCGCGCCACCGGCACGCCCAGCATGAAAACCTTGCCCTGCTTGACTGACCTGACGCCGCGCAACACCTCTTCACTGGTTAGAAAATTGAGCGAGCCGAGCTGATCGTCGGCGCCCCAGCGTCCCCAGTTGGTCGGCGCGTCCTTAAGCAACTCCGCTATTTCGACTGGTTTTTTAGCCATCGGTTGATCTCCCGTTAATTTTCTAATGAGAAGGTGAGTTGGTGTACCGCCCGTGCGGATGCGCAAGTTGATGCCTGGCTCATAGCGTGGGATCGAGCGAGACGCTGACCGCGTTCTCTCCGGGAACCCTGCCTGCGAGTGTGCGGATCGCGAGGTCGATATCCTTGAGCGCGAAGCTGTGGGTATGCATCTTCTCGAGCGGGTACTTGCGCGATTCGATTAGCCTGATGGCGACCTCGAATGATCGGTAATCCGAGTTGCGGACGCCCTTGATCGTCAGCTCCTTGTAGAAGATGCGGTCGTTCTCGAGTCCCGGGATCATCGCGCCCCATCCCTTGACCCCGGCGAGCACGATGGTGCCGGCCTGCTTCGCCATCTCGACCGCCTTCGTGATCGGCTCCATCACCTGCGCGGTCACATCGATCACCACGTCCGCGCCCTCGCCATGCGTAAGTTCGCGGACGCGCGCGACAACGTCGTCCTCCGAATAGAGCGCCACGTCGGCCCCGAGTTCCTTCGCTAGCGCAAGTCGATGCTCGCTCTGCCGCCGCGCGACCACGATAACCTGCGCTGCCCCTGCCTCGCGCGCTCCGACTACGCATGCGAGCCCGCGCTGACCGGCGCCCCATACCACGACCGTGTCACCCACGCGCGTATGCGGTTCGAAGTACGCCCAGCTAATTCCCGCCGCCATCGGTTGGTAGAGCGCGGCGAGTTCGGCCGGGATATCGCGCGAGACCTTGTGTAACGCGGCGTGCGGGTCGAGGTACATGTACTCGGCCATTCCTCCCCACAGCGAGGGCGGTATATGGGTCGGTACGAAACCGCACGCGACGATCTTCGTGCCTGGCCGTCCGACGCGGCATCGCCGGAAATTCCCCTGGATGCAGTCGCGGCAATGG
>Ga0137361_10003162_pt1 | contig 10620 bp, 10 predicted proteins | sample Mad1_80_16metaG_FD_104923 | JGI IMG/M metagenome (GOLD analysis project Ga0137361, IMG submission 104923) | Vadose zone soil microbial communities from Angelo Coast Range Reserve, California, USA - Mad1_80_16 metaG | ecosystem: Environmental > Terrestrial > Soil > Vadose zone | place: USA... | reverse complement strand
TCTGTTGCATTCCTTTCTCACGAACCAGATGCCCTTTGCTTTCTGCATCCGGCGGTTCATCCTGAGAGGAGAAGCTCTCCTCATGACACAAGACACTTCGTTTCCGCACACTGAGGAAGCTGCCCATCTCATTCTATAACATGACAGCAACGCATGACAAACTCCGCGATACACATACCCAGAGTGGGTCAAAAGATACTCAGCCAGAGCTACCCACACACAACTCTATTCTCAAGCAGACCGCACGTCTTGCAACCAAAAAGAGTTCGGCAGCATCACACTACCGAACTCCTGAGAGATCAGGACGGCTTACCCTCTGGATGGTCCCTGGAACGCGAGACGGCCAGCCGTGCGCATGGCCTCCATCGTCTCCTCGACGGTGAACAACTTCGTCGTCTTGTATGCTTTGAGGTGCCCTGGGCTAGCTGCTGCCAGCGCTAGTGCAGTGGCAGCGCTGTCATCGGGGAGTTCAGCGAGCGCAACGACATCGTACTCGCCAAAACAAAAGTAGAAGCCGACCAACCGGCCTCCAAGCTTCTGCAACAGTTCCCTCACGGGTGCGCTGCGGTCTTGTGGGTTTTTCGCCATCGTTGCCAAAGCTTCGGCGGTGTAAGCACCTTGAACCATGTAAAGCGCCATGATGTTTGCCTCCTTTTGCGGTTATGGCTTCCTTTCTCGGACGCCTGTGTGCAAGAACCTGAGAGAGACAGCGGGAGTTGACAGAAACACGACGTGATGTGCAGAAATCGGGGTATCCATGAGGGAGTATACGCGAAAAGTATCACAAATGCAACAGACGAGCAGAGGGCAGAGGTGATCGGCAGGTAAGAGGGCAGTCTACATTGTACACGAAGCAGGGAAGAACCAAATAAAATGCTGGTCAAGCTCGGATAAGCCACCACATTGAAGTAGCTGCCATGTACCGCTAGGCGTGTTTTGTTCCGTCAGGCATGGTTGCGCCTTCGAGTGAAACGCCCAGATAGAACAGTGTATCATTTACTTTAGCTCCTGTCAGGTTTGCTCTGCTCAGGTCGCTTTCAAGTAAGCCGCATTGTCTCAGGTCGGCTTTACTTAGGTCGGCTTCAAACAGGCTGGCGCAGATCAGGTTGGTTTTACTCAGGTTTGCTTCGCTCAGATTGACTCTGCTCAGGTCGGCTTCATGCAGCTTTGCTTCGCTCAGATTGGCTTTGCTCAGGTCGGCTCCGGTCAAATCAACTATTCTCGTACCTGTATCTATAAGGCCAGACTCATGCAGAAATTGGAGCACACTCGCCTTACGATTTCCGTCTAAACGCGGAAGCACTGTCAGCGTCCGTACACGCGCTATCTTACGCACCTCATCATCTTCATCTGACTCACGCAGCTTCTTCTCAAGTAGAAGTTCCGACATACTATCAATGTACACTTGTAAGGCCGCCTCACGTTGATTGTCCAATGCAATCTCACGTTCCGTATCGGCACGCTTCTCTGCCGCCTCTCGTTCAGCCTGGGCTTGCTTTTCTGCTGCCTCGCGCTCAATTTTAGCACGTTGCTCATTGGCCTGTCGCTCATTCCGGCCAGTCGTATAATTGAACAGGTAGCCGCCTATTGCAAGCACCGCCGGAATAATCAGCAGTTGCAGCCAGTCATAAAGCGTTCTTCCGTGAAGACCTGTCCAAGACCAGTTGAACGTGTAGCCTAAGACGATCAGCACAAGCAGGACGAGAACGATCACAAGTGAGATAATGATAACGGCGTCCAGCGTTTTGCTTGTCTTCTGCCACCAGGAACGAAGCCTTGCTAGCATTGTAGTTCCTCCGTCACGTAATTGATCTACCTGAGTATATCAGATGTAGCGTAGCACTGAATATCAAAAGCCTACTTTGCAGTATATAACAGGCTCACTACCTTTACCTCAAATCAAGCTCAATTTAGCAAGTCTCCACCGTATAGTGTGGCTCTATAGGTAGGGGATGTCTTGCATATTTTGCCAACTGAGGCAGGGGGAGTGCATATTGATTATCGCAACGGGGCGTGTGAGATAGGCAACACCGGGGATTTAGCCCTGGTGTATACGCCACCCAAACCAGAGGCGCTCTTGCGTGTCTCACCAAGCGGGTCGACACGAACAGATGCGTTTGGAAGGAGTTATACGCAGAGTAGTTTAGAAGTGGAAGGAACACCAGAAGGGGTGAGAGTCGCACTCTATGGGGTGGTTGAGGCTGCGCCCAAACCAGTCACGAACAAACGGGGAAGTCCGTTGCAATTTGTCCTGGTGGAATATGACCCGAAGAAACCGGATGAACCTATCCGGCATGAGGTATGGGCGAAAAACCAGGTGCGGGATGAACTCAAAGCCCTGAAGTTGAAAAAAGATGACTGCATTGAAGCGATTTTATATCGCCATACCTGGGAAGTTGCCTTACAAGGCGGGGAAAAACAGACGCATACGCGCCATAATCTTACCAAGATTATCAAAGTGGAGCGAAAAGAAGACGCGAAGCGCTCTACAAAGGAACAGCCAGCGAACAGGGAATAGGCAAGAGACACGAAGCGCTTAACAGTGGTGCATCAAGAAACGCGCTCGCTCACACGACACGAAGTGCCTTATATCAGGCGACAGAGATCATCAGTTGTACGAGCCCTACATTTTAGGCTATACTGTATGAGTGTTTTTGACAGTTGAATACTTGACCACTACTCCAAATTGTTAACCGAATTTCCTTGCCAGAGAACAAAAATCTGTTAGTCGAAATCAGTGGCCAATCATCATATTTTGTACAGTTGCTCATCGAAAATGTTGCCACTTATCCCCGCAAGGTTTGCGCTTCGCTCTCTCCTAGTGAACGCTGCCTCCGTCATCGGACCTTGGATTACGAAGCAAGCAGGGTTACTGAAATAGCCGACCTACGTTCTATGAAGTGGGGAACGTTGAAACTTCACAAACAGCCCATGTGGCCGATAGAGAAAACCACGATGAGTAGACCAAGCATATCAGAGATCATCGCAGACTGTTGAAAAAGTGCAAACAGAGAGTCTGGTAATTTACCATGTAGAGAGCGGAGAAAGCAGATGAGTCCAGAAGATGTTGCGCTCTGTCAACAGGCCATAGAAGTCGCAAAATCCGGCCAGAAGCAGGCCGCCTATGAACAATTTTGCTCTATACGTGATCACGGTAACCTTGATGATGTAACACTACTCTACTGGATTGCCTTTACGACGTCTTCAACAGAAGAGGCTCAGCAAGCGATAAATACTATTGCACGTATTGAGCCAGGTCATCCAAGGCTACAAGAATTACAGGCTTACGTGGACCGAAAAGAGGAGCGACAGCACCGACAGCGACAGGAGGAACAGAAAAAGCAGACAGCGTCTGAGGTTGTTAGGCAAGTCCCGATAATTGAGTGTCCACATTGTCACGGACGAGCACCTGCCATCCGCAAAAGGAAAGTTTCAACTGGTGGATGGGTGCTTTTTGCAATCCTTTTAACAGGCTTACTGTTCTCTCTTTTTGTGCTCCTCATAATTCCAGTTCCTGTATATCTTCTTGGAAACCTTCAAGCACTCTTCTTGCCTATGATTGTACTTGGTTTCCCTGTGTGTTGCCTTGCTCTACTGATCCAAGAAGAGTACCAAGTATGTGCTTTCTGCGGCATAAAGTTGGGATAAAAAAAGAGGGAGCCGATGTGCTTATGGGTGTAAGATTTCACGAGAATTTTACACTATAAGCTCTATTGGGTTTAATGGAATAAGTATCAGCAATCCCCGAACTATCCTATAATCCGCAAATCCCTACCCCATATGCTCATTCTTCGGGAAACAGTAGCTTTGGGATTGCGGCGGCGTGTCGAGGTTTCTGCATTCTGCGACAAAGGAAATAAAGATTATGGGATAATTTGTTGGTGCTAAATGTAGGTTCTGTTCATCAAACTAGGGGAATTCTCGTTATGTTGAACCATCTATCTAAGTTAGGCCTTATCATTTATGACCAGACTCGACTATTATGAACTAGGTGTCCACACCTTTGCGTTGCTAAAAAGCACCTTGGTGGGATTATCTTGGGCATTAGCGACAAAACCAATTTGGCCGGAGAGAAAGGAGTTGTCAACCACACTGGTAATGAACTGTCTGTTTACGTACAAGCTAAACATGTTACTTTTTGCTTCAACCGCAATGAGGTTGGTCTGATTGAGACCCGAATGAACAGCCGGGCAAGTACGGAAGTACAGTGATTTAGAGAAGGCATTATTTATTTGAATGTCAAATCTGCACGTTCCTCCGTGACTAATGTGAAAGTAATATTGATCTCCAGAAACTCTATCTCGGCGCAAGATAATGCCACCCGCGTCTCCCGTGACAATCATCATTTGCACCTCAAAGACCAAATTACTGAAGTTGGGTAGGTCATTGGCACAGAGGCGTCCGTTATTTGGCACAGCAGTAACTTGATAAGCACCACTGGCAAATCCGCAGCTCCCTTTACTATCTCTAGCAGTAGCCCAGTTATAGCCATTACTATTATCCATTAATGGATCGTTGAGAATCAGTTGCCAACCGATCGGAGGATAGGTCTGATTTGGTATAGGGGAAGCCATTGATCTGTTTGGAAAGGTTCCAGGAAAAACCTTCACAGCGATAACAACAGTTGAAAATATCACAATAGTGATTGCTAATCCTGCCCCGATGATAACGGATAGTTTGTTTCTGTGTCCTTGTTGCCTTCTTTGTGCTCTTTGCTCCTGTATGAGTGGATCGGTTGCGGATTGAAATGGTGGAGTCGGTACAGTTTGTGCCTCAATTGGAACTTCTTCTGCAATGGAGGCAGATGAGTGAATTGTAGATGCCAAGGGGTATTGCGTATAATCTACTCTATTATCAGTTTGAGCCGCTTGTTCTAGCGCCTGAATAGACGCCTGCTCCAACGCCTGGGCAAATTCCAGGACACTGGAAAAACGAGCATGAGGCTCTTTCGCCAGAGCCTTCAAGATAACGTGTTCTACTTCTTCCGAGATCTCCTTCTCCTTAGTACTCACCCTACATGCCTCTCGAAGAGATGGAACCGGCATGGTCATATGGCGGTCCATCAGTTGATTGAAGTTTTTTCCTGAAAAGGGGGGATGGCCACTCAGCCATTCGTACACCATTGTCGCCAGGGCGTACTGATCACTTGCCGGGGAGTATTTCCCACGAAACTGCTCTGGTGCCATATAGCTAGCTGTCCCAAAGGCATCACGAGTCGTCTGAGAAAGCGTCGTTTCCCTGATGCGGGCAATACCAAAATCGCTCAGAAGTAGACGATCATCCTTGCCCAGAAGGACATTTTCTGGCTTCAGGTCACAATGGACGATGTTCTGCTGATGAGCATAAGCTAAGGCATCAGCGAGCTGTTTCGTATAGGAGAGAATAGTTTCTAGAGGCAGACAAGTCCCACTAGGGTGCTTCTGACGAAGGTCATTTCCTGGCGCATAGGTCATGACGATATAGGGGCGGGTGTTCTCATGAAAATTGGCATCAATGATCTGCACAATACCAGGGTGATCCAGCCTCTGAACGATCTTTGCCTCTTCCAGAAACTTTTGCTTCGTTGACTGGTCTGTAATAAATTCATGTAACAGCTTGATAGCTACGAATGCTCCAGTTTTGCTATGCCGCGCACAATGAACTTCTGCCGTTCGCCCAGCCCCTACGAGTTTTATCAGACGATATGGACCGAGCCTTCTTAGTACCATCTCTTTCCCTCTCCTCATGTACTCTCATTTTGTTGAAGGAGTGTCTGGAAGCGTGCGTTGTGGCATTTTTTGGTTTGCCTCATCAAGAAGGGAGATCACGCGTTTGACAAACTGAGCGTCTTTATCGGCAAACTTCTGGTAAATACCCTCGTGAGCCTGAAATAAATAGTACTCGTTCTCCAGATCGTTACTAAGTTTTTGGTAAAACGACCACTTCTCCTGTGTTTTCAGCGATTTCATGGTCGCAGCGATCACCGTGACAATGGCAGAACAGACGGCAGTGATTGGTGTGATGGGAAGCTCTTTAAGAAAAGAAGAGATCGCAAGCAGGATCGTCGTGATCGCAGAGAAGACAATCAGTCCCCACTCTGACCCCTTCGCAAACCGCTGATGATACACAGCACGCTGCCGAGCCAGATGTAATTCTGCTTCATATTTGTTCTTCAGAAACTGCTGAAAAGCTTGCTGATCCACAAGAAAACCAGCCCCGGTTTTGTGCTATTAATATCTCACAGTTACTGGAACACACACGTTCTGCTCATATATGATTATATCTCTATTTCCTTATGAGTACAAGGTATCTGTAGGTACCTATTATACGATCTTATACGCAACAGTTAAGAGATGGGGTTCGCACAAGGTTTTGAAGGCGACACGAAGAACAGGAAAAAGGAGAGAATAAGGAGGATTTTGCTATTTTTAGAGGTCATCAATGGCGTTATGGCGAACTTTGTTTGCTATTTTGACTATTCCTTACTCTCGTTTTTCTCTCCTCTGTTGGTTGCAGTGAATTCGCCATTGAGAGTACAAGCTCTGCGCGAGTGGTCTCCTTCAGTTCATTTTTTATGTGCTCACAAACCGTATTTGCAAAAAGGAAAAGTAGTGTTCTGTCTAGACGAACATGAAAAGACGCTAGCTGCCTTGAAGCGTGCGCGTATAAAGTAAAGCCTATACCTGATATAATCTCCACGACCACGCCGCTTATGAGACTTGCGTTTGAGATCGTTCCTAACTCTCGGAGAATCAGGCCAGATGCAACTAAGAAGAAGAAGAGTCCCGCTACGGCGGCGAAGAGTGCCCACCAAAAGCTAAAATTCGCTTGTTCAAGAACCTTTTTGTAGTAACGTTCGCCAAGTTCTATTTGAGAGGCTGCAATCTTCTGGAAATCTCCCGCTTTAGCATCAGCAATAGTCTTAACAACAGAATTCTCAAGAGCATGTGCTTCTTGAGAGGCTGCTTCTCGGGCATTTAATTCTTCTGTGCGACGGAGCAGTTCTGCTACTTGGAGGTTCAACGCTTCTACTTGACGAGATAGTGCTTCTGCCACGCGGCGGTTTTGGAATTCCGTTTGGAGCGTGAGCTTTTCTGCTACACCTGCTGCACGGCGCTTTAGTGCTTCTACGTCCTGCTGCGTTTTTTCTTCTGCTTGGCGCTCTGCTTCATTATCCTTTTCAGTATCCATGCATATAACCCCCTGTGGGAATTCTGCTTGCTCTTCTCAAGAGAATCAAATTTACCTTGAATTATATCCCATAGTTGGAATTAGTGAAAGAGAATGTTCGCACAATAGACAATCCCCGATGTCGGGAAGGAGTTATGCTGCTTCACTCAACGCAGTATATTTGCCAAGAAGGGCTTTTTCACTGCTGCGCATGAGAAGAGCCGTCAATCTCTGGTCAACCTGGTGCAAGGAAAGATTGGGGGAAATGCCGATAATGCCTGTCTCCTGGCTGCGTGGTGCTAATGCTTTGAAATCCTTTATGTTATATGTCACCAGCAACCGCTTCTGTTTGGCTGCTAGGGTGAAGACCTGCGGGTCCGCAAGGCCACCACTGTTGAGATCATCGCGGATATGCTTCACATCAAAGAGTTCATTCAAGCGGGGGAATGCCTGGCGATCCGGCATGTTCTCATCAAGCAGCAGTTTATGTTTATGAAACCTTTTCGGCATGAAATGTTCGGGTGATCCGGTGGATCGCCTCATCGATTGCACCTGCCAGGGTGTTCCTGTCAACCCAGGAATACATCTCGTGGATGGTTTCTAGTGAATACCCCTCTTTGAGGCGGTGAAGGATCACCTCGATGGGGATACGGGTTTCCGTAATAACCGGTGCGCCTCCCATTATGTCTGGTGTTGAGGTGATGTATTGCATAGCACAGGTAGTATAGCATATTTCCGCTTGGTTGGTAGTGGGAAGTTGGGCATTTGCTGGTTTACCAGAAGAGAAACTCAGGTTTTGTCAGTGACTAATGGGCCGAATATTTGCGCCAGTTGCTTCTCACAGTTTTCACAAAGACTGGCAAACAAGTTGCTTTCCTGTGCTATGGCAGTTTCGCGGTTATTGCCAGTAAAACGGATGTTAGGGTTGCGTAACGTGTTGATTATCACAGCAGTTCTTGATAGATCAAGTAGCTTCTCTAGAAGATGATTGTGGGCAGGGATAAGCTCGCAAATGTCAGCAACTAAGGTTTCAAATTCACTTGTTTCGTACCATAGATGAGGGGCAAGTTCCCTTTCCCAGTCGTGTAAGACTCCACCGCCCAACTGCATCTCTCTCAGCATTTTGAATTGAGCAATTTTTAATCGAAGCAGTCTGACTTTTTGAAGGCGTCCCTCTGTATACAACATCTGACCTCTTACCTCATAAAAGTTCATTGTATCAGCTTTCCCCCCTTCTCCTCGACGATAGAAGGCACCGGTAGATACATCCATATGCGGGCGAAGCTCGCTGCGAGGAATATACACGATAAAAATACCTTGCGTTGAGTTGGTCGGAAGTAGAATTGGCGCAGGGGAAGCTTCAAAATAAACAGGTCGCTCAATAGCTGAAATCTTCTCTGCGAACTGTTTTCGCAGATCGCCACCAAGAGGTATCCCCATAATGCGGTCATCGGGTGAATTCACGGTTTGACTGCGATCACGTACCCCAAACAGGATAAAGCCGCCATCCGCATTTGCCATCGAACAAACAGTGCGCCTGATCGAAGCATAAACCTCTTCTCTCTTGGGGTCTGTACGTGGGAGCACTAAAGCTGCTTTATAATCAAAGCTGCCTGGCTCAAATTCATATTTCCTAACTATGGTAACGACTGTCTCATAAGTCCATTCTTCAAGGTTCTTTGGCCATTCCATAAGCTCCCTCAATCTAGTACAACCATTTCTACAAAATCTTGTTAATTCTCAGCAGTAGTATGTCATGAGCTATAAGGGTTGATTTCCAGCTTTACCTTTTCTGTGCGTTGAGCAAAAACACCCAACCTTGGTATTACCTCATGTTCTTTGTATTCCCGCCATCGCTTGCCTTCTCATCGTACAGTCGAGCGTAGAAAGGAAACCACATCTACCATAGTGATCTGTAACTGACGGACCATAAAAATTAGTTCTTCCATTGATATTCCTCCATCGATAAGCACAGCTTTTTCCCAGAATGCAACCAAATCCTGTTCAATGCGCTTTACGCTTTCTAACACAGTATTATCAACATCGTGAGGTACAGTTGAAATTGCACTGGTAATAATCTTTGAAAATTTTTCTATCTCTTTTTGTAGTTCAGATATGTTCAAATCTTCCATTTTAAGCTTGTTATCTAAAACCGCGTTCAAAACCGCAATATCTAGACTCACACGCGCTATCCAGTGACGAGCCGTTGATGGCTCTACAACAGTTCGCGTTTGTAAGGTTTGTGCCACTTTTCTTTTCTCCTCAACACCTTTTTCGGCAAGCATGCGAAATTCCTGACGCAGTTGTGGCAATGTGACCGTGTTATCTCCTGTCAGCAGTCGTAGGAAATCAGAAATTGACCAGGGAGATAATAGCACTCCTTGTCTTGCCATATAAATGCTTACTGAGTCGAAATGATAAATATCGTCATAGTCGAGGAGCAGATAGCCAGCAAGTTGCCACAATGTGTGGGATTTAACCTCCGGCTCGATACTTGTTTTAACCTCAATAAGGCATCTATCTATAATCAAATCACCATCAGACTCAGAAATATTGCCCATGCCTGTAAAATCTGGGTTGAGAATAGTGTGATGAGACAAAAGATCATGGTAGTTATCATAAAACAGTGTAGACAACGCACACAGATCGTCAATCGCTGCCTCTTGAGGGATGTCTAGAAGTTCATCAATATTCTGCTTAGGGACTGGTTTGATGAGCGGGCTGTACCGAAAGCTGACACTAAAGTTACGATACAGTTGCTCGAATAAACTTAAGACATAGCAGTAGCGTGTCAGTTCTTTGTCTGGAACCCCTTCCAAGCGTCGGCCAACTGGCGCAACCTTCTTTACTGTTGCATCAAGTTGGTCGAAGAACGATTGGATAAGCTGCAAAGAGTACGGATTTTGTTTTATAACCATCTCACCGTTTTCGTTTGCTGGAATGGAAGGTAAACCGGTGAGTAACATGGCTCCCTTCCAAGCCTTTAATCGTCGCCCTGGGGTAAGATCAAAACTATAGCGAATACGATAGTCGATTGCCATACCAATAGTACCATATGGGTAAGACGAAGTAGAAACGCTTGGAAGGAGGGTGTTAGTCTCTCTCAGTTGGCGGTTGGCAACCTTTGTTAGGCTAGATGCGTGAGAAAATCTTCCCTGGAGAAATTGTCCAACTTGGCTTTGCTTCGCTTGGTCAATGTGCCATGTAAGCGGCTTTCTAAGTGACATGACCTCGTATCCTTTCTCTCTTTTATCGAGTATTACCAATATTGCAGTTAGAAGAACGATATACCTGCCTCTTACGGCTGTCAAAGGAAGTGGTACTTATGTCGTACAATTGATGGTTTCTGACCTGGAAGAACTCACACACAAGCAATCAGAAGGTACCCGAACAGGTGGCTTGCGAACTTGGCGTGTGTGACCTATTTTCCTGTTACTCTCGACAGGAAGCTCCGGCGGGTTTTTTGAGGTG
>Ga0137361_10003160_pt1 | contig 10624 bp, 9 predicted proteins | sample Mad1_80_16metaG_FD_104923 | JGI IMG/M metagenome (GOLD analysis project Ga0137361, IMG submission 104923) | Vadose zone soil microbial communities from Angelo Coast Range Reserve, California, USA - Mad1_80_16 metaG | ecosystem: Environmental > Terrestrial > Soil > Vadose zone | place: USA... | reverse complement strand
GTATAGGGTCGTTGGAACGTTCCAGCGCGCTTGCCAGCGCGAATTGCTACCGGGGTGAATATGGCCGGTCGGCTGCGCGTAGGGGTCATCGGGTGCGGCTTGATCGCTCAGGTAATGCACCTCCACTACCTCCGTGAGCTGTCCGATCGATTCGAGATCGCGGCCGTATGCGATGTCGCGGAGGAGGTCCGGTCTGCCTGCGCCCGGGAGTACGGCGTGCCGCAGCAGTTCGCCTCCTGGCAGGAGCTGCTCGCCATCCGGCTGGATGCCGTGCTCGTGCTCACGTCCGGAAGCCACGCGCCGATCGCGATCGCGGCCGCACGGGCGGGCATCCACGCCCTGGTCGAGAAGCCGATGTGCTTTTCCGTCGCCGAAGGGCGCGCGATGATCGAGGCGGCAAACGCGGCAGGAACCGTGCTGATGGTCGGCTACAACAAGCGTTACGACCCGGCCTACGCGCGGCTGGTGGCGGAGGCGCGCACGCTGGCCGACCTGCGGCTCGTCCGGATCACAACCCTCGAGTCTCCGATCGCTCCCTACGTGCAGCAATACAACCTGCGGCGCGGGGCGCCCTTGCCGAAGTCCCTCGCGCAGTCGCTCCAGGACGATGACGACGCAAGGATCACCGCCGCTCTTGGGGACGTCGACGCCCTATCCCGATGGGCATACCGGAGCGTCCTGCTCGACAGCCTCGTGCACGAGTTCAACACGATGCGGGGCGTGATGGGAGAGCCCGACACGCTCGAGTTCGCGGACATTCGCGAAACCGGGCTCACGGCGATCTTCAAGTACGGCTCGGCTCAGTGCATCCTGGCGTGGGTCGACCTGCCCGACATCGCGCGCTACTCGATGGAGCTCGGGTTTTACTCACCGGAGCGGCGCGTCACTCTCGCGTTCCCCTCCCCTTTCCTCCGCAGCATGCCGACGCTTTTCATCTCCGAGGACGGGACGCCTGGATCGCCGCGGGCGTCTCGCACCGAAGAGGTCGCGTCCTACCAGGAGAGCTTCAAGGAGGAGCTCATCCACTTCCACGATTGCGTCACCACGGGCCGCCGGCCGACAACCTCCGGCGCCGACGCCCTGCACGACATCGCGCTGTGCGAGGCGGTCGTGGCCGTCCACCGTGAGCGCGTGGCGCGGGAACATCCATCCGAACCCGCGATGGTGGCGGCGCCGACGGAGCGGGCATGACCGAAGCTCGCCACGTCGTCATCGCCAACGCTCCGGTCAGCTACGGAGCGTTCGAGCTGACGGTGGGAATTCTGCCTCACGTCCCGGCCGGGGACGAGGTGCTCGATGCAGTGGCCGCCGCGGGCTACGCGGGGATCGACCTCGGACCACTCGGCTATCTCGGCGACCGGGACGGGCTTGCGTCGAGCCTGAGACGGAGGAAGCTTGGCCTGTCGGGGGGCTTCTTCGAGCTTCCGTTCAGCGAGCACGCACGCATGCCGGTGGCGCTCCGCGACCTCGGTTCCTTGCTCGATGCCTTCGACGCGGCGGGCATGAGCAACGGCCTGCGGGCGAAACCGACGCTCGCCGATATCGGGAGCGACATGCGCCGCTCGAGACCGGGTCAGGCAGTCAAGGATCCTTCCCTCGGCTTCGACCAGGAAACATGGAAGCGGTTCGCCGAAGGCGTGGAGATGGCGGTGGAATGCTGCCGGGCGCGTGGCTACGAGGCGACCTTCCATCACGAGACGGGCACCTACATCGAAGCTCCATGGGAGATCGAGAAGGTGCTCGAGCTGACCTCGATCGGGCTTTGCCTCGACACCGGCCACCTGCTTCTTGGCGGCGGCGACCCGGTGCGGGCGATGCGCGAATGGGGGCAGCGGATCAACCACCTCCACCTGAAGGACGCGCGCCGCTCGATCGTCGATGGCATCGTCCGCGAGGCTGCACCCGTGGCCGAGATCTGGCGCAGGCGGGCTTTCTGCAGGCTGGGCGAAGGCGACCTCGCCGTCGACGCCATCCTCGACGCCGTCCGCGACTCGTATTCGGGTTGGGTCGTGGTCGAGCAGGATGTCCTGCCGGATCCCGATGGCACGGCCGCCGCCGACCAGCGCGCGAACCGCGAGTACCTGTCCGCCCGGGGGTTCTGAGCGCGTTGCCTGCGCTGAGGATCGGGCTGGCGGGCGCTGGCCGGATGGGCCGCAATCATCTCCGGGCCATCGCCGGCTCGGACTTGGTCAAGGTCACCGCGATCGCGGAACCGGTCGAGAGCACGCGGGCCGTGGTGGATGGGATGGACGCGGCGGTCTACGGCGAGCTCGACGATATGCTGGATTCGGCTCCTATCGACGCTGTCCTGGTCTGCGTTCCGAGCGACCTCCACCTGACCACGATCAAACGCCTCGTGGAAGCGCGGATGCCCACGCTTTGCGAGAAGCCGGTCGGGGTCACCGCCTCCGAGGCACGCGAGGCGGCAGTACTGGTCAAGGCCGCGGGCTTGCCTTTCCAGGTCGGGTTCTGGAGACGTTTTGTTCCCTCGCTCAAACGCCTTCGGGAGCGAATCGCGAGCGGACAGCTCGGCGAAATCTATGCGGTCGCCAACTTTCAGTGGGACGGAGCGCCGCCCGCCGCGGCCTTTCGCGCCCATAGCGGCGGAATCTTTGTGGACATGGGCGTCCATGAGTTCGACCAGACGCGGTGGTTGGTGCAGCAGGAATTCGGGCCTGTTACATCTTTGGCCTCGGGCGTGGCGGGCGAACGCTGGCCGGGCGACCCCGAGAGCGCGCACGCGATTGCCGAGCTCTCGGGCGGGACGACGGCTGTCGTTTCGCTGGGCCGGCGCTTTCCCCTGGGCGACGTATGCAAGGTCGAGGTGTTCGGCACCAAGGATGCGGAAGAGTGCAGGTTCCTGTGGCCGCCGAGCGCGGATGACACCTTCTTTGCCGCCCTCAGGGAGCAGGCAGAGAGCTTCGCGCGCCACGTTCGAGGAGATGTCCTCGAAGGCGCCGGCGCCGGCGACGCCGCCGCGGCCCTCGAGGCCGCCGAACGCGCCGCCGCGCAGCTGGTCCGGGGCTGATGGGCGGCGACGTCGGGATCGGCATCGTCGGGTACGGAATGATGGGCAGGGCTCACTCCTACGGCTACACGGTGGCGCCTGTGATGAGGGCGCTCCGCAACCACCCCCGGCTTCGCGTGATCAGCGGGCGCGACAGAGAGAAGGTCGCTCACGCCGCAGGCGCGTACGGCATCCCAAGCTGGGTGGACGATTGGCGCGAGCTGGTTCGCCGGCCGGACGTCGACATCGTCGACATATGCACGCCGCCCGGGACGCACGCCGAGATAGCCATCGCCGCGGCGGCGGCGGGCAAGGCTGTGATCTGCGAGAAACCGCTGGCCGTCTCGTACCGCGAAGCCGCTTCAGCGCTCGACGCAGCCGGCAAAGCCCGCATTCTCAACGCGGTCGGCTTCAACTACAGGCGCCTGCCGGCCGTGTCCCTAATGAAGCGGATGATCGGCGAGGGGGCCGTCGGAGAGGTCAGGCTCTTCCGGGCGACGTGGCTGTCGGACGAGTTCGCCGACTCGACGATCCCATTCGACTGGCGCTTTGACCGGTCCATGGGAGGCACCACGATCGCGGACCTCGGCAGCCACCTGATCGACCTGGCGACATGGATGGCCGGCCCCATCGCCGCCGTGAGCGGGCAGTCGGAGACGTTCGTCCGCGAGCGCTCCGGCCGGCTCGTCGACGTCGACGATGCGTCGGCGGCCCTCGTCCGGTTTGATTCAGGCGCTCGAGGGGTGCTGGAGGTGGCGCGCGTCGCGGTCAGGCGGCCGTGCGACTTCACGATCGAGGTCAATGGAGACCGCGGCACGCTCGTTTTCGAGTACGCGCGCCTCAACGAGCTCCTCTACGGCGAAGGAGGGGACCGCTCGGAGCTGTACGGGATGAGGCGCATCCGAGCCGAGCAGCAAAGTCATCCTTACGCGCGGGACTGGTGGCCGATCGGGCAGGGGGTCGGCTACGGCTCCAGCTTCGTCAACCACCTGGGGGATCTGCTCGACCGGTGGCCCGACGGTCCGTGGGAGCCGGACTTCGCGCAGGGCGCCGCCGTGCAGGCGGTCTGCGAGGCGATCGAGCGTGCGGCGGCGGAGAGCCGGTGGGTCGAAGTCTCCGAGATAAAGCGGAGCTGAGAAGCCCCCGCCGGGCCTCGCCCGGACCGTCCCCACGCCTTCGGCGAGTGGGCCCCAAAAGGGGGGAGGAGTGGCCGACCACAAATCGTCCTTGACGCCGCCGAAGGTGTGACCTATCGTTCTGGAACGCTCCAATCGGGGGCTCTTTTGACTTTTCGTTCTCGGTCATTCAGGGAGGGGAAGCATGGCGAGCACCAGCGCACCCATGGGAGGCAGGGCCGCCACCGGCCAGGGCCTCTTCACACGGCAGTCGTCGGGGCTCGTCCGCGAGCTCGGCGTGCCGGCCGCCACGGGCATCGCCCTGGCCTCGGTCGCCGTCGTCAACACGTTCATCAACTTCAACGCAGGCTTGGTGTCCTTTGACAAGGCGGAGATGACCCTTCCGCTGTTGTTGGGCGCGGCGATCTGGCTTGTGGCGATGTTCGCCTACAAGTACCTGCTCGAAGCGATCCCTCGGGCCGGCGGTGAGTATGTGTACCTCTCCCGCATCATCTCGCCCGCTCTCGGCGCGATGGCCGGGATCTCGATCTGCATTGCTTTTACGTACATCCTGGCGGCGAATGCCAACTTCACCGCGGCGTACACGCCGTTCATGCTCACCGCCCTCGGTGCGGCATTAAACAGCTCGGCCATCAGCGATGCCGCCGGCAACGTGACCAGCCAGGGCGCTGTGGCGACGATCAGCGTGGTCATGCTCCTGGTGGTCGGCGCGGTATCCCTCGTGTCGATCCGCCGGCTGGCGCAGGTGATCCTCGTCCTGGTCGGCATTCAGCTGCTTGCGTTTCTCGTCCTCGGATGGCTGCTCGTCACGCACTCGCACCAGGATTTCGTCAACGCCCTGGCGTCGTTCAGCAATCACCCGGGCGCGTACAACGACATCATCGCCGCCGCCCAGAAAGACAACATCCCGCTGGGCTTTTCGATCGGCGCCTCCCTCACCGCGGTGCCGTTCATGGTCCTGAACTACAACGGTGTGCTCTACGCCTACTACGTCGGCGGTGAGCTCAAGCGTCCCGGCCGAACGTACCTGTACGCGTCGGTGATCAGCATCGCGCTTCTGGTCGTGGTGTGGTTGGGCGTCTGGCTCTTGATGCGCAGCACGGTCGGTCTTGACTTCATGCAGTCGCAGGCAAAGCTCGGCGCGACCGATCCTGCCGCCTACGGAGCGATCACCAGCCTCCAGTCGTCGGCCGGCGGCCTTGGCTACGGATTGATTCTGTCGGGCGACCCCATATCGAAGATCCTGATCGGCATCGCGGTGCCGTCGGCGGAGCTTGCCGTCGACCTCGCGTTTGTGGCGGTGGTGACGCGCGTGATGTTTGCGCTCGCGTTCGACCGCCTTCTCCCCATCAGCCTGGCAAAGATCAGCGAGCGCAATGCGATTCCCACCAACGCGATCATCGTCGCCGTGGTCATCGGCATCCTGTTCGCGATCCTGGCGGCGTTCGTCAACCTTTCGAACATCGTCGCCAACCTGGCGCTGTTCGTCGCCCTGATCATCGTCGCCGGCGGCGTGGCCGCCACCGCTCTCCCCTATCGCCGCCCGGACCTCATCATGCGTCCCGGCGAGACCGCTCTTCCTCGCGTGGCCGGGATCCCGGTGCCGTCGTTGTGGGGCGCTGCAACCACCGTTCTCGCCGCGATCGTGGTCGTGCTCATCATCACGCACCCATCGGTGTTCGGGAGCTTCACGGTTACGTCAGTCGGCGCGCTCGTGATCGTCCTGCTCGCAGGTCCGGTGATCTACCTGGCGGCGCGTCAGATGCGGCTTTCTCGTTCGTCGATCGACCTGCGTCTCGCGATGCGGGAGCTACCGCCCGAGTAGTCGTTAGGCGGAGGGTTCGATGTTCTTCGGGCGTCCAAGGAAGCGGGCCCTCCGCATCTACTTCGCGACCGACATCCACGGCTCGGACCGGTGCTTCCGAAAATTTCTCGCGGCGGCCGAATCGTATGAGGCCGATGCGCTCGTCCTGGGCGGCGACATCGCCGGCAAAGGCCTCGTTCCGATCCGTTCCCACAATGGGACCCTGAGCGCCCAGGTTCGGGGCGAGGCCGTGACGGTCCCGCGCGAGGAGGAAGGCCGCCTGCGCGCCGAGATCAACCGCCTCGGCTTCTACTCGCTCGTCACCGATGACACGAACATCGAGAGGCTCGAGTCAGAGCCGGCTCACCTCGAGCGGGCGTTCGAGCGAGCGATCGTGGAGCAGATCGAAGGCTGGTGCAGGCTGGCCGAAGAGCGGCTGGCGCCTCGCGTCCGATGCATCATCACGCCCGGCAACGACGATCCGAAAGCCATCGATTCTGTGCTGAAGGCCGCGCCGCGAATCGAGTCGCCCGAGGCAGAGATCTGCGAGCTCGGCCCGATCTTGATGGCGAGCTGCGGCGACGTGACGCCGACACCCTGGAACACCGAGCGGGAGTACCCGGAGGAGGAGCTCGCGCGCCGCCTCGAGGCCATCCTGGACGGGGCACCCCCGGCGAGCAAGATGGTCGTCAACTTCCACTGTCCGCCGTACGGCTCGGGGCTGGATTTCGCGGCGGAGCTCGACCCCCAGCTGCGGCCAGTCATCCGCGGCGGGCGCCCGAGCATCGTGCCGGTCGGCAGCAAGGCGGTGCGCGACGTGGTGAAGCGCTACCAGCCTGTGGTCGGCCTTCACGGGCACATCCATGAATCGAAGGGCGCCCAGAAGATCGGCTCGACGATGTGCCTCAATCCCGGCAGCGACTATTCCGCGGACGTGTTGCGCGGCGCTATCGTGGACTTCGCGCAGGATGGAAGCTACATCGATTTCCTCTTCACAACGGGATGACAGCCCGCTTTCCGATCCTGTAGCCGAGTCACGCCGGCTGGTCGATGTCGCCACCCGCAAGAGCGTGGTCGCGCGGCTGCTCGGTGGAGCGGCCATCTACATCCAGGCTCCCCCCGAGGGGCCGCTGCTGGCTCGACCCGTCAAGGACATCGACATCGCGACCAAGCGCGGGGCAAGAACCGCCGTGACGGAGGTGCTGATCGCGGCAGGTTACGTGCCGGATGAGATGTTCAACGCGCTGCACGGTGCGCGACGGTTGCTTTTCTACGATGAGGCCCATATCCGCAAGCTCGATGTCTTCGTCGGCGACTTCTCGATGTGCCACCAGATCCCGATCACCGATCGGCTGGACAACGAGCCCCTGACGATCCCGCTGGCGGAGCTGCTGCTCACGAAGCTGCAGATCGTCGAGCTCACCGAGCGCGATCAGCGGGACATCTACAACCTGACCTACCACCATCCGATCACCGAGCGCGGCGGTGCTGGGATCGAAGCCGACTACATAGCCACGGTCTGCGCCCGAGACTGGGGCCTGTGGCGCACCGCCCGGGCCACCATCGAACGATGCCGTTCCGGCATTGGCGAGCACGGTCTCGACGCCCACGCGTGCGAGCTCATCGGCCAACGCCTGGACCAGCTGTGGCGCCGCATCGAAGCCGAGCCCAAGACCGCCAGGTGGAGGTTGCGGAGCCGCGTCGGCGACCGCGTGCGCTGGTACGACGAGCCGGAGGAGCATCCGGAGCAGGGACGATGACTTCCGATGCCAGGAAGCCGACCGCACGCGACCTGCTCGAGGAAGCCGCGAGGCAGGGCAGCGACCTCGAAACCGTGGCTCGAGGCGTGCTGGCCCGCCTGGCCGAGCTGACCGGCCTTAGCTCCACCTACCTGGCCGAGACGCGGCTGCTGGTCGATGAGCAGTACATCGTCTTCTCCTGCAACCGGAGCGAGGTGTTCCACATCCCCGAGGACGTCACGCTTCCATGGTCGGAGGGCGTGTGCCGGTTCGTGGTCGAAGGCGGGCCGAACTACACGATCGACGCGCAGAAGCGGTTTCCGAGCAGCAGCGTGGCCAGGCTGCTGGAGATTCGCACCTTTGTCTCCTACCCCGTCTTCACCGCCGAGGGCCGCTTCTTCGGCACGCTCTGCGGGGCGAGCAAGGAACGGGTCGAGATCCAGCAGGAGATCCTCGAGCTGATGCGCGAATGCGCGCGACTGATCGGCCAGCGGCTCAGGCGCGAAGCATCCGCGTCGACGTCCACGTCCACGCCCTCGCAGCCGCAATGAGATGAGGCTCGTCACCTTCCGCGCCGGCGGAGCCGCCCGCGTCGGCGCCGTGCGGGATGGCGAGGTGGTCGAGCTTGCCGAGACGAGCGACATGCTGTCGGTGATCGACGCCGGCGAGGCAGGTCTCGCGGTCGTGAGATCGGCGCTCTCGTCGAACAAGCCGAAGACGCACCGCCTCGAGAACGTTCACCTGCTCGCGCCGCTACCCCAACCACGCGGCAACGTGATCGCCATCGGGCGCAACTACCAGGCGCATGCCGAGGAGAGCGCGCGGGCAGCCGGCAAAGTGGTCGATCCGCCCACCGTCTTCACCAAGGCCGTGACCAGCGTGGCCGGCCCACACGACGACATCCGCATCGACCGGTCGGTCACGAGCCAGGTCGACTGGGAGGTCGAGCTGGGCCTGGTCATCGGCCGGAGCGGGATCAACATTCCGCGCGAGCAAGCCATCGACCACGTCTTCGGTTTTGTCGCGGTCAACGACGTCAGCGCGCGCGACGTCCAGTTCGGCTGGGGCGGCCAGTACTTCAAAGGCAAGAGCCTCGACGGTTTCTGCCCGATCGGCCCCTGGATCGTGACGCTCGACGAGATCGCCGACCCGCAGTCGCTGCGGCTCCTGCTCCGCGTCAACGGCGAGACCAAGCAGGACGGCAACACGCGCGACATGATCTACCCGGTCGACGCGGTCATCGAGTGGGTCTCCAAGGGGATGACGCTGCTCGCGGGCTCGGTGATCGCGACCGGCACGCCCGACGGCGTCGGCTTCGCGCGCACCCCGCCGGAGTTTCTCCAGGCTGGGGATGTCGTCGAAGCGGAGGTAGAGGGTATCGGGACCCTGCGCAACAGGTTCGTAGACGCCCGATAAAAGGAAAAGAGGCCGCCGCGACGCCGCGACGGCCTCGTCGAGATTTTCCTGCTACGGAGAGGCGATCGTCCAGATGCCGCGACCGTGGGTCGCGGCGACAAGGACGCCGTGCGGATCGACGGTGAGCTGGTCGACGACGACGTTCGGCAGGTTGCCGCCGAGGTGACTCCACGTTGTGCCGTTGTCAGACGACACAAACACGCCGAAATCAGCGGCCACGATCAGCTTGCCGTTGTTGAGGAGGACGAAATCGTCCATCGGAGCGTCCGGCAGGTTGCCAGAGACATTGCCCCAGGTGGCGCCACCGTCCGCGGTCTGGAAGACATGGCCGACTCCCGGGTCGTCCGGGCCGATCATCCACTTCCGCGAGTAGCCGGACAGTGACAGGTACGCGTGGCTCGGGTTCGCGGTGTCGATCTTGACGCCGCTGATGTAGCGGAGCGGGAGCTGGGAGCCTGCGCACGCAGCGGAAGTCCCGGTGCATACCTGCTTCGTGGCCTGCCACCCGCTGCCATCGTTCTTCAGCATCACAATCCCGGAGTGGAACCCGGTCCCGCTGCCGAAGCTGACGTTGCAGGGCCCACACCAAGCGGCCGCGACGTACTCCACCCCGCCGATGGTCACCGCGTCAAGCGCGGTCACCTCGGACGCGGCGTTGCCGCCGACCGCGGTCCGCGTGTCGAAGATGTTCTGCCAGGAGGTCGTTCCCGCGATGCCGCTCTCAGAGTTCCACACGATCGCTCCACCCGAGACGAGATGGTTCGAGTTCGTGCGGTCCATGTTGATTGGCGCGATGAAGCGCGGGTTAGGATCCGGCGGCACGATGAAGTGCCAGTTCTTTCCTCCGTCGGTTGACTTGAGCGCTGTCAGGCCGACGTATTCGGTGATCACGTTGTTCGAGTTGTTCGGGTCGACGATGGTGTAGCCACCGTCGCCACCGAAAACCTGCACGGAGCTGACGCTGATGTTCTGGTTCTGGTCATCCTTGATCGTCGTCGGAGTCGTGAAGACCTTGGCGCTGCCGTTGTCCTGCAGGCCGCCATAGATGATCGAGTCGCCGCTGCCCTGCGCGCCGTAATACTGGAGCGCGTCGATGTGGGCGTTCAGGTTCGTCCAACCACCCTCGACGTGGTTGTTCAGCGACCGGGCGTAGACGCCTCCGTCGTTGCCGACGTAGAGCTTGCCGCCCGTGACCAGCGCCGCGTGCTGGTCGGGGTGCGACTGGTTGTGGTCGCAGGTCCCCTCGAACGGCTGGTAGGCGAAGCAGTTGAATCCGAAGTTCCAATAGCGGCCAATGGTGTCCCAACCAGAGCCGCCGTTGAGGGTCTCGTAAACCTCCTCGAGGCCCAGGTAGAGGTGGTTCTCATCGTTGGGATCGACTGCCAGGAACTGGTTGTACCAAGCCTGGACGCCAGGGGCGTACCCCTTGCCGATCCTGCTGATCTTCTGCGCGGAACCGCTCGACTGCAGCTTCTCTGAGGTCGCGATCTTGGTCCACGGCCCCGCAGGATCGCCGTTGTTG
>Ga0137361_10003158_pt1 | contig 10624 bp, 4 predicted proteins | sample Mad1_80_16metaG_FD_104923 | JGI IMG/M metagenome (GOLD analysis project Ga0137361, IMG submission 104923) | Vadose zone soil microbial communities from Angelo Coast Range Reserve, California, USA - Mad1_80_16 metaG | ecosystem: Environmental > Terrestrial > Soil > Vadose zone | place: USA... | reverse complement strand
TCAGTTGATTGACAGCTTGTTTAATAACTGGCCCAACACTTTGTCTGAATCAAAATACTCTTCTGCAATCGCTCGCGCTGCGCGCGCGTGTTTCGAGTAGTCGCGATTAATTCGTTCGACTCCCGCCGCCGCCTCTTCAAGAGTGCTAAACGTTACGAGTCCTTCATCCGTCGGATACAAATTACCGATGCCTGTATCTCGCGCCAGCACCGGACGACCACTCGCGAGGTAGTAAGCACTGCGATCGCTCAACAGGCCGCTGTTCGTGTCCACATAAATCTGTTTAGGGACCATGATCTCCGCTTTCGAGTTCGCAATGTAGTCCCGATATTCTGCCGGCCCGCCGGCGACTGCTTTCGGATCGACCAGTGACCAGCGATTTTCGCGTAGTAAATCTATGTCCTTTGCGTCGGCCGGATGAATATCGAGCGCCATTTCGAAATCGGTATCCACACAAACCGACGGCAGACGGACGAACTTACGAAACTCGTGAACTCGCAATCCATACGTTCGTCCGTTGTATTCAATAGGCCCGTTCGGTCCGCGCCAAGCACCGATACTTGTGAATGCTCCATCTGCCCTTGGCGGCTCTGCGGACCACTGCTCCAGCACGACCGGCTGCGGCGTCGTGATCCATTCGAGCCCGCACGTCGGAATTGCACAGTCCGGCTGGCCGACGTTCTGTCCTAAGGTCACGAATGCGTCGTGCCCCGCAAAAGCGTCATGCAATCCCAGGTCACACCACATCTGGCCAAAACCCGGATCGATGTCGATGAAAACCTTATGTCGGCATTTGCCGAGAATCTCTTCATCGTCCAGATATCCCATAACATTGAACAGAGCCTCAGCCTCAGCCGCTCTCTCCAACACCTGCTCCCGCGACAGTCCGATCACCCGATCGCCGCCGTTGTAAATCAAGCAGCACGAATTCCTGAGTTCGAAAGCCTTCATCACTTGCTGGAAGTAGCGAAGATTCACCGACGCTTCCAGAGTCACGGGCTCACCAGACTCGTCCACACACATCTCTGACTCCAGCCGGTCGATGAACAGCACCTCCCAACCCAGCCGCCGAAAGCCGAGCAGAAATTGCAAATGAAGCCAGGTCAGGCCGCCCTGCCGCGGCACCCGGCTCAGAGCGCCTGAAATTGCGATAAGCTTTTTCAATTACCTCAAAGCAAAAGGCCTGCCAAAATTGATGTTTTCCGCCCGCACAACTTGCGAACTCGCTCGCAGGACTCGCGACTCCTGCCCGGTTGATGCTTCCTGCTTGGGCTCATTCACTCGTTTCACAGCTTCTAAGTATCGCAGGCCGTATCTAAGGTCGGGTTCCAAGTGGTTACCTTCGGCCCACTCATTCCACGCATTGATGAAAATCAACCGCTTGTCATAGGGTTCGGATTGAACAAACTCGACTAGCCGCTCTAGCCCACTCTCAAAGTTCTCGGGCGTAGAGTTGATGAAAACTATGCCGTTCCCCGCCCGGCGCGGCGTGTTGTCCCATCTTACGAAGATACATGGATAGATTGGAAAGTCTCGCTTGCGGCTGGCCATACGCTGCCGAGCCATCACATAGTCATAGATTTTCAGTCCATCCTCGTTAGGCCCCGGCAACAGACCAAGCTGCGGTTCAAATTCCAGAGTTCGATCAAACCCAAGTTCTCGATAATCTCGGTCCTTGTGCGAATTGCTGGCCAAGAGATATGGTTCTGGAACACCCTGCTTGACGCATTCCGCTCGAAAGACATCAGTCGTCCGTTTGGCGTCAGGAAGGTCGGTTGGACGATAGACCAAAAGCAACGGCCGGCCGCCGACTTTTATGTATCTCGGATCGGCAAATGCACTGATGAGCCACCTGATATGATTTCGATCATCTTCGATTGAGTATCTCTGTTCTTGCAGTATTTCGTTCGGTGAGCCTGAACCATGCCACCGGCGCGACCACGTTTCATTTGCCCATCCTAAACAGAATGGGAAATCGGGCCGTCCACTTGAAAGGACCTCGGCGAATGGCCTTTCGAGTATCTGCCTGCCATGAAACCAGTAATGCCAATAGCAGAAACCTTCTATCCCGTAACTTCGCGCCAGGTTGGCCTGCGCCTCGCGCACTTCGGGCACGCGTAAATCATAGAATCCCAAATTTGCCGGAAGATGCGGTTGATAATGACCTTCGAAGAGAGGTCTGGCTTTAGCAACGTTAGTCCACTCCGTAAATCCTCGGCCCCACCAACGATCGTTTTCAGGAATCGGGTAAAACTGAGGCAGATAAAATGCTATGAGTCGGGCTCTGGTTTTATTCATGGGGTGCTCATCGTCTATCGAATTCTGAGCAAAGGTTTGGCCGAGGCCTTGTAATTATCTTTCCGATAAGCGTCTATCTTCGCGTTTATGAATGTGCCTCACCAATTTGAAGTCACTGAGTTCTTCTGTGCTAAGTCTGCCTCGTTCCACGACAACAAAGTGCGGATAAATCACGAGACTCTTTATTAAAGCACCAGGAGTGCCGGCCGCCTGCACCAGTTGAAACACTAAATCTGCAAGAGGCCTTTCTTCCAAATACCTTGGGAACTTTTCCAAGACGTGAGGCTGATATGCCCAAGCCCAGTCCTCAATGAAATAGAGGCCACCGGGCCTGAGTAATGGAAACAGGGTTTCAAAACTGCTTAGCGTGTGGCCAAAGAGGTGGGAAGCGTCGTCAATCACAAGATCCAACGGAGCATCGAACTCCTCGTCCACAATCTCTAAAAGGCGCTTTGAATCAGACTGATCCACTCCCCAAAATGTTTTGATTCGGCCAGTCAAATCTCTTGACTGCACGTAACGACGAAAGTACTCACTGTTTTCCTTCTCCATGATGTCGATCGCTACGTGCTTTTTCGGCTTAAAGCATTCGAACCAGAAAGCCGCACTCCCGTCGTCCCAGAGTCCTAGTTCGAATACGTTCTGAGGTTGGAACTCTCTTCTCGAGGTTAGAAATCTTGCGTATTGATTAACGATGTCCTTCCATTTATACAAAACAAAACATTCATCGCCGAGCTCCCAGTCATTTGATTTGGGCTCGAGTCGAAAGACGATGTCATCCAATAGCACCCGATCGTTTTGCCAGACCAATCTGTCCAGCGTGTGTTCGGTCGTACATGTTGAAGGCGAGGCCAATTGGTAAATAAGACAACTCTCGCCGCTCCAAATAGTTTGATAACTAGACTCCAGATGGTGTCTGAATTCCTCGTAGCAATCCAACCACCAAAAAGCCGTGCTAGGAAATAATAAGTATTGCGCGCCCCTCGCGCGTAGTGCCTCCAGATGCAAGACTGCCTCAGAGCTCTCAGCGGGATAGCAGCCTGCATAGGACCCATTTTCAGCTTGGGGAAAGTGCCAGGACGTGCAAGTGTTTAGCTTCAAGAACTTGTCGTCACCTTTGCTGACCACCAACACCGTACAATTATTGGGGAGTACTGTCTTGACGATCCCGCTAATGTCTTCTTGCAACTTAATGTAATTGATTGATGCCTCAACTATTTCGACTTTTTCACTTAACTCTACCAGCTCGGCCGCAAGGGTGTCCGCCTTGAATCTCTCCTCAAGTGCTCTTTCGACTGCTTCCAGTTTTCGCTTCAGTTGTTCGTTCTCTTTGACAAGCCCTTCGATTTTCTCTAAAGCTCGTTCAACCCGTTGCGGCGATTGAGTTGAATGATCCTCAGCCGTAGACCTTCCGTTGGACGAATGCATGGTTGGGAATTTTATGCCCACAAAGAGATCCCTTTGAAGGTCGTGCTCTTTAGCATTCAAGACACGTATTTCTGAGAAATTGCCCTTTCGTTCCATAAGGTCCAACACCCAAGATCGGTCGATATTAACTTTGAGTTGATCTTTATAGAGTTCTTCTGCCGAATAACCCATCTCCAGGAAGCAAACACGCTTTGTTTTCGCGAAAAGCCATTCCAGGCAAGCAATTCCGTGATCGACCGATCTCTGTATCATTAACCACTGGATGACACCGAGCGCCGAGGTTACATCGAAGCGCTCTTCATGCGTCGTGCTTAAATACTCATAGGCATTCGCGAGTTCATACATAACAAACTCTTTGCTAGGCCTCTGCGGTCTCCGAATGAACGAATCGAGAAGCTTTGCAACCGCAATGAAATTATTTGTTGCGTCCACCCCTTTCGAACGGAACCCCAACTGGGCAAAATGATTACAGAAGAAGCCAGTATTGCATCCGATATCGAAATAACTTGGGCGCCCTGAAAACCCGTTTGAGATTAGGCCTACCTCGGCAATAACTTGCTTCATCGCATCCGCCCGCGCATAGCAATCGGGGCGAGCAATTCGCCAGTCATTACACTCCGGAATCTCAACGGGCTGATATAGCGCAGCATCGCCCGGAAAAGGATGTTCCTTTTGAAGACGCTCAACAATCTCGAGCTTCGCATCGTCAGTCTTCTTAGTGAAACAAGTTTCGCAAATCGCAATCGTTGCCTGTTCTTCCTCGGCGTTAATGGGAGTGACAGCATCGGCTTGATGGCAGATTGTGCATTTTGTGGTTAGTTTTATTTCGGAGTACTCCTGCTCGCTAAGAAGTTTTAATTGCGTGGTTGAAGGCACCGCAAGAAGAACCTCAAGACCCCTATGAGACGCCTCGATCCAATAAGGCACTATCTCAGGGCTGAAGGCGTAGGCTTCCTCCACAGCTATTAACGTCCCTGGGCTCGCGGCACGTAAGACCTGAGAAAACTCTGAAACGGAAAGGAAATAATGCAAGGGACAGGTTAAGCCAGGTTTACGAGATACAAGCCGTCGGTGGATCAAATACGCATCGTGGTCGCTGGGCCAAGAGTATTCACTGCAGACAAACGTAAACGCGGGGCGCTTTTGACTGAGAGCAGAATTAACGCTTTCAATAAGCCAAGTCGATTTACCAGAACCGGGCAATCCTGCAAGTACGGTGATAGACATGATCAATACTTCTCTTAAACTCGGTAAAACCTAAACGGCAGCTTCACTCATCAGCATGGGCGAACGAGCATCGACGCGCTGCTGTAGAGCGGTCTTCGTCGCCTCCAAGTACGCGAGCCCGTGACGTGTGTCAGGCTCCAGATGACACCCTTCAGCCCATTCGTTCCAGGCGTTAATGAATACGATGCGATGATCTTTGGGCTCGCTCTGTACCTTGGCGATGGCACGACGCAACTGCTCTCCATAAGCAGCCGGCGTTGCGTTATGCATGATCACCGCTTTATCTCCGACCCGTGGACTGTTGTCCCAACTGGGGAAGACAGTTTCGTAGCGCCGATACGAGACAGGTTCTAGATTTCCCAGTACTGACCACGCGTCGCTGTAGTTGTAAACCTGCAATGGTTCTTTGCCTGGAATTGGAATTCTCGGAACAGACGTTATGAGCTTGCCAAACTGGGGCTGAAAAAGCAGCTTTGCATCAAACCCAACTCGAGTAGCATCCCAGCCGAGATCCCAGGCGCTTTCAACCGCAATCAGATAAATCTCTCCGAGCCCTGCTCTTTCAACTTCTCTTCTCCAGATTTCCGTAGTGCGAGCGGGATTGGGAAGATGCTTGCCTCGATAGACTAGAAATATCGGCTTGCCTTCTATCTTGATTGCGCGCGGATCGCTCAAGGCCGGCAACAACCACCTGATATGGGCAACATCATCTTCTGAACTGTAGGTCTGATCCTGCAATAGGTCTTCTGTTCTTCCGTCCCAACGCCGCGACCATGGATCGTTTGCCCAGCAGAGACAAAACGGAAAGTCCGGCTGGCCAGCGTTGAGAACCTCATTGAAGGGGAGTTCAAGAAGAAGCTTGCCATTGAACCAATAATGGTAATAACAGAAACCGTGAATGCCATATGCGCTCGCAAGCTTTGCTTGCTGTTGACGAGTTTCGGTCAGCCGCAAGTCATAAAACCCCAGGTCGGCGGGCAAATGTGGCTGGTAGTGACCTTCAAACAGAGGTTCGCCTTTAGCCACATTGCGCCATTCACTAAATCCCTCACCCCACCATTTGTCGTTTTCGGGTATGGGATGAAACTGTGGAAGATAAAGCGCTATCAATCTGGTGTCATCGAAATGACCATTAGTACCGGAGAAGTGGACCGTTTGCCTGATCTGCTGAGGCCACACCGTGACGGACATGGGATGCGCACGTCCGTTGGACGAAGCTCGCAGTTCATAGACGACACATGCGTCATGCGCAGTGTCGATCCTGCGATAATGCGTCTCCAAGTGTCGTTTGAAATCTTCGTAGTGATCCAACCACCAGAACGAGGTGCGCGGTAGAATGAGGAAATCCCCGCCTTTCGCCCGCAGCCATTCCAAATGCGTGATGGCATCGGCGCTGTGCGCCGGATAGTGACCAGCATAGACGCCATCTTCACGTTGGGGGAAATGCCAGGCTTCACGTCCGTCCAACTCCAATAGTTTTTGATCGCCTTTGCTGATGACGATTACCTTCGCGTCCACGGGCACAGAATCACGCACAACTTCACGGACGTTGCGAACTACCTGCTGATATGATTCATCGCTTACGTACGTTTGTTCAGCAACACTTGGGGGGTTGTATGTCTTCGCATCTTGCGCCAACACAACTTCAATGGCGTTCATGAAGCGGCTTTTGGCGATGTCGCGACTGTGACCCTTCACAATGTGCTCATATCCCTGTCTAGACAGGCGACTCCAAAGTTTCTTGTCTGTCAGCAATCGGGTAATTGAAGCGGCAAACTTTTCCGCATCGTCGGCGATTAGGACGTGCTCGCCATCGGTCAGATTCAAGCCCTCGGCTCCAATACTGGTGGTGACAGTCGGTATCCCCGCCATTAGTGCTTGAATCATCTTTCGCTTAGTTCCTGCGCCATAAAGCAAGGGGATTACCGAGATTCGGGCCTGCTCGTAGTAAGGTTCGACGGACGGCACCCAGCCCACCATCCGTATACCGTTCTGACGTGCAAAAGATGTTTCCTCGAGGCAATTACCGACGACGAAAAGTGGATGCTCATTTAAGAGGCGTTTGTCCAACCTCGGCACGATGTCATTGCAGAGGTATTGAGCGGCTTCGACGTTTGGAGCATGTTGAAAGCTGCCGATGGACAGGATTCCTCTACGTTTAGAAAAAGGCAGAGCAAAAGGCTTCAGGTCTTCATAGTCGGGCACCTGATAAGCTAGTCCGCTATCGCTGACGAAATCGTTAATCAGGTCCGCTTCCTTTTGCGAAACGGTCAGGACTGCATCAGCCAAAGCATAGTTATTGATTTCACGCGTCAGTCGTAAACCGTATTGCCCATCGAGCAAGCGATTCTGTCCATAAGCGGCAACTTTATGGAAACAGCCACGGGCCTCTCGTAAAAAGTGGAGGTCAATCGAATCAACGATCACGCGGGTGCTGGGCGATAACCTCCGTATGGTCGGGAGATATCTCTCGGCGTTGGACCAAAAGGCAAGGATGGCCAGATCGAAATAAGTACTCGCCAGCAAATCGTCTAACGAATGTTCAAGCCCGTCATAAACAGCAATCGATCTTTGTCGCAGCACTCGGGCGTCACGTTCACAACCAATCCCGTCTGAGGCGATGAAAGTCACCAGCCAGCTTTCCTGCTGCAGGAACTCTATCGCGTGAAAGACGCGTCGCGCGCCACTGTCACGATCGAGCTGCGGTGCGTGATATGAACAAATGAGAACTCGCTTACGCATAGATTTCTTAATGCATTAAATTAATTACCTACCGACTCATGCCAGTTACTGACCCGTCTATTTCAGAACCGACGGGCAATGTCGCAAGCAGTTCGGCCCACTTCGTCACCAGTAATTTAGCGTCCGCTTGCAGCTCTGGCTCGGGACGATTGAGTTCCTGCTCCGATGCCGCCTGAACTGCTACGGCTTCGGGTTGGTAGTAAATCGTATTGGCGTTTTTCTGGAGACGGAAAAAATAATCGACGGCTGCAAATTGCATGGATGAATACGCGGCATCAAATCCCTGGGTGCCGTTAAATAGTGAGCGTCGCGTCGCAAAAACGCCGGGCGAACAAAAATCAACCTCGCGCAGGTAGTTGTACTGGGGGGCGTCGCTCTTCTGGTCCCCGCGGCCAAAACCGCTGATACGACAATCTCTCAAGACGACTCCTCCGGCCTCCCAGATCGAGCCGTCGAAAGACAGTATCTTTGCTCCAACCACGCCGGCGTCAGTATGTTCGCGAAACACATTAAGCAGAGCCGGTACCCAGCCGCGCAACAGAACCGCCTCACTATCAACGAACACAAGAATGTCCGACTTGGCACGCCGAACCGCCCGATTACAAATTGACGGGATAGGCGAATCTTTAGCTCGGCGCACGAACTTGATTTCGACACCAGACCGGCGAAACTTTTCTAGGCCGGCTTGTTCGTCGCTAACGATAATTAATTGCCCTGCAAAACTGTCAGGCAAAGTTTCAAGCACACTTCGCGCACCGACACCAGACTCGCTACCGAAGACAATGATTGAGGCGGTGAATGCGAACGCAGAATTGTCATTCCTAAGCCACTCTACCGATACTAGCGGGCTTTCGCATGACTCTTCCGTCGACGCGGCGATTCGAACAACAGCCTCACTCGCGACCCGCTTGGCCTCTCGCAAGTCTTCAATCGAATCGGAAACTGCCACGACATCAATGCTGTGATCGACGTAAGGCAGGGCTCGGTTTGCAAGCACAGGAGAAAAGACTGTGCACTGTGGAAAGAGGGAACTAAGATCCTTGCCTGTATTCCAATCCAGGATGACCGGAAAGCGACTGAGTCTTGACTGCCAGTCCGCGATCACAGCCTCGATCTTTGCAGACGGAGCCAACTCGCGAATCGCGTAAATAAGGCATGTTTCATCATCTTCAAATAGCAATTCGTACTGCCGCTCGACGTGCTTTCTAAATGCGGGATATTTATCCAGCCACCAAAACGCTGTCTTCGGAAGCAGCAAGAAGTCTGCGCCTTTGGCCCTCAGCGCCTCCAGATGAGCAATAGCGGCCGTGCCGCAAGCCGGATAGTATCCTGCATAAGCGCCACTCGCAGTCTGTGGAAAATGCCACGCATTAAGATCTGTAAGTCTCAGGAGATCATCATCACCTTTGCTGACGACGAGTACAGTAGCGCTGGCTGGCAATACTTCCCGCGCGATCGCGCGAATTCTCGTAATCATTCGGCGATAGACGATCTCAGCTGCAGCGGAGTTAATCAACTCGCTTTGTCGGCTGCCATCATAAGATACGAAATTCTCAATCATCGCGAGCACAAGGGACTCAAACTCCTGCCGCTCGCGATTCACTTCCATGAGCATGGAACGCAACTCATCACGCTCGCTAATGGCGCTGAGTGAAAGTTGTCGCAGTTCGTCCATCTGTTTGAGGGTGTTCATGACAGTCTGCTGAAGGGTCTTCACTTCTCGCTGCATATTGCGAAACTCATCTGGCGAATGCATTGCATTTTCTTGCTGCGCCGAAGGAGGTGTTACGGCCGGTGTGAGTTGTTCATCTGAGACTCTTGTTTTGTTATTCAAGCAAAGCTCAATGCCCAAGTCCGTTAGTAACTTCGCGAGCACAACTTCATGGCTGAAACACTCCCTCGCAACTTCATCCGCCGCGCGTGACTGATGTTCGTAATTTGAGTTGATGCGTTCGGTTGCCTGCTCAATCTCCCCAATCGCCGAAAACGCAAATAAGCCGGCTCCAGTAGGCAAGATATTGCTGAACCCTGTGTCCTGCGTGATCACCGGTTTGCCTGACGCCAGGTAAGTCGCGCTACGATCGCTGAACCAGCCGGTGCGCAGGCGCACGTTTTGATCCTTCGCGACCGTGAACTCTCCGCGAGAGTTTGTGATGTATTGGCGGTAATCGTCCGCGTCTTGGGAAATGTCGAGTGCGTGTCGCACCTTCCAACCTTTATCTTCGAGCATGGCTTTGTCCGACTCGGTGTACTTACTCAACGCCAGTTCGAATGACTGGTTTGTGCGTTGCGGTAAATCAAGAAACTTCAGGAACTCGTAATGCTTGCTCCAGTGATAGACGTCGCCATTGAAATTGATTTGACGATGAGGCTGATGCCAATTGCCAATCGTGGTAAAGCTGCCGCCGTGTCCGTTGCCACTGGTTTGCCAAAAGTCCATTACGACCGGCTGACGCGTCGGCTTGAATTCGAACTGCTGGCTCACAGGTAGCTTACAATCGGAATTGCCATAGTTTTCGGCAAACGTGAAGAAGGCTGAATGGGGCGCAAGATAATCGATTGCTTCCTGAACGTTGTCGTGCAATTGAATCTGAATCTCTACCGGATCGGTTTCGAGATAAATGAGCCGGCCCGTGGCGCTGTGCTCAGGCAGCGGAATTGTGCCGCCATGCAGATTAATAATCAGCGCGGCTGAGCCATAGAGCTGCTTGACCTGACTTTCACTCAGTCCGTAGTAGCGGCCGTCGCCATGCAACGCGTAGTAGGCCCAGCGATCGCTGAGGTCAAATCGCTTCATTATGGAATCGATGAACGACGCGGCTTTAACCCAAGCGTCATCTTCTGCGTGATCGAAGAAACAGTGCGGCGTGGCGCCGTGCGCTTCAACGTAATACACGTCATAACCGAGGCGTTGAAAGCCGACCAGATA
>Ga0137361_10003153_pt1 | contig 10635 bp, 6 predicted proteins | sample Mad1_80_16metaG_FD_104923 | JGI IMG/M metagenome (GOLD analysis project Ga0137361, IMG submission 104923) | Vadose zone soil microbial communities from Angelo Coast Range Reserve, California, USA - Mad1_80_16 metaG | ecosystem: Environmental > Terrestrial > Soil > Vadose zone | place: USA... | reverse complement strand
GTGTGGAAAGTAGACTAGAATCTCGGCTCGATTGCCCGGCGAAAGAGTCAGCGGGGACTCTGGTCCAATCTGAATCTGATAAGGATCCGCCAAGGGAATGCCATCCCAAGCGATCACTTGAAAGCTTGGAGGCGGTCCAGTTGGTTCACCCTCCCTTTTCTTGATGTCAAAACTCCAATTCTGTTCGATACCCGCATGAATTAGTCGAAACCTACAGGTTTCACCCTCCTTCCGGAGCGAAAGAGTGGGATTGAGTCTGCCGCCAAGCAACGTCTTAATAGAGGGACTCCGGTTGACCAGATGGGTTTTCATCCAAGCAGCCAAATCACCGATTCCTGCGATCGTTGTGACTCCATCTTGATCAATCAGACCCCCCAGCGAAAAAAAATCGGGACGAAAGACAAACTGTTGCGACCCTGGATGACACTCCGGAGTGTCATTGACTTGATAGGGACGTAATTGTTGAAAAATGATAGGCTTTTCCTGAGCCCAGCCCTTCTCCTCAGCAATCTTGTCCAATCCCGCAGGCTTTGCCTTTTCACCAGTGACTAAAAGGGGACCGGCCATCCCTCCCGCTACCTGTGGACCAACTGCGCCATGCTTATGAGGATGATACCAAAACGTTCCGATCGGGTGATCTTTGGGTATGTGATAAATAAAAAACTTGAATTGAAATGGATGAATTTCCCGGAAGACGTCGTCCGCAGGCCATGAGGGTGAAACGTTGAGTCCATGCGTGTGGAGGTTAATTATGTCGAACCCGTGTGGAAAATTCATGGGATCGCCAGCGGGACCTATGGGAAGAGGATCTTGGAGCGGGAGTCCGCAAAGTTCTAGCTCGCGTCGATCGAGTAGATTGAGGACCGGGATTAGTAGGGTTGTGTTCGGATGAGCCTCGATGGTTGGGCCGCAAAGCGCATCCTCGTCATTGAGTTGGCGGTACGACCACACTTTGAAGTTTGCTGTTATGCCTGGATCGTTGAGGTCCTTAATTTCGACGCTAGCCAGCGCCGCTATTAGAAGGTTGTTTAAATCCCGAGCCAAATCACCTTTCGCGGCAGCCGCAGCTTGTTTGAGATGCAAGATGATTTCTGATGGGGTTCGATTCAATTTCCCGTCCCGCGTGCCAACACAGTCGATTATGACGTTAGTTGCCTCATTCATTCTTTTAACAAGGGAGGCTCGAGCGAAACGTGCTTTCGCTGGATCAAGAGCCCCTTCCGCGGGCAAATCCGCTATCGTAAAATCTAGGGATTTTCGCTCTGGTAGCGGAAAAGACTTGGGGTAAAGACGTTTGCCTTGGGTAATGTCGATCGCTTGATCAAACTTAGCATGTCTGTCGACGTCCAGGCGTGTCTGTGAAGACAAGGGCCCAGCAGACGCCGACAAAAATAGGCATACGAGACCAGCCAAGGCTTTTGCGTTCGTTGTGCTCAATGATAGCCGGTGATACTGGTGAATTCCGTCAACCATTTCGAAACGCTCGACATTAACATTCGCTTAGGCGTAAGAGACGGCGCCCTGCAGCCTAACGTTTTTTCCGGCCACATCACTTGCTAGGTTCAGGTGATGGCGAGGGTGACGCGTGGGTATTCGCCTTGGTATCGACGGGGCTTGCATCGACCTTCAGGATAAGCCTTCCAATCATATCATCGGGATGCATGGTGCAAACAAAAGGAATTTCAGTCATCCCGGAGGGTATGTCCCTAATCGTGGCCTTGACCAAGAATGGAACAGTAGAGTCTTTTACCGCGGTGCCTTGCGCCGGTAGATCGAAACTCGGCTGTTTGGCTATCGGCAGGCTTCCTTGCTCGATCTGGAGCACCCCCTTGGCTGTGTCAAAATCGCTGAAAATCACGCCATGGAATCCTTGGTCTATTTTCCAAATTACCACATCACCTGCCTTAACGCTTATCTCTTTGGGTTCCCAACGCAGAGGGTTCGTACGCGCCACGATAGTTTTTTCGTCAGCAACGACAGAAGCAAGACTCGAAAATAGTGCGATTGCAAAAGGAAGAATGGTAGGTTTCATGATCTTTCAATTATTTTTTGTCCGGCGACTCACTACGCTTAACTGTAATAAAGGATGCGACTACGCCAGCTTTGGCTTGACCGTTTGAATGCGATACGGTGCGAATCACAGAGCCCACGATCGCTGGCTTTGATCAATGCCGTTGGGCCAGGAAGGAACGTACCATCCAAGATAATCATAAATCCAGCCTTCAGAAGGGCTTCCGGCCGTTTTGCCAACTCCTTGGAACCTTATCGCAAATAGGAGTTCCCTCGGTAACTGTGCTATCGATCGTCAGCGATCCGGTTTCTCCCATGTTCAGTGCCCCGGCGAGCTTTCCCGAAGATATCTTGTCGAAGACGAGTTCCGCCTCTGCAAACAGAAGGTTATTCATATTGTCGTCGTGTGCCGCCCTATAAAGAAAACTGCGATACATCCAATGACCTACAAGAGAGCTTGAATTTTCCGCCGGCGACTTGTCCTGCCCTAGGCCCGACGCTGTTACGGCCGACACCAATGCAAATAAGCGCAGCTGACGTAAGGCAGCTAGAAGTCTTCGAAAGAACAGGATCGGCAGGTGAGCATTATTCATATGCGGATGCGTTTCCGGAATTACAAAGCGCGCGCACAACTTACGTCGAGCACAAAATGCTACGATCCTTAACCTGCGCCAATTAATGTATTGGTAATTAACGAACTCGCCCTAATCTTATCAGGAATGTCAGGTGGTAAACAAACGATCATAGATGCCATAAATCCTGGTTTCTTTGCACAATCGAGAAGTACTGATATGCCTTCGCGGTATTTTTTTCTTGACCTAACGATCCACGGGAACCTAATGATCAAACCTAATTGGCCAAAAACATGCCAACAGCGTTTTTTTGATCGTCGCGTCAAATGAGTCTAATCGCAAAGCTTGCTCCTCACGCAATGAAAAAAACGATAACAAATGTGCACTACTGGTGTGCGCCGGAGTTGGTATCATTGGTGAGCGGGGGAGGTAGAGGACGCTACCCACCAACGAGCGCTTCATCATCAAGCCACACTCAGCGGTTCGCTTCGCTCTGCGACAGCAGCAGCTCAGCTGATGATTTGAAGAGAGGATTTATCCTGTGACAGTGGTTCGCCATATGCAGTGGTTTCGGCTTTCGTCGGCACTTCTGTTGTGGCTTGTAGCGGTCGCGACGATAAGGGCAGAACCACCGGATGCTGCCAAAGAATTGACGATCGTGCCACCCCCACGCGGTCTTCGAGATACTGTAGCTCGTATTCAGATCGACGCACGTCTTCCGGCGCCGCCTGCTGCGCCCGTTGGGAACCGGCGAAACCGATTGGAGCGGATGCGCATCCTTGTCATTCCAGTTGCAACAGCAGATGCAACGGGAGGGGCGCCAAGTCGGGAAGAGCTAGACAAAACGTTTTTTGGATCCCTCTTGAGCGAGACCGGCGGCTCTTCTGCGAGCGTAGCAGATTACTTTCGCGACACATCCTACCATGCCGTGACGAAGGTTAGTGGCAAAGTGTTGGATTGGATCCGTCTCGATAACGCGACGAACGCTTACTTTGTAAACCGAGGAATTGTGCCCAGCCGCGGCTTCTTCGAAGAGGTATTCGCTAAGGCCGATGCACTCGTGAACTATGCCGAATTCGACGACGACAAGGTGGAGGGTGACCGAGACGGCGGGCAGAACGACGGGTTTGTAGACATTGTGGCAATCGTCTCCGATTTCGGTCCTGGAAACTTCAACGCGTTTCGCTGGAAGATGTCGCTGATGGACACACCTGACAGTCCTGCTTGGACCTCCAGCGATGAGGAGACTCTCGGCACGCCCGGCCTCGGGGTGACTGAAAATGTGAACGTCAAAATAGACGATTTCATCGTGATTCCCGCAGGTCGTTTGGTCGACAGGAGGATTGGCGTCGCGTGCCACGAGATCCTGCATTTTCTCGGTTTGCCCGATCTATACAATCGAAATGACTGGCATCTTGGGGGCGTGGGTCAGTGGTGCATAATGTGCCTCGGCTGCAACGAAATGGTAAATAATGGGGGGGATGTTGACTTGGGACCTAGCGCTCGATTCCCTCCCATACTTGCTCCGTGGTGTCGGGCTCAACTCGGTTGGGGACGTGAAGTCAAGCCGGACAACAACGGTGTAGCCAAATTACGGTCTCGGCAATCGAGCGGAGATTATTTCGTCATTAAGGCACCGGACGTCTCGTCGTCCGAAGCGATGTACGTCGAGTATTATGCGTCCCCTACCAACAGTTCTCCTTGGGGAAAAGACATTCTGCCAAACAGTGTCGATGGTTTTCTCGTTTGGCACGCCGACAATGATGTAGGCCGAAACGGTACAGACCGTAGTTTTGTGTGGCCTTCCGCCGCACCTTCACAAGGGCAGAACGACGCCGTATTCGACTGGCCGCTTGGTAGTGATCACCCACTGCTTCGCCTGATCGAAGCTGATGGCAAACTTGGCTTGGAGAAGGGAACATCGAACTACAGCGACCCAGGTGCCCTCTTCTCCAACAACGCATTGTTGCTTAACCAAGGCGATGCTGGTTTTGCCTGGTACGGTTCGTCCTCTGCAGAGACGAAACTCGTATTCAATGTCTCACCCCCGGCCGTGCAGCTCGTGGCTAAAAACGCTCCCAGGATCAGCCTTGCCACACTGGACGCAACTGGGTCGCCGACGCCGCTTCGCGCTCCGGTTGTTCCCGCCGCGCCATCGGCGGTTGTATTACCAAGCGCCACCGATTCCAGCGTACGCACCTCATCAGTAGCGACGAGCCGTCTGAAAACATTGTCGCCAGCGGAACAACAAGTAAAAACTAAACCGCGGACCTTGGATTCAGTGTCTAATGAGATCGCTGTCGATCTAAAATCCACTCGCCTCGCAGGCAAACTAAAACAAAGCCAAGTCAAGATCTCCACTAAGTCAGAAGATGTTCCCGAAACGTCAGATGCTGAGTTCCGTCGACTCGCAAAAACGATCGACCTGAACGGCGGCGCGGATGCAAAGTTCGCAAAGGATTTGAGCAAAGCGATCAGCCTCGCAGCGTCCAAAGCCTCAGATACCGCTGGCTCTTCAAAACAGGATCTCAAGTCCTTCTCGTATGAGTCGATGGAGAATGCGGTGCGTCTCATCGGCGCCGAGCAATCAGCCAAACTATTGGACAGCTGGCAACAGGCGCGTTCCCGCAATGCAATCGCGAATGACAAAGCCGCCGGATTCTATGGAAAGTACGTCGACTGGAGTAGTGCATTACAAGCGAAGACAGTGGTTTCGCCGGATGGAACGTCTGTCATAAAATTAAGTGCCAACGACCTTTCTATCGCACCGCTCGATCCATCACCGGAAATCGATACAGCGAAGCGGTTATGGGATATACAGGTGCTGACTGGACTCACGTCCGACAGAATTACCCTTCAGATCGACAAAGGACGCACGCACGTCAATTCGCCGCCCGGCGCAAGGGTATACGTCATCTTGGTTGCTCATATCGGTGACAAGGAGCTTCCACTGAATACACGGGACAACTTTGGTGTCGTGTCGTATGGAGCAGGTAATCGACTGCAAAACATAGAGTTCAACCGACCGGTGTTAGTTAAACGGTTGCCAGAAGCAGTGGAACCCCAGCGCAGCGTCAAAGATATAATTGATGGCCTGTGTCTCGCACTTGGTGCGCGGGCACCGCGCCGGGAGGAAATCACTCACGGACTCGAACTGGTCCTCGATCCGCGCAGCACGGGCGCTGGCAAATGGATTCCGGCTTATCGAATTGATCTTCCTTTGCCGACCGGACCCAAACAAATCGTTTATTTCGATGCTGACACTGGCGTGCGGCTCGAATGAACTAACTGAATAAAGCTATGATTAAGTTATTTTTTTCCATCTGCGTAATCCTGATTTCCATTCCGCTCCCATCTGAGGGACAGCAAAACGTTCACGTAAGGAGAGAAGTATATGACCTCATGGCACATCAACCTGAGGTGCTGGACGCATACGCAAGAGCAGTGCGCGTCATGCAACAACGGGCGCCATCTGACCCGACGAGTTGGAAGTACCAGGCCAACATGCACGGTCGCTTTCCAGCAGACGCGGTGCCGAACGGTACTTCCGAAGAGAAATTACTCTGGGCGCAATGCCAGCATGGATCGTACTTCTTTCTCGCGTGGCACCGCATGTTTATTTACTACTTCGAAAGGATTGTAAGGGCCGCGGCCAGTCCTTTGCCGAATGGGGTAGATTTCGCTCTTCCGTATTGGGACTACTCTGACGAACACCGACGGCAGCTACCTTTGCGATTCCGAATGCCGGCAGACTCGTCTCAGAATCCGCTCTACGTTGCAGAACGGGATCCGGATATGAACAATGATGCGGAATTGGACGCGGAAGTCGTGTCAAATGTTGCCGCTTTCAGGGTCAGAGGCTTTAGTGTAGCCCCATCCAACCCGCCGCTATTATGTTTTGGTGGTGAGATCGCGGGTCCGATACACTATCGCCGACCGCACGGAGCACTGGAAAGTCGGCCGCACGACGTTATCCACGGCGCTCTGGGCGGTGAAAACGGCTGGATGGGTGATCCAGACACAGCTGGGCGCGACCCCATCTTTTGGCTCCATCATGCCAACATCGACCGGTTGTGGGAAGCTTGGTTACGCCAGGGCAATAATCGCCACGATCCCGAGGATTCAAAATGGCTGGACACCAAGTTTTCGTTCTTTGACGAGAATAAGCACCAGGTCACTAAAACCGCACGCGATGTTTTGAACATCCAATCGCAACTTGCATATCGTTATGACGAACCAACCCAACCCTCAGGTGTTGCTGCGCCTGAGCCGAGCGCTCCCGAACCGAGCGCAAAGCCGGTGATTGCAGCGAAGAGCATCGGCGGCGCTATCGCGCTCAAAGATGAGGGTAATCGCGTGGACCTTTCGGTGGTTTCCGAACAAAAGTTAGGTGTTAACCCCGTTGCGGCGCCAGGGGCTCCACAGCCTGAATTCGTAGTGCACATCGGCGGACTGAGCGTGAACAAGCGCCCCTCGTCTGGAGTCTTCGGGGTGTATCTAAACCTGCCCACCGACGCTTCACCGTCCGAAGCGCAGAAATATCTTGCCGGCATTTTTTCTACCTTCGGATTTGAAGCAAAGCATGAACATTCTGTCCCTGGCGCACCAGGTGATTCGCCGGACCAAGGGGGTCATCTCATCCCCGTAACAGAAGCAGTAAAGCGACTCCAAGCAGCCGGGGCCTGGGATGGTAAGCATGTAACCATTACAGTTCGCCCCATCACTGGTGTGAAGAAGGCCGACAAGAAGCTGACCGCTGGGGACTGCAAAATCGGCGAGATTACATTACTCGTCCGATGATCCGGTCTGAGAATGTGGCTGTAGCTAGTCCCACTTGGCCCACTAAATGAAAGCGCTGAACGAAAGCTTAGACTGGCGTAAAACAGGAGGTTGGATCGTTATTGCGACAGTCCTTTTAACCTCGGCCCGTCTGAATGCAACGCTGCCATCGGCGGACGGCGGGCCGCCCATTGTCGTCATCGATGTGCATACTCATGTATTTAACGCGCACGATCTGCCTTTGGCAGGTATCCTTAATGCAAGGGGGGCGCGGTTAGGCGTTTCTGAGATTCTGGCGAAGCTGATCAATGCGTGGGTGGCTCATGACGACATCGATGACCCATTGCCTGACATGGCGGCGTTGAGTCTTGAACCTGCCGCGGTGAGACGCGACGTTCTCGGAGAATTGCGTTCTAGTGTCCCCGCTGGGCCGGGAAACGATTTGTTCGCGCCCTTGAGCGTGGAAGAGCGGAACGAGTTGCTGGAATTTGTGGGAGAAGCCCCGCCGGGTACCCAGGTCGGACCTCCTTCGCAACCAGGTGCGCCTCCGCAGGTACAAGAGCTCGAAATCGTGGCAAGGGCGTTGCAAAAGTTGGACTTTCCCCCACCAGAAACACAGTCGCTCAACACCCCAGAAGGCGTTGGCGCACCAAGGGGCGGAATAGACGGGTACCTAGGATTTCTCGGCGTGATGTTGAAAGGGAATTTGCGTATTGCTCGTCTGTTGGAGGCGAAGGAATACCCGCAAGTTGACCTTTTCGTCTGTCACATGATGGACATGGAGAAGTCGTACGCTGCGAGACCGGTAGTTCCGTTCGAAGAGCAGATGGTGCGCATGGGGAAACTCGATGCACGCCTTGCTGGAAAACTTCTCCACTTCGTGGCGTTTGATCCGTTCCGCCGCCAAGATTCATTGGAAAGCGTCAAACGGGGACTGCGGTCCGGAGCAGTCGGAGTAAAGTTCTACCCACCAAGCGGCTATCGCGCCACTGGCAACGAGCTGCCTCCTCGTCCATCAGTATTCAAGCCTGGCCAGCGAAAGCGATGGGATTCTCGGTATGCGGGTCTCTCGGCGGTGGAAATTGACCAACTAAATGATGGGCTATTCTCTTACGCTGAAAGCATCGACGTTCCGATATTCAGTCATTGTACCCCTAGTGGGTTTGAAGCAGAATCAGGTTACGGTCTAATGGCTGATCCTAAGTATTGGAGAAGGGTTCTCGAAAAACATCCTAACTTGCGTTTGTGTCTTGGGCATTCTGGTGGTGATGATTATTGGTTACCGTCTGCGAATCCTACCGCTGAGGAGCAAGCTAGAGCGGCGTTCGGTGCTGAGGTTGTCGAGCTATGCCTCAAGTATCGCAATGTGTTTTGTGAGGTTGGCTATCTAGAAAGAGTCTTGGACGCCGGCTCACGAGCGAGATTTAAGACGCGCCTTCAAAGCGTGATCAATCGCCCCTCTCCTAACGCTGAATGGAGATTCGGTGACAAAATCATGTACGGGACCGATTGGCACATGATCTACAAAGAAAATGGGCATCAGTCGTTTCCTGACATTTTTGCTCAACTGTTTCGGGACGATACGCTGAAACCATGGACTCGAAGCTTTTTTGCTGCTAATGCGATCAGCTACCTTCGGTTGGAGCAAATTTCAGACAAAGAGTCTTTTAGCGAAGCCCAGAGACGCGCATGGAAGCAACTAGTAGAGGCCGCAACAAAGCACGAATCGCCGGCGGCTACTGGAACGCCTTGAAATAACAGAAGGGACTGACCGTGTAGGCTACCGCAATCGTTTGCACTTCAGGCAAGGCCGCAGGCCCGATTGCCTCGGTCCCAATTTCTGAACGAGGTGGGTGTTGCAAGTGGCAATCGTGTTAATGGCCTAACGGCCTCGGAAGCGGCTATGATCGCCGTCGACATTGGCAATCTTCCAGTTTGTTGCGCGCCTTTTTCCCAGCGCGTGTTTGCTCTAACTGAAACTTGTACCGCGTTTTTCGAAGTGCTAGACTGCGGGATGCGGAAACATACGAACGGTGGTTCGCCTGTTACGGAGAGAGTGGTCGGAAACCTGCCCGGCGGTATTCAGACGCCCGTAATCGCTCCGCGCTGGGTTGCGTATTACAGGGTCAGCACCGCAAAACAGGGCGCGTCCGGGCTCGGTCTTGAGGCGCAGACAGAATCGGTGACCAACTTCGTCTCGGGAAGAGCTGGTGAGATCATCGCTTCCTTCGCGGAGACGGAGTCGGGAAAGAAGGCAACCAACCGACCAGCGCTGATTGCGGCATTGGAACTCTGTCGAAAACGGCGGGCGACGCTTGTGATTGCGAAGCTGGACCGACTTGCTCGGAACGTGCACTTCATTTCCGGCCTGATGGAATCAACCGTGGATTTCGTTGCTGTTGATCAACCGACAAAAGATCGGTTCATGCTGCACCTGCACGCGGCGTTCGCGGAGGAAGAGGGGAGACGGATATCAGAGCGCACGAAGGAGGCGTTGGCGGCCGCGAAGCGACGGGGCGTAGCGATCGGGGCGACAGGTCGCATTCTCGCGAAGAAATACAAAGCGGTCGCCTTGCTACGCGCCCGAGCCCTTCGCCCGCTTTTCAATCGTCTAGGTCGTGAAGGTATTCACACGCCAGCGCGACTCGTCGAAGCGCTCAACAGTCGCGGAGTTCCTTCTCCAAGCGGCATAGGCAGGTGGCACCGGCCGACCGTACACCGCGTCTTGCGCCGCCTAGAGCGAGCCAAAACTCTTTGCGTGGGATCCTCCATTTTCGCGAAAGCAATCCGCAACTCGCATCCTTTGTAAGTGCGGAGACTACGGGGTTCGAGCCCTGTAGGCTCCGCGGATTTTCTGTATTACGTTAACTCTTTTTCAGGATGTGGATCGGGAAAAGACTTAGTGTGATTCAGAACGCCTTAATACTAGGAGGCAAATGGGCGTAGGTGGGTCAGGTGAGAACCTACAATGCCGCCGATCGGTCCATTCAAGTGAAGGTCTTCACTTCGCTTCCACTTCGTTGTACGTCTCGATCGAGGTGTGAATGGCCGTGAGCAAGTTCTCGGTGCTGAAAGGCTTAATTAGGAAATTATTGACGCTCATCGCTTGAAATTCGCTGAACCGGGCTTGCTTGTCGTGTCCAGTGAAAACAATAATTGGGACATCGGGTTTCATTTTTTTAAGTCCACGAACGGACGCCACGCCATCCAAGTAGGGCATCGAGATGTCGGTGAGCACGACCTTGATCGCTTGCATCTGTTGCGCGAACAGTGC
>Ga0137361_10003145_pt1 | contig 10653 bp, 9 predicted proteins | sample Mad1_80_16metaG_FD_104923 | JGI IMG/M metagenome (GOLD analysis project Ga0137361, IMG submission 104923) | Vadose zone soil microbial communities from Angelo Coast Range Reserve, California, USA - Mad1_80_16 metaG | ecosystem: Environmental > Terrestrial > Soil > Vadose zone | place: USA... | reverse complement strand
GTGGAAGCCGTCCACGTCCTTGGCCGGATCGATGGCATCCAGCACCGCCTGGGGGTCGATCTGTTTGGGTAGCGGAAGCTGCACCAGAATTCCGTTCACCCGGGGATCGGCGTTGAGCTTCTTGACCAGGGCCAGCAGCTCGGCCTGTCCGGTCTCCCGCGACAGCTTATGCTCGAAGGAGGCCATACCCACCTCGACGGTCTGCTTGGCCTTGTTGCGGACATAGACCTGGCTGGCCGGATCCTCCCCCACCAGGACCACGGCAAGGCCGGGGACGAGGTCGTGCTTGGCCTTCAGCCCGGCGATCTGCCGGGCGATGCGCCCTCGCAGGCCTTCGGCGAAGGCCTTGCCGTCGATGATCTTGTTCATGCCTGTTCCGTCCATTTCTTCAACCATCCTTCGAGCCGGGCGAGAAGCGCTTGCGGCTCCCCTGCCAGATGAAACGATTTGCGGCGATCCTTGGCGCCGGAGACCAGGCTGATCGACGCCCGCGGCAGTTCCCATTCGCCGGCCAGAAGTTTGACGATGGCCGCATTCGCCTTGCCGTCCTCGGCCGCGGCGCGAACCGTCACTCTCAGCGCGGCGCCGCCGCCGGCCTCGGCGCGCAGCCCCTCGATCTCGTCGCGCCGGCCGCCGGGGCGGGCGTGAATCCGGATGCGCAGGCCGTCGGCGGCGAGGCTGAAGGGAGAGGGATCAGAAAACGTATTCAAACAGAAGATTGCGCACGAACATGAGCAGCAGGATCAAAACCAGCGGCGACAGATCGACGCCGGCGATGAGCGGCAGCACGCGACGGATTGGCCGCAGGAGCGGTTCGGTCAGCCGAAAGAGAAACAGCCCGACCTTGGTGACAAAAGGATTGCGGCGATTGATCACGTCGAAGGCGACGAGCCAGGAAAGGATAGCTGAAGCGATCAGGACCCAGATATAGGCCTGGATCACCCAGTCCACGAGAAGCGCTAGCGACACCATCGGTCCAATCCTGCTCGCCCTAATGAGGCACTTTGGCCCCAGGGCGCAAACGGGGCTCCAAGGCAAAACCGGGCGGAGGTTATCGGCAGGCCCGGCGTGGCGCAAGGCCGCTTGACAGGGCAGGGGCCGGCCAACATAGTCGCGCCCGTTCGCGGAACATGGGGCCGTAGCTCAGCTGGGAGAGCGCCTCGTTCGCAATGAGGAGGTCAGCGGTTCGATCCCGCTCGGCTCCACCATGAACCGCCCCGTCTTGCGCCGCGACACTCGCCCCTGGACCCGCCTCGCGCCCCCCGTTCACCAATCGAACATGGACCTGTGCTATCCAGGCCGAACAGGATTTCCGGCGAGCCGCGGGAGGCAAGAATGGGAATTTTGCGCGACAATCCCTGTGGGGCTTTCAACTTTATGGTTGAGATCGATGGCTTGACCATCGGTGGATTCTCCGAAGTCAGCGGGTTGGGCATGGAAATCGCCTATGCCGACTACCGCGACGGCAGCGACAAGCCCAATGCCGTGCGCAAGATTCCGGGGCTGCACAAGTTCGGCGACGTGACCTTGAAACGCGGGATTGTCGGTTCAACCGAGCTGTTTCAATGGCTGAAGCAGGTCGCCGACGGCACGCCTGCGCCGCGCAACGTCAACATCACCCTGCTAGACGAAGCGCGCCTGACAGTCCTGAGCTGGAAACTGCACCGCGCCCAACCCAGGAAATGGTCGGGGCCGCATTTAGCCGCCGCCGGCGCCGGTGCGCTCGCCATGGAGGAACTGGTGCTGGTTCACGAAGGCCTCGAGATGGAATAACCATGACCGGGTCCGATGACATCCATCGCCAAGGCGGAGCAGAGAGGGATCACGAACGGTCCGAGGATCTGCCCGGCATGCCCCGGAATTTCACCGTTTCCATCGGCGGGATCGAGATCGGCTTCAGCAGCCTGTCGCGCCTGGGTTCGGAGACGATCCTGGATCAGCCGCCCGGCGACCCGCGCGACCTGTCGCGACTGATCCACCGCTATCCGAACGTCGTGCTGCGCCGCGCGCTCGGCCGCGACCGCCGGCTTCACGAATGGCGACAGGCTATCCTGGACGGCAATGCCGATAAGCGCCAGGTCGCCATTCGCCAGCTCGACGCCGCGGGTGGAGGGGTGACCAATACCTGGGTCCTGGAAGGCGCCTGGCCCTGCCGCTGGGCGGGCCCGGCCTTCGATGCGGGCGCCACTGAGGTGGCCATGGAAGAAATCGCACTCGCCTTCGACCGGCTTACCTGGCGCCGAGGCGCAACCACTCTCCCCATCGTGACGGGCTCAGGCCGCGGTCAAGTCGACCCGGGCCGATTTCAACGCACTTCGTCCACGTCGCGATACCATTTCACTCGCTCGCCCACTTTGGCCCGCATCCGCCAGGAGAGGGGTTTGGGCTCCGCCGCCAAGCGCCCATTGAGCGCCTCGATCTGCGCGGTCAGGCGCTGGCGCTGCGAGGAATCCAGCGCCTCATCGGTGTCCGCCAGTCGCGCCAGCTTTTCGAGGTTCCTGGTCGTCGTTCGCCACAGCCCCCAATCCTCGGCGCAAAGACGGGCAATCCGGCCAAGATTCAAAGTTCCTTCGTCGCTGTCGCCCCAGGGGTGCTCCAGCAGCAGCACCATGAGATCGATCAGGTCTTTCTCGTTGATCTTGACGATCTGCAGTTTGCCCAGCGCCAGCTCGGCGAGCGGCAATGTGGGCTGGTCCAACTCCAGCCGGCCGGCGAGCGAGATGACGTGACAGAAGTCGAGCTTGTCGTAGAAGACGTCCAGATGGAGCCGGCTGCCGGGGTGCTCGAAGATGGCGCGACTGCCTTCACTGACGACCGCGACCTCCCGATCTTCGACATAACCGAGCCCGGTCAGCAACTGCTGCACCGGTTTCGCCTCGCGCTTGTAGGCGACGAAGTCGATGTCGCGAAAGCCACGGTCGCGCCGCGCCATGGCGCCAAACTGCGGGCAGCGAATCTGCACCGCCACGGAGCCTGTCAGGCGCAGGCTTGTCGTGGGCGTGGCCACGCCCAGAATGCGGCGCGCCTCCGCGATCAGCAATTCGGCGCTGTCGGTACCGGAGGAAGGGCCGGGATTGGCATTCATCGCAGGTGTCGCATGTGCTGCTGTCGGGAGAGGCGCCCACTATTCCATATCGGCCGGCTCACCAGCAATCGTGACGCTGCAAAGCGAGGCGCGCCCGGACGGACCTCGCCCGGGCGCGCGCATTGCCGGCGTTCGGATGCCGCCTATTCGGGCGGAATCTCCTTGAAGGCATAGGTGACGTCGATGCCACGTGACTTTTGCACCGTCTTGGTGAGCACGTACCAGACGAGGGAAACGACGAGCACGCCGATCACCACCTCCTGAGCCAAGGGCGTGTTCAAGCCGAAGGCATTAGAGAAGATGAACATCAGCACCATACCGCCGCCGACGATGGCCCCGATCACGCCCAGGATGGTGACGAGCGGGATGCCGCCCAGCTTGTACTGGGCCCCCGGAGAAGCCTCGTAGAGCGCCTTCGCACGATAGGGCAGGAGCGCACCGGCGAGCGAGGTAACAACGAAGACATAGCCGCAGGCGAAGGTGACGCCGAGGGTCAGCGCCAGCCATCGGGACCACAGATTGTAGACCAGGATGACTGGGATACTGGCCAAGAAGTAGACGACATGGGCGTTGACCGGCGTGTGGAGGCGTTCCGACACCCGGCTGACCCATTCCGGCAGCAGACGATCCAGCGACATGGCGACCATGACGCGCGTCATGCCGATGTAGCAGTTGTTGACGATCTGGAACGAGTTGAGGATATAGCCGGCCGCGATGATGAGCACGATGAGCGGATGACCCGCGATCGCCATGGCCACGATATTGGGCCAGAGGAAGACGCCGTTGAATGTGCCTTCCGCGAGACCCGACCAGTAACCCGCCCCGGCGACATAGAGAAAGTCCGTGCCGATGGCATGTTCGAACGCCGCCGCGAGGATGGCGAGGAGGATGCCTGTCACCACCAGCGAGCCTATGATGATGATCATCTGGCTCCTGAAGGAGCGGGCGTTCTTGATCTCGCCATTCTGCTGGGCGCTGTAAGAGGCCCATTGCAGGGAGGTCCAGGCGATTGGTGCGACCAGCAATGTGGCCATCAGGCTGAAGGGTGGGTTCAGATCGATGCTCTTGGCTTTGGCTGCGGCTAGGGCCGTCTCGTAGAAATGCGGCTGGCCGCCGGAGGCGACGACGAAGGTGTTCATCTTTTCGGCGAAGGTCTGCGGCGTTGTTCCGAACAGCACCACCAGCATGACGGCAAACGCCAGCAACGTCGCGATCCACATGACATGCTGGAAGCGGACATAGTTCTTGAAGCCGCTGACCAGCAGGGCCAGCGCGATGAAGGCGTTGGCAATGCTGGTCAGGACGATGCCCGTGGGCGTGGTAAACCAGAGGCCAAGGCTGGTCATCGCCGGACTGCCCATGGTGGCGCCAAGCCCGAGGAACAGCGGCGTGAATCCGAGGTAGGCGAGCAGCCAGCCCGACAGCGCCACCCACTGCAGGATCCAGATGACGAAGCCGGACATGACGATAGTGAAGCCGATGCCGCCGCCGAAGACCCGGCTCTGGAAGACATAGTCGCCACCGGACCGCGGCAATGCGGTGGACAGCCAGACATAGGCAAGTGCGATTGGAATCTCCAGGATCATGGCCAGGATGATTCCCCAGACCAGGTGCCCGCCCGGCAGCGCCCCGGGCGCCCACAAATAGGTCCAGGGGAAGATCAGTCCCATGGTCAGGATGTTGTAGGCGAAGGCTGAATAGGGCGACATCACCCGGACCAGGCCGGACGCCCGTCGGGTGAAGACTTCCGGTTTTGCGGTCGCGGTGGCCATCGAAAATCCTCCTCCCTCTATGACCGCTCCCGGGACGATCCCGGCAAGCGCGATTGAACATGTCCTGACGGGCGGCGGCGATTCAACCAGCCGTCAATTGGTAGTGCTTCACCTGATCCTTGGTCAGCGTCAGCAGGCAGCCACGCAAGATTCCTTCGCCGTACTCGCTGCCTGGATTGACCGACACGGTCCGGCCGATTTTCACTACGCCGCCGGATTCGTGGATATGTCCGTGTAGGCTCAGCATCGGTTGATGAGTCTCAATCGCCCGGCGCACCGAAGCGCTACCGGCGCCGTAAAGCACGATCTGGCCGCCCTTGACGATCTGGCTCGGCGGATCGGTATTCCAGTCGAGCTCCGGGCAGGTGTCGAGCGAGGAATCGACTGGCGGAACGTGGAAATTGAAAATGCAATGGGCATAGTCGTTCACCTGGCACGTCATGCTGTCGATCACGGCGCCGAGCCGATCTTCCGGCAGTTCGCGCGGCGTCTTCCACGGTGTCTGGTTGCTGTAGCCGACGCTGATCATCTTGTGATGCTCGTCGATCTCGACCTGCTTCTCCTCGCAATAGACAACCGATTCGCCCGAATGCCTCTTCAGTGTTTCCAAGACCTGGGGATCGTCATCGTTGCCGCCGATCACGTAGCACTTCGTGCCGGTGCCGGAGAGCCGGGCTTCGGCGAGGTCCAGCCAGGATTCGAGGCGCGTGCGGGCGAGTTCGTGGAATAGCCGCTCGACGGCGGCGGGATCGCCCTTCAAGGCGCGATATTCGTCCTCGTCCATGATCTTGCTGTAGTAGCCGAGCGTGCCCAGCCGATCCTGCAGGTTCTTTAGGTCGGCTTCGTGCTTGAGGTGCTCGGTCTTGCCCATGAGATGGGCGCGATAACCGCCTTGGCCCTCGCGAATGATGGGAATGGCGAGCTTGCCGACGATGTCGCCGCCCATGATCAGCACGTCGGCGCCGTAATGCTTGGCCGAGTTCACGAATTTCCGGAAGGTACGCTCCGAGCCATGGAAGTCGGAGCCGAAGAACAGCTTTGTCGCCTTGTCCTTGCCGCTGCTCGCCTTCCAACCGAAGAACGACATCTGCCCTGCAATCGGTCATCACCGGACCGAGCTGCCAACGGACAATCGCGGTACAAAAGGGCCGGCAACGCTGCGGCCCCCCGGATCGCGTTGCTATGGCCTAATATTCTATGCCTGGGGAAATATGACATGAAGGTTTCCCCACGGCAACCAAGACCGGCCGCCGGCTGCAACGCGCGGCGCCCCTTGGTAAGGCTCAGGAAGCCGTCAAGCCGAACCGTTCGCGTACCCTGGCGCTCCAGGCGCTGATCAGGCGATCAGCGACGATCCCGATGAAGGCGACCGCCAGGCCGGCGACAATGCCGCGCCCGGGATCGGCCTTGGCGAGCGCCACGAAGACCTCCTGACCCAGATCGCGGGTCCCGATCATGGCGGCGATGATATCCATGGAAAGGGCCAGCATGATCACCTGGTTCAGGCCCAGCATGATCTCGGGCAAGGCCAGCGGAAGTTGGACGCGCCAGAGAATCTGCCGGCGCGTGCAGCCCGAGACCTTGGCGGCTTCGATCAGCCCGGGATTGACCTTGCGGATGCCGTGGTCGGTGTAGCGGATGGCCGGCGTCAGCGAATAGAGGACGATGCCGATCATGGCGGCGACATCGCCGACGCGAAACAGCATGACCGCCGGAATCAGATATACGAAGGCGGGGATGGTTTGCAGCGTATCGATGACCACGCTGATCACCCGCTCGGCGGTGTCGTTGCGCGAGGCATAGACGCCGATGGGCATGCCGATGAGGCAGGCAATGGCCGTGGAGACGCCGCAGAGATAGACCGTGATCATGGTCTTTTCCCACAAGCCGACGACGGCGATCAGAAGGGTGAGTGCCAGCACCAGCAGGCCGAGCCGCAGGCCCCCCAGGCGCAAGCCCGCGGCGAACAGCAGCAGGACGACGGAAATCCAGGGCAGCGAAAGAAGGAAGGCCTTGAGCGGGTTCAGCAAGTTGAGCAGCAGCCAGACGCGCAGGGCTTCGATGTAATCGAAGTAATTGATGGTGATCCATTTGATCGAGGCATCCCAGATCGGCGCGGTGGTGATCGTTGCCGAATCCGGCAGCCGGCTCACCGCCGGAACGGCCATGCCAAGCGCCGTGCTGGCCAGCAGAATGGCAATCGCCAACACAAAATAGGGATGGCGTTGCAGAAAGGGACGACCGGCAACGTAAAGGGCGGGTTTCCATGTCGCCATGGCTTGGCTTAGCCGATCGAGCACGATGGCGAGGAGTACGATGGCGATGCCCGCCTCGAACGCAGTGCCCACCTTCAGCGAGCGCAGCGCCAATAGAACGTCATAGCCGAGGCCGCCGGCCCCGATCATGGAAGCGATGATCACCATATTGAGGGTCATCATCACCACCTGGTTGACCCCCACCATCAGCAGGGGCCGGGCCGAGGGAACCAGGATCCGCCAGAGATGCTGGCGGCGCGTGCAGCCCACCATGCGGCCGAACTCCTGAATCTCCGCCGGAACCTGCTGAAGGGCCAGCACGGTGGCCCGTACCATGGGCGGCACGGCGAAGGCCAAGGTGGCGAGAAGGGCCGAGGAGGGGTTGTTGCCGAACAGCATGAGCATGGGCACGAGATAGGCGAATTGCGGCGTCGCCTGGCCGATATCGAGGAGAGGCAGAATGAGCCAGCGGTTCACCGCCGGCTGGCGATAACCCCAGATGCCGATGGCCAGGCCGATGAGGACGCCCAGCGGGAGCGCGATCAGAACCAGCGCGAGCGTCAGCATGGCGCTGTCCCATTGCCCGAAGACGGCGAGGTAGAGGAAGCAGAATCCGGTGCCCAGCGCCAAACGCCGGCCGCCATAGACATATCCCGTGATGGCCACCGTCGCCGTGACGCCGACCCAGGAGAGAGGCGGAATATGCAGGCCGCTGGTGCGCGGGCCGATCTCAAATCCTTTGCGCAGCAGGCCAAAGGCGAGATTGAGCGGCAGTTGGAGGAGCCCGCTGATGGCCCTCGTGAGGCTGAAGAAGACGGCGATCACCCATTGCATGAAGGCGCCGATCCAATCGGCGATGGGAATCCGCCATTCGTTGGGATATGTGGCGGCCCAGGGCAGGGAATCGCGGAAGAGGTAGAGCAGGATCGCGACTGCCGCCGGCAGGATCCAAACGAGATGGATCAGTGGCGGCCGGCGGGCCGAAATTTCGCCGGAGGCGACGGCCATTATTTGGCCTGGCGACCGGCCAGCAGGTCGATCACCTTTTCCCGCTCGATGCGCCCGATGACCGCGCCGGAATCGTCCACCACGGCAAAGGGCTTCTCGGCGCCCACGATATCGGCGGCGAAGCTCGCCACCCGCGCATGGGCAGCGACGCTGCCGGCATACGCCATTCCCGGACGCTGCTCGCTCATGATGGTGCGGGCGGAAACCACCTTGGCCCGCTGCACGTCGCGGGTGAATTCCGCGACATATGTCGTGGCCGGACTGATGACGAGATCCTCCGGGGCGCCGACCTGGATGATCTCGCCGTCCTTCATGATGGCGACGCGGTCGGCAAGGCGGATGGCCTCGTCGAAATCATGGGTGATGAACACTATGGTCTTGCGGAGCACCGCCTGAAGCCGGGTGAATTCATCCTGCATCTCGCGCCGGATCAGCGGATCGAGGGCGGAGAAGGGTTCATCCAGGAACCAGATCTCCGGCTCAACTGCCAGGCTGCGGGCGATGCCCACGCGCTGTTGCTGGCCGCCGGAGAGTTGGCGCGGGAAATGGAACTCGCGGCCCTTGAGGCCCACCAATTCGATGATCTCGCGCGCCCGGCGTTCCCGGGTTGCCCGGTCGATGCCCTGGACCGTGAGGGGGAACGTCACATTGTCGAGCACCGTCAGATGGGGCAGCAGCGCGAAATGCTGGAAGACCATACCCATCTTGTGGCGCCGGATTTCGATGAGCTCGCGCTCGGATTTCTTGAGCAGATCCTCGCCTTGGAAGATGATCTCGCCCAGGGAGGGTTCGATCAACCGCGAGAGGCAGCGCACCAACGTCGATTTGCCCGAGCCTGACAGGCCCATGATCACGAAGATCTCGCCCTGATGAACGTCCAACGAGACCGCGCGCACGGCGCGGATGAGATCGGCACGGAGAAGGTCTTCCTCCGTGGGATCGGGATGCTGTTTCAGAAAGGCCTCGGCGCCGTGGCCGAACAGCTTCCACACGCTGCGGCAACTCAAGGTGACGGCGCGTTGGGGCATCGGCGGGGCCACCGGGAAAAGCGGGTTCGCCGCCGGCGGAACCGTCGCCCTCGAATTTGTCGAGTCAGCCGTTTTCATGCTTCGCCGCGGAGCTTGCCGGTCCCTGATGGTAGAGGCACGGTCGGCGGGCGCCATGGGCACCCGCCGGCCGTTCGCCTGTGGAGGGTCGGCCCGTCACCCGGCGCCGACCCGTCGTTCATCAGTTGGACGGCGGATTGGCCCAGGCACGCCACTTCGCTTCGTTGGCGTTGATCCAGGCGTCGGCCACGTCTTCCATTTTCTTGTTGTCGAGGTCGACCTGACCGGCGAGAAGACCCAACTCCTTCGTGTCCATGGTGAAGTTCTTGGCCACGTTCCAGGCGACGGGCCATTTGGCCTTCATGCCGCCCCAGCTGTATTTCCAGATTTCGCCATGAGGCTTGCCGCAGTTGTATTTCTTTTCGTCGTAGCAGGCCGGCGTGAAGTCCGGGAAATTCACCCATTCCCCCTCGTACTTCGCCGGCGCCCAATGCGGCGAATAGATCCACAGCATGATGGGTGCCTTGCGCTCATAGGCCGACGCCAGTTCGGCAAACATCGCCGCATCGGTTCCGGCATGAACGACCTCGAAGGGCAGCTTCAGGGCCGCGATACGCTCTTCGTCGTATCCGCCCCAGGTGACCGGCCCGCCGAGGTAACGGCCCTTGGGCGCCGTATCCGCCGTCGAGAAGGCTGCGGCGCATTTCGGATCGAGAAGGGCATGCCAATCGGGCAAGGTCGGGCATTTCTCCTTCATATAGATGGGATACCACCAGTCTTCCTTGGCCTTGGGCCCAAGCTTGCCCAGGCGCTCGGTCTTGCCCGTGGCGTCGGAGGCCTTCATGGCATCGCCTGCGGTCGTATCCCACTCCTCGGTGATCACGTCGATATCGCCGGTGGTGAGGCCGGTCGTCAGGCTCGAGAGATAATCGGCGGTTACGTAATCGACGTTGTAGCCAAGGCGATGCAGGATGCCGCCCAGGATTTTGGCGTTGACGTTGACGCTCGTCCAATCGAACAGCGCGATCTTGATCGGATCCTGGGATTCCGGCACCTCGGCGTTGCCGGTCCGAGGCAGGCCGACGGCGGTCACGAGACCGAAGGCAACCGTTCCCGCGATCGACAGGGCACGCAGTGTTTTTCTCATATGCTCCTCCCTGATTGAATTCTTCTAATTGTTGACGAAGCGGCAAGGCATTGCGTCATCCGCAACGCCGCGGATCACGATGCTGTCATAGTGTCCATGAGCGCGCCAGCGTCGAAATCGCCAAGAGGGCGGCGAGAGTCCAATTCAAGACCATTGGGGGCGGTGCTGGCGCTCTTGCGTCTTGATGGTGCAATTGCGGCATCGAATTCAGCGGCCGGCCGCCACGGCTGCCAGGTGGCGCGCGAAATCCCGCGTGCCCATCAAGGCCTTGCAGCGCTCGAAGCGGCGGATGGCATAGGCCCAGAAATCGTCAACCGGGTTCTTGTTGGCGAATTGGATC
>Ga0137361_10003140_pt1 | contig 10664 bp, 5 predicted proteins | sample Mad1_80_16metaG_FD_104923 | JGI IMG/M metagenome (GOLD analysis project Ga0137361, IMG submission 104923) | Vadose zone soil microbial communities from Angelo Coast Range Reserve, California, USA - Mad1_80_16 metaG | ecosystem: Environmental > Terrestrial > Soil > Vadose zone | place: USA... | reverse complement strand
TGCGTCATCGCGGGCGGCGTCGAGAACATGAGCCGCGTGCCCATGGGCTCCAATGCCACCGGGCCCGGCGAAGGCGCACTGTCTCCGCGCCTTCAGGCCCTCTACAACATTGTGCCCCAAGGTATCTCGGCCGAGATGCTCGCGGAGAAGTGGGGGCTCAAGCGCGCAGAGCTCGACAAGTTCTCCGGCCAGAGCCATGAGAAGGCGGGGCGAGCCATCGCGGAGGGCCGGTTCGCGCGCGAGATCGTGCCCGTGCCCTTGCCCGACGGTTCCATCTTCGACACGGACGAGGGGGTGCGGGTGCCCGTCAACCGCGACAAGATGGCGGCGCTCCCCCCCCCTTTCAAGCCTGATGGGGTCGTCACCGCCGGCAACTCGTCCCAGATCTCCGACGGCGCCGCGGCCCTGATGTTCATGTCGGAAGCCCGCGTGAAGAGCCTCGGGCTCACGCCCCGCGCCCGGGTGGTGGCGACCGCGTTGGCCGGGGTGGACCCGACAATCATGCTGACGGGGCCGATCCCCGCCACCCAGCGCGTGCTGCGTAAGGCCGGGCTCCGCCTTGACCAGATCGACCTGATCGAGATCAACGAGGCGTTCGCGTCGGTCGTACTGGCCTGGGAGCGCGAGCTCCACCCCGACCTGGCGACGGTCAACGTCAACGGCGGGGCCATCGCCCTCGGCCACCCGCTCGGCTGCTCGGGCGCCCGTCTCATGACGACGCTCCTGCACGAACTGGAGCGCGCAGGCAAGCGGTACGGATTGCAGACGATGTGCATTGGCTTCGGCCAGGGCATCGCGACGGTGATCGAGCGACTCTGATGGCCAGCTATCGTTGCGAGAGGTGCGGCAAGACGGCGCCCGTCGCGAAGGTGTGCTGCGGGCGGCCGATGAAGAAGTCGGGCTGAGGGCTCCCCTCAGACGCGGGCGGGCAGGGCAGCCTGCACGGCCGCGTCGAGCTCGGCGGGGTGCACCGGCTTGAACAGGCAGGCGTGGACGCGCAGGGTGTGGAGGCGTTCGCGCTCACTCTCGTGGAGCCCCCACCCGGTTACGAGGAGGAGCCCCACCGCCGCGTCCTGCGCCCGGATCCGCTCGGCCAGCTGCCAGCCGTTCATGTTGTCCATGCCGATGTTCGTCAGCACGACGTCGAAGCGGTCGGGGGCGAAGGCCTCGAGCGCCTCGGCCCCGCCTGCGGCCGTCGTGACGCCGTAGCCGGCGCGCTCGAGGATCTCGCTGAGCACGCTCCGCACCTGCGGCTCGTTGTCGACGACGAGCACCCGGGCCGGCCGTCGGCTCTGGACCGCGGCGGCCGGCGCGCTCGGTTCCGCGGTCCACGCCGCGGCGGGAAAGGTCAGCGTAAACGTCGTGCCGCGCCCCGGCTCGCTCTCGATTCGGATGTCGCCGCCGTGCCGCTTGACGATCGAGTACGACACCGAGAGCCCGAGCCCCGAGCCCCGCTGCCCCTTCGTGGTAAAGAACGGCTCGAACACCCGTCGCCGCACGGTCTCGGGCATGCCGACGCCGGTGTCGCTGACCGTGATCGCCACGCGGTCCGCCCCCTCCTGGTGCGTGCCGATCGTAAGGACGCCGCCTCCGGGCATGGCGTCCACCGCGTTGAGGATGAGGTTCGTCATCACTTCGCCGATCGCGGCAGACCGTCCCCTGATCGGGAGCCTTGCGCCGAGTTCGAGCCGGAGCTCGACCCGCACGCCGCCGCGTGCCATCTCCTCGTCCCACCGCGGCCGGGTGATGGCGATCGAGTCGTGGATGGCTTGGTTCACGTCCACGGGAACCAGCGCCTCGTCGGGGCGCGCCCGCGCGAACTCTTGGATGCGGCGGACGGTCTCGGTGCCCCCCAGCGCCGCCGACTCCACGATCCCGAGCGCTTTCTGCACCAGCTCTAGGTCCCACGGCGCGCGGCGCATGAGCTGGGTGTAGCCGAGGATCGCCTGCAGCTGGTTGTTGAAGTCATGAGCGATCCCGCCGGCCAGCTGTCCGAGCGCGGCAAGCTTCTCGGACTGGAGCACTTGCGCTTCGAGGCCGCGCTGCAGTGTGATGTCGCGCACGATCGCGAGCGCGCCCTCCAAGGCGCCGCTGCCGCGGACGGCCGAGAGCGTGACGGAGAGGTCGGCCTCGGTCCCGTCCTGCCGGTGGATCGCGATGTCGAAGCTGTGCATCGTCGCGCCCCGCGCCAGCAGGTCCCGCGCCGCCCCGTACTCGCGTCCGGGGAGGACGTCGATAACGGGCCTCCGGAGCGCGTCGTCGGTCTTGAGGCCGAAGATGCGCTCGGCGGCGGGGTTCCAGCTCCGCACCCGGTCCGCGGGATCGATCGAGATGATTGCGTCGGCCGCCGAGGAGATAAGCTGCTCGAGCGACCGCTTCGTCTCCGCGATCTCGCCGTACAGGCGAGCGTTGCGGAGCGCGATGGCGAGATACTCGGAGAGCATACCGAGCAGCTCGCGCTCGCGCGGGTCGATCTCGCGCCCACTGGCGCGGTTATCGATCACGAGGTAGCCGAGCATCCCCTCGGCGTCGCGAATCGGGCACACCACTTCGCCCGCGGGCACCGAGGTGTCCGACACGATCGTGACCGAGTCGTAGCCGAGCGCCGTGCGAAGTTGTTCGCTGACGGCGGACGTGATCTCGTCGGGGTCGAGCTGCCCGAGGATGCCGCGGGAAATCTCCCGGAGGATCGAGAGCTGGGTGACGCGGAGCGATTGCTCCGCGGATTCCCTTCGGGCGGCCTCTTCCAGCTCCCGAGTCTTGGCGGCGAGGCTCCGCATCTCGCTCACGAGCATCGCGATCTGGCCGCGGGCGCCGAGTTCGGAGCGCCGGCGGGTGAGCGCGCGGTGCACCGTTTCCTCCAGATCTTTCCGCGAGAACGGCTTGATGAGGTACTCGAAGGCGCCGTAGGTGAGCGCCTGTCTCACGGTCTCCAGCGAGGCGTACGCCGTGATCATGATGACCTCGACAGACGGGTCCGTCACCTTGATCTGGCGCAGGACCTCGAGGCCGTCCATCTGGGGCATCTTCACGTCCATGATCACGAGATCCGGCCGGAAGCGCGGCAGCTCCCGGAGGGCCACGGGGCCGCTGTCGGCCGTCGCGACCTGATAGTGGGTCTTGAGGAGCATCCGGAGCGATTCGCGCGGGCCGATCTCATCGTCGACGACGAGGACGCGAGGCAACGACGAGGAAAGCGTAGTCGTGCTCATTGGCGCGTCACCGGCAGCGTCATGAGGAAGCTCAGCTCGTGGCGGCCCTGGCGGACTTGGAGGCGACCCCCGAGCGATTCGGCGATACGCTGGCTGACGGCGGGACCGACGGCGATGAGACTTTCCTGCACCATCCGCATCGGATCGAAGAGCTGGAGCAATTCGTCGGCGTCGAGCCGGATCGTGCGCGATGACAGGAGCACCTGCACCTGCTCCTCGCCGCGACCGACCGAGATCGAGAGCTTGGCCTGCTCGCCCGGCGACTTGTGGAGTACGTACCAGGTCAGGTAGGCGAGGGCCTTCTTGAGCTGGAGCCGATCGGCCTTGACGAGCTGCGGGTTCGCCTCGTGGTAGAGACTGAGGAGGAGGGTCTTGCCCGAGGTCTCATCGACCAGCTCGAGGAGTCTGGCGCCGGTTGTCTCGGCGCCCGTCGGCGTCGCGCCGAGGCTCGCCAGCATCTCGTCCACGATCGTGCGGACGTCCACGGCCTCGAACGTGAGGTCGCTCTCGGTGACCAGCGCCGTCAGCTTCTCGAAGACCTGCATCACGCGGCGCACGTCCCGGCGCACCACGGTGGAGAAGTGCCGTCGAAAGTCGGGATCGTCGTAGCGCTCTTCGAGCAGCTCCATGAGCATGTTGACGGACACAAGCGGATTCTTAATCTCATCGGCGATCCGCGCGATAACGCGCGTGAGGAGCTGGAACTGCTCGGCTTGTCGCTTCTCGGCCGCGAGGGCCTTCTGGGCCGAGAGGTCTTCGAACACGATGACAGCCCCGAGCGGCTGCGGTGCGTCGCCCATGATCGGATACGTCGATACCTCGAGAGGAAGGTTGCGGAACGCCAGCTGCACCTCGCTGCGATGCACCGTGCGGCGACGCGAGAGCGTTTCGAAGAGGAGATCGCCGAGCGGCGAGGGCAGGACGCGCAGGTCATGACTGATGATATCGCGGACTGGCAGGTCGAGGATCTCCTGGGCGCGCCGGTTCACGGTGCTGACCTTCTCGTCCCGGCCGATGGTGATGACGCCGCTCGACATGTGCGCGAGGATCTGCTCATTATACTCCTTCTCCCGCTGAATCTGATGATGCAGACCGATATCGCGCACCGCCGTGCCGAACTGCGAGGCGAGCACGAAGAGGATCTCCGTCTCGCGCCGCCCGTACGAACCGCCGACGACTCGCTCGCCGAGGGTGAGGATTCCGACGAGTTCGCCACGGGCGATCAGGGGAATGGCGACGACCGCTTGCAGCAGCCTGAGGTCAAGGGCGAGTCCGCGCGTCCGGTGATCGGCCTCGCGCCGCTGCGCTTCGTCGAGGGGGAGGAGCCGTCCTTCCTTCGCGAGCCACTGCGGCAAGCCGCTGTCGACCGCGAGGCGGACCGATTCGACGATCGGGGAGGCAAGGCCTCGATGGGCGCGGATGCGATATGTCGACCCGGCGTCGTCGACCAGCAGGAGGGCGCTGCGGCTCGGACGGACCATCTCGCCCACGGCATCCAGAAACTGCTCCAGCATGCGCGGAAGATCGAAGCCGGCCGCCAGCGCCCGGGCGAACTCTTTGAGCGCCTGCTCGAGGACCGAGGCCGGCATGTCTGCCGCGCTCACCGGCCGGTCCACGTTCGTGGGCCCGGGGAGCGACTGCGAGCGGAGTGCGGCCACCTCGTGCAGGAGTCGGTGTCGATCCTCCGCCTGGCGCAGCACGTTGGTCAGGTCCCGATGGGCGAACGGGCGGACGAGCGCGTAGTCGGCCTCGTCGACGGTCGTGGCGTCGTCGGAGACCCCGACGATCACCGCCGAGGGCGACAATTCACGGGCCCGGGCGGCGAAGCTCGCCATCTCGCGCCCCGCGCCCGTCGCGTCCTTGATGATGAGATCGACCTCGGCCAGGCGGAGTGTCCTCACGGCGGCATCATCCGAATCAGCAAAGAACACCGAGCGATCCCCAAGGGGGCGTAGCAGGCGCGCGCGGAGATCTTCGTCCGTAGTCACCAACAGGATTGTCTTCATGCTTTCACTGGCGTCGAGGCCGCGACCTCCGCTGGGAATTCTATCGTAAAGACAGCCCCGCGCTGTCCGGGTACGTTACTGGCATGGATCCGAGCCCGGTGAGCATTGGCGATGCTGGCGCAGATGGCCAGGCCGAGGCCAGACCCGTGGAGCTTGGTGGTGACGAACGGCTCGAACATCCTGGGGAGGAACTCATCGGGGATCCCCGGGCCCGTGTCCTCGACCTCGACGATCATGCGGCCCTCGGTGCTCCGGAGCCGGACGCTCAAGGCGCCACCGGCCTCCATCGCGTCGAGAGCGTTGCCGATCAAATTGAGGAAGAGCTGCTCGAGCGCCGCGTGGTCGCCCTGGACCTGAGACGGGTTGGGCCCGGGTGTCCAGCGGATCGCGATACCCTTCTCATCGAGACGCGGCTGGAGCAGCTCGACGGCGTCCGCGATCGGCGCTCGCAAGTCGAGCGCGCGGTGGGGACCTCCGCCGGGTCGGGCGAGCGCCCGTAGCCGGCCGGCGAGGTGCTCCATGCGCCCGATCTCGCGCCCGACGACCCGGGCGAATTCCTGCCGGAACTGCTCGTCCAGAAACTTCCGCGGTAGCAGTTGGGCGAAGGTCTTGATCGCCACGAGGGGGTTCTTGATCTCGTGACCGATCCCGGCGGCGAGTACCTCGAAGTAGGCGAGCCGCTCCGCGCGACGTCGTTCCATCTCGAGCTGCTTAAGCGCCGTAAGATCGCTGAAGACGGCCACCGCTCCCAAGAGGCCGCCCGCCGGGTCCCGCAACGGGGAGGTGAGGCAGAGCACCGGCAGCGCCGAGCCGCCTGGCTTGGCCAGTTCCACCTCGGCCAGGACGCGCGCCTGCCCATCCTCGGCGGTCGCCGCCAGCGGCTGGCGGAGTGCGGCCGGGAGCTCGGCAATCGCTCGTCCGAGGATGGCGTCGACGCCGAGCCCCGTCAACTGCTCCGCCGCACGGTTGAAGATCGTGACGTGACCAGCTCGATTGATGGCGACGACCCCGCTCTCGATCGTGCCAACGATGTTCTGCAGGTACTCGTTGATCAGAACCACCTGCTCGTAAAGCTGCGCGTTCTTGATGGCCACTCCAGCCTGGTTGGCGAGCGTCGAGAGCAGGTCGATGTCTTGCGAGAAGAATGGATCGCCCGACCTCTTTGAACCCAATGCAACGACACCAATAATCTCGTCACCTGAAACGACCGGGACAAATAGAATTTCGTGAGGCTCAGTCCGAGGACCCTGTGACGGCTCGTGTCGCCCGCCGGCTGTTCCATCTAAGATGATGGGCCTTTTAAGCTCGGTCAAAGTCCGTTGAATGGAATCTGGCAATACCAGGGGGGTTGAAGTCTCCGGTCGAGAGGACTCATTACAAGCAGCCCAAAAGCTTCCGTCTCCGCGCAAAAGGAAGACCGTAACGGAGGTAGTGCCGATGGAATCGGCGATCGTCTTTGCTATCAAGCGCAGCAGCGAGTTTAAACTGAGTACCCTGGTCAGTAGGCGGCTTGCTTGCCTCAAAGCCCCTTTATAGTCCGGTCGAGTGCGGAAGACATAGCTGTCAAGAGCCCGCCCTGTCATCTGTCTAATCGTGGGTGTAACAGCGCCGACGAGAACGAATGCCATAAGGAAAAGCAACAACTCGGTCGGCTGGAACGTGCGGGCGAGCCGAGACCAACAGGCCAGCAGAAACACTAACGAGGGAATAAGCGAGACCAGTAGGGCTGACATAGAAGTGGCGCTGTGTGTGATGAAGAGCGTGACATCGAATAGTCGGTAGCGGATGAATCCGTGCACAGTGAGAGCAAAGAAAACGACGGCGAAGACTGGTCCGTAAACGCCCACTGTAGATCTGTTGAACAAGAGGGGTAGCAGTAGGTTTGTTATGACAGCGCCCAGTATTGGAAGAGATAGACTCATGATAAGGCAGCGCAATCTAGCCCGCATCAGGCCAAATGCTCGTCGATAGCTGGACGCTAGGAGAAGGAAGCCTACGGCGAAATACAGCACGACATGAGAGGCGAAGAGTGCGTGAGCGACACCGTAGACGACAATGAGGCCGGCCTGTACAAGACGGGCGTCGACGACAACATAAGAGGTTAGTGCGAGGACCGAGAAGGCCGTGGTGAGAAAAAGGGCGAGCGGACCTAGCCGGAGCCATAGTGACGGCACGTCGGCAGTTATGAAAGCCATGCGAAGGAAGGTGAACGCTAGGATCGCACCCAAAACGAAGGTGAGGCGGGTCACGACAAGAGTTGAACGCGGAATATGATGGGCGACAGCAATACTGACGGTCCAGAGACCCGTGAAGAGTGCGAAGAAGGCAAAGGCCCGGTTCTCAAGCGCGTGACGATTACTCCGAAGAACGTGAAAGGAGAGAAGCCAGTGGAGCGTGGCCAGGAGGATTAGAAGAACAAAGGAGGTAAGCACAGCGCGGTCACCTAGCGAGAAGAGGTGCCGTTTGGGGAATCAACGGGAAGCCGAGCGTGACGGTGACGCCGTTGGTATGGAGGTTGTTCTCGATCTTGATGCTAGCGCGATGCCCATCAGCGATACCTCGACAGACGGCGAGGCCCAAACCGGAGCCGCCGGGCTTGGTCGTTACGAAGGGATCGAACATCTTTTCCAAGACCGCTGGAGCGATGCCGACGCCTGTGTCAGAAATGTGGACCATGGCCTCAGAAAGATCGGTCATGGCAGCAGCGCGAACGCTGAGCGACACGGTAAGCTGACCGTCAGGATCCATCGCTTCAATAGCGTTGAGGAATAAATTAAGGAAAAGCTGCTTTAGCTGAACAAAATCGCCCATGACCACAGGATCTTGACTCGGGAAAACGCGGTCTACACGAAGCCGTTTCTGCTCAAGATGGGCGTGTAGAAGCTCTAGGGTTTCTTCGATTGGATGCCGCAAAATGAGTGGAGCAAAATTGTGCGTCGAAGGCGGAGCGAGATCCCGAAGACGCGCTATAAGCTCGTCGATGCGCTGGATCTCACGGATGGCAACATTGGCAAATGTATCGCGAAACTCGACGTCGGAGAACCGGTCCGGCAGAAGTTCGGCGAACGTGCGGATCGCGACGAGTGGATTCTTGATCTCGTGAGCGATGCCAGAGGCAAGCGCACCGAGGGAGGCGAGACGTTCGGCACGGCGCTTTTCGGTCTCGAGAGCCTTCAGGCGTGTGAGATCGGTGAAAACAATGACGGCACCGAGAGGCGTGGAATTGGCGTGGGGGAACGCGGTTGTTGAAGAAACGATCGGTATTGCACGACTGTCGCCGGAGACAAGGGTTGACTCGACATTGACTCGCCCCCTCCCGTCGGCGATGGTTGCGCTTAGCTGTCCGCGAAGTGATGGCGGCAAGCTATCTATGGTGCTACCGTGGGGCCGATCACTGGCGAGGTTAGCCATAAGAGCTGCTGCTCGATTGAACAGAGTAACGTGGCCGTCAGCGGTAACCGCAATGACACCGCTTTCCATCGTCGTGAGTATGTTTTCGATATAGTTGTTTGCTTGGAGAACTTGGCGATAGAGCTGAGCGTTCTTGATTGCGATCGAGGCTTGGCTCGCGAGAATGGACAAGAGGTCTATGTCCTCGGAAAAGTATGGGTCGCCCGACCGCTTGGGCCCGATAGCGAGAATCGCAATTAAGTCAGAATCGCCGAACATCGGTATCGCCAAGGCGGCGCCAAACTGTTCCAGCGAATCCACGACTGCGGAACCCGGCGAGGAAGCGAGGACTTCTTCAAGGGAGATCGGTTGCCGCGTTCGAATCAGAGTGAGGGGAAGGGTGGAATCTTTGAGAATCGAGGATGCGAGGAATGTCGAACCGGAGGGATGTTGTGAGAGCTTCTCAAACGCACTGCTTCCATCCCAGATGTAGACGGCGACGAACTCCGCCGCAGTTGCGGCGGTGATGACCTGCGAAAGATGGGCAAGTAGATGTGGAAGGTCGAGTAGGGCAACCATGCGACTAGTCGCGTCGCGAAGGACGTGCGGATAGTCGGGCGTCTCGCGATAAAGATAACGGTCTGTCCATCGCTGAATCGAGGTCTTCAGCCTGTTGAAGAGCAAGGCTATTAGAAGTACAGAAAAGAGTTCGATGTAGATTGAACGACTTCGGTGAAGTTCGGTTAGTGCGTCAGTTGATGCCAACAGAAGAAGAAAGAGGGTGACAGTCACGGCGACGGCGAGGACGTACGTGACGCCACGGCGGACGAAGACACGTATGTCCATGAAGCGATAACGTATGACGAGGTGTGCGATTAAGCCGACCATAATGAACGAGAAGATGGGGCCGTATCGACTAGTGCGGGATGTGCGTACGAACAGCGGAATAATGAGGTTAGTGATGGCAGCAAGGACAACCGGAAGAATTAGTCCCAGAAGCAAATAGCGGGTCTGGAGACGCTCTATACCGCGAGACGTGCGGAGCTTCTGTACTACGATATAGAAGCTGTGCGCGATGCAAATAAGAATGAAGAGAGCAAACAGGGGATAGAGTGGACCGTAGGAGACGCGCAGCTCATCGTTGCGTGAGAAGACGTCGACAACGATAAACGGCGTGAATGAAGCGAAGGCGAGAAATGCGGCGGTCGCCCCCAGAACGAACAGGATTCGCCTGCCGGAATGTCGGGGGGGAGATGGGAAGGTGTGGAGAAAAGCAAGGAGGAAATAAACGCTGAGGCTCGCAGCGGCAAATGTCGCGCGTGCAAAAAATACAGGAGACGGATGGGGAAAGAGTGTGAAGGTATTCTCGAGGAGATGAAAGGTGATCGCGATGCCTGCGGTCCACCCACCAACGGCGAGAGCGAAGAAGGCAAAGAGCTTGTTCGCGGGGCGGGCAGGTGCGTGTAAATAGATCAGGATTCCAAGAGCGATGTTGGCTGCAGCTGCGACAGAATAGACAATTAGCTGAGGGTCCATCGCCCTAGTTGCCAAGACGTCCGAGGACGAGGACCGAATGGCTGCCCCCTACGGCATGAGCGTTTACAAGGAGAGTTTTGACTCGAGCTGCTCGCGCTCTATTTGGAACGTAATCGAGGTCGCAAGCGGGATCTGGCATGTGGTAATTGATGGTCGGCGGGATTATCCCGTGACGGAGCGTAAGAGCGGCGGCGGCAGTTTGGAGTGCCCCGCTTGCGGCTATTGGTTGACCAATCATCGATTTGATCGAGCTGACAGGAATGGAGTATGCCCCTTCACCAAACGCTCTCTTGATTCCTGCCGTCTCGGCGAGGTCATAGTCGGGAAGGGAATTCCCGTGGGCGTTGATGCAGTCAATATGGCGGGCCGACAGGCGAGCGGAGTCGAGAGCGTTGAGGATCGCACGGGCGATAGCCTCACCTGAGACATCGACCTTCCTAAGGTGCAGGGCTTCGCTCGCCAAGCCGTAACCGAGAACTTCAGCGTAGATTTGTGCGCCTCGGTCAAGCGCGCCGTCGAG